>VYLE01000197.1_pt1 | contig 62330 bp, 60 predicted proteins | sample 5114391 | NCBI WGS metagenome assembly VYLE01 (sample SAMN12291771, study PRJNA351875) | freshwater metagenome | isolation source: freshwater lake | place: USA: Michigan, Kent Lake | collected 2013-08-15 | reverse complement strand
GGCGGCGCGCGCCTCGAGCCGCACGAGCGGCGCGAGCACCGTGCCGCGCAGTACGCTTGCGATCTCCTCACGCGAACGTCGCGGAGAGAGCCACGCTAGTATGGCCAACGTTACACACACCAGCACCAAGCCGGTGTCGAGACGCCCTTCGCCGCGAACGTTCCGTGCCACGCGTGTCGTGCGGGAATGAGGGGAAAGGACGCGCTGGGACTCAGGTGGTGAGGACCGACCAGTACTTTTCTTCGTCGTCGAGAATCTTGCCCGTGCCACGCACGACACACGTGAGCGGATCGTCGTCGACGTGAATGGGGAGGCCGGTCTCCTGCGACAGCAACACATCGAGCCCGCGGATCAAGGCACCGCCGCCCGTCATGACGATACCGCGATCGACGATGTCCGAGGCCAACTCGGGGGGCGTGATTTCGAGCGCCCGGCGCACGGCGTCCACGATCTGCTGAATGGGTTCCTGCACCGCTTCGCGAATCTCGCTGGAGTGCACGCGCACGGTCTTCGGAATGCCCGACACCAGATCGCGCCCCTTCACTTCCATCTCCCGCTCTTCGCCAACCGGATACGCCGAGCCGATCTGGATCTTGATCTGTTCCGCCGTGGGTTCGCCGATGAGCAGGTTATAGTTCTTGCGCATGAACTGCACGATGCTGATGTCCAGCTCGTCGCCGCCTGTGCGAATGCTCGTGTCGCTCACGATACCCGACAACGCAATCACGGCAATTTCGGTCGTGCCGCCGCCAATATCGATGACCATGTTGCCGGTGGGCGACTCCACCGGCAAGCCGACGCCAATGGCGGCGGCCATGGGCTCCGTCACCATGAACACTTCCTTCGCGCCGGCACCCAGCGCGGAGTCACGCACGGCGCGCTTCTCGACTTCCGTGATCCCCGACGGCACACATACGATGACGCGTGGCTTCACCTTGAAGACGTGCTTGTCGATGACGAGCGTAAGGAAATACCGCAGCATCTTCTCAGTCACGTCGAAGTCGGCAATGACGCCGTCCTTCATCGGACGGACCGCCATGATGCCATCGGGTGTGCGCCCGAGCATGCGCTTGGCCTCGAGCCCTACGCCCTTGATCTTCTTCGTTTCCCGATCGAGCGCGACAACGGAGGGTTCGTTCAACACGATCCCCTCCCCCTTCACGTAGATCAGCGTATTGGCGGTGCCAAGGTCAACGGCGATGGCATTCGCCGGAAAAAACGAATTCGTCTTGCTGAAGGGCCAGAACATCCAAGGGAGACCGGGGCGGCGCGGCACCCGCAGGTGGCGCCTGTTGAATGACAGGAGCGGCGTACATGGTAAGGTATTGGCTCACCACAGAGCGGACAAGCTATTGGAATATCGTGACCTAGCACACCGCCACCCTCGGCTCCCGAACGCAACGCGGCCGGCCACGGGGAGGGCCGGCCGCACAACCGCCATTTGCGGGGATGGGCTCAGAGGAACGTACTCGGCTCGGTCAGGGGCATACCGAAGGCCTCGGCGACCCCCTGATAGGTCACCTTCCCCGAAGACATGTTGAGCCCCTTGAGCAGGGCACCATTGTCCTTGAGCGCCTGCTTCCAGCCCTTGTTGGCCAGCTGCAGCGTGTACGGCAGCGTCGCGTTCGTCAGGGCCAGGGTGGAGGTCCGAGGGACCGCACCCGGCATGTTCGCCACGCCGTAGTGGATGATGCCGTCCACCGTGTACGTCGGATTCTCGTGGGTCGTCGGCTTGATCGTTTCCACGCATCCGCCCTGATCGACGGCCACGTCCACGATGACCGCCCCGGGGCGCATGCGGGCGAGATCAGCCCGACGCACCAGCTTGGGCGCCTTGGCGCCGGGAATGAGCACGCCACCGATGACCAGATCGCAGGTGCTGATCTGCTCCAGGATGTTGTGGCGGTTGGAATGCACGAGCTGCACGTTGGCCGGCATCACGTCGCTTAAGTAGCGCAAGCGCTCGAGCGAGAGGTCGAGGACCACGACCTTGGCGCCCAACCCTGCCGCCATCTTGGCGGCATTCACGCCGACGATGCCGCCGCCCAGAATGACCACCTTGGCCGGGGCAACGCCGGGGACGCCACCGAGCAGTACGCCACGTCCCCCGTACAGTTTCTCGAGGTACTTGGCGCCTTCCTGCACCGCCATGCGTCCCGCCACTTCGGACATGGGGATCAGGAGCGGCAGATCACGATTCGGCAGCTCGACGGTCTCGTACGCAATGCAGGTTGCCTCACTGGCGAGATGCGCGTTGGTGAGCTGTTCATCCGCGGCAAAATGGAAATACGTGAACAGTGTGAGGTCGCGGCGCAGGTACTGCCACTCGGAAGCGATCGGTTCCTTCACCTTGAGCAGCAGTTCCGCCTTGCCCCAGGCCGTGGCGGCATCGGGCACGATCTGGGCGCCCACGCCCACGTAGTCCGCGTCTTCGAAACCGCTGCCAATGCCTGCACCGGTTTCGATGAACACCTCATGACCAGCGGCAACGAGCGCCTCGGCCCCGGCCGGGACGAGGGCAACACGGTTCTCGTTGGTCTTGATCTCTTTCGGTACCCCGATTCGCATAGGGATTTCTGGATTGAGGGGAGTTCGTCAGCGAACGGCCTTGGGGCCGAGGCTGACGAGGATGTGTCGATCCGGATCAAAGAAGTCGCGCGCCACTTCGCGCACCTGATCTTCGTCAATGGCGTCCACGAGCGCCATAAGCTCGGCGATCGTACGGTACGGTTCACCGTACAGGGCCGTGGTGGCCGCGCGGTACATGCGGGAGGAGATCCCTTCCATGGACAGCACCAACTGTCCACGAAGCTGCCGCTTGCCGGCCGCCAGTTCGGCGCTGGAGAGCCCTCGGCTTGCCACCTCACGCAGGACGTCACGCACTGCATCCAGCGCCTCTTGGGCGCTGTCCGGTGCGCTGGCGAGGTACACGCCATGGGAACCGGTGTCGGCGTAGGACCCCGAGAAGCTGTGGACGCTGTACGCCAGCCCCAGTTCCTCGCGCACCCGCTGAAACAGACGCGAGCTCATCCCGCCACCGAGCAACATGTCGATGAGCGCGAAGGCATAGCGTCGGGGGTCGCCGTGGGCGATACCCGGCCCCCCCAGAACGACGTGCACCTGCCCGATGTCCTTCCGCTTCACATGCTCGGCATGCGGCCCCGCCGCTTCGACGGGATCGACCGGGAAGGGTGTGCAATCGCCCTTTACCTCATCAAGCCACCCGGTGCGCTGCAGTACGCGGAGCAGCTGCTCGTGCTCCACCCGTCCCGATGCCGCGACGACCACGCGCCCTGGGTGATAGGCCGACGTATGCAGCGCGCGCAAGTGCGACACGTCGAGCGCCTTGACCGTCTCTCGGGTGCCGAGGATGGCATACCCATGCGGGTGGTCGCCCCACAGCGCACGATTGTGCACGTCGAAGATGATGTCGTCGGGGGTGTCATCGACCATGCTGATCTCTTCCAGAATGACCTTGCGCTCAAGGGCGAGATCCTCCGGACGGAGCAAGGGATGGAAGATGAGGTCGCCGATGACCTCGGCGGCGGTCTCGAGATGCTCATCGAGCACGCGCGCCTGATACGACGTGTGTTCGCGTTCGGTGTAGGCGTCGAGGGCGCCGCCGAGTGTCTCGAGCGAGAGCGCGATCTCCTGCGCGCTGCGGGCGCGCGTCCCCTTGAACACCATGTGCTCGAGGAGGTGTGACACACCCATGACCTCGGGGCGCTCGTGCAACGTGGCGGCCCGTACCCATGCCCCGAAAGCAACCGACCGCGCTCCCGGAACGGCTTCCGAGAGCACGGTCAGTCCATTGGGGAGGTCCGTACGGTGCAGCGTGGGCGCCTCAGCGCCCGAAGAATCAGCGCCGATCGCGACCACCACCGTTCCGTCCACCACGTCCACCACGATCACCGCCACGATCACCGCGCTCGCCGTCGTCACGACGCGGACGCTCGCCCTGCGGTTCATCGGGCATGCCTTCGGGCTTCGGCAGCAAGGCCTTCATGCTCAACCGCAGGCGCCCGCGCTCGTCGCGATCGACCAGCTTGACCGTGACCCGATCGCCCTTCTTGCACACGTCCTCGGGCTTCTCGACACGCTCCCACTTCATCTCCGACACGTGGAGGAGCGCCTCGGTGCCGGGCATGATTTCGACGAAGGCGCCGAACGCCGTCACCGTCTTGACCGTGCCCTCGTAGGTCTCGCCCACCACCGGTTCAGCGGTGATGGCCATGACCATCTGCTTGGCGCGCTCCATGCTCTCGCCACCCACCGCAGCGATGGTGACCGTCCCGTCGTCATCGACGGTGAGCTCGGCGCCGGTTTCCTCCTGAATGCCGCGGATGTTCTTGCCCTTGGGACCAATGAGCTCCCCGATCTTGTCGACCGGGATCTGCACCGTGACAATGCGCGGGGCGTACTTGGAGAGTTCGGCGCGCGGTGTGGCCAGCGCCTTGTCCATCTCGCCCAGGATGTGCAGGCGGCCTTCCTTCGCCTGCGACAGGGCCTCCTCCATGATCTTGAGGTCGAGCCCCTCGATCTTGATGTCCATCTGAATGGAGGTGATGCCGTCCTTTGTACCGGCCACCTTGAAGTCCATGTCGCCGAGGTGGTCTTCGGTGCCAAGGATGTCGGTGAGGATCGCGTACTTCTTGCCTTCCTTGATCAGCCCCATGGCCACCCCGGCCACGGCCGCCTTCATGGGCACGCCGGCATCGAACAGCGCGAGCGAGCCGCCACACACCGAGGCCATCGACGAGGAGCCGTTGGACTCGAGCACGTCGGAGACGATGCGGATGGTGTAGGGGAAGTCGGCAAAGTCGGGGAGTACGCCCTGCAGCGCCCGCTCGGCGAGGTTGCCGTGTCCGATCTCTCGGCGGCTGGTGCCACGCATGGGTCGCACTTCACCCGTTGAGAACGGCGGGAAGTTGTAGTGCAGCATGAACGAGCGCGTGACTTCACCGGCTTCCTTGATGGAGTCGAGGCGCTGCGCATCCTTGGCCGTGCCGAGCGTCGCGGCGACAAGCGCCTGCGTCTGCCCGCGCGTGAACAGGGACGACCCGTGGGCACGCGGCAGCACACCGTTGTCGATGGTGATCGCACGCACTTCGTTTGGCTTGCGGCCGTCGACACGCAGGTTGGTGTCGAGCACCTGGGCGCGCAACTCGTGGTACTCGACGTCGCCAAGGATGGTGTGAATGTCCTTGGCATTATCGGGGAACTCGACCAACAGCCCTTCGGCGAGTTCCTTCTTGGTGCGCTCCACGGCCTCGATGCGCGTGTGCTTGTTCTTCTGGTTGAGCGCTTCGCGAATGCGACCGGCCGCGAGCTCCTTGACCTTCGTCGCCACGCCTTCCGGCGTCTCCGCCTTCGTCCACGACATCTTGGGCTGCTGCACCTTGCCGAGCAGTTCGTCCTGCATGGCAATGAGCTCACGGATGCCGTCGTGCGACAAACGCAGCGACTCCAGCACGTCCTCTTCGGACACCTCGAGCGCCCCGCCTTCCACCATCACGATGGAATCCTTTGAGCCGGCCACGACCAGCTCCATGTCGGAGAACGCGACCTGCTGGAAGGTGGGGTTGAGTACCCAGTGCCCCTGCACGCGGCCAACGCGCACGCCGGCGATGGGGCCGAGAAACGGGATTTTCGAGGCGTTCAGTGCAAACGAGGCCGCCAGGAGCGCGAGCACATCCGCATCGTTCTCCTGATCGGCGGAGATGACGTAGATGAACACCTGCACTTCGTTCTTGAAGCCTTCCGGGAAGAGCGGCCGGATCGAGCGATCGATGATGCGCGCCGCGAGGATCTCGTGATCGTGCGGGCGCCCTTCGCGCTTGATGAAGCCGCCCGGGATCTTGCCCGCGGCGTAAGTCTTTTCCTTGTACTCGACCGTGAGCGGGAAGAACGGGAGCGGACTCTGATTGTCGCTCACGGTGACGGCGGCGAGCACCATGGTCTCGCCGAACTGGACCACTGCGGAACCCGCCGCCTGCTTCGCCATACGTCCGGTCTCGATGACCAGGGGGCGACCAGCGAACGTCCGCTCGATTCGATGCATCATCTGCTGTGTAACCTCATGAGAACGCAAATCGCGCGGTAGGCAAAAGTGCCCCCGCGCGACGACGTGACGGATCTCTGCTTAGTAGCGGAGCCCAAGGTCTTGCACGAGCGTGCGATACTGCTGCACGTCCGTACGCTTCAAATAGTCCAGCAAACGGCGGCGCTTGCCGACCATCTTGAGGAGGCCGCGGCGACCATGATGGTCCTTCGCGTGCGTACGGAAGTGACCCGTCAGGTAGTTGATGCGCTCCGTCAGGAGGGCGATCTGTACGCGGGTCGAACCGGTGTCCCCTTCGTGGGCCCGGTACTTGTCGATCGTGGTAGCCTTGTCGAACGCCATCGTCGTTGTATTCTCAGCCGTTATCCGAGCTGTCGTCGCGCGGAGTGGTGCGCGACATTCACTGCGGGTTTTGTGCGCGCAATTGCAGGAAGCACGGTAGCTTACTCGACTCTGCCCCCCCTGTAAAGGACCCTGCCGTGCCAGAACGTTACCTGGGGCGTACCATCGGGAAGTACCGTGTCACCCGCCATTTGGGGACAGGGGCCTTTTCGTGGGTTTACGAGGCCGTCGATCTCGACCTCGAGATCCCGGTCGCCCTCAAGATCCTGCGCCCCGAGTTCGCCGGACAAGACCTCGCCGAAAGCCGCTTCCGCAAGGAAGCCGCTACGGCGGCTCGCCTCCGGCATCCCAATATTGTCACGGTCCGAGACGTGGGACAGGTGGACGGGGCAGCGTTCGTGGCCATGGACCTCTACCCGCTCACCCTCGGGCGTCGCCTTGCCTTGGTGGGTCGCCTGCCCGAACCCGAGGTCGTGCGCCTGGGGATCGGCATGGCCGCCGCCCTCGCCGTGGCACATGCCAGCCAGATCGTCCACCGTGACATCAAGCCCGACAACATCCTGCTCGATCAGGGTGGCGAGGCGATCGTGGCCGATTTCGGCCTGGCCCGTGCCTTGGCGGCTGAGTCGCTGGGCGACACCAACCAGGTCCAGGGCACCCCGCACTACTTCAGCCCAGAACAGGCGCGGGGCAAGGAACTCGACGGTCGGAGTGACCTGTACGCGGTTGGGGTCACCCTCTACCGGGCTGCCACCGGGAAGCTCCCGTTCGAGGGGGATGACTGGTACGCGGTGGCCCGTTGCCACATTGAGACACCGCCCCGCCCGCCGCGCGACCTCGTACCGGAACTCACCCCCGAGTTCGACGCGCTGGTTCGGCGCCTGCTGGCGAAAGACCCGGCAGACCGGATACCCAATGCCGTCCAGCTCGTAGATGCTCTGGCGGCGCTCCCCACGGCACCCGACGGGAGTGCCGGGCTGTCACGCCTCGGTTCCAATACTGTCGACGCCTTCCGTGTCTCCCCTCCCACGCCACGCCGATTTTGGCCCGCGGCGGCCATCGTGATCGTGGGTGGGGTCATTGGCTGGATTGCCTGGGAACGGCAGGTTCGCGGCGCCGGCCTCGGCCCGGCCCCCACGGTTGCCGTGGCCGCAGACAGCGCCCGATCCGTACCGGTAACCGTCGATTCGCCCCCGCCGGTTCCACCCGTGGCCGATTCCACCCCCGCCACGGCGGCCACCCCGGTCAAACGGGCCGTGGCCGCACTGCCGCGTACGGTGCGGATCGAGGTGACCACCCTCGACTCGGCTGTGATCTACGCCGACAATCGGCAGGTGGGCATCGGACGCTGGTCCGCCGATGTGGCGGTCTCCCCCCGCCTCTCGCTGCGTGCCGTCGTCCCCGACGCGCCGACCACATGCCGCACCGCCCTTCGCGATACCGTGCTGACCGCACTCCGCGCGGGACAGCGATTCTCGATCGATCTGCCGGTGCGCGGATGTGCGGTCGTACGCTATCGGGTAGAACCGCGCGACGCGCGGGTTCAGTTCGCTCCCGTTGAGGGCGGCCGTGCATACGAAACGCGCGCCGACAGCGTCGAATCGTACTCCCTCCCGTGGGGAAAGTACGTCATGCGTATTTCCGCCCCGTATTGCATCGTCTTTTCCGACACCGTGGTCGTGCATCGCAACGGCGGGGAGGCCGTGGTTCCACGCAAGCTCGTGTGCAGCTGACCTTACGCGACACGATGACGAACTGCGGGACACGCTCCGATCGCGGTACGCGGCACTGGTGGCAGCGCACGCGACCATGCGGGACGCTGCCGCCTCAATCGGTGTCACACGCCGCACCCGGTACCGTCGTCTCGAGCGCCTCGGCCTTTCACCGGGCCGCGGCGTGCGCCATGCCCGGTCACGCCCTCGCCAACGGCGGTGGTCGTCTCGCCGTGCGCATCGCCTCGAGGCTAGCGCGCCGCCGCCACGCTGCCGGCTCCGATGATGGCGCCCACAAGTGTTCCCATCCAGAAGCGACGCTCGTGCCACCACCCTTCCTCGGGACGCACCACCAGCAGAAAGTGCTCCGGCTTGACCCGCGTCACCTGCCCGGTCACGAGCGCGGTGGCGGTGGCGCTGTCACGGTGGATCACGCGTAGACGCGCGACCAGCGCATCGCGCTGCTGGGGATCGACGACGTAACTCTGCAGCCCCTTGCGCACCCACCGCGCTTCCCGCACGCGAAAGGTGGCCGTGGAATCCGTGACGCTGTCGATCTCGAAGCGCGCCGCGTCACGCGGAATGCGTGGCAGGGCCGGACCGCTTGGGGACGTCACCAGCGGAGGCGCCCACGGCATGCGGACGCTGCAGCCGGCAAACGCCAGCGAGATCGTCAGCAGCGCGCACGAACGTCTCACTGCGTGAATACCGATCGGAGATCGTTGAACGTCACCAGAATGATCAACGCGAGCACCGCCAGCACACCCACCCGTGCGAACGCTTCACGTGTCCGCATGCTGAAGGTGCTGCCCTTGATCCGCTCGGCAATGACCAGCACGATCTGTCCGCCGTCGAGGACGGGGATGGGCACGAGGTTGAGGATGGCGATGTTCAGACTGAGGAACGCGATCAGCGACCAGAGCGTCTCCGCGCCGTTGCGTGCCGCCTGCACCGACGTGCGCGCGATCTGGATGGGCCCCCCGAGGTTCTTCGCCGATACCTCACCCGAGACGAGTCCGCCCAGGACGGTCACGACGTTGCGCGCCATGGCCCACGTGGCTTTGGTGCCGCTCGCCATCGCTTGCGCCAGCGATACGGACTCGCGGACCACTGAATCACGAACCATCATGCCGACGCGACCGACCTTCGTGGCCGCCCCGGTGACGGGGTCCTGCGCATCCACCACTTGGGGCGCAATGATGGCCTGTACACGCTCGGTGCCACGCAGCAGGTCGAACTGTACGGTTCCGCTCGTCACGGGGGACACACGAGCGAGGACCTCATCCCATGCGCGCACGCTGTCGCCGTTGATTGCCACGATCCGGTCGCCGGCCTGTACGCCAGCCGCCGCAGCCGGCGCGCCGGGTACGATGGAGTCGATCACGGCAGGCACGTAGCGGTTTCCGTACGTGTAGTACAAGCCGCCTGTTACCGACATCGTGAGCAGGATGTTCATGATGACGCCGGCCGACAGGATGAAGATGCGCGCCATCGCGGACTTGCTCTCTACCCATCGCTCGGCCGGCACGGCCTTTGGACCAAATGGCGCCATTCCCTGGGGATCCCACAGCGCGGCCGGTCCCCCGTCTGGTTGCTTCGGGGCGCTCTCGAGCGAGCCACGATCGGCCTCCCCGCCCTCGATCCCCGCCAGGGCATCGTCGTCGCGTGAGGCCATGCGTACGAAGCCGCCCAGCGGAATGAGCGACACCCGATAATCCGTTTCGCCACGCTTCCAGCCGAACAGACGACGCCCCCACCCCAGCGAAAACACCGGGGCGTATACGCCACACAGCTTCGCAGCCACGAAGTGGCCCAATTCGTGAACGAACACGACAAGGCCGAAGACCAGCAACGGCGCGATATAGACTGACAGTGAGGCCATGGTTGCTACAACTCCGCCACAATACGAGACCGGACATGACGACGCGCGGCGGCATCGGCCGCGAGCAGCGCATCGAGCGTGTCGCCAGAGGATCCACCCAGCTCGTGCAACGCGTCAGCCACCCGCGCGGCGATACCGCCAAAGCGCAGATGCCCCGCGAGAAACTGCGCCACCGCTTCCTCGTTCGCCGCATTGAACACCGCCGGGGCCGCTCCGCCCCGGCGTCCGGCCGCGATCCCCAGGCCGAGCATGGGAAACTGCTCGTGGCGTACCGCCTCGAACGTGAGGCCGCCCAGCGCGACCGGATCGAATGATGGTACGCCACTGTCGGGCACGCGTTCCGGCCAGGTGAGGGCGTACAGGATGGGCAACTCCATGCTCGGCACCCCCATCTGGGCGAGCACGCTGCCATCAACGAATTCCACGAACGAGTGTATGATGCTCTGCGGATGCACGACGACGTCAATGCGGTCGTACGGCACGCCAAACAGGTGATGCGCCTCGATCACCTCCAGCGCCTTGTTTGCCAGCGTGGCGCTGTCGATGGTGATCTTGCTGCCCATCTGCCAGGTCGGATGCTTGAGCGCATCGCTCCGGGTGGCCGTGGCGATGCGTTCGGCGGGCCACGTGCGGAACGGGCCGCCGGAGGCCGTGAGCATGAGCCGCCGGACCTCGTGTGGCTGACGTCCGGCCAGGCACTGGAGAATGGCAGAATGCTCGCTGTCAACGGGCACCAGTTCGCCGCCATGTTCGCGGGCCGTGCTCGTGACGATGTCACCGGCTACGACGAGCGTTTCTTTGTTCGCCAGTGCGACCCGCTTCCCGCAGCGCAGTGCGGCAAGCGTGGCCGGTAGCCCGGCAGCGCCGACCACGGCATTGATGACGATGGCGGCCTCAGGGCGTGTGGCCGCCTCGACAAGGCAATCAGGGCCACGCCCCCAGGTCGCCGGCGCGTCGGGGCACGATTGCACCAGCCCAGCATAAGCCGGCGAGAAACGCTCTACCTGCTCCTGTAGCGCCGCAACGTTCCCGTTGGCCGTGAGGGCGACCGGTACGAACCGCGCCGGCTGCCTGGCCAACACGCGCAGCGCACTGGTGCCGATTGAGCCGGTTGCCCCCAGCAGGGCAACACCGACCGGCTCGGCGGCCGGCGCGTGGCCCATGGGGGCATCCTGCATCCAATTGGCGGTCATCGCCCCCCCGGCGCAGGAATCAGCAGCCAGTCGTACAGCGCATAGGCCGCCGGCAGCACGAAAAAGAGCGAGTCGAGGCGGTCGAGGACGCCGCCGTGACCCGGGAACAGTGTGCCGCTGTCCTTGAAGCCGGCCTCTCGCTTGAGGAGCGACTCGGCGAGATCGCCGACCTGCGCGACCACACTGATGGCGGCGCCGAAGAGGACAAGGCCCCACGGGGTAAAGGCCAGCTGGGCACGCGGAACAAGCAGGCCGTGCACGAACGCGTAGGTCGCCGCCACGGTTACCACGATCGCGCCGACGGCTCCCGCCACGGTTTTCCCCGGGCTCACACTGGGCATGAGCTTGCGTCCGCCGATGAGCCGCCCGCTGAAGTACGCCCCGGTGTCGCTGGCCCAGGTGAGCACCACCGGAAACAGGACGGCCAACGCTCCCGCAGTATCACCCACCGCGTAGTTGTGATAGCGCAGTGCATAACCGAAGGCGAGCGTTCCGCCCGTATACAACACGCCGTACACCGTCGTGCTGGCCGCGCCCAGCGGCTTGCCATCGACTCCGCGCAACCAGATGGCGACGCCCAGCACGAACAGCACGGGAAGAATCCAGGCGTAGAGCGGGATGCGCAGGACCCCCAACACCTCACCGTGCACGGCGATCGGCACGAGCGCCGCGGCGATCACGCCGAGGACGACGAGCGGTGTCGCACCACCTTTCTGAGCGAGACGATAGAACTCCCACGCTCCGACCCCGGCGAGCGCGCCGAGCAGGGTGGCGAGTGGCGCCCCCCCGATCCAGATGATCCCGATGGCAAGTGGCACACCAATGAGCGCCACAAGGACGCGACGACCGAGTTCGTTCACGACGCAGCAGGGGTTACGGAGTCACCCGTCCGAAGCGACGGTCACGACGCTGGAAGTCGCAGATCGCCTCGTACAGGGCGGCGCGATCGAAATCGGGCCACAGGACGCTGGAGATGTACAGCTCCGCGTAGGCAACCTGCCATAGCAGGAAGTTGGAAAGGCGTTGCTCGCCGGAGGTACGAATGAGCATGTCCGGGTCGGGGCAGTCGGCGGTGAAGAGCCGACTCCGGAACTGCGCTTCGTCGATCTCCTCCGGTACCAGCCGCCCCTGCAACACATCGGTGGCGAGGCGACGGGCCGCGCGCACCAACTCGGCGCGACCGCCGTACGAGATGAAGAGGTTGAGGCCAAGACGCGCCCCGCCCGACGTTTCCCGTCGCACCCGATCGATCGCCGCGGCCGCGGCGGGGCTAAGGCGGTCGAGATCGCCATGTACATGGACGCAGACACCCTGCCGGGCGAGATCCGCTGCCTCACGGGCAATGAACTCCTCGAGCAGCGACATCAGCGCCGACACCTCGGTTTCCGGCCGTTGCCAGTTCTCCTGCGAAAACGCGAACAGCGACAGCCATTCGACGCCGGATGCGAGGCACCCCTCCACCACGGCGCGCACCGCCTTCATGCCCGACCGATGGCCGAATGGGCGCGGCATGTGTCGCTCCCGCGCCCATCGGCCATTTCCATCCATGATTATCGCGATGTGCCGCGGCACCGCCCCATGCACGCGAATGCGCGCCAACAGATCCGACTCGGTATCAGTCATCATGGGTTGAGGCGGTGACGATGGAGCACAGCACGGCGCATCCGCTGTGGCGGAATCACACTTCCATGATTTCGGCTTCCTTGGCCTTCAGCAACGCCTCGAGTCGGCCGATCTCATCATCGTGCACTTTCTGCAGCTCCTTCTCGGCGTGCTTCTTGTCATCCTCCGACACGCCGTCGAGCTTCTTGATCTTGTCGCGCGCATCGGTACGCGCATGTCGAACGGCGATCTTGCCATCTTCCGCGAGCTTGTGAAGGATCTTCACGAGCTCCTTGCGGCGCTGTTCCGTCATGCTGGGCAACGGCACACGGATGATGCCGTTCTGGTGAGCCGGATCCAACCCGAGCTCCGACTCCCGGATCGCCTTCTCGATCACCTTCGCCTGCCCCTTGTCGAACGGGGTAACGAGCAGGATGCGGGGTTCGGGGGCGGATACGGAAGCCACCTGATTGAGCGGCAGCAGCGAGCCGTAGGCCTCGACCTTGATGGTATCCAACATGTTCGGCGAGGCCTTCCCCGAGCGAACGCTCGAGAACTCCCGCTTGGCGTTGTCGAGGGCCTTGTCCATGCCGGCCTTCGCGTCCTTCAGGATCTGGGCAATGCTCATGAAACCAGTGTCCCTACGCGTTCGCCCTTGATGGCGCGCTCGATGGCACCGGGGCGGTGAAGGTTGAGTACGACGATCGGCAACTGATTCTCCTTGCAGAGCGTGATGGCCGTCTGGTCCATCACCCGCAGTTCCTCGAGCATCACGTCACGATAGCTGATCGTCTCGTACAGGGTGGCGTTCGGGTCCTTCTTGGGATCGGCCGAGTACACGCCGTCGACACTCGTGGCCTTGATGATGACGTCTGCCTTCATCTGAATGGCCCGCAGTACCGCCGCCGTGTCCGTGGAAAAATACGGGTTGCCGGTGCCGGCGGCAAAGATCACGGTGCGCCCCTTCTCGAAATGCCGCAACGCTCGCCGACGGATGTAGGGTTCCGCCAGCTCCTCCATGCGGATGGCGGTCATCACGCGGGTGTCGAGTCCCTTCTTCTCCAGCACGTCCTGCAGCGCCATGGCATTGATGACGGTCCCCAACATGCCCATGTAGTCGGCGCCGACGCGATCCATGCCCATCTGCGAGAGTTGCGTCCCGCGGACGATGTTGCCGCCACCGATCACCAGGCCGAGCTGAACGCCCATGCGCGCCACCTGCACGATCTGGTCGGCGAAGAACCCGATGCGTTCGAAATCGAATCCCACCCCTCGATCTCCGGCAAGCGCTTCACCGGAGATCTTGAGGAGAATGCGCCGAAAGCGCAGGTCGGACCCGCCGTGTGCGAGCGCACCGGTCGCGGATTCGCTCATGGCGCGTTACTCGGCGCCGAGCTGCAAACGCGCGAAGCGGTCCACCGTGATTTCGCCACCCGCCTTCTTGCCATGGTCGGCGACCAGCTGCGCAATGGTGATGGCCGCGTCGCGGACCCACGGCTGCGGCATGAGCGTGACGTCCTTCAGGAACGCCTCCACCTTGCCCGTCGCGATCTTTTCGATCATGGCCTCCGGCTTCCCCGCTTCGCGGGCCTGCCCTTCCGCCACGCGCTGCTCGGCCTCCAGCTTCTCCGCCGGCACACCGCGGCGGTCGACGGCAATGGGCGCAGTCGCCGCGATATGCTCGGCGATGTACTTGACCAGGTCCTTCGTCGCCTCGTGGTTGGCCACCTCCGGGGAGGAGGCGGTCACCTGCACGATCGTGGAGAGCTTGCCGTTGTGATGGCGGTACATGCCCACCTGGCCATTGGCCCCCGCGTCGAAGCGCACCGTGCGCTTCACGTTCACCGCTTCGCCAGTCTTCGCCGCCGCCGCCTTCACGTACTCTTCAACCGACTCCGACGGGCTCCCGGTCATCGGCTCGGCAAGGAACGCCTCGGTGTCGGCCGCCGTGGACTGGATCCGGTGGGCGAGGAGTGTCGTGACGATCTTGCCGAAGTCTTCGTTGCGCGCCACGAAGTCGGTTTCGCACGCGACTTCGATGAGCGCGGCCGACGCGCCGTTGTTGAACACTTCGCCCCCCACGATGCCCTCGCTCGTGGAGCGGTCGGCACGCTTCTCGGCCTTGGCAATGCCCTTTTTGCGGAGGTACTCGATGGCGGCGTTCATGTCGCCGTTGTTCTCCTCGAGCGCCTTCTTGCAATCCATCATGCCGGCGCCCGTGCGCTGGCGGAGTTCCGCTACGTCCTTGGCCGTGATCGCCATCGTCGAGTCCCTGTCTATCGCTGAAGTGTGCGTGGTCGGTACTGGGAAGGTACTGCTCTGTGCTACAACAACGCCGCCGGGAAGAGCCGGCGGCGTCGCGTTTCAACATCCTCGGCCGCAGCGCGAATGGCCGCCGCCTTCGGAAACCGAGCGGAACGTCGCCGGCTACTCGGCGCTGTCGGCGGAACCGGCGTCTTCACCGGCATCACTCTCGCCGGCGGGGGCGTCGCCACCCTTCAGCCGCGCGGCGATGGCCTCCGGCTTCGCCCGACGGCGGCGCGGACGCCCGCCACGGTCGTTGTTGCCACCGCGGTCGCCGCCACCACGGTTCTCACCGCCACGGCCCCCACGATCGCCACGATCGGCGCGCTCTGCCCCACGGTCGCTGGAGAACGTGTAGGTCTCCTGTTCCTCTTCCGACGGACGGCTCGGCGCCTCGCGACGCGCTTCGTCGATGGTATCGGCAATCACCTTGGTGATCAGCTCCACCGACCGAATGGCATCGTCGTTACCCGCGATGGGCACCGTGATGAGGTCCGGATCGGCGTTCGTGTCGACGATGGCCACGATCGGGACGCCTAGCTTGTTGGCTTCGGAGACGGCGATGCGCTCCTTCTTCGAGTCGATGATGAACAGCAGCCCCGGGAGGCGGTTCATCGACTTTATGCCGGAGAGGTACTTGGACAGCTTCTCGCGCTGACGCGACATGAGGAGCTGTTCCTTCTTGGTGTAGTTGGCGAGCGAGCCGTCTTCGCTGCCGGCTTCGAGCTCCTTCAGCTTCTTGACCTGCTTCTTGACCGTCTGGTAGTTGGTCAGCATGCCGCCGAGCCAGCGCTCGGTCACGAACATCCCGCCGCAGCGCGCGGCCTCGTCGCGCACGATGGCGGCGAGCTGGCGCTTGGTGCAGACGAACAGCACGTTCTCGCCGCGCAGGACGACCTCGCGGACGAGCTTCTGCGCCAGTTCGATCTGGCGGAGCGTCTTCTGCAGGTCGATGATGTGGATGCCATTGCGCTCGGCGAAAATGAACCGGCGCATCTTCGGGTTCCAGCGTCGGGTCTGATGCCCGAAGTGGACGCCCGCGGCGAGCAGCTGCTCGAGGGACGGACTGGCCATGATGAGATACCTGGGTGTTTGGAGTCGTCCGTGATCGTCACCGCCGATGGCGACTGTGCCTGGAGGCACAGCACCCGCCATCGGCTCGGACCACGTGTGAGATATGCTGGGCAGCGCGCCGGGGAGAGCCCCACCGGCGCCATCTGCTTAGCGCTTCGAGAACTGGAAGCGCTTGCGGGCGCCAGCGCGGCCCGGCTTCTTGCGCTCGACCTCACGCGCATCGCGCGTGAGCAGCCCGAACTCACGAAGCTTCTTCTTGTTCGTTTCGTCCACCTTCACGAGCGCACGCGCCACCGCGAGGCGCACCGCCCCCGCCTGGCCCGACATGCCGCCGCCGTCGAGCACGGCCTTCACGTCGTACTTGCCGAGCGAGTCGGTGAGCATGAACGGCTGCTGAATGGCCGACACCAGGGTCGGCCGGGGGAAGTAGTCACCCAGCGTACGACCGTTCACTTCCCACTTGCCCGTGCCGGGCGAGAGGTAGAGGCGGCAGACCGCCTCCTTGCGACGGCCAACGGCGTTGATCTGTTCCGACATTACTTGGCCTCGGCAGTGGAGAAGGAAAGCTTGGCCGGGCTCTGCGCAATGTGCGGGTGCTCGGCGCCGGCGAAGACCCGCAGCTTGCGACGCAGCACCTGGCGACCGAGTGCGGTCTTCGGGAGCATGCCGTACACAGCCTTCTCGATCACACGCTCCGGGTGCTTCGCCAGCATCGTGGCGAACGGGGTGTGCTTCTCGTGGCCCATGTAGCCGGTGTGGCTGAAATAGGTCTTCTGCTCGGCCTTGCGGCCCGTGACCTGCACCTTGGACGCATTGATCACGATGACGAAGTCACCCGTGTCCATGTGCGGCGTGAACATGGGCTTGTGCTTGCCGCGGATAATCTTCGCGACTTCCGACGCGAGCCGGCCAAGGACCATTCCTTCCGCGTCGACGATGTACCACCGACGGTCGATATCCTTCGGGGTCGCGCTGTAGGTCTTCATGCTAACGTGATCCGTGCGTGTTGCGGAGAAGCCGTGGACCGTGGACAGATCGCCCGCGGGTCGGCCCCCGGCAAAGGGTTTTTAAACAGACGACGGCGCACCTTCCGGCGCCTGTGCCTGAAAACGGGACAGACTCGTAGCTTACACAGCTCAGAAGTGCCTGTCAACGTGACGCTTGTGCCAAAATGCCCTGCCGGCCCCCTTTGGCCACGATCACCCCCTTGCCCACCCCCGCGCGCTTGCCCATTGTGCGTCGGGTAGCCGACGGTAGCGATGAGGCTGCCGCCCCCACCCCTCTCCCCGGAGTCGAACATGTCGATGGTGTCGGAGTTCAAGGAATTCGCCATGAAGGGCAGCGTGATGGACCTCGCCATTGGCGTCGTCATCGGCGGCGCGTTCCAGAAAATCGTCGACAGCATGGTCAGCGACATCATCATGCCCGTCGTGGGGCTGCTCACCGGGGGCATCGACTTCACCAATCGGTTCCTTACCGTGGGTGGGGGCACCTTTACCACCCTCGAGGAGGCCAAGAAGGCCGGGGCGCCCACCGTCGCCTACGGCCTGTTCCTCAATCAGGTGCTCACGTTCCTCATTGTGGCATTCACCCTGTTCCTGGTCATCAAGGGCGTGAACCGCATGCGTCGAAACGAGCCCGCGAAGGGGTGAGTCGGGCGCCTGGCGCCCGGCGGAAGTAACCGATCAGGGGGCCGCCAGCTCGATGAGCACGGCCCCCTTGTTCACAGCCTCCCCCGGCGTCACCCGAATCGCCGTGACCACGCCGGCAGACGACGCGCGAAGCTCGTTCTCCATCTTCATGGCCTCGATGACGGCCAGCCCCTGGCCGGCACTGACGACATCGCCAACGGACACGGCCACCCGCACGACCAACCCGGGCATGGGGGCCACGAGCGGCGCGGGCCCGCTCGAGACCGCCGCCGCCGCCGTCAGGTCCTTGATTGCCCGCATGCGCTCGTCCAGCGCCTCGACCTCCAGTCGCGCGCCATCGAGGTCGAGTTGCCACCGACCTCGTTCGCCGCCGCGGCGGGCGACCACCCGATGGATCTGTTCTCCGATCCGCACCAATCGGACGGGCGTCCCGGGTATCGCACTGAGCGATACCTCCACACGCTCGGCGTCGATGGTCGCGTGGCCGCCGTCCAGCTCCACGGTCAGGCGTTCGCCGTTGATGTCCACCAGGTATTTCATGCGATCTCCCGTCGCAGCACACACACGGTTTCCACGTGGGCCGTCTGCGGAAACATGTCGAAGCATCGCACCTCCCCCACCTGCCACGAGGGAAGGCGCGCCAGATCCCGGGCCAGGGTGGCCGGATCGCAACTGACGTACACGATGCCCTGCACGGCGCGCTGCGCCGGTGCCTCCAACCACAGCGCCACATCGGGATGCAGCCCGCGCCGCGGCGGATTGACCACCACCACCTCCGCTGGCAGGTCGAGCGTTCCGACGGCCTCTTCCATCAGGTCGCACACCACCCGCGCACTGGCGGCCTGTTCGCCCAGCGCCTCCAATCGCGCCGCCGCGGCACCTGCCCCTGCCCGATCGGCTTCCACAGCCACGACCGCCACGCCTGCCGCCGCGAGGCGCGCCGAGAGCAAGCCACTGCCGGCGTAGCCGTCAAGGACGCGGCTTGGCCCGAATGCTTGCACAGCGCCAAAGACGAAGTCCCGTAGCCGTGCGGCGACATCGTCGTTCACCTGGGCAAACGCCATCGCCTCCCGTGCCTGCGGCGCGTATTCGGGGACCGGACGCGCGGCAGCGGGGACATCGCCCACTCGATCGGGTGTCCACCAGACCCCGCGTATGCGGTCGTCGGCCTGTTGCACGGTATCGGCCCACCGCCGCTCCTCCGGCCAAGCGGTCCCCCCCTCGATCACCACGCTCACCCCTGGGGACGCATCGGCCGCGTTGGGTGCATCGAGACGCAGATGCAACCGCAACATCTCCACCGTGCTGACGCCCCCGGTGGGCAGCGCCACCCCAGGCAACGCCGGCTCGCCCGCCCGCAGGACGGCGCGCACAGCCGCCCACACCGCCACGAGCGCGGGGTGCGCAATCCGACACGTTTCAAGTGGGAAAATGCGGGTGGCATCGTCGTGCGGGTGCAGTCCGCCAACCCAGCTGGTACCACGACGGCGCAACGTGAGCGACAGTCGACTCCGATACTCCCACGCCGCCCCGTACTCGAGCAGTGGCAGGGGCACCGTCCGTCTCCCAATGCGCGCCAGCGTGTCCTGCACGATATGGCGGCGCGCAGTGCGCTGCGCCTCCAGCGACAGGTGCTGCAGCTGGCAACCGCCGCATCGGTCCCGCTCGTAGTGCATGCATTCGGGCGCGACCCGGTCGGGCGACGGGGTCAGCACCTGCAACACGCGGCCCCGCCCGTGGCGCGCTTGGGTCACATACGCCACCTGCACCACATCGCCCGGCGCCGTGCGCGGCACGAAGACAGCCAACCTCTCGGTCCGCCCAACACCATCTCCTCCGGCCGCGATACGGTCAATGGTGACGACCTGCACCGACTCCGGGAGACGCGTCGGGCGGTGTCCGGTGCCCGCTCGCCCGCGGGGGGCGCGACGATTCACGAGCGACGCAGCCCCTCGCGGCGCGCCTCCGCGACCCACGACGGGCTGTCCGGCGCGCCAGTGGACGACGGCGCACTCTCACCGCGGCGGTCAGCGCTGCTGGTCCGCCCCGCCGTGCGCTCCTCGTGCGCCACCAGGGCCGCGGCGATGGCGGTGAGCTTCAAGGTCGCCGCATCCGTGCGCGGCGCCGTGAGCGTCGAGAGCCGCTGCTCGAGCCACTGGATGCTGATGTCACCGGCCTGAAACTCGGGATCGTCCATGACGCGCAGATGGAATCCCCGCGACGTCTCGATCCCATCGATGGTGAGCTCATGCAGGGCGCGCCGCATGCGCGCGATGGCCAGTGCCCGTGTGGGCGCATGGACGATGAGCTTGGCCAGCATCGGGTCGTAGTGCAGCCCCACCTCACTGCCCGCCTCGATGCCGCCGTCCCATCGGACGCCGGGACCGCTCGGCAGGTGCAGATACTCGATGCGCCCGGTACTGGGAAGGAATCCGTTCTCCGGATCCTCACTGGTGATGCGACACTCGATGGCCCATCCGCGCGGCGTGAACTCCGTCTGGGCGAAGGGAAGCGCTTCACCGGCCGCCACGCGAATCTGCCACTGCACGAGGTCGAGTCCCATGACCAGCTCGGTCACAGGATGTTCGACCTGAATACGCGTGTTCATCTCCAGGAAATAGAACTGCCCATCACGATCGAGGAGGAATTCGCAGGTGCCGGCGTTCACGTACCCGGCCGCGCGTGCAGCGGCCACCGCCGTGGCACCCATGCGCGCTCGAAGCTCCGGCGTGACGGCCACACTGGGGGCTTCCTCGATCATCTTCTGGTGACGGCGCTGCACGGAGCATTCGCGTTCGCCCAGATGCACGACGTTGCCGTGCGTATCGGCGAGCACCTGGATCTCCACGTGTCGAGGCCCCTCGATGTACTTCTCGAGGTACACGGCATCGTCTCCGAAGGCATTCCGTGCCTCACGCCGAGCGCTGTCGAGGGCGGCGGCCAGCTCGTCGGGCGTGCGCACGATGCGCATCCCCTTCCCGCCGCCTCCCGCGGCCGCCTTGAGCAGCACCGGAAAGCCGTATGTCTCGGCGACGGCCAGCGCCTCGGTTGCGTCCTTCACGCCTTCGGTGTTGCCGGGCACCACGGGAACCCCGGCGGCAATGGCAAGCTGCCGTGCGGCGGTCTTGCTGCCCATGGCCTCGATGGCTTCAGCCGGGGGGCCGATGAAGACGAGACTCGCCTCACGCACCGCTCGCGCGAACCACGCGCGCTCTGACAGGAAGCCGTACCCCGGGTGCACGGCCTCAGCCCCCACCCGTTTGGCCACCTCGATGAGGCGCTCCCCGACCAGATACGATTGGCTCGACGGTGCCGGGCCCACGAGTACGGCCTCGTCGGCCTCCCGTACGTGCGGCGCAGCGGCGTCGGCCTCCGAATACACGGCCACCGTCTTCACGCCCAGCTCCTGACAGGCACGAATGACGCGCAGGGCGATCTCGCCGCGGTTGGCCACCAGAATCTTCGTGAACATCGCGCGGCTCACAGCGGCAGGTTTCCGTGCTTCTTCGGCGGGTTCCGATCACGCTTGCCACGCAAGGTGGCGAGCGCCTCGATGAGGCGCGGACGGGTCTCCCGTGGATCGATCACATCGTCGACATAGCCACGTGCCGCGGCGATGTAGGGATTGGCGAACTTCTCCGTGTACTCGGCCACGCGAGCGTCGAGCGCGCCCTGCGGATCGGCCGCGTCCGCGATCTCCTTGCGATAGAGGATCTCCACGGCCCCCTTCGGTCCCATCACGGCGATCTCCGCCGTGGGCCATGCCACGTTGTAGTCACCGCGAATGTGCTTCGAACTCATCACGTCGTACGCGCCGCCGTAGGCCTTGCGCGTAATGACCGTAAGCTTGGGCACCGTCGCCTCGCAGTAGGCATACAGCAGCTTGGCACCATGCTTGATGATGCCACCGTGCTCCTGGGCCACACCGGGAAGGAACCCTGGCACATCCTCGAACGTGACGAGCGGGATGTTGAAGCAATCGCAGAAGCGTACGAAACGCGCGGCCTTGAGGGAGGCGTTGATGTCCAGCACCCCTGCCAGCACGGCCGGCTGGTTCGCGACGATGCCCACGCTGTGACCGCCGAGGTGTGCAAAGCCCACCAGGATGTTCGCGGCATAGTCCGGCTGCACCTCGTAGAAGTGCCCATCGTCGACGATGCGGGTGATCACCTCGCGCATGTCGTACGGCTTGTTCGGATTGTCGGGCACCACGTCCAGCAGCGACGCCTCGCGTCGGTCACTAGGATCCCGGCCGGCACCGCGCGGTGGATCATCCACGTTGTTGCTGGGCACGTAGCGGAAGAGCTCCCGGATGTGCTGCAGGCAGGCCAGCTCCGAATCGCAGGCGAAGTGCGCCACGCCGCTGGTGCCGGCATGCGTGTCGGCCCCGCCCAGCTGCTCCATGGTCACGTCCTCGTGCGTGACCGTTTTTACGACGTTTGGCCCCGTGACGAACATGTAACTCGTGCCCTTCACCATGTAGATGAAGTCGGTAATGGCAGGCGAATACACCGCCCCACCGGCGCACGGACCGAGAATGGCGGAAATCTGCGGAATGACGCCCGAGGCCAGGGTGTTCTTGAGGAAGATGTCCGCATAGCCCCCCAGCGACACCACCCCCTCCTGGATGCGCGCCCCCCCGGAGTCGTTGAGGCCGATCACGGGCGCGCCGTTCCGCAGGGCAAGATCCATGATCTTGCAGACCTTGGCCGCATGCGCCTCCGAGAGCGACCCTCCAAAGACGGTGAAGTCCTGGGAGAAGACATAGACCAGCCGCCCCTCGATACGCCCGTGGCCGGTCACCACGCCATCTCCGTAGATGGGTGACTCGCCTTCACCCAGCGTACGCGAGGTGACGAACCGATCGAGTTCGACGAAGGATCCGTCGTCGAGGAGGACGTCGAGACGCTCGCGTGCCGAGAGCTTGCCCTTGGCGTGCTGCTGCGCGATGCGTGCCGCACCGCCGCCGAGTTCCGAAGCCTCGCGCGCGCGCGCGAGGCGTTCAAGCCTGTCGCGCATGGCCGATGGGGGAGTGGAGTGGGTCATGCCGCGGGAAGCTAGCGCGCGCCACGCGAAAAACGAGGAGCCGGTCCAATTCGGACCGGCTCCTCGTGCCCACATCGGGGAAGCTGCAGGTCGGGCGGGCGCTGGCCGCGCCCCGCCCCCCTTACGGCTTGTAGATGATCGGGAGGGTCACCTTCACCCGCACCGGCGTGCCGTTGACCTTGGCCGGATTGAAGTCGAGGCGCGCGACGACCTTCTTCGCTGCCTCACCAAGCGCCGTCTGTGTCGCGTCGACCACTTCTACGGTGCCGGGATCGACCTTGCCCTTGTCGTCCACCACGAACTGGAGCTCCACCATGCCGCCCACGCCGCGGTTCTTGAGATCCGCCGGGTAGGAGTCCTGGATCAGACGCGCCGCCGTGGCCGTGGAGGACAGCTTGGGCGGGGCCTGCACGTCGGAGATGGCGTAGACCTTGTCGCTCTGCGCTTCGGCAGTTGCGGCAAACGGTCCGATAACAGCAAGGGCCGCGGCGGCCGCGGCGGCCGCGGAAAGACGGAGCGGACGGAGCGAGAACATCGACATGTATCGGATCCTCAGGATCACTGGACAAGAACGAAACAAGAGGGGCAGCCACATGACTGCCTGATAGCTCGTCATTCCCCATCGTCGAGGACGACCGACTGGCGCAGAGTCCATATCGGCCGGGGCCCTCGGTGACTGAAGCGTTCCTCACGCCGACGAGATACATTGTCACGCTCCCCGCACGGTGGTCGCCGCGCGCCGACCTGTTGCTCCTGTCGGCCGGGTTCGCTGGAACGTGCCTTGCGAGGGGGTGCATGCGTCCGTGTACTGACGTGACTATCGCTCTCCCACCCTGAGTCCTTCCCATGTCCGACTCTCCCGACCTTCACGACGACGCCCCGGCACGTCGCACCCTCTTTCTTGCAGCGTGGCTCCTCATGCTGGTGCCGTTCGTTCAGGCCGCGTCGCAAATCTGGCCCCTTCAGCTCGGCAACATTCAGTGGCGCTATGGCGCCGCCAACGCCTTGTCGAGCGTGCTGTTGCTCCCGTTCCTCGGGCTCAGCCTGCTCCTGGTGCTTGCCCGGTCGCTTGAACGACGGGGGCTCGCACGTCTGGTCGGGTCGCTTGCGGCCCTCTTTTCCCTCGGCATTGCGGGCGCGGTCGTCCTGTTCGTCCTCGACGCGCAGGAACTCAAGAGCATCGTGAGCTCGCAGATGGCTGGCCAATTCACGTCGACGACCGCTCGCGTTGCCCTCGTGAGCGTGCTCTTCGTCTTCGGCTTCTTGTTGCTTGCCGTATTTGGCTTCGCGTCGATCGGGCACCAGCGCAAGGACGTGGCGCGCAAGGCACGCCGAGCGGAAACGGAAGCGCCCGACAGCGATTCGCCGCTCATTGTAGGTCGCTGACCCCGCTGCGCTTACGGTCGTTTCACTGCGGGAACACTTCGTTTCGCCGCAAGGCATTGGGGCGTGATCGCTGCAACCCCACTGTGGGATTCACGCCCCTGTCGCTACGGCGACTGTCTCTGCCGGAGAAACCAGGTCACCAGCAAGTGCGGCAGTGCCAATGACTGCGTAACGAGCGCGAGTTTCGTCGAGCTGGCACAGGACTCGTGTCTACTTGATGTGTCCTCACTGCACCAAAAACACGACGGCCCCGGCATCCTGAAGGTGCCGGGGCCGTCTGCCCTACGCTGCGCAATCGCGGTGAATTACAGCCCGAGTTCGTCTTCCGAGCTGTGCACCTTGCTCGGCTCGGCGGGCTTGGGTGGCTGCTCTTCCGGCACCGAGGTCACGGCCAACACGATCCGGCGGTGGATGGGATCCACCTCGAGCACGCGCATGACGAGATTCATCGTCTCCCACGCGAAGTCCGCGGGATTGGTGACCGTGCCTTCCGGGTTGAGCTGGCTGACGGGTACGAAGCCCTCGATGTCGTTGCCAAGATCGACGACGACGCCCTTGTCCATGAGACGCACGACCTTGCCCGGGAGCTCCGTGCCCACCGGATAGGTCTCACCGATGCGCAGCCACGGATCTTCCTCGGCCTGCTTGAGGCCGAGCGAGATGCGCTTGTTTTCGCTGTCGATGTTGAGGATGACCACATCCACCGCATCACCCTTCTTCACCACTTCTGACGGATGCTGGACACGCTTGGTCCAGGACATGTCGGAGATGTGAATGAGGCCGTCGATGCCCGGCTCGATTTCCACGAAGGCGCCAAACGACGTCAGGTTGCGCACCTTGCCGTTGATACGGGTACCCACCGGGTACTTGAGCGGCAGGATAACCCACGGATCCTGCTCGGTCTGCTTCATACCCAGCGAGATCTTCTCTTCGGTCTCGTCGACCTTGAGCACCACCGCCTCGATGGCTTCGCCGATCGACACGATCTTGGAGGGATGACGCACGTTGCGCGTCCAGCTCATCTCCGAGATGTGCACGAGCCCTTCGATGCCCGGCTCGAGCTCGATGAAGGCGCCGTAGTTCGTGATCGACACGACCTTGCCGTTGACGCGCGTACCCACCGGGTACTTGGCGGCAACGTCCTTCCACGGGTAGCTCTGGAGCTGCTTGAGGCCGAGCGAGATGCGCTCACGCTCCCAATCGATGTCCAGCACCTTGATCTCGAGCTCCATGCCGATCTGGACCATCTCGCTCGGATGCGAGATGCGGCCCCACGACATGTCGGTGATGTGCAGCAGGCCATCCACGCCACCGAGATCGATGAATGCACCGAAGTCGGTGATGTTCTTGACGACGCCCTTCCGCACCTGATCCTTCGCGAGCTCCTTCATGAGCTTCTCGCGCTTGCCCGCGCGTTCGGTCTCGAGGATCACGCGACGCGACACCACGATGTTGCGGCGACGCTTGTTGAGCTTGATGATCTTGAACTCGTACTTCTGTCCCAGCAGCTCGTCGATGTTGGGCACGCGGCGCAGCGCGATCTGCGAGCCCGGGAGGAACGCGTCGACGCCCATGAGGTCAACGACCACGCCACCCTTGATCTTCTTGACGAGGGTGCCCTCGACCGGCTGGTCGCTCTCGTAGGCTACGCGGATGCGCTCCCACACGCGCATGAAGTCGGCCTTCTTCTTGGACAGGACGACCGAGCCTTCCTGATCCTCGAGATGCTCGAGCAGAACTTCAACTTCGTCGCCCGCCTTGAGGTCGGGCATGTCCTTGAATTCTTCGAGCGGGATCGTGCCTTCGGACTTGAAGCCGATATCCAGCACGACCAGGTTCTCGCGAATCTCGAGAACGTGCGCCTTGACGATTTCCCCTTCTTCGATCGACGCGAGCGTGCCGTTGTACAGCTCCAGCATGCGCTCGTACTCGTCGGACGTGAACTCGTCCTCTTCGTACAGCTCAGGGCGGCGGTTCGCGAGGGGGCGCAGCTGGCTCTTCTGCAGGTCGCGCTTTTCGCGCGCCGTCAGCTTGCCGTACACGGGCGCATCGTCGTTGAGATCCGCTTCTTCGGCGGCGGCGATTTCAGCGGCGAGCTCGGGGCTCAGTTCAGTGCTCATACGGTGAGATTTCTCCAGAATCGCGGAACTGCACTCGCCGCGCCGAGATGAGGGAAAGAGGGAAATGCCGGAACCCCGAAACATAGGGGGCGCAGGAGGTTGCTACAAGCCCATTCAACCCAAAACCCACCACTCGGCCAAGCCCCGGGGAAGCGATCGGCTCCTGGGGGGCAACGTCAGCGTCTCAGCCGTTCTCGCGCTGCCCTGGCGAGCGCCACGATCCGCTCCACCTGTTCCGCCTGCGTGACGGTCGTAGTATCGATGGTAATCGCATCGCGGGCAGGAGCGCTCTGGGTCGCATCCTGCGCGTCGCGCGCCACGAGCGCCTCGGCCTCTTCGGCGATCTCGGCATCGGTTGGACGCCGTCCAAGCCGTTGCACGAGGCGGCGACGGGCGCGTTCCCAAGTGTCCGCCACGAGAAACACCTTGAGCTGGGCGGCCGGGAACACCGCCGTTCCGATGTCGCGGCCGTCGACCACGACATCCACCGCGGCTCCGGCGGCCCTCACCTGCCCGTTCACCCACTCGCGCACCGCAGGCATCGCGGCGACCCGCGACACCGTTTTGGTCACCGCACTCCCCCGGAGCGATTCGTCCTGATCCCGTCCGTCCACCAGGGGGAGCACCGACCGTTCGGTCAAGCGCCAGCTGATCCGGGAGGCGCGCCCCAACATCGACTCCGCGGTCCAATGCTCGGGCGGCTCGCCCGACTCGACGGCGAGAAAGGCAAGCGCCCGATAGAAGGCGCCGGAATCGACATGCCGGACGTCGAGCGTCTTGGCCACCCACTGCGCCGTGGAACTCTTGCCGGACGCCGCCGGCCCATCGATCGCAATCACGAGCGGAGTGTGCGGGCTGCCGCTCACCGCGACCGACGATCGCGGCGACGTGGCCGCCGTCAGGTCCCGCCAGAAGCCGGGATACGACACCGCAACGCACCCGGGGTCGTCAATGGTGAGGTCATTCCCCGGCAGCGCCCCCAGTACGCCGAAGGCCATGGCCAGACGGTGATCACCGTGCGTGACCACGTGGCCAGTCAGTGGCCGCATCGAGCCGACCACGCGCAAGCCGTCTGGACGTTCCTCGGCTTGCACCCCGAGCGCCCGGAGATTGTCCACGACAGCCCGAATGCGGTCGCTTTCCTTGACGCGCAGTTCCTGGGCATCACGAATAACGGTTACGCCCTCGGCGTGTGATGCCAGGCAGGCAAGCATGGGCAGCTCATCGATGCAGCGCGGGATCTCGGCGCCGCCAATTTCGGTACCCTGCAGACGTGCGGGCTGGACGATGAGAGTACCGAGCCGTTCCCCTCCCACGTCACGCGCATCTTCGATACGCAGGTGGGCCCCCATGCGCCGCAAGACATCGAACGCGCCGGTGCGCGTCGGATTGCAGCAGACGTCTTCGAGCCGAAGTTCGCCTTCGTCGGCCAGCGCAGCGAGACAGGCAAAGAACGCCGCCGAGGAGGGGTCGGCCGGTACGGAGACGTCGACAGGAAGGACCCGCTGCGCCGCCGCCAGCGTGACCCCGGTATCGGTACACTCGAGCGCCACGCCGCGCGCGCGCAGCATGCGCTCGCTGTGGTCGCGTGATCGCACCGGCTCCTCGACCGTGACTTCCACGCCAGCCGCGAGCCCCGCCAGAAGCAGGGCGCCCTTGATTTGCGCACTGGCATGGCTGTTGACGTATCGAAGGGCCGTGAGTGGCGCGCCCCGCACACGCAGGGGAAGGCCGTCATGCCCCGGAGGCCCCTCGAATTGAATGTGAGCACCCATCTGCGTGAGCGGCTCTGCGACACGTCGCATTGGCCGACGGCTGAGACTGGCATCTCCCTCGAATCGGGCCTCTCGTCCGGCCAGCCCGGCCATAAGCCCCGCAAGGAGTCGCGTGGTGGTCCCGCTGTTGGCGCAATCGAGGGCGCCTTCGGGAGAGTGCAGCGCGGCCAACCCGCGCCCCCGCACGACGAAGTCCTCGCTGAGTGCGGGCAGATCCACTCCCATGGCGCGCAGCGCCGCGGCGGTCGCGTGTACGTCGGCCGACGGCAGGATGCCGCGGATGCGGGAGGGGCCATCGGCCATGGCCGCGAAGATGAGTGCGCGGTGGCTGATGGACTTGTCCCCCGGCGCGCGCACGGTGCCCTGTACCGTCAATCGGGGCAGGCTACTCAACGCAGCCACGCCTCCAGCGCCGTCGCGGCATCGGTCTTGTCATCACGGTACTTCACGATAACCGGTGTCTGCAACGACAGCCCCTGCGCCTCGCCGAATGGCGACGACACCCGGCGCGCCCCCGGCACCACCACCGCCCCTTCCGGAATGATCAGCGGGTGGTCGCCCGTGGCCCGATGCACCGTTTCCTTCACCAGATCGTAGACCGGCGTCCCGCGCGTCAGAATGACGCCGGCCCCCAGCACGGCTCTGCTGCGAACCACCGTGCCCTCGTACACGCCGCAGTTCCCGCCCACGATCACGTCATCCTCGATCACCACCGGGGAGGCGTTGATGGGTTCGAGCACACCCCCGATCTGCGCCGCGGCGCTCAGGTGTACCCGCTCGCCGATCTGCGCACAACTGCCCACCAGCGCGTGGGAATCGACCATGGTCCCGCGTCCCACATGGGCCCCGACATTGATGTACATGGGGGGCATGCACACGACGTTCGGCGCCAAGTAGGCGCCGCGCCGCACGGTGGAGCCGCCCGGCACGATGCGCACCCCGTGCTCGATCCGCAATTCACGCGGCGGATACGTGTGCTTGTCCGTGAAGCTGAACGGCGAAGCCGCCGACATCTCCGTCACGCGTCCAATGCGAAAGCCGAGCAGAATGGCCCGCTTGACCCAGGCTACCGCATGCCAGTTGCCATCATCGTCACGACGTGCGGCCCGGATATCGCCGCGCTCGAGATGGGCCATGGCCGTGTCGAACAGCTGCTGCGCGTCGTGCACCAGCGGCGCGCCGCTGTCGAGCAGGAGAGGATCGTTGAAACGCGCTTCGAGATCGGCAACGGAGAGTGCCATGAGCAGAGCGACCCGGGTGGAGTAGGCGGAGAGGAGTACTCAGGAGAGGAGCGACGCCTGCGCCAGCACGTCACGCACCGACGCGCGGAGCGCATCGGCGAGCGGCACAAGGGGAGCACGCACGACATCCTGCACGCGTCCCATGATGGCCAGCATCGCTTTGGCCGGAATGGGATTCGATTCGACGAAGCAGGCATCCACCACCGGGGCAAGCGCGGCATCGAGTTGGCGTGCCAGTGGCAACTCCTGACGGCTCATGGCTTCGCAAAGCGCTACCATGAGCGCCGGCGCCACGTTCGAGACCACCGAGATGACGCCCTCTCCGCCGTGCGCCATGAGCGCGAGCGTGAAGCTGTCGTCGCCGGAGAGCACGGCAAAGCCCGACGGTCGCTCCCGAACGAGGGTCGCCATCTGCGACAGGCTTCCACTGGCCTCCTTCACCGCCACGAAGCGCGGATCCTGCGCGAGGGTCAGCGTTGTGGCTGCTTCCATGTTGACCGCCGTACGCCCCGGCACATTGTACAGCACGATCGGCAGGTCGCAGGCATCGGCGATGGCCCGGAAGTGCGCAATGAGCGCCCGCTGTGGTGGCTTGTTGTACATCGGCGTCACATGCAGCAGGTGCGTGGCCCCAATGACCTGCATCTCCCGCGATGTGGCAATGGCGCGCTGCGTATCGTTCGAACCCGCGCCTGCGACGACCGGGATGCGGCCGTTCACCTGTTCGACGGTGATTTCCACCACCCGGCGATGCTCTGCAGGGGTGAGGGTGGCCGCCTCACCGGTGGATCCACACGGTACCACCATATGCACGCCGGCGCCCACCTGCCATTCCACCAGCGCCCGGAGCGCGGCCTCGTCGACGGCGCCGGACACCGTGAACGGCGTCACAATGGCGGTACCGCAGCCGTGCAGCATGGTGGTGGACCGGGAGGCGTTCATGTGAGGGATGGCGTTGGGGCAAGCACGTCGCGCATGGTGTAGACGGCAGGTAGCCTCGGTGAGGCGAGCCAGCGCGCCGCCGCCAGCGCGCCATCGGCAAACACTCGCCGGTCCCGGGCTTCATGTCGCAGGGAGATCTGCTCGAAGGCCGCATCGAGCAGCACCTCGTGGGTACCGGGAACACTCCCCACGCGAATACTGGATACGGGCACGGCGCGCCCGAGACCGTCCTCCACCCGCTCCCCAATGGCCATGGCGGTGCCTGAGGGCGCGTCCGTCTTGGCGGCGTGATGCGTCTCCACGATGTGCAGATCGAAGCCGGCGACCTCGCGGGCCCGCCGCGCCGCGTCCGCCACGATGGAGAGAAACAGCTGCACCCCTACCGAGAAGTTGGGCGACCAGAGCGCCCGACCGCCATGCTGCTGCACGGCGGCCTCCAAGACGGGCAGTTCGTGATTCCACCCCGTCGTGCCCACCACCACCGGACAGCCCAGGGCAAGCAGCGCCGTGGTATTGGCGATCGCCGACGCGGGGGTCGTGAATTCGATCGCCACCTCCGCCTCGTGGAGATCCGCAGCCGAAAGACCACGCGACATCTCGGCAGAGTCGAGCCGCGCGACGATCTCGCAGCTCCGCTCGGCGGCGAGCGCATCGAGCGCGCGTCCCATGCGTCCCATCCCCACCAGTGCCACCCGCACCGGTCGCGCCGCAATCAGGGTCACGTGGGCTGCTCGAAGAAGGTCGCGTGCAGTCGCTGCATGGCCGCCACGACCTGATCATCGTCGATGACCAGCGTGAAGTTGATGCCCGTGGCGCTCAGCGACGCCATGTGCACGGGAATGGGGCCAAGGGCCGCGAGCGCCTGCGCAATGGCCTGACTCCCGTCGGCAATTCCCGCACCGACGATCGCCAGCAGTCCGGCCCGCGGCGACACCGACACATCACCGAATGCCGCGAGATCCTGCAGAATGGCGCCCAAGTTCGTCGCATCGTCGAGCGTCACCGACACGGAAACTTCGGAGGTGGTCACCACATCCACCGAGGTGCGGTGGGTCTCGAACACCTCGAAAACCCGCCGCAGAAACCCGGGGGCGAGCAACATGCGCGATGAACGCAGCTTGACCATGGTGGTCGCGCGCTTGCCGGCAATGGCCCGGACTGGAAGTCGCGGCGCATCGAAGGCGATCATGGTCCCCTTCGCGGCGGGGTTGCGCGAGTTGAACACGTACACCGGGATACCGCATTGCACCGCCGGCGCGATGGTGGCCGGATGCAACACCTTCGCCCCGAAGGCGGCCAATTCCGCGGCCTCGTCGAAGCTGATGCGCTCGATGAGGCGCGCCTCTGGAATGATGCGGGGATCCGCCGTGAGCATGCCATCCACGTCGGTCCAGATCTCGATGGCCGTGGCATCAATGGCCGCCCCCACGAGCGAAGCCGAGTAGTCGGAACCGCCGCGGCCAAGGGTGGTGGTGACACGGGCAGCCGTGGCGCCCACGAAGCCGCCCATGACCGGGATCCGTTCCTGGAGCACAAGGGGCACGAGGCGTTCCTGCGCGAGCCGCGCAATCTCCTCGACGTCCGGCTCGGCCTTCGTGAAGAAATCGTTGGTGCGCATCACGTCACGCGCGTCCACGCAGACCGCATCGAAACCGCGGGCGCGGAAGGCGGCCGCGACAATCTGCGAGGAGAGCAACTCGCCGATAGCCGCGACGGCATCGAGCGATCGCGGCGTGAGATACCCAAGCGTCTTGAACGCCTCGGCGAGATGGGCGAGTTCGTCGAAGGTGGCGCCCACCTCGACCGCCACGTCATCGGCGTCAGGCGAACCATCGAGCAGGGTGCGTGCCTCGCGGAGGTGGCGATCGCGCAGCTGTTCGATGAGCTGGAGTGCGGACAGCAATTCACCGCCAGCCGCCTTGTTGGCGATGTCGAGCAGCATGTTGGTGGCGCCACCAAGGGCCGAGACCACCACGACCGGCTGCTGCCCCCGTTTGGCGGCAATGATGTCAACCACGCGCGTGATGGCCGCCGCGTCGGCCACGCTGGTGCCACCGAACTTGCAGACGATCACGGGCGGGCGAGCTCCGCGAGGCGACCGCTCTTCACCAGCAATTCGGCGTTGAGGATCGACCCCCCGGCGGCGCCGCGTACGACATTGTGGGACATGGCCACGAGCTTGAGATCGAACAGGGTGTCCGCCCGCACCCGACCGATGGTGGTGGACATGCCGCGCCCCGCGTCGACATCGCGACGCGGCTGCGGGCGATCGGCTTCGTCGCGCACGATAAGGGCGTGCTCGGGGGCGGATGGCAGTCCGTGCACCGCCTCATGTCCACGCCACGAGCGTAACGCGGCCAGCGCCTGCTCGGGGGTCGGCCTGGTGGCGAAGGCCACCGACATGCACACGGTGTGCCCATGCTCCACGGGCACCCGGTTGGCGTGCGCGCTGGTCACGATGTCGGCCAAGACAATGCGTTCACCGTCGTAGCGCCCCAACAACTTGTTGAGTTCCGATTCGATCTTCGGTTCCTCATCGTTGATGAACGGCACCACATTGCCGAGGATGTCGAGCGAGGGCACGCCCGGATAGCCGGCACCGGAGACCGCCTGCATCGTGGTGGCGAAGACCTTGGTCACGGTAAACGCCTCATGCAGGGGCGCGAGCGCAGCCGCCATGACCGTCGTGGCGCAGTTGGCGTTCGTCACGATTGCGCCGCGCCATCCCCGCTGCGCACGCTGACGATCGAGCAGGGCCAGGTGATCACCATTCACTTCGGGAATGACGAGCGGCACGTCGTCGGCCATGCGGTAGTTCTTGGCGTTCGACAACACCAGGCGACCGGCACGCGCGAAGGCGGCTTCCACCTCGCCGGCCACGCCGGAGTCCAGCGCCGAGAAGACGATGGGTGCGGCGATCTCGTCCGGCGTACAGTTCTTCACGGTGAGCGCACCAACGCTGGCCGGCATGCGGCCCTCGAGCCAGCGCGCGGCGTCACCGTAGCGCTTCCCCGCACTGCGCTCGGAGGCGGCAACGTCGACGAGATCGAACCAGGGATGCGCGTCGAGCAGACGAATGAACGCCTGACCGACGGCGCCCGTCGCGCCAAGTACCGCGACAGGCCAGCGAGGAGAAGTGGGAATCATGCGAGCAGGGTGCGAACGATGCGAACATAGGCGTCAACCGACGCCTCGAGTTCCGCCACATCGATGTACTCGATCGGCGTGTGGGCCACATGGATGGAGCCGGGACCGAAGAGGAGCGGTGTGCCCCAGCGATCGAGCAGCGGGATATCACTGGTGTACGCCACCGGCTCCACCTCGAAACCGGGGATGGTCTGGAACCGCTGGGCCGGGATGTGCGACCCCCACACCAGCTCGGCCCGATCCGCTGCCCATGCCGTGAACGCCGCACGCACCGGTTCCACGTCGCCGACGAGCCGAATCATGATCTCGGCTTCCGCGAGTCCCGGGACGATGTTGGCCTCAGTGCCTGCACGCAGGACGCCGATGTTGTACGTGGTTACGCCGAGCACGGGATCGGTGGGCAGCGAGAGCGCCCGCAGTTGCGGCAGCAGGTCGAGCATGGCCTCGAGGGCGCTTTCCCCCAGATGTGCATAGGCCGAATGCGCCTCCTTCCCGCGGACACGGACAATGACGCGCTGCGCCCCTTTGCACCCGGCTGCCAACTTGCTCTCCGTGGGCTCGCCGTTGACAAGATACCGGCTCGTGGGGGCAAGACGATTGGCGGCGCGCGCGCCGGGCGACCCCTTCTCTTCCCCCACCACAAAGAGCAGGTCGACGCGGTCTTCCCCTGCCTCCGCGAGTCGTTGGGCCGCCACCATCATGGCCGCCGCAATTCCCTTGGCATCACAGGCACCGCGCCCATACAGCCGCGTGCCTTCGAGACGGGGGGGAACGAACGGGGGGACCGTATCGAGATGCGTGGACAGGGTGACCCCGCCACCACGGCGCGTAGCCCACAGATTGGAGCGCCCTGGCTCGACTTCCTGCAGCGATACGGTCCAGCCATGGGAGAGACACCAGCGCGAAACGCAATCGACCGCGTCCCGCTCGCGGCCGGTGGTCGATTCGATGGAAAGCAGTTCCGTGGCGAGTGTGACGACGTCGGACATGGACTCAAGATACAGGCAATCGACGTGTTGGCGCGCCCCCGCGCTGGTGTGCGGGTTGGCGCGCGGCGAAGGCCGCACAGCGGTCGGCCAGCGCGCCGCTACTGCCTGGCGAGATGCTCGCGGATCACCTGCGTCAGGCTTGCGTCGTCCATGTCGTCATCCCACCCCGGAGGCACGAGCGCGATGACGCGGTCCGCACCGGAGTTGCACTCGATGGCCACGTGCGCCGTACCCAGGGCCGCGGCGACATCGCGCTGCTCCACCGGCACTTCCGGCAACTCGAGGCAGATCCAGGTAGTACCCTGCTTGTCCGACACCGTACGCACAACCGCTCCGGGAAGGGGGAGAGAGGAACAGTCGCAAACTACCGACGCACGCCCACAAGCGTGAGTCGGACCGGCATGGGCGCAGGCGCGGATTTGCACCACCCGTTTCGCGAGGGGGATCGGCGGGGGGATCGACCGGCCTTCACGGCGGCGTATCGACGAGCCGACAACCAGACGGGCGCGCCGGCCCGGGGCGCATTGGGCGCGGCGGGTGACCACGCCATGCGCCGTGCAGTACCCGGAGCGGGACTCGAACCCGCACACCCTCGCGGATAAGGGATTTTAAGTCCCTCGCGTCTACCGATTTCGCCATCCGGGTACACACCCGGCGTCATCGGGATCGCGCCGTCTGGCGCGCCCCGGCACCGCCAGGAAGACGAAACGGGAGCGCGGTGGCGCTCCCGTTGTCTCAGAATGTCACTGCTCCCGACCACCTGTGGTCAGAGCGGGAAACGGGACTCGAACCCGCGACCCCAACCTTGGCAAGGTTGTGCTCTACCAACTGAGCTATTCCCGCATACACCCCGCATATGCCGGGTGACACAAGGAGTCTAGTCTCGAGTCGGTCGGCGGACAAGCACCCGTCCTAATCGCGCAGCCCCAGCGCGTGGCCGGCGAACCACAGCGTGTGGGCCAGCAGCCCCGCCAGCGCGGCATCTCCGCCGTTGCCGACCGCTCGCCCTTCGGCATCTACCACTTCGGAGGCAATCCCCCCGTCCAGCGGTGCCCGCCGCAACCAGGCCAGCACCTCCTGCCCCTCCGGCCCCAGAAGCCGGGCGATCTGCAGGAGCAGGACGGTAGTGCCGGTCAACTCCGGCCGCACCGCGCGTGCGGTTCGCCGAAACAACGAATCCTCACGATCCATGGCGTCATACATCGGCAGCCAAAGCAGCGATCCCGACGGATCGTCCGCGAGCGCCGTTCCTCCGGCCAGGTCGACCGCGGTCGCGAGACGCGCCTTGTCCCCCCGGTCCACGGCAAAGTGACGACGAATAGCCGCCCGAACGGCTGCCGGGTCCTCCACTGCGGCGGCGGCGTCCTCATCGAGGGTACGGCGGAATACGTCGAGCGCGAGAGCCACGGCCGCATTGCCATGCAACGTGAACGGGAAGGCGGCAGGTGCGCCCCCTGCGGTAACCTCCGTGGAGTAGAGGGGGATCCGTTCGTCGCGCCGCGCCACGAGGTCATCATGGCTGAGATACAGGGTGTCCGCCACCACAGGGTCCTCCACGATCTGGTCGTCACCCGTGTCGCGGATATAGCGGTCCGTGGCGATGGCAAACGCCGCCGGCCCTTCCACACAAAAGCCCGGCTGGAAGAGCGTGCCATCGAAGTAGTGCACTCCCTGCCCTGGGGCATAGCCGTGCAGTTCGCAGGCACGGACCAGCAGTTCGCGCGCGAGGCCGCCATCTGCCAGCTGAATGGCCGGCAACGTCCACATGAGTGCTTCCCAGTCGCGCACCGTACACCCCATCGAGTGCCACGGGGCGCGCGACCGCAACAGGTAGTAGTGGGCGTCGTCGAGCCCGCGACCCACCGCATAGAAATACGAGAACAGCAAATTGCGGTTGAGCAACCGGTCGATGCCCTCGTTCCCAGTCGTCTGTTCGAGCGCCGTGAGGGCTTCACGCGTGGCGCTGAGGAGTGCCCGCCATCCGCGACGGCGGAGTACGCTCACGGTGGCCTGCGCACCGTCGCGTTCCGGACCAACGGCGAGATAGAACGCCGTCTGCACCGAGCCGCCTGCGGGGGCACTGAGCGTGCGCCGAATGGCAAAGGCCCGCGGTGCATGGGATACACCCTGCTCCACCTCCACCGTGGCCGGCCCGTCGCTGCCGATGGCGACCGCAACCAGTCCCGGAATCGCTGCCCCTTCAAGCAGGACGACCTCGTCCTCGCCAAGGCTGACCACATGCTCGTCATCGAACGGCCGCGGGGTGCGTACACGCTGCTGCCGATGCCCAAGGGTGCCTTCGACGGCGACCTCCAGCGACACATCGGTCGCGCCACGGTTCTCCACGGCCAACGTGTACACCGCGCCCGAGATGTCGGCGTCGCGCCCATACGGCGCGAAAATCGTACCGCGCACGACCAGCGTGCCGATCGTACACGTGAAGGTGGGAAGCCACCCAACGGCGCGTTCCCAGGCGATCCCCTCGGCGGCCAGCGCGCGGACCTCGCCTTGGACCCGCACGACCGGGCGCAGCAGTGGCTGTCCCTCGCCGGAAACGAAGTCGGCAGATCCCGCTACCTCAATGGCAGCGCGTGCACCGCGATGGAGCACGCCGACGGCGTGAATCGCGCCGTCCATGGGATTGATGCACGGGAGGGAGAGCCAATGATTGCCCGTGAGTTGCCACGGGATCGACGGAATCGGACGCATGAGTTCCTGACGCACCGACGGATCACGGCGCGGCGTTGGGAGTATTGTCACCGGCAGATGCCGTCGTTCGTTGACGAGCCATCCCCGCCGGACTAAGGTGCCACGTATCGGTGTAATCTAGCCGGTTTCCCCTGCTCACCCGACGCGCCCTGCATGACCCGTCTGCCCGCCAGGCCATCCCGCCCAGCATTGCCCGACCGCCGTCGACCTTGGCGTCGCTGGGCCGCCGTCATGTCATACGCGGCGTGCACGCTGGGCGGCACCTCAACGGGCATGGCGCAGGCGGTAGCCGGCATTGGTGATGACGCCATTCCAATACCGCGTGGCGGGTATCGGCTTCTCGTCGGCGGGCTGTGGAACGATTATCGGGCCGTCTTCGCGCCCGGTTCGACGTCTGGACGCCTCGCGCTCCTGGGCGGGCTGGCCACCAATGCGTTCGGCACGACGCAGCTGCCCCAACTGACGCCCGTGCAGGCCAGTATTCGAGCGCTTACCGGCAACTCGGCCTTCGCGCTATCGCTCGGGGAGCTTGAAGCGCGCGGTGAAGTGCGCCAGAGCGTGGCCCCCATCACTGTCGATTATGGCGTTACGCGCCGACTCTCGCTGCGGCTGCTGGTGCCGTACGTGGAGTCGCGTGATGCCTCCCAGCTCGTACTGAACCGCGCGGGCACCGGTGCCAACGTCGGGCGCAACCCGGCCTTCCTGAGCACAGGGGCCACCGCTCGCGCTGCGAACGGGGCCCTGGTGGGGCAGATCGATGCAGCGCGTGCCGCGCTCGCCGCGGAGATTACTCGCTGCAGCACGCCCACCGAAGAGCAGTGCGCGGCGATCCGTGCCAATCCTGCGGGCGCCCAGGCGCTCGTGTCGCGCGCAGCGGTGACCCGCACGCATCTCGTAACCGTGTATGGTGACGCGACCCGTGGTGGGGCGCCTGTCGTGCCACTCAACGGATCGGCGTTGCATACGGCGGTCGTCTCCGGGATCGGTGCCCTGCGTACGGATTTCGGCGCGTTTGGCATTACCGCCATTCCGGCATCGGCCCAACCAGCCGCGGCCACCGTCATTCTGGGGCCCGGTAGCATCGGCACGGTTGCCTCCGACAGCTCGTTCGGCGTTGGGTATGGCCGCCTCGGCGACACCCGGCGGGCCGGAATTGGAGATGTCGACCTGACCGCTTCGCTCCTGCTGGTCGACAGCTTCAAGGCCGATCAGCTGCGCCGGCTCCTCACCCCCGGGAGGGGCGTCCGCAGCAATGTGACGCTTGGGTGGCGCTTCGGTACCGCAGGGGCCGATCGTACCGACGACGCCTTCGACGTGCCGATCGGCGACGGGGCAAACGCGCTGCTGGCGCGGAGCACTACCGATGTGCTGTTCAATCGGTGGGCGTGGATGAGTGCCACCGTGCGTGCCGTGCTGCCATTGGCCGATCAGGTGGCAATCCTCACGCCCCTGCGGGACGAGGCCGGTACCTTCTCGGCACCGGTGGCGGCCACCCAGGCGCAGCGCACCTTGGGCAATCGTTTCGAGATCGAGTTGGCGCCGCGCGTGGCGATTGGTGACTTCTTCGGGGTCTCGGCGGCCTATCTCCTGCGCTACTGGGGTAGCGATCTCTACAATGCGGCCGACGGCCCGCGCCTGACGGTCGCTTCCCGCACCGTGAACGTTGCCGCCTTGGGTTTCAGTTTCTCGACGCTGGCCAGTTATGCACGCGGCCGATCGCGCTTTCCCGCCGAAGTGATTTACACTCACACCGCGCCGCTTTCGGGAAGCGGTGCCCTCACGCCCGCCATCTCCACCGACCGGCTGGAACTGCGCGTCTACACCGGCTTCCCGCGCCGCTGACCGCCGCGTGGCGTAGCGGCGCGTGGCGGGGAGCCGTCGCTCACCCCGGCCACTGCGGGCAGCGTCTCGTCGGCGCCTCGCGACAGCAGCTCACGGGCATGCGCACGGCTGACTTCGCGATCGGCGTCGCCGCCGAGCATACGCGCGATCTCAACAATGCGTGCTTCATCGGTCACCACCACCGTATCTGACGTCGTGACCGTTCCGACAGCGCTCTTGTGGACCACGATGTGGTGGTGCGCGCGAGCCGCGATCTGCGCCAGGTGGGAGATGGCCAGGACCTGGTGATGGGACGCGACGCGGCGCATGAGGGCGCCGACCTGCCACGCGACCGCGCCGCCGACCCCGGCGTCGACTTCATCGAACACGAGCGTTGGCACTTGCTGCAGTCGGGCCAGCACCGTGCTGAGGGCCAGCATGACGCGCGACAGTTCACCGCCCGAGGCAATGCGCGACAGCGGCCGCGCCTCCACGCCCGCATTGAGCGTGGCCACAATATGCACGGTCTCCGCCCCCGTGGCCGAGCCCTGATCGAGGGGGGTGAGCACCACCTCGACACGCCCTTCGCGCATGCCCAGATCGGGGAGCAGCTCGGATACGGCGCGTTCGAACTGCCTAGCCCCCCCGACGCGCAAGCGCGTCAGCTCGGCACACGCTTCGGCGAAGGCCCCTTCCGCGCCAGCACGCGCGACAGCAATAGCCGCGAGGTCGAGCGTCCCCCCGTCCACCAACTCCAGCTCGGATCGGGCGCGCGCGCCCTCCGCGAGCACGTCGTCGATGGTGGGACCGTACTTGCGCATGAGCCCCACCAACTGATCGCGGCGGCGCTCCAGTGTCCGCAGCCGCTGTGGATCCGCTTCCACCGCCTCGGCATACTCGGTGAGCTCGGCGGCGAGTTCGTCCAACGCATACACCGCCGCATCGAACCCACTCTGGAGTCGATCTATCGTTGGATCGATGCGGGTCAGCGCTACCAATGCCCGTCGCACCGCGCCCAGTCGCACAAGGGCGGCATGCTCGTCTCCTGTGATGGCGGCGGCCGCTTGCGCGGCGAGCCCCTGCAGCTCTTCGGCGTGCGACAGCCGACGAATGTCGGCATCGAGTGCCTCGTCCTCCCCCGGGGTCGGTTGCAACTCGTCAATCTCGCGCACGACGAAGCGGAGGTAGTCGGCTCGCCGCGTTGCCTCCAACCGGCGCTGTTCGAGCTCCCGCTCCCGCGCACGAAGCGCGACCACTTGCGCGTGCGCATCGGCGACGCGCCGCCGCGCCGCCGTGGCCTGCACGTAGGCATCCAGCAGTTCGCGCTGGTGATCGGCATCGACCAGCTGGCGCGAATCATGTTGGCCGTGCACGCTCACCAGGCGCGCCCCGATATCGGCCAGGAGCGCCGCCGTGACCGCCGACCCGTTGATCCATGCCCGTGAGCGGCCGTTGCTTCCGACTTCACGCTTGAGTACGAGATGCTGTTCATCCGCGTCGATGCCGCGCTCGTCGAGCAGGGCGCGCAGCTCCGGACGCGCACTCACATCGAAGACCCCCTCCACCGTGGCCCGATCGGTCCCGCTGCGAACACGGTCGGCGGCGGTCCGTTCGCCAAGCAGCATGCCCAGCGCCCCGATGATGATGGATTTCCCTGCCCCGGTTTCGCCGGTCAGGACATTCAGGCCGCGTTCCAGCGGCAGGGTGACCGCGTCGATGACGGCGACATTGCGAATGCGGAGTTCGACGAGCATGAGAGGCCCCGCTGGAGAACGTACGACGTCAGACCGTGTCGCCGTCGCGCTCGGAGAGTCCGCCCCATCCCAGCTTGCGACGCAACCGCGTAAAGAAAGTCGTGCCGGGAAAGCGCACGATCTGCACCGGAAGGCTGGCACGGCGCACGACGAGTGTCTCCCCACCCGTGAAGGTAGTGCCCACTTGCCCGTCGATCGTTACCAGAAGCTCTTCCGGCCCATCATCTGCACGCACCTTGACTTCGACCTGCGGCGGCAGCACCAGCGGGCGCATGGCCAGCGTATGAGGTGACACCGGGGTGAGCACGATGCTTTCCACGGTCGGTACCACGATGGGCCCACCGGCCGAAAGTGAGTAGCCCGTGGAGCCGGTGGGCGTGGAGACCACCAGCCCGTCTGCGGAGTAGGAACCGATGGGCTCGTCGTCCACGAATACGGTGAATCGCACGACGCGCGCGAACCCGCCCTTATGCAGCACGACGTCGTTGAGGGAGCGCCAATTGCACCGCTCCGCTCCCTCACGGTCGAGCGCACACGACTCGAGTGCCATGCGCGGCTCCGACATGAAATCGCCGCGGGCGAAGCGACGCACCCCCTCCTCGAAATCGGCCCCGCTGCAGCTCGTGAGAAAACCGAGGCGCCCGAGGTTGATGCCGAGGATGGGCACCGTGTGTCCGTCCAGCCACCGAGCACCGCGCAGGAGCGTCCCATCGCCACCGAGCGTGAACAGCGCCTGCACGGAAGCGGGAGCCCCCAGGCGCTCCCCTTCTTCGGCGATGTCCCAGAGCTCGTCCTCGAACGCGAGGGTGAGCCCCAACGAGGGAGCGATGTCGAGCAGCGTCCCGAGAATGGCCGGCAGCCCCACGTACCCCCGGTGACCGATGACGCCGACTCGCATCAGCCGGCGAGTGCTTCGGAATCGCGCAATGCCCGCACGCGCTCGGCAATGCCGGCTGCATCCAGGCCAAGCGACGCGAGCTGCTTCTTGCGCGGTGCGGCGTAAATGATTTTGTCGGGCACACCGTGCACGGCCGTGCGAACGTGCGGCGATTGCCGGTGAATGATGGCGGCCATGTACGCGCCGAATCCGTTGGTGGCGACGCCTTCCTCGACCGTGAGAATGTGCGAGTGGTCGGCGAGGATGGCGGCGAGAGTGACTTCGTCGTATGGCTTGAGGTACCGGCAATTGACCACGGTAACTTCCAACCCCTCGGCAGCCAGCGCCTCCGCAGCGACAAGCGCCGTACCGACCATGGTTCCCACGGCGAGAATGGCCACATCACGCCCCTTGCGCACGACTTCCCACGTCCCGTAAGGGGTCGCCGCGATTTCCGACATGGCGAGAGGCACATCGGGAGACGCGTCGCGCGGATAGCGGAAGCAGAAGGGGCCTTCGGTACGTTCTACGGCGGCCCGCAGCAGTCCGAGCATCTCCGTTCCGTCTTTCGGCGCGGCGACGGTCATGTTGGGCACGGTCAGCATGTACGGGATGTCGTACAGCCCCATGTGCGTTTCGCCGTCTTCACCTACCAGGCCGGCACGATCCATCGCGAAGATCACGGGCAGCTTCTGCAACGCAGCGTCGTGAATGATGTTGTCGTAGCCGCGCTGCAGGAACGTGGAGTAGATGGTCACCACGGGGCGGACGCCGCGGGTGGCAAGACCGGCAGCGAACGTGACGCCATGACCTTCGGCGATGCCCACATCGAAGAAGCGGGCCGGATACGCCTTGGCGAAGGGTGCCGTTCCGGTTCCGCCGGGCATCGCCGCCGTAATGACCGCCATGTCCGGACGTTGCGCACCGAGCTCGACCAAGCCCTTGCCGAACACCGCCGTATAGGCCGGGTTGCCGGCCGACACGGTGAGCTGCTTGCCCGTGGACGGATCGTGCCCGGGCGGCAGGGCATGCCACTTTTCGCCGTGCTCCCCGGCCGGGAACCCCTTGCCCTTCTGGGTGATGACGTGCACGAGGCGCGGCGTGTTCATGTCCCGCACCGCCGCGAAGGTGTCCATGAGCGCGTCGATGTCGTGTCCGTCAATGGGGCCGAAGTACCGGAACCCGAGTTCCTCGAACAGCACGCCGGGCGTGAGGAACGATTTCACGCTCTCTTCCCACTTCCGCAACAGCGTGCCGGCCGACTGGAACGGTTGCGGAGCGTGGTCCACCAGTTCCCCGATGCGCGAACGCAGTCGGTTGTAGAGCGGATTGCGCTGGATGCTGGTGAGATACTTGTGCATCGCTCCCACGTTCGGCGCGATGGACATCTCGTTGTCATTCAGGACGACGATGATGTCGCGCTCGGAGTGGCCGGCGTTGTTGAGCCCTTCGTAGGCGAGCCCCGATCCGAGCGACCCGTCGCCGATGACGGCCACGGCCTTGAACGATTCCCCCATCACGTCGCGGCCCGCGGCCATGCCGAGCGCCGCCGAAATGGCGGTGGCAGCGTGTCCGGCGCCGAACGCGTCGTACTCGCTCTCCGTACGCTTGAGGAAGCCCGACAGGCCGCCCTCCTGACGCAGCGTCTCCATGCGATCGTTGCGCCCGGTGAGCAGCTTGTGCGGATATCCCTGGTGGCCGACGTCCCACACGATCTGGTCGGTCGGCGTGTCGAAGACGGCATGCAGCGCGACGGTGAGTTCGACCACGCCGAGACCGGCGCCAATATGTCCGCCGGTGCGCGAGCACACATCGATCAGCCGATCACGAATGTCCTGCGAGAGCGTACGCAGTTCATCGCGGGACAGGCGACGCACGTCGGCTGGAGACTGGATGCCTTCGAGTAGGGACATGGGAGACTGGGAAGTATGCGAGAACCGCGGTCAGGCGAGAACAGAATGCGGGAAAGCGCGACGGGCGCGACGGTCACGACCGACGTTCGACGATGTAGCGGGCCAACTGTTCGAGCGTGGGCGTCAGCAATCCCTCGTACTGAAGCGCCGCGCACCCGTCCTCGACCAACGCAACGGCCCGTTCAATCGCTCCCTCGACGCCGAGAAGGGCGGGATAGGTGCTCTTGTTGAGGTCGAGATCACGAGCCGCCGTCTTGCCGAGCTGATCCGTGGTCGCGGTGATGTCGAGCACGTCATCCGCGATCTGGAACGCGAGGCCGATCGCGGCCCCATAGCGGGCGAGTGCTGCCCGGCGCCCGGCCGGGGCGAGCGCAGCGCGGGCCCCCAGCGTGACCGACGCCATGATCAGCGCACCAGTCTTGAGACGGTGCACCCGCTCGAGCGACTCGAGCGTAAGCTGCACCCCTTCACCCTCGAGGTCGAGCAACTGGCCCCCGATCATGCCCCCCGCGCCGGAGGCGCCCATCAGATCGCGCACAATGTCCGCCGCGGTCTCGTCGCCGAGCCCCATGGCCTTGGCCGCGTGCCAGGCGCAGCGCGCGGCAAGCGGCACCATCGCCAATCCGGCGGCGGTCGCCACTGGCACCCCGTACACACGATGCACCGTGGGCCGGCCACGTCGGACATCGTCGTCGTCCATGCAAGGCAGGTCGTCGTGGACGAGCGAGTACGCGTGCACAACTTCTACCGAGGCGGCCAGATCCAGCGCGTCGCCCGTACCGCCGCACGCACGATAGGCCTCGAGCAAGAGCACGGCCCGCAGGCGCTTGCCTTCGCCGAGGAGTGCGTAACGAATGGCCTCCGCGGTCAGAGGCGCGACGTCCTCCAACCAGCGCGCGCAGAAACCGTCGAGGGCCCGTTGCACGGCGACGCGTTCGGCCGCAAAGCTGCGGGACGTGTCTTCGGATATGCCCGGGCCTCCTGCCGCAGTCATTGACGTCACGCCCCCAAATCGACGACCGAGAACGAGCCATCGGCCGCTTCGACCAGTTGCTGCACCCTCGCGTCCACGGCTTTCAGCGCGGAACCGGCGCTGCGCAGAAGCCCGATTCCCTCCTCGAACAGGCGGAGCGCCTGCTCCAGATCCAGATCGTTCCGTTCGAGCACGCGCACGATGTCCTCGAGGCGCGCCAGTGACTGCTCGAAGGGAAGCTCGGTCATGACAGGGGAGTGTTGGGTGTCGCGATGTGCAAGCGGTCGGCGGAGTCCGGGCTGTCGGGCAGTGTTCGTACCGCGTTGGCCGTGGCGGCGACGATTCCATCGCGCAGCCACACGTCGAACGCCGTTCCCGGCACGAATTGCTCCCGACTGCTCAAAGTAGCGCCCCCGGGCGTTCGCGCTACCGCAAAACCGCGCGCCAGGGTGTTGAGCGGAGACAGGGCATCCAGCTGGCCGGCCAACCGCTCCAGCTGGCTGTGCCGACGCTCCACCACCCGCTGTGCTGCCAGACTTAGGCGTTTACGCACCTGCTGGAGCGCCGAAACCGCACGCTCTTCCCGGCGCGTGGCCGCCGCGGCAAGCCGTTTCGCCAACGCGTCGACCCGCGCGACCAGCTCCCGGCGCGACGGCACCGCGAGTTCAGCCGCCGCTGAGGGAGTGGCGGCCCGTACGTCGGCCACGAGATCGCACATGCTGATGTCGGTTTCGTGGCCCACGGCCGACACAGTTGGAATGGGGCACGCGGCCAGCGCACGCGCCACCCGCTCGTCGTTGAACGCCCAGAGGTCCTCGCGCGATCCGCCACCACGCCCGATGATCAGGAGATCGGCGCCGCCCCATTGCTCCAACTGGGCCAGTGCCGCCTCCAGCGATTCCGGCGCCCCCTCCCCCTGCACCTTCGCCGGAATGATCACCAACGCGACATCGGCATTGCGATTTCGGGTCACCGTGATGATATCGTGCATCGCCGCGCCGTCGGGGCTGGTAATCACGGCAATCCGACGAGGAAAGGTGGGCAGGGGACGCTTGCGCGCCGGATCGAGCAGGCCGTCCTTCTCGAGCCGAGCACGGGTTTGCTCGAGTGCCTTGCGCCACAATCCGTCGCCGGCCGCCTCGAGCGCCCGGACGGAGAATTGCAGATCCCCGCGCACCGGCCATACCGTCATCTGTCCCAGGGCGCTGACCAGCATGCCATCATCGGGAGGTGCCGGGATGCGGCGTGTGGCCGAGGACCAGATTACGCAGTTGATCTGCGCCTGCTCATCCTTCAGCGAGAAATACCAGTGCCCGTTGCGGTGCGCCTTGAAGTTGCTCACCTCACCCCGAACCCAGAGCGCCGGGAACGCGCCTTCGATGAGGTCCCTGGCCGCCGTCGTGAGTGTCTGCACCGCGATGGCCGACTCCGGAGAACTGCCGGGCGAGACGTCGGCGCCCGCCGTCGATCGGTACCCGCTGGCGCGACCTGTCGCCATCGTCAGCGGAGCCTCACGGTGCGGTCGCGGCCACCGTGCGCTCGGCGGCGCGCACCGTGTTCCGCAGCAGCATGGCAATGGTCATCGGGCCAACGCCGCCGGGGACCGGCGTAATCTTCGAGGCCACTTCCACGGCACTCTCGAAGTGCACATCGCCGCACAGGCGCGTCCCCTTGCTCGTGCTGGGATCGGGCTTGGTGTTCATTCCCACATCGATCACGACGGCTCCAGGCTTGATCATGTCCCCCGTGATCATCTCGGCGCGACCAATGGCCGCAATGAGAATGTCCGCACGCTTCGTATGAGCGGCCAGATCCACGGTGCGGCTGTGGCACACGGTTACCGTCGCGTCCCCACCAGCCCGGCCCTGCACCAGCAGCGCTGCCATGGGCTTCCCCACGATGTTACTGCGTCCCACGATCACCGCTTCCGCCCCGCGCGTCTCGACGCCACTGCGGACCAGCAATTCGATTACCCCTGCCGGCGTGCACGAGACAAACCCGTCGGTGTGGCCGATGAGCAGCTTGCCCACGTTGACCGGATGAAACCCGTCGACATCCTTTTCGGGCAGGATGTGCCGAATTACCGTGTCGGGGTCAATGTGCGACGGCAGCGGCATCTGCACCAGGATGCCGTGTACACCGGCGTCCGCATTGAGCCGCTCGACCAGCGCCAGCAATTCCGCCTGCGTGGTGCTGGCCGGCAACCGGAGTGTCTCGCCGCGCATGCCCGCCGCCTTCGAGGCCTTTTCCTTGGCCCCCACGTACGTGGCGCTGGCTGTGTCGTCTCCCACAAGCACCACGGTCAGCCCCGGGACCACCCCACGCGCCGCCAAGGCGGCGACATCGGCCGCCACCTCCAGACGAATCGCTTCGGCAATTGCCTTGCCGTCGATCAGCTCAGCGCGCAAAGTCCACCGCCCGGCTTTCGCGAATGACCACGACCTTGATCTGGCCCGGGTACTGCAATTCCGACTCGATACGGCGCGCGATTTCTTCGCTTATGGCCGTCATGCGGGCATCGTCAACCAGCTCGGGCGTCACGACCACACGCACCTCACGTCCAGCCTGAATGGCGAACACGCGCTCCACCCCCCGGTAACTCGCCGCAATGCGTTCGAGCCCTTCGAGCCGCTTGACATAGGTCTCGAAGGCTTCCCGGCGGGCGCCGGGGCGTGAGCCCGAGATCCCGTCGGCCGCCTGGACCAGAACCGAGACTTCGCTTTCGTGCGGCACATCATCGTGGTGTGCCGCGATGCAGTTGACCACGAGCGGGTTCTCACCGTACTTGGTGGCGACCTCCACCCCGAGCTGCACGTGCGTGCCCTCATGCTCATGCGTGAGCACCTTGCCGATGTCGTGCAGCAGTGCGCCCCGCTTTGCCAGCTGGACATCAAGTCCCAGCTCGGCGGCCATCATCCCCGCCAGCCACGCCACCTCCTTGCTGTGCGCGAGGATGTTCTGCCCGTAGCTGGTGCGCCACCGCATGCGCCCGATGAGCTTGACGAGCTCCGGATGGAGGCCGGCCACCCCGACATCATAGGCCGCCTGCTCACCCGTTTCGATGATGGCGGCTTCGACCTCCTTGCGCGCCTTCACCACCACTTCTTCGATGCGCCCGGGATGAATACGGCCGTCGCTCACCAGCTTCTCCAGCGCCAGCCGCGCGGTCTCGCGGCGTACCGGATCGAAGCAGGACACGACCACGGTGTCCGGCGTATCGTCGATGATAACGTCCACACCGGTGGCCAACTCGAACGCGCGGATGTTGCGCCCCTCCCGGCCGATGATGCGCCCCTTCATTTCATCGTTCGGCAGCGACACCGCCGACACCGTACTCTCGGCCGTTGTCTCGGCGGCAACGCGCTGGACGGCCAGCGCCACGATCTTCTTGGCTTCCCGCTCGGCGTTGCGCTTGGCCGTTTCGCGAATCTCGCGCAGGCGGCTGGCAGCATCGGCCATGGCCTCGTCTTCGAGTCGCCGCACGAGCTCAGCCTTCGCTTGCTCGGCACTCAGCCCGGCGAGTTGCTCGAGCCGCCGTCGTTCCTCGCCGACCAGGCGCTCCAACTCCTGTTCACGGGCCGTGGTGGCCTGCTCACGCCCAACGCACTCCTGTGCACGGCGCTGCACCTCTTGCTCCCGCCCCTCCAGCGACTCGCGGGCACGGTCAACCTGCGCCTCGCGATCCTGCACACGCTTTTCCTCACGCTCGATGTCACCGCGACGCTGACGAAGGTCCTGCTCGAGGGACTCGCGCAGCTGAAGCACTTCTTCACGTCCCGCCACGGCGGCACTCTTGCGAATCGTCTCCGCTTCCCGACGTGCTTCGTCGAGAATGCGGGTGGCCGTGTCTTCCGCCGTGGCCTTGGCGCGCTGCTGGGCAGCGACCTCGATGACACGCCCGGACCGCCGTCCGAACACGAAGCCAAGGACGGCCGCGACAACGCCCGCCGCGCCCAGGAGCGCTGCAAGTGGGAATTCTCCCATGGGGATCTATACTCCACCGCGCGCCGCGCGGGTTGGATCGTGAGCCGCTCACTCTATCGGTCTGCAGCGTCGACGCCGGCAGGTCGGCGAGGTCGCGCGACCACGCGCGCACCTCGGCCTGCCCGGCTTCATCGAGCACCACTTCCCAGATAGTACGGGAGGGCCGAAGGGCCCGCAACAGGCCCACCCGCTAGGCGGCCCCCGGTTCCTCGCCGCGCTTGGCAGGGGGCAGCAGCGGCCGGATATCGGAGGCCAGCTGGCGTAGATCAACGGTCAACCCATCGATCGCCGACCGTTCCCGAAAGAGTTCGTCGGTCAACTGCAGCGCAGCCAGAATGGCCGCCTTGTGGGTCTCCATGGTCGAGCTGCCGCTGAGAATGGTGCGAATCGTCCGATCCACATGCTCTGCCACCAGGCGGGTATGTTCGGGCGAGGCCTCCGTTCGCAACGTGTACTCCTCGCCCATGATGCGAACCTTGACCACCGATTTGGGCTCGATCATCGGTCGGCCCCCAGTCCGATCTGCTGGCGCAGGAATCGCACCTTTTCGCTCAGCTGCGTCGCCTTCTCGCGCGCCTCCCCAAGCCGGGCCTTCAGTCGCTCGTTTTCGCGGGCAAGCTCCTGGTCCCTTACCTCGGGGGTGGCCTTGGCCGATAGCTCGGCAACGGCGGCCTGCACGCGCTGCACCTCCCCTCGGGCGGCCGCGAGCTGTGCCTCGAGCGTTTTCGCCTGCACCACCGCCGCGTCCCGGGATGCCTGGGTGTCCTCCATCTGCTGGCGCACCTCGTCCAGCTTGCCGGTCATGCCGGCCAGGATCTGCTCGAGTTCGCGGGTACGCGCCTCCGCTGCCAGTGCCCGACGGCGGAATGCCGCCAACTGGTCACTGAGGTTGCGGACGAGCGTGTCCAGCTCGCGAAATGCGGCAGTCTCAGGTCGCACGCGGACGGACCCCCAGGTCCTTTTCGAGCAGCTCCAGCAGACGGGCCCGTCGCCCTTCGATCTCCTTGTCGCGCAGCGTGCGCTCCGGATGCCTCCAGGTCAGCCGCCACGCCAGACTGCGCATACCGGCCGGAATGCCCGCCCCGCGGAACTCATCGAAGAGCTGCACCTGCTCCAGCAATTCGCCTCCTGCCGTGACGATGGCGTGCTCCACCGTCGCCGCCGCCAGGGCATCGGGGACCAGCAAGGCCACGTCGAACTCGGCGGCTGGTGTCGTGGGAAGCGGTGACACACGAACCGTGATGGTGGCGCCACCCTCCCGCTCGGCGGGGGCATGCGCGTGCGTGCCATGCGGAGCCACATCCTCGGAGGAGAGCACCCCGAGGGACAGTTCCACGCCCCAGGCCTCGGTCGCCCACGCGGGACGATCGAGCGTGACCGCCTGCACCATACCAACGGTGCCGCGCCCATCGACCTCCACCTGCCAGGCGGGCGTTCCCTCTACCGCCACCATGCGCACCGTACGCCCGGGGAAGGCGGCACGCGCTGCGCTCTCGGCCAACGCCTTCGCGTCCCAGGCGTCGAAGGCGGGCGGCGCCGGCTCGGTGAAGTGCGCCGGACGGCGCGTGCCCATGAGCAGCGCCCCCATACGTAGCTCCTCCCGCGGCAGTCGGGCGGATCGAGGCAGAAACACGTTGCCGATTTCAAAGAGGCGCAGGTTACCCTGCATGCGCGACAGGTTGTACTCGGCCCGACGGGCCAGCGTGTCGAGGATCGATGCCCGAAGAAACGGCTCGTCCTCCGCCAGCGGATTGCGAACCCGCGGCGACGCTTCGTCTCCGGTGGCGGTGAAGGGCATGGGGCGAGCTTCGGCAAGCCCCGCGGCCACGAGCACATCGCGCACCCGACGAGAGGCGAGGTGCATCGGATGATCCGGCGCCGATCCGGGTCGGAACGGTCGCAACTCCTCCGGGAGCGCATCAAACCCCACCAGCCGAGCCACTTCCTCGATCAGGTCGACCTCGAGCAGCAGATCGTGCCGCCACGACGGCGGCTGGACGGTGAGCGTGTCACCATTGCCGACGACGATGCACCCGAGCGCTTCGAGATGCCGCGTGATCTCGGTAACCGGAACGGTCATGCCAAGGAGGCGTGCCAGCCTGGCGGGACGCAGCGACACTGCCGCTCTCGCGACTGGTGCCGCTCCCACGTCGAGCAACTCGACGACCTCACCACCGGCCACCTGCGTGATGAGCGCCGCCGCCAAACGGGCCACGTCCTGGGTGTTGCCCGCGTCGATGCCTCGCTCGTAGCGATAGCTGGCATCGGTATTGAGCCCCACCGCCTTGCGAACTGCCCGCACGAACCGCGGCTCGAAGACCGCGACTTCGAGCAGGACGTCGGTCGTGGATGCGGTGACTTCGCTGCGCTGTCCACCCATGACGCCGGCAAGTGCCACCGGCGCGTCCGCATCGCAGATGCAGACGGTATCCGTGGCCAGCGGGCGATCGGTGCCGTCCAGCGTGACGATACGCTCTTCAGCGCGCGTGGCGCGCACCACGATCTGGCGCTCCGCCAGCGTGGCCAGGTCAAAGGCGTGCACCGGCTGTCCGAAACCGTGCAGCACGTAGTTGGTGGCGTCGACGATGTTGCTGATGCTCCGGGCACCGATCGCCTCGAGGCGCTGCGTGAGCCAAGCGGGGCTTGGCCCCACCGAGACGCCCTTGATGATCACGGCCACGTAGCGCGGGCAGGCGCGTGCGTCCTCCACACGCACCGTGGCGTACTCCCCCTGCACCGCCGCGACTCCCGTCTTGGCGACAAGCGACGACGGGGGGGCGCTCAGCTCTGCCGGCACAGCGCCCAGCGGTGCCCCGGTAATGGCACTCACTTCGCGCGCCACGCCAAGGTGCGACAGCAGGTCGGGACGATTCGGCAGCACATCGAGATCGAGGCGGGCATCGGCGAGGGCCAGCACGTCGAGCAGCGGAGAACCGGGCGCCGCCTCCGTATCGAGCGTCAGGATGCCGTGGTGCTCGTCACCCAGCCCCAGTTCGCGGGCCGAGCACAGCATGCCGTTCGACGTTTCGCCCCGGATCTTTCGCTTCTCGATCTTGAGCCCTCCGGGCATGACCGTGCCGGAGCGCGCGAAGGGATACTTGTGCCCTGCCACCACGTTGGGCGCGCCGCAGACCACGTCGAGGAGGGTGCCGCTGCCATCATCGACCTTGGTGACCCACAGATGATCGGAATTGGGGTGCCGACCGGCCTCGACCACCTGCGCCACCACGAACGCCGAGAGATGCGCCCCCAGCATTTCGATGCGGTCGAGGGTGACGCAATGACGGCTAAGGGCCTCGCCGACGTCCGGGGCGGAGAGTTCGTGCGCGACGAACTGCTTGATCCACTCGTGCGAAACGATCATCGAGCAAACTGCTCCAGAAAGCGGATGTCGGAATCGTACAGCGTACGGATGTCGTTGACGCCATAGCGCGACATGGCGATGCGGGCAGGCCCCATGCCGAATGCCCACCCGGTGAAGCGTTCACTGTCCACCCCGGCCGCATCGAGGACGTTGGGGTGCACCATGCCGCATCCCAGGATTTCCACCCAACGCAGCCCCTTGCCGTCACCGAGATCGACCTCGACATCCATCTGGGCGCCAGGTTCGACAAACGGAAAGTACGACGGGCCAAAGCGCACACGCCGCGTGGCCCCGTAGAAGCGCCGCGCGAACTCTGCGAGCGTCGCCTTGAGATCGACAAAGCTGATGCCCTCATCAACGGCGAGTCCTTCGAGCTGCATGAAGGCGGGGGCGTGCGTGGCATCGAAGAAATCGCGGCGATACACCTGCCGGGGGAAAGTTGAGCGCACCGAAATTGTACCATTCCGTTTCGGCTTCGGGGCCGAGGGCCACGGTGAAGCCCAGCTCGCGGAAGATGTCGCCAATCTCGTCAATGACCAGCGTGACCGGATGCAGCGATCCGCGCCATGGGAGACGGGCCGGCATGGATCCGTCGAAGAACGCGCCCGCGCCCCGCGCCGTCACTCGCGCTGCAAAGCCGTCGAGAGCGTCCTGAATGGACGACTTGAGCGCGTTGAAGGCGGCGCCTGCGGTCCGTCGATCCTCGGCCGGCAGGGCGCGCAGCGCCGCTTGCAGCGCCTCGAGGCGCTGGTCCTTGAGCGCGTTGAGCTGGCCCTTGGCGACGTCGAGCCGCGTGCCGGGCTCGAGCCCGTCGAGCAGGGCGCGGCACTCCTGCGCGAGGGCGTCGGCCTGGGCGAGGTAATCGGAGATGATCACGACAGAAATGGGAAACGGGAGCACGAAGGGCCGGCATCTTTCGACGCCGGCCCTTCAATTTAACGCGCACGGCCCAGCGTGTGGCGTGCCGAGTGTGAAGCGGCGTGCTTACGCGGCGGCCTTGGCTTCCAGGGCCTTACGCGCCTGTTCGGCGATTGCGGCGAACGCCTCGGGCTCACGCACGGCGAGATCGGCGAGCACCTTACGATCAACTTCGAGGCCGGCTGCATGCAGGCCACTGATGAAGGCGCTGTACGACATGTCGTGCAGGCGCGCCGCCGCGTTGATGCGAATGATCCACAAACGGCGGAAGTCGCGCTTCTTGTTCTTGCGGTCGCGGTACGCGTAGCGCCAGCCGCGCTCCACGGTTTCCTTGGCGGCCTTCCACAACTTCGAGCGGCCACCGAAGGCGCCCTTGGCATGCTTGAGGATCTGCTTCTTGCGCTTGAGACGAACGACGTTGGACTTGACGCGTGGCATAGTGGAAGTTCCTCAGGCCAGGATGAGACGCTTGATGCGCTTGACTTCGCCGTTCGTTTCGACGATCGCCGGGCGACGGAGATTGCGCTTCCGCTTGGCGTCCTTCTTGGTCAGGATGTGGCTCTTGTAGGCCTTCAGGCGCCGCACCTTCCCCGATCCCGTCACGGAGAAGCGCTTCTTGGCGCCGCTGTGGGTCTTCATCTTCGGCATGATTTGCTCACGTCAGCGGTCAACCGCCACCATGTGGGGCGGTGTGTTCTCGAATCAGGCGCCGATCACCAGCCGGTGATCACTTCGGCGCGAGAATCATCGTCATCGACTTCCCTTCCATGGTGGGGGCGCTCTCGACCTTCGCGAGGTCGGCGAGTTCCTGCGAGACCCGTTCGACCACCGCCTTGCCCAGCTCGGGGTGGGCGATCTGACGGCCGCGGAACATGAGCGTCACCTTCACCTTATTGCCCTCTTCGAGGAAGCGCCGCGCATGGCGGGTCTTCGTGTCGAAGTCGTGATCGTCGATCCCAGGGCGGTACTTGACCTCCTTGAGATGGATCACGTGCTGCTTCTTCTTCGCGAGTCGGGCTTGCTTGGCCTGTTCGAACTTGAACTTGCCGTAGTCCATGATGCGGACCACGGGAGGCCGAGCCGCCGCCGCCACTTCAACGAGATCGAGCCCAAGCTCCTGCGCCATGGACAGTGCTGCGTCCACCTCGAGGATTCCCAACTGGCTGCCGTCGGCACCGATCACGCGAACAGGACTGATCCGGATTTGCCGGTTCACCCGTGGCGGACGCTTCGTCGAATCCTGAATAGTGCGTACTCCGGTAGAAGAAACAGAAACGCGGACCCCGTTCCGGAGCCCGCGTCGATTCCGACCTGAACCAAAGACACGCGCACTTCGCGTGCACGTGCCTTGCCGGCCGTTCCGATGGACTCCAGCAGCACACCTCGCCGAGCCGATGCCGGAAACGAGGGCCGAAGGGTGGGAACGGCATCGATGCCGCTCCGCTTCTCGAATGTGTGGTACAGCACCAACAGGAGAAACCTAGACAGGCCGCGGCGGAGGTCAACCCCCCGCCCCTCAGCCTGCCGCGACCAGGTGGTACGACTTGCCGTCGTGGGCCAAACGCCCGAAACCCACGTGGGCGTCATGCTCGAACACCAGCAACCACTCTTCGCGCAGCGCCTGAGCCAACAGCGCCCGCTTGGACTCGAGGGTGACCAGCGGCTCCACATCGTACCCCATAATCCACGGCAGTGGCAGGTGGTGGCTTGTGGGGATCAGGTCACCCAGAAAGCACAGCGTCTCCCCACCTGATCGGATGATCACGCTCTGGTGGTGCGGCGTATGCCCGGGGGTCGGACGCACGGTGACGCCAACCCGCACCTCCTGCTCCCCCCGCACGACGTCGAGCTGCCCGGCGACCACCACGGGCTGCCAGTTGGCGGGGAAATAGCTCGCGGCCGTGCGCTCGTTTGTATGCTCGGCATAGTCGAGCTCGCCCGCCTGCACGAGGTAGCGCGCCCTGCGAAAGGTGGGCAGCACCTCACCGGAAGGCGCGCGCCAGCTGTTGCCACCGGCATGATCGAAGTGCAGATGCGTGTTGATGACCAGCGAGACGTCGTCCGCGCTGAACCCGGCGGCGCGAAGGCCATCTTCGAGGGCGGTCCGATCGTCTTCCCCCCGGTTCTCCACACCATAAATGTCGTGGAACTTGGCGTTCTCCTTGTTCCCCAATCCGGTATCGAGCAGCACCAGCCCGTCATCGTGTTCGATGAGCAGGCAGCGCATCCCCAGCGGGATACGGTTCTTCTCATCCGCCTCCAGACGCCGCGACCAGAGTGTCTTGGGAACCACACCGAACATGGCCCCGCCGTCGAGTTGCTGCCCGCCCGCCTGAATGGCGTGTACGGTCAGACGGCCGACGGTGCGTGTTTCGAGCAGGGGCGAGGGAAAGCCCGCGGGCAGCCGGTCGTTCACGCGATATCGTCCTCGGTGGCAGGTAGCGGAAAGGCACGGCGGCGGCGATCCCGGGCGGAGACAGCACGGCGTACCGACGACGGGGCGAGCAGATGCTCCAGATCGTGCCACGTGTGATACCCCTCCTGTTCCGCAACACGCAACATGCGGCAGAGGGCATGCGCCGTGGCCAGGGCGTCGCCGGCGGCGCGGTGGCGCGCCTCGATCTCGATGCCGAAGTAGCGCGTAAGGTGATCGAGCGACCGTCTTGGCAGGTCGGGGAGCAGCTTGCGCGCCAGTCGCACGGTACAGAGGCGGGGCCCCGACAGCACGTGCCCGGCGCCCCGGCGCAGCTCCTCCCCCACGAATCGCCAGTCGAAGGCGGCGTTGTGCGCCACGAACACCGCCCCGGCGAGCCGCTCCATCACCAGGGGGGCAATCTCGGCGAACGGCGGCTGATCGCGCACCATGGCCCAGCTGATCTGCGTCAACGCCGTGATGTACGGGGGAATGGGCCGCCCAGGGTTGACGAGCCGACTGAACACCTCGACAACCTCCCCGCCCCTTACCTGCACGATGGCGATCTCGGTGATGCGATCGCCGCCCGCAGCCTGCGTGCCGGTGGTTTCCACATCGACGACCGCGAAGGCGATGTCCGCGAGCCGTGGCGCGGTGGGACTCGCCCCTGCACCGGGAGCGCTCCCGTTCGCTGAAAGCGCCCAGTGACCGCTGGGGAGCCGCTGAAACTCGGGCTTGCCGCCCAGGAGGGCCAGGGCCATCCGCTCGGCCGCCTCAGGGTGCAGCCGCTGCACCTGACAGACCCGACACATGAGCGTCACCACGTCGAGCGGTCCTGCCGCGAGCAGATGCCCGGCACGTGCAGAGAGCGTGGTGGGGCGCGGCGCAACCGTCGCGCCGAATCGGGGGAGAGGGGCACTCACCCGCACAAGATAGCAACAGGACCATGTGCCCCGCTGGTTTTGGTGCGGGCGACCTCCTACGTTTCCACTATCTTTGTGAAGATTTTCACAAGCTCTCGCGCTCTTTCGTGAAACGCATCGCCGAATCAACCGTCCGCCGTCTCTCGATGTACCTCCGCTATCTGGAGGATCTGGATACGCGCGGCCAGCAAACTGCGTCCAGCGACGAACTGGCTCACCTGTGCGGCACCACGCCGGCGCAGGTGCGCAAGGATCTGTCGTTCTTCGGGTCGTTCGGCAAGCGCGGCCTTGGCTACCCCGTGCACGAGCTCACGGCCCACCTGCGGGAGATTCTGGGGCTTCAGCGAGAGTGGCGGGTTTTCATCATCGGCGCCGGCAAGATCGGCGCGGCGCTGGCCAACTACCGCGGCTTCCGTCAGCGTGGATTCACCGTGAGCGGGGTCTACGACAACGACCCGGCCAAAGTGGGCGAGCCATGGGGAGAATCCATCGTGCGCCCCATCGATGCACTTGAAGAGGACCTGGCCCGCCTCGATGCCCCCATTGCCGTCCTGGCAATCCCCGCCGAGGGCGCGCAAGCCGTTGTCGACCGCCTGGTGGCCGCTGGCGTCCGCGCCATTCTCAACTTTGCGCCGGCGCAGATCACCGTGCCAGCGCACGTGAACCTCAAGAGCGTGAACATGGCGATGGAGTTGGAAGGACTCTCGTTCGCGCTCTCCAACCCCGGCTACCTCGACGAAGGCGCGGCCTGATCAGGCGTTGCTGGCCGTGGACGCGGCCAGCGCCTGAACCAGCGCCGAGAACTGGGCGGGGCCAAGGGTTTCCGGGCGCGCCGCCGGATCAAGCCCCGCCGCGTGCACGACCGCAAGCGCCCGCTCAGCGTCGAGCGCCCCCACGGTCCGCACCACGCGCAGCAGCTGCTTGCGCCGCAGGCCGAATGCCGCGAGCACAAAACTGCGATACCGCGCTTCCATTTGACGCGGGACAACCACGGTGTCGTTCGGCGTCACCCGCACCACGGCACTGTCCACGGCAGGCGGCGGATTGAACGACCCCGGCGGTACTTTTCGCAGCAGTTCGACCTGGACAAAGGCCTGCAGGTTGGCACTCAGCGCACCATAGGTCTTGTCACCGGGCGGGGCGGCCATACGGTCGGCCACCTCCCTCTGGACCAGGTAAACCGCGACGTCGGGGCGAGGTAACGCCAACGCATGGAATATGATAGGAGTGGTAATGTAATACGGAACATTACCTGCAAGCACGAAGGGGCCACCGGCGACTTCGCCGAGATTCGTGGCGAGGACATCACCTTCGATGATTTCCACATTGGCCCGCCCACCGTACCTGGCACGCAGGTGATGCACGAGATCCCGGTCCACCTCGATTGCCACGAGACGGCCGGCCCGCTCCGCGAGACGGTCGGTGAGCGCCCCTCGGCCGGGACCGATCTCGACCACGGTGCGCTGGGACATATCGCCGAGCGCGTCGGCAATGGCGTCGAGCACCCGTGTATCGTGCAGGAAATGTTGCCCGAATCGCTTCCGGGGCGCGGGAAGCTGCGAGGCGCCTGGCCCCCGTGGCCGACGCCCCCCGCCTGAGGTCGGGCGGCTCACGCCCGCCTCACGGGCGATCCACCACGACTACCGTACAGTCATCGCGCAGCGGCGTTTGGCCCACGTGGGTCTCCAGATGCGTGAATACGCGTGAGAGGATGTCGTCAGGCGTCGCCCCCTGCGGCACGTGAGCAAGCGTCCCCAGCACCGCCTCCTCCGTGAGTCGGTCCCCCGCCTCGTTGCGCGCGTCGACCACCCCGTCGGTGAAGAACACCAGCCGGTTCCCTGGCTTCCAGGTCATGACGCTCTCCTCAATGGTTTCCTCGCACCAGCCCAACGGCGGCGTGACCGCTCCCAGCCTGGTGCATGTCCCATCGGCACTCATGGCGAACGCATGGGGATGGCCGGCGTTGGCGTAGCGCAGTTCACCCGCCCGCGAATCGATGACCGCGTAGCACATGGAGATGGACATTTCGGTACTCTCCAGCTCATCCCGCAGGCTACGCTGCACCGCCTCCAGAGCAATCGAGGGATCGAAGGCTGCCTGCACATGAATGCCGGCGGCACTGAGGGCCAGCGCCATGATGAGAGCCGACTGGTAGCCATGCCCCGAGACATCGCCGATCAGCACCCCCGTGCGCGCCTGGTCGAGACGCGCCAGCAGGAAGAAGTCGCCGCCGACGCTCTCTGCTGCGACCACGCGGGCCGCGGCCCGGGCCTCGGGGAGCACCACGCGTGGATTGGGCAAGAGCTTGAGCTGCAACTCGTTGGCAAGCTTCATCTCTCGCGCCATCTGCTGGCGCTCCACGGCTGCCCGCACCAATGAGGCGTTGTGCATGGCCGTGCCCACCTGCGTGCCCACGGCAACCGCCAGCTTGCGGTCACCGGCGGTGAACGGCGCCCCGTGATCGCGTCCACCCAGTACGAGGACGCCCAGCGGAATGGTGCCGCCTTCATTCCCGCGCCGCGTCGGCACGGCGAAGGTCCCGGTGATGCCCACTCCGGTGCTGGGGCGTGTAATCGCGACCGCCAGCAACGGCGCGCCCTGCCCAGCGAGGATCGGATCGCCGGCCGTGGCCGCCAGCCCGTCTTCGGTGCACGCACTGCCAGATCGGAAGGCACGGACCGCGATGTGCTCCGGGTGATCGAGAGGAACCGGCGCATACGAACGATCGCCGAGCCCCATGGTGGCAATGGGAACGAGCGCCCCCAGTTGCCGATCGGTCTGGAGGAAGACCGCCCGCCTGGCTCCCACCGTGGTGGCTAGTTCGACCAGCAGGGTGTCGGCGATCGTCTCGACGGAGGTCGAGCTCCCGAGCAACTCGCCAATGGCGTACAACAGATTGATCTCTTCGTAGCGCTCAACGAGCTCGCGCGTAGCGCCATCGCGCTCACGTGTGAGGCGCCGCACCACGGGCAGCAGACGTCCGAGCAGGCGATCGGCGTCGGCCGCGTGCCCTGGCTCAACGAAGAGCCATCCGACACTGTCGCCGGTGGTCACCAACTGCGCGTGCAGCGCGTGGGAGCGCGCCCACGTGGCGACATCCCAGGCGGTGGCGCCGGCTTCAGTGCGTTGCGCGAATGCCGCGGACGAGGCGCCAAGCAGAGATGGCGTCACGGACCCCTCGCGGCGCTCCCAGATGGCGGCCTCTCGCCCGGTGGCCTCGCGGAAAGCGGCCAGGAGGGCGGCGACCTCTGTCATGTACGGCGCAGGACCAGGCGAACGCGATGTCCGGTGTCGAGGCGATGATTCTCAACCAGATCCATGAGCTGGCGCATGAGAAACAGCCCCCGTCCGTCCTCCCGATCGAGCCACCCCTCGTCATCCGGGGTGCGTGCAACGAGCTCGAAGTCGAACCCATCACCCTCATCCGTCACCTCAACCACCAACTCGTCGGCAACCAGCGCGACCGCAACGAGCACCTGTCGCTCCGCCACGCCGGCATTGCCTCGCTTCATGGCATTGGCCAGCGCTTCGGTTACGGCGACCGGTACGTTGAGCCGACAGTGCCGCGGCGAGAACCCCGCGTCGTGGCACATGGCGACGATCGCCTCCACCACCGGCCCAATGTGGCCGAGCTCTGACGTGAGCGTCCACTGCCGCTTCATGCGCGCCTCTGCCCCGCGGCGGACCGGAGTCGCCGAGGCCGTGGCTGGATCCTGACGCCGCTCATGCCGGATGCCGGTGGTACGGTGGGGTGCGCGCGTCGCCACTGACGTCAGCGGCCCCCGAGTGCGTCGGCCTGCGTGGCGTGCAGCGGAAAAAGCGCGTCGAGCCGCGTGAGTTCGAAGAGGGTCCGGAGGTCTTCGTTGAGCCCGACCAGCCGCAGGTCACCACCACCTTCCCGCAGTCGGCGGCTCAGGGACACGAGCGCACCGAGCCCCGAGCTATCGATGTAGCCGGAGTGGCTGAAGTCCACCACCACAAGGCGAGCCCCCTGCTCCGCGGCATCGAGGACGGCCTGCTTGAACTCCTGCCGGTTCGTCACAACGAGCTGACCCTCCACCGTGACCACCACGGTGTCGTCTGTACGAGAAAGTGCGAAGCTCATGCCTGGCTCGGGAGTGAGGGACTACGGAGTTCCGGCGGCCTGCAGGGCCGTCACAGCCGCCACATGCACAATGTCGTCGGCTGTCGCCCCCCGAGACAAGTCACTGCAGGGTTTGGCGAGTCCCTGCAGGATGGGGCCGATGGCAAGGCCATGGCCCAGCCGCTGCGTGAGCTTGTAGGCGATATTTCCGGCATCGAGGGAGGGGAAGACCAGCACATTGGCCACCCCCGCGGCCGGTTCTCCCGCTGCCTTGCGGCGAGCCAATTCCGGGATGAGCGCCGCATCGACCTGCAACTCACCGGAGACGACAAGTTCCGGCGCCTCAGCGCGCACGATCGCCACCGCTTCCCGCACCTTGCTTACCGACGGACCGTCGGCGCTCCCCATGGTGCTGTAGGAAAGAAACGCGACGCGGGGTTCGTCGCCCACGATGCGCCGACGATCGGCTGCCGCCGCCAACGCAATGTCGGCCAATTGCCGCGCCGTTGGGTCGGGGACCACGGCACAATCGGTATACGTGAGGACTTCCCCCTCGTTCCCGCGAAACGGCGGTACGCACAGGTAGAAGGCGGACGATACGGTTCTCACGCCGCGGGCCGCACCGATGGTCCACAGGGCGGCGCGCAGAACGTCCGCCGTGGTATGTACCGCACCAGCGACACAGCCATCGGCTTCGCCGAGTGCCACGAGACAGTCGGCGAAGTAGAGCGGGTCACGGGCCAGCCGTTCGGCATCCTCATGCATCAGACCGCGGCCGCCGCGCCGCGCCAGCAGGTGTTCCACCACCGCCGCTCCTCGGGGATCCTCCAGCGGATCCACGATGACGGCACCGGCCGGAACGACGCCGGTCGGGGCGTCACCTCGGCGAACCAGCACCGGCGTGACACTCCCCAACTGGTGCAGCCGATGGACCGCCGCTGCCGTGCGCGGATCGGTGGCTTCCGGGAACAGAATGGTCCGACGCGCTGGCGCCGCCCGCCGATGCAGAGACGCCAGAAAGTCACTCGCCGCATGGGTCGGCGCGGCAGACTCCGCTCGATCGCTCATGCCACCGGACCACTGGGCGACGGCAGGGCTGATCGTCCGAATCCCTGTTCACGATAGCGCGACACCAGCGCTCGCCCCACGATCGGATGTACCAATCCCGAGACGTCGCCACCGAACTTGGCCACTTCCCGCACCATGCTCGAGCTGATGTACGTGGTGTCGAGCGACGGGGTCATGAAGACGGTCTCGAGGTCGGGATAGAGGTGCCGATTCATGAGGGCAATCTGAAACTCGTACTCGAAGTCGCTGACCGCGCGCAGCCCTCGCACATTGACGCGCGCCCCCACCTCCCGGGCGAACTCGACGAGCAAGCCCCTGAACGAGCGCACCTGGATGCGCGGATCGCCATTGGTGCACTCGCGGATGAAGGCCATGCGCTCGTCAACCGTGAACAGCGGTTGCTTGTTCATGTTGTTGGCGACCGCCACGATGAGGTGATCGGCGAACGTCAGCGTTCGCTTGATCAGATCTTCGTGCCCATGGGTGACCGGATCGAAGGAGCCGGCGTACAGCGCGACGAGCGGGCCGCGCGGACGATCGCGGTCGGCCGGAACGGCCGTGTCGAGGTTCACGAGTCGAGGCGGAAAAAGGTCAGGGCGGTTGTCCCGTACCGTCGGGTCTCTCCCATGGTCGGGAGCGCCACCGATGACGAATGTTCAACGGCGAACACGGCAGCGAAAGGGACGGCGAGCCACTGCTCGGCCAGTCGGCGCGCCGTGTCGCTGGCGTACGGTGGGTCGGCGAACGCCACGTCGTAGCTGCCCGGGCTCAGATGTTCAACGAAATGAACCGCTTCGCCCCGGTGGATGACGGCACCGCTGTGTCCGCCCAACGCGTCGAGATTTGCCTGAAGCACCTTGAGGGCACGGGGCGCCTGTTCGACGAAATCGCAGTGTGCCGCCCCCCTCGAGAGACTCTCGAGCCCAAGGGCGCCGCTTCCGGCACACAGGTCGAGGACCCGCGCGTCGGGCAGCAGCGGATGCACCATGCTCATCCACGCTTCGCGCACGCGGTCCGCCGTGGGACGCACCAGATCTCCAGGGGGGGCCGCCAGGCGACGC
>VYLE01000157.1_pt1 | contig 62841 bp, 40 predicted proteins | sample 5114391 | NCBI WGS metagenome assembly VYLE01 (sample SAMN12291771, study PRJNA351875) | freshwater metagenome | isolation source: freshwater lake | place: USA: Michigan, Kent Lake | collected 2013-08-15 | reverse complement strand
GAGTTGATGGAGACATCCCGTTGCCGGAGGGACCTGAGGAGCGCAGGCGATGGTCGCAGTGAGAAGTCCCACACAATTCAAGTCCACTCTGCGCTGACGAGTTTGTGCAACGAGTTCCCTCTTTCCGTTGGCTTCTCTGTGCTACCTCTGTGCCCGCCCATTTTCGGGTTGGGCCTCTGTGGTTCTCTGGGTGATTTGTGCAGAATCCTGCACCCTTTGTGCCTCTGTGGCTCTCTGGATGTCCGACGACAGACGACACCGCGCCCGCATCACCGCGCCTGCGCGCGAGCGAAGCCCCAGCCGCCGACGGCGAAGCCGAGGATGCCGAAACCGATGAGCGCCGCGAAGGACGGGGCGAGCTGCATGAGGGTCAGGTCGCGCCAGATCGTTCCCTCGACCGCGTAGATCGCCCAGCGGAAGGGCGAGATCATGCTCGCGGTGGCGAGGAACTTCGGCATGAAAAGCAGCGGAATCGTGCCGCCGCCGATCATCGCGAGGATGAGGACGATCGCCCGTCCAGCGCCCTCGGCGCCGCCCTCGGTGCGGAAGATGCCGGTCAGGAACATCATCAGGCCGCTGAAGCCGAACGCCGCGACGGACGCGGCGAGGAGGAAGAGCCACGGGCTTCCGATCTCGACGCCGAGGACGAGTCGTCCGAAGAGCATCAGAAGCAGGATGACGAGGAGGCAGGCGATGTAGCAGGCGAGGGCCTTGCCGATCAGGACCTGCGGCCGCGAAACCGGCGCGACGGCAAGCCGCAGCAGCGTGCCGCGCGAGCGCTCCTGGGCGAGTCCCGCGGCGAAACTCATCACGCACCCCATGAGTCCCCAGGCGATGCCCTGCGGAAAGCTGATCGAATACGCGTTGGCCGGTCCGCGGGCGCGGCGCGGGGCAAGTTCGGTGACGGTGACGCGGGCCGGCGAGAAGCCCGCCATCGGGCCGCCGGATCCGTCCGTGGCGGACGAATCGCCTGCGCTCGCGGCGGTTGCCTTCGATAGTTTTTCGGCGCTATCGAAAAATGATCCGAACGCATCCTTCTCGGCGGCGGAGAGTCCCGGTGCGATGCGGAGCGCCAGCCGCGAGGCGTTCATCATCGAGGTCGTCTGCTCGGGATCGGCGAAGACGCGGGAGATCTGGCGAAACGCCATCTCGTTCAGCTTGCCGGTGAGGAGGCCGGTCTCGGCGCGGCGCGACGGATCGACGAGCGCCTCAAGCTCGATGCCGCCGCCGGCGAACATCGACATGGCCCCGCCCTCGAAGCCCTTCGGAAGGATCACGCAGGCGAGGGCCTTGCCTTCGCGCACGAGCGATTCGCCCTCGGCCCGGTCCTTCGCCGGCAGCGTCTCGATGAGCGGATCGGCCTCGAGATCCTCGAGAAATCCCTTCGCGAGCTTCGCCCCGTTCGACTCGTCGACGATCGCGAGCACCGCGGGCGAGCCGCCGTTTCCGCCGGCGCCGCCGAACACCATGCCGAAGAAGACGGCGAGCGCGAGCGGAAAGCCGAAGGTGAAGAACGCGCTCGTCCGGTCGCGGAAGAGGAGCTTGAGGTCCTTCAGGGCAATGGCGAGGATCGCGGTGGGCATCAGTCCCGGAGGCTCCTTCCGGTGAGGGCGAGAAAGACGGCCTCGAGATCCGGCCGTTCGACGCGCAGGCCGCGGACATCGCCGTTCGAGAGCGATTGGCTGATGACGCGAAGCGGGTCAGCCGTCGCGATGCGCTCCTCGGGGCGATCGTCGCGCTCGATGATCACCGAGGCGCTTCCGCCGTGGCGGGCGACGAGTTCGCCGACGGTGCCGACATCGAGCAGCCTGCCGTGATCGATCACGCCGACGCGGTCGCAGAGTCGCGAGGCCTCCTCCATGTAGTGCGTCGTGTAGACGATCGTGCGGCCGCGGCTCGCGAGGCTCTTGACGAGCTCGAGGATGTTGTTGCGGGACTGCGGATCGACGCCGGCGGTCGGCTCGTCGAGGAGGAGAAGCGGCGGATCGTGAATGAGCGCGACCGCCAGGTTGAGGCGCCGCTGCATGCCGCCGGAGAAGCCGGCCACGCGATCGCGGCCACGCGGCCGGAGCCCGACGAGATCAAGCGTCTCGCCGACGCGCTCGCTGACGCGATCGAGGCGATAGAGCTTCGCGAAGAAGCGGAGGTTCTCTTCGGCGGTGAGGTTGTCGTAGAGGGCGATCGTCTGCGGGGCGAGTCCGAGGTGGCGGCGGACTTCGGCGCTCGAGGGCGAGCCGAGTCCCTCGAAGTGGACGCTGCCCTCGTCGGGGGCGACGAGGCCCATCGCCATGCTGATCGTCGTGCTCTTGCCGGCGCCGTTTGGGCCAAGCAGGCCGAAGACCTCGCCGCGCCGGACCTCGAGCGTGAGACCGTCGACGGCGGTCACCTGCCCAAAGCGCTTCACGAGTCGGTCGAGCCGCAACATGCGTGCGGAGCGTAGCCGGGGCGGGGCCGGGCGTGTTCGCGAGCGCCCTTCTTGGGCGGTCGAGGGCGCTGGCGTTCACCCGAGCCGTTCGCGCACGAGGCGCGCGACCTCGTCGATCGCGCTGAACAGGTCGTCGTTGATGACGAAGTGGTCGTAGACGCCGCTTGACCTGGCGAAGGCGATCTCGCGCTTGGCCTCGGCAAAGCGCCGCTGGATGGCGTCCTCGTCCTCGCGGCCGCGGTGCCGCAGCCGGCGGAGGAGTTCGTCCTCGTCGGGCGGCAGGACGAAGAGGGCGAAGGCATCGGGGCTTGCCCGCTTCACCTGAGCTGCGCCCTGCACATCGATGTCGAGGATGACGATCTTCCCGAGGGCCAGTTGCCGCTCGACCGGCTCGCGCGGCGTGCCGTACCAGCTTCGCCCGAAGACCTGCGCGAACTCGAGGAAGCGGTTCTCGTCGATCCAGCGCTGGAACTCCTCGGGGGTGACGAAGAAGTAGTCGACGCCGTCGCGCTCGCCGGGCGTCTTCGCCCGCGTCGTCGCCGAGACGCTGAAAACGGCGTCGAATCGGCGCGTGAGCTCGTGCACGATCGAGGTCTTTCCGACGCCCGAGGGCCCCGACATCACCAGCAGCAGTCCGCGTCCGCGGGTCATAGGGCGGGGAGTGTAGTTGGAGCCAGCCGTCCCTGTCCGCGCTGTCCGGCCCGCCGACGGGAGCAACCGACAGCCCCTGTCAATTGCGCCGTCGGAGGCGCTTCCGGCGAGCCGTAGAATCCCGCCCATGCCCACCGCCACGATCACCACGCCCATCTACTACGTGAACGACAAGCCGCACATCGGCCACGCGTACACGACGACCCTCTGCGATGTCTGGGCGCGGGCGATGCGCTGGGAGCGGAAGGACGTCTTCTTCCTCACCGGCACCGACGAACATGGCGTGAAGGTCGAGAAGTCCGCGGCGGCGCGGGGCATTTCCCCCCAGGAGCTCGCCGACGAGAACTCCGCCGAGTTTCGCCGCGTCCTCGGGCTCTTCGGGCTGACCAACGATCACTTCATCCGCACGACCGACCCCGACCACAAGCGGCAGGTGCAGGCGGTGGTGAAGCGGCTGGTCGAGAGGGGCCACATCTACCTCGGCAAGTTCGAGGGCTGGTACGACGAGGGACAGGAGGAGTACCACACCGAGACCAGGGCCAAGGAGCTCGACTACAAGAGCCCGATCTCCGGCAAGCCGCTCGTGCGGGCGACGGAGGAGAATTATTATTTTCGCCTGAGCGCCTTCCAGAAGCCGCTCGAGGATTTCTTTGCGAAGAACCCGGAGTTCGTGCGGCCCGAGGCGCGCCGCAACGAGGTGATCGGGCGGCTCCGCGACGGGCTGCAGGATGTCCCGGTGACGCGCACGAACTTCTCGTGGGGCATTCCGATGCCCGATGCGCCGGGGCATGTGATCTATGTGTGGATCGACGCGCTCCTGAACTATGCGACGGCGGTCGGCCGAGCCGACGGGCCGGACGGGCCACGGGCCGCATTCAGCAAGTACTGGCCCGCGGACTTCCATGTGATCGGCAAGGAAATCCTCTGGTTCCACGCGGTGATCTGGCCGGCGATGCTCATGGCCCTCGAGTGGGAGCTGCCGAAGTGCATCTACGCGCACAGCTTCTGGATCTCGGAGGGTCAGAAGATGTCGAAGTCGCTCGGCAACTTCATCGACCTGCCGACGATCGAGGCGTATCACGCGAAGTACTCGCTTGACGCGTGGCGGTGGTACATGGTCACGCAGGGACCGCTCGGGGCGACCGACGCGGACTTCAGCGCGAAGCACTTCCACGAGATCTACACCGCGGAGCTCGTCAACACCTTCGCGAACTGCGCGAGCCGCACGAGCGCGATGATCGGCAAGTACTTCAATGGCGAGATGCCCGGTCCGACCGACGACTGGGTGACCGAGGCCGGCGGCAAGCAGTTCCGCCAGGTGCTTGACGGGATCATCGATGCGATCGAGGCCTACGAGCGCTTCGACCTGCGCGAGGCGGCAATGGCCGGACTCGGCATGATTCGCTGGGTCGACCTCGTCATCAACGAGTACCAGCCCTTCAAGATGGCGAAGTCGCCGGACCAGATGGACGCGGTCGCGAACATCCTCTACGACTGCGCGACGACGCTCTGCTTCGCCGCCGCGGCCCTCCACCCGATCATGCCCACGAAGTGCGACGAGGTCCTGCGGTGCTTCGGCGTCTCGATGGACATCATGCGCTTGCACCTCATCGAGGAACTCGGCGTGATCGACGATGTCCTGACCCCCGGCACCCCGATCGCGAAGTGCACGCCGTTCATGCGGATGGACGCCCCGGGGGTGCCGGCGCCGGCGTGAGAGCGGCCCCGCCCCGATCGCGTCGTGGCTTCGCGATCGGGACGGGGCGCTTGTCTGCACTCGGAGACGAGCTGATCGGGCGTCGAACGCGGTTACATGCCCCAATTGCCGAGGAGAATCGCGAGATCGCCGGGTCCGACCGATCCGTCGCCGTCGAGGTCGCCGGCTTCGCCCGGTCCCCAACTGCCGAGGAGGAGCGCGAGGTCCGACGCACCGACCGACCCGTCACAGTCGAGGTCGCCAAGCGGACCGTTGCAGGCCGCGCTCGCGATCCAGGTCTGTGCCGTGCTGTAGTTCGAGTCGGCGATCGACGATCCGCCGGCCAGCACGAAGTTCTTCCGCGTGCGGTCGTAGGCGAAGCCCGCGTATGTCTTCGCGACTGCGCCGCTGTCGCTGAGTTCGGTCCAGGTTGTCCCGTCGAAACTCCAGACATCGTCGATCGACGCATTTCCGCTCGCCGACGCGTGCCCGGCGTACATCACGATGCGCTGGCGGTCCGGGTCATACGCGAAGCCCGCGGCCTGGCGCGCCGGGGGTCGCTGGCTCGCCGGAATCTGGACTTCGCTCCAGCTCTCGCCGTCCCATTCCCAGGTGTCGTTCAGAAGCGTGCTGCCTGAGGCGCCGCCGAACAGCACCACGCGTTGACGCGCCTCGTCATAGGCCATGACCGGCCAGCGGCGCGGCGAGGGCCCGCTGAGGGCGACCTCGGTCCAGCTTGTGCCGTCGAACTCGGCCGTATCGCCGAGTTCGACTTCGCTTGCGTTCTGTCCGCCGAAGACGACGAGACGATCGCGGTGACGGTCGAACGCGACGCCGTGACGCATGCGAGGCGTCGTTCCGAGCGGGCCTTGCGTCCAGTCGGTGCCGTCGTAGAACCAGGTCTCGGCGACAGTCGACGCCGCGCTGCCGGACTTGGAGCCGCCGAAGAGAATGACGCGCTCGCGGATCGGGTCGTAGGCGAGTTGGGTGCGGTAGCGCGCGCCGGGCGCGCTTCCGGCGAAACGCAGGGTCCATGTGGAGCCATCCCACTCCCAGGTGGCGCTGAGCGGCGGGACATTGCCGAACCCGAAGGGATTGAGGCGCAGCCCGCCGTAAAGAACGCAGACGCCGCGCGACTCGTCGAAGGTCATGCCGGGAGCGAAGATCGGCGTGAGCGAGAGCCGCGACCAGCGCGTCGCCCAGAATGTGCCGTTCCACGCCTGCATGTTTCTGAACGCGTCGCAGACGCAGGAGTTGGCGTTGCCGCTGTAGCTCAACGCCTCGGCGCGGATCGGGTCGAACACCATCGCGTGGTGATGGCGCGCGGGCCCCGCAGGGCGTGGGGTCCATCCGTTGGCGTCGTAGGTCCACGTTCCGCCGCTGCCCATGTAGCTCGATTGGCCGACGCGGCGAACCCCGCCGAACATGACAGTTTCATTGCGGACCGAATCGAATGTCAGCACCGGTCCGATGCGCGACTCGGGCATGTCACCGTCGACCTGAGGAGTGATCCACTCCTGCGAGGAGCCCAGCGTGACATATTCATCGACGATCGCATCGATGGCGGGCCACGGCGCAGTCGACCGAACAAGAACGGCTGCTCCGCGAAGGGAGTCATAGGTGAAACCCATGCCGAACTGAACTCCGGGCGAGTCTTCGGTCGAGATCACTGACCACCCGTTGCCGTCGAACTCGAGCGTATTGTTTGCGCTGCCCGGCGCCGAAGATCCGCCATACAGAACGATACGGCCGCGCATCGAGTCGAAGGCCATTCCGTGATCGGAACGGGTTTCCGGAAGCCACGCGGATGGTGGCAACTGCGTCCATGTGCGGGTCGCGCCATTCCATTCCCAGACATCCTTGTACGCCGTCCCGTTGTAGAAACCTCCGCAGAGGATCGTGACCTTTCGAATGGGGTCGTAGACCATCGCGTGGTCGCCGCGCCGGGAGGGACCGTTTGTGGCTGCAAGCAACCATGTGTCGGTGGCGGTATCCCAAATCCAAGTGTCTGTTTCGCCGGTACTTCCGCCGAAGAGAATCGCCTCCTGCCGATCCGTATCGAATGCCATCGCGTGGCGGTACCGGGGCGTCGGATCGGCGTTGTCGACCTGTGTCCAAGCGAGGTCGGCATCACCGATTGCCAGCGCGGAGGGGGCGGTCAGAAGGAGGGTGACCGACAATGTGCTCAAGATTGCGCGATGAGAATGCAAGATGGTCTCCAGATGCGTTGCGGCCAACCCGAGCGCGAGTAGCCGGCTAGCTATGGAAACGGGCGGGAATTCAAAGCGGACGGACCGCAGATTTTTCCGTTTTTATGCACTTTTGACGGCTGGGACATTCGCGGTCAGGTGGCGATCGTTACCCTTCGGATCGACTCGTCGCATCCCCGGCTGGCGGTGGATGGCGGCGGGTCGCTCGGCGGAGGGGGCCCCGCGATCATGGTGAGCACGGAAGAGTCGCACGACGCTGGAGAGCCGCGCGACCCGTCCGGGGTGGGCGGGGTAGGCGGTCGAAGGCCGTTGGACGCTAGAGAGCTCGTGCCGGTCGTCTATGACCAGCTTCGGGCGATCGCCCGCGGCTTCATGCGCGACGAGCGGTTTGGACACACGCTTCAGGCGACGGCTCTCGTTCATGAAGCCGTGATTCGACTCATCGCCGCGGGGGTCTCGTGGCAGGACGAGCTCCATTTTCGACGCGTGGCCGCTCGATGCATGCTGCGGATCCTGAACGACTACGCCGACGCGAGGGCGGCGCTGAAGCGCGGCGGAGGTCGGACGCGCGAGTTCGACTCGATCGGCAGTCTCTCCGAGATGTGCGTCGATCTCGACCGCGAGGCCATTCGGGCTCTCGCGGCGGCGCTTGAGAAATTTGAGAAAGTCGATCCGCGCGGCCACGATGTCGCGCTCCTGCTCTTCATCCACGAGATTCCCGCGACCGATGTGGCGTCGATGTTGAACATCAGCAAGACATCGGTGCATCGCCAGTGGGTCCACGCGCGGGCCTGGCTTGCCCGCGAGCTTTCGCACCATGATTCGTCGGGAGCCTGAGCGATGGACAATTCAAATGGGCCAGTCGGTGCGGGTTCCGAGGAGCGAGACAGCCCCGTCGTCAGGATTCTCTTTCGCGCTCGAGCGCTCGCGGGCGCGGAACGACTTCGCTATCTGGACGAGGCGTGCGGCAATGATCGCGGCCTTCGCTCCCATGTCGAATCGCTGCTCGTGGCCGACGCCCGCCATGCCGGGTTCCTGGGACACATATCGGGGCGCATCGGCACGACCGAGGAACGCCCCGCGGAACCGATGGGCACGGTCGGGGCATTGAAGCCTGGCCTTCAGCTTGGTCCCTTTGTCTTGGTGCGGGAGATCGGATCCGGTGGTCAGGGCGTCGTCTGGCTGGCGGAAGAGCAAGGGTCCGTCACCCGACGCGTTGCGATCAAGATCATCCGACCAGGCACGAGCACTGCGGCGGTGATCGCCCGATTCGCGGCCGAGCGGTCGACGCTCGCTCACATGGAGCACCCCAACATCGCCCGGCTCATCAGCGCGGGATCGACGCCGGAGGGACTCCCGTATGTCGCGATGGAGCTGGTGGAGGGCGTCCCCATCACGGCATTCTGCGATGCCGAGCGGCTTGCGCTCGCTGGGCGGATCGAGATTCTGCTCGGCGTCTGTGACGCGATCGAACACGCCCACCGGAAGCTCGCGATTCACCGCGACATCAAGCCGTCCAATATCCTCGTGCGGCGCGACGAATCCGGACAGATACGCATCAAGGTCATCGACTTCGGGCTGGCGAAGCTGCTCGAAAGCTCGTCAGACGACGCGTCAATCGATCGTCCGCGCGGAGCGATCATCGGAACCCCGGGCTTCATGGCGCCGGAGCAGGCGGATGACCGGCCGGACATCGATGTGCGTGCGGATGTCTACTCGCTTGGCGTCGTCCTGTACAAGCTCCTTGTCGGCGCGCTTCCACTTGAGAGTCATCCGTCGGAGAAGCTTGGAGTCGGAGGCATGCTAGATCGCTTGCGCGAAGCCGATCCGGTGAGGCCGAGCGCACGGGTCGCGAGCCTTCCGACCACCGAGCGCGCGGCGCTCGCCGAGCAGCGCTCGACAACGGCCCTTCGGCTTGAGGCAACGCTCCGCGGTGATCTCGACTGGATCGCACTTCGTGCCCTCGAGCGCGACCGGGACAGGCGGTACGGGACGGTCCGAGACTTCGCGGCGGATCTCCGGCGGCACCTCGCCCACGAACCCGTTCAGGCCTCACCGCCGGACTCGCTCTATCGCATCCGGAAGTTCATTCGTCGTCATCGCAGCGCGAGCGTTGCCGGAGCGGTCGTTGCCTTCGCCATCACGGCGACGATCGTGGGCCTGAGCATCGCGGTCGTGGTGGCGGAGCGAGCCAACGAGCGGGCCGCTCGGCGTGCGACGGAACTGGAATCGCTCAACGCGGTCCTCAACGGCACGGTGAGCGAGATGCCGAGGATGGATGCGGGGCTCGCGCTGATCGACTCGGTCGTCGACCGGTTCGATCAGCGTCTTGTGGCGAACGGTATCGCGGAGACCGAACGCGCACCGCTCGTGGCCGAGCTGCGGACAACGCTCGAGCGCGTCGGGGCGACTTCCATGGCCGATGTGGTCATCGGGGCGAGCTTCATCGAGCCGCTGATGCGCGAGGCGGAGCGACTTGTCGCGGACCAGCCGGGCAACGCAGGCGCCCTGTTCATGACGCTCGGACGCGCGCTCTCGGAGCGCGGCGAGACTTCGAAGGCGCTCGATGCCCATCGACGCGCACTCGCGTTGCTCGAGTCCGCGTATGGTCCGACGAGTCGGCGATCCATCGAAGCCCTCGCTTCAATCACGTATGTCCAGCGCACGCTCGGTAACTATGCCGAAGTCGAGCGAGTCGTGCTCGACTGGAGGCGGCGCAGCGCCGAGGCCCTCGGAGTGCGCGACAGGCTGTATGTGCGGGCCACGGTCAACTTCGGCTGGAACCTCCTGAACCAAGGCCGATTGGAGGAGGCGGAAGTCGCCATCAACGACGCCGTTTCAGCCGCGACGATCGCGGTCGGAGAGAATGACATCATCACACTCGAGGCACTCGACACGCTGGCTCGGCTTCGGTCGGCGCAGCATCGCCATGTGGACGCCCTCGCGATTCAGGAACTGATCGCCGAGCGAACGCGGGCCGACCACGGCGCGAGTGACGAGGCGATGTTGTTTCTGATGGGCGATCTACCCGCCGCGCTTGCGAACGCCGGGCGTGCGGCCGAGGCAGAGTCGGTCGCACGCGAGGTCCACGATCGGGCCCGCAGGATGCACGGCGATACGCACCGGGCGACGATCTATGCACTCGGCGCTCTGGCGCAGATTCTCTCGGTGGTCGGAAAGGACGATGAAGCGATCGGAAGCGTGCGGGAGTGCCTGCAGCGGCTGGGCTCGTCCGGCCGGCACATCGAGACGCGAGCAAATCTGACTCGTACGCTTGGGAACGCCCTTGTTCGGGCCGGTCGATTCGAGGAGGCGGAGAGCACCCACCGTGCCGCCCTCGAACTCGCACGGGCCGCGTACGGCGAGGACGACATCGAGACGCTCGACTATTCGATCAACATCGGAAGCGTGCTGCGCGAGCAGCAGCGACACGCTGAAGCTCATCCCTACTTCCGCGAGTACTGCGATCGCTTGACGCGGGAACTGCCCATCGGGCATCCGCGGCAGGCGAAGGCGATCGCTGCCTTCGCAGACCAACTGCGAACTGAAAAGAAGGAGGCGGAGCGGCTGGTCTTTCTTGAGAATGAGATCGAGCGCTATCGCGCGGCGCTTCCGGCGGAACATCCGGGCCTTCTCTCGCTTCGCACGGAGTACGCGACATCGCTGATGACGCGTTGGCGGACGAAGGAGTCCCTTTCGACGCTTGAGGAAGTGGTCGCGCTCTATCGCGCTCATCATCCGAACGACTTGGACGGCCTCCAGCGCGCGATTGGACTCCTCGGCAAATGCCTCTACGCCGTCGGTCGTGCCGCGGAGTCGGAAACGCATCTGCTCGAGGCACGGGCGATTCTCCTCCGCATGACCGGCCCGACCGACCGCCTGGTGCTTGGGATTGACGCCGCACTCGAACGAACACGGACCATGCTGAAGGCACAAGCGGGCGTCGATGAGACGAAGTGACGCATCCGACTGAGTCTGGGGTCGTGTTTCGCGGTGATGGGGTTTGGCTGCACCGGCCGAACCCTCAGCGAATTTGACTTTTCCCTTTCCGTCTCAAGCCTCATCCTGCGCTGACCCTTCTGACGCCGTCGATTCCGACGGTGCGAGGAGGTTCCCCCATGGTCCGTGCCCGACTTCGTCCGATCCGTTCGCTCGCTGCACTGTTCATCCTGACGAGCGCGTGTTCCGCCGTCACCAGTTCGACCGCTTCCGCCCAGTTCGCCCCTGGCGGCGTCTCTGGCGGCGTGACGACCGCCGTCGGCGGTGCGCCGTTCATCGAGGCCTGGGTCGATTTTGAGATCGCCACCTTCAACGCGAATCAGGTCCCGCCGATTGCGCCTCAGGTCGGCTGTCCCGATCGCCCCTTCGCGACCATCAACGCGGCCACGAATGCCATTCGCGGAGTCGCGGGAACGCCCCCGTTCCCGCCGCTCTCCGCCGAGAACCCCGGCCTCGTGCATGTCATGCCCGGCATCTATGGCCCCGCGACGAACGGCGAGCAGTTGCCGATTCAGATGTGGGAGTTCATCAGCATCCAGGGCCACTCGGCGCGGGCCTGCGTGATCCGCGGCACCGGCGAAACGCCCAACACCTTCGCGTTCGTGCCCTTCACCCCGCTCGGCGATCGGGCCTTCTGGGAGGTCCTGGCCGACTTCAGCTTCCTGACCGACGACACCTATGTCGAGTTCATGGACGGCTTCACCTTCCAGTCCGGGCAGATCCAGATCTACTGCGAGCCGGAGGAGGTCGATTGCCAGTGGCGCGTCTCGAACTGCGTCTTCGACATGCTCAACATGTCCGATGTCGGTCTGCCGGGACCGGAGTTCGGCATCCTCATGTCGCACACCTATGACGCCAACTACGCGGTCGTGAAGGGGCCGAAGGGCAAGCCCGTCGGCGTCGGCGGCTACCACGATGTCGAAGCCCACATCATCAACAACACCTTCATTCAGGGTTGGCAGCCCGGCAACGACGGAACGGTGATCACGGCGACCGAGACTTCGGTGGCGATCTGCGATGTCGCCAACACGCTCTGGAACGACCCGCTCTTCCCCAAAGCCGAACGCGACCTCTTCTTCGAGCTGCGCGGCGTGGGCAATCCGAACATCCAGAACAACCTGATTCGTGCCCTCGATGACGCACCGCGCACCGCGACGCTCGGGATCGACGACGCCGACACGCGGGTTATCCTCGGGGTCCCGGCGCCCGCTCCCGGCGGCTCGCCGACCAACGCCTTCGATCCGACCCAGGCCCTCGACACGAACGGCACCTACGACTCGCTCATCGTCCTCAGCGGTACAGGGCCGATCACGCCTCCGGTCCTAGGCGTCGTGCCCGTCCCGGCGGTGATTCCGAACGCTTCGCAGGGCGGCCGTGATCCCGGCTTCCTCGGCGAGATGCTCGGGCAGTTCGGCGGCAATCCGATCGAGTTCTCGCGCGACTGGCGCATCCTCTTCCCGTCGACGCTCTTCGATCAGGGATTCTCGCCGGACGCGTTCGGACTGCTCGGTGCCCTGAACGGCACGACGCATGACGACACCCCCGCACTCCTCGTCGGCGAACTTGCGAATGTGCATCCCGTCTTCGACTTCGACGGCGAGGGCTACGGCAACCTTCGCACGCGCTTCAGCCGTCCGGACATCGGCTTCGACGAACTCGACCTCATCGCCATCGCCGGCGCGACGCTCAATGACACGCTGACCGACCCGACGGCGGCGACCCTGTTCGGCGTGCAGTGCCCGACCGCTCCGGCGATTCCGCAACTCCTGCCGACGCTGCAGCCGTTCGCGATTTCGCCGCTCCCCGCAGCGATTCTCATGGTGCAGTCGACGACGCTGCGACCGTACACGACCTTGGGCATTCCCTTCGCTGGCGTGTGCGGGCTTGGCAACGAGACAGTCGCCACGAGTGCGCCGACCGGTTCGCTCGTCGCGTCGATCAACGGCATTTGGGTCGACGGAGCGCTCTCGCTCCTCATCCCGGGTGTTCCGACGGACGATCCACTGGTGATTCCGAGCTTCTTCCCGGACCAGACGCCCGGCTTCCCGACCTTCGGCTTCACCACGACTTTCGGAACCTATGTGCCGCTGAACGATCCCGGCGCCGCCTTCCTGGTGCACGGCATGCCGATGCCCGCCCAGCCGACCGGCTGGGGACCGACCTGCATCACGACGGTTGAACAGGGTTTCTGGGTGTCGCCACTCGCGGCTCAGGGCTTCTTCACCAACATGCAGACGACGCATCGCTAATCGGTCACCGCCGATTCTCGTATGAACCTGTTTGCCTTCGACGGGCCGCGCCCGGGGACCTCACTCCTCGTGCGCGGCCCGTTCGCGCATCAGGTCGCGGAACGCAACGGCCTCGCGCACCGCGGGGCTCTCCTCGTTGTCGAAGAGCTCGCGGGCGACGCGAAGCGATTCTTCCGCGGCGAGAAGCGCCTCGGGAGCCCGGTCGAGCATGCAGAGGCGGTTCGCCTTTTCGCGAAAGAGACGCATCACGCTCGGGTGTGCCGGGCCGTAAGCGTCGAGCAGCACGCGCTCGGCACGCTCGGTGAAGGCGACCGCGCCAGCGTGGTCGCCGGCGCGATCGCGGGCCGTGGCGACGGCCCGCATGCGGTTCGCCCGGAACTGCGGGCCGGCCTCGGTGAGCTCTGCCCAGTGATGGGCGGTCACGATCATCGCCTCGCCGAGGGCGAGGTCGCCGAGAAGCTGGAGTGTCACGCCGAGATTCGTCAGGGAAGTGCCGGTCTCGACCGCGTCGGTGCCGAGAAGCTCATGCCGCACGCGGAAGGCCTCGCTGAGCGGTGCGAGTGCATCGGCCGGCCGACGGGCGACGAGTTCGAGAATGCCGAGTTCGTTCAGCGTGTTCGCGGTGTCGATGTGACTGAAGCCGACGGTGCGGCGCTGGATGGCGAGTGCCTCCTCGCCGAAGCGGCGAGCCTCATCGAAGCGGCTCTCGTCAAACATCGGGCCCATGAGATCGGTCAGCGCGGCTGCGAGCATGGGCGAGTTCGGGGCTTCGCGACGGAGCACCTCGACGGCGCGGTCGAACTGCCGGCCGGCCTCCGGAATCGTGCCGATCGAGTCGAAGCCGTGGCCGAGCATGCGGTGAAGCCTGGCCCGCACGAGGGGCGGCGTGGCCTCGTCGGCGTCAAGATCGCGGGCGACATGGTCGAGCACATCGGCGAGCCGGGTGCGCTCGCCGTCACGCTCGGTGACGGGAGCGTCGAGCATCCGCGCGAGATGGCGGAGCGACGCTTCGGAGGCGTCGCGCTCCTCGCGGGCGGTGTGGGCTGAGCGGAGGGTGAGTGCGAGGGCCGCAACGGCGACGCCGATGGCGAGGGCGATGGCCGCGGCCGCGGGTGGGTTTCGCTTCGAGGCGAGCCGGATTCGCCGAAGGAGCGAGGGGCGGCGGGCCGCGATCGGTGCGTGGTCGGCCCACGCGAGGAGATCTTCACGAAGGGCGGCGATCGACTCGTAGCGGTCCTCGCGGGGCTTTGCGAGGGCGGTGAGGAGGATCGTCTCGAGGTCGACATCGACGCGAGGGTCGACCGATCGAGGCGCGAGAGGGGCCCGCTCGACGACGAGTCGGGCCGCCTCGATCGGCCGTCGCCCGTCGACTTCGATCGGTAGTCGGCCGAGGATCGCCTCGTACAGCACCACGCCCATCGAGTAGACATCGCTGCGGACATCGATGTCGCGCGGGTCGCCCTCGAACTGCTCGGGACTCATGTAGGCCGGCGTGCCGATCCAGACGCCGGAGGCGGTCGCGGCGTCGGCGGGGCCGTCTCGCGGTGAAGTGTGCCTGTCCAATTTGGCGGCGGAACCGTCGGCGGGCTGTGAAGTGTGCCTGTCCAATGTCGCTGCGGGGCCGTCCATCGGGCCGTCCATCAACGCGGTGCTGGGAGGCTCGAGCACCTTGGCGATGCCGAAGTCGATGACCCGCGGTCGCCCCTCGCCGTCGACGAGGATGTTTCCGGGCTTCAGGTCGCGATGGAGAATCCCGCGGGCGTGGCCATGGGCGATGGCGTCACAGACGCGGGCGATCAGGCGGACCCGCTCCCGCAGCCCGAGCCGCCTGCTCTCGAACCAGCGCAGGATGTCGGTCGCCTGCGGCACGAACTCGACGGCCAGATAGGGCGTCGGCGCTTCGCCGAGCCTCTCGATACCGAAGGCGTAGACCTGGGCGATGTCGGGATGACGAAGTCGGGCGAGGGTGGCGGCCTCGTCGCGGAATCGCCGAAGAACGGTCCGCTCGCCGGCGACCTCCGGACGGACGATCTTGAGGGCCACCGAGCGGCGCGGCGCGTCCTGCTCGGCCTCGTAGACGGTTGAGGCCCCGCCGACTCCGATGCGGCGGAGGATGGTGAAGGCGCCGACGCGCGTCCCGGGCTCGAGGGCCTCGATCGAGGGGAGATCGAGGAGTCCGCGGACCGCCTCCTGGGCGGCGACGGGCGTCAGCAGGAAGTCGTCATCGCGGTGGTGGGCGAGAAGCGAGGCGAGTTCCGCGGCACAGGACGGGTCGGTCGCTGCGACCTGCCGAAGGAAGGCGTCGCGCTCCTCGGGCGCGCGGGCGATCGCGGCCTCGAAGAGTTCGTCGAGTCGGCCGAGCGCTTCCTGTGCGTCGCGATCAGCCGGCATGGTGCAGCTCGCGGCGGAGCCAGGCGCGGGCGAAGTTCCAGTCGTTCGTCACCGTGCGGGCGGTGACGCCGAGATGGAGTGCGATCTCATCGTTCGTGAGTCCGCCGAAGAATCGGAGTTGGACGACGGTCGCCTTCCGCGGATCGACATCGGCGAGGCGACCGAGGGCCGCGTCCACTTCGAGGAGATCGGCGCTTGAGCCCCCGACATCGGCGGGGAGTTCGATTGGGCACGCGTCGACCGCGGCGTCGAGTTCGATCCGATCGCGATCGCCGCCGCGCTGGCGGGCCTGCCGTCGGCGGGCATGGTCGACGAGCACATTGCGAATGACCGTTGTCGCGAGGGCGACCACCTCGTGTCGGGGGAAGTCGGCAAAGGCCCGCACGAGCTGGATGCGGAGAAACGCCTCATGCACGAGGGCGGTTGGCTGGAGGGTGTGATCGGCCCGCTCGCGGCGCATCTCGCGCTCGGCGATCGCGTGCAGCTCGCGATAGATCTCGGCGATGAGCGCCGAGCGCTCCGGATCGGTCGCGCCTGACTGGCTCGGATGGGACTGGCTCGTGTGGAGGTCTCCCGGCTCCATGTCATCGAGCGTACCCGCGAGGGGGGGCCAAACGAAGGGTTTCGCGACCGGTTCGTCGACTCGCTGGCGGCACGAACTGCGCCCGCTGCCGGCCGTGAACGCTCGACAAGCTGCCACAATCGCGGCGAAGGGCTGTCGCATGGCGGCTACCCGCTCCGTTTAGGGTGGGCCGATCCGCGGGGCACGCGGGGCGAACAACCACAAGGAGGCGGCATGCGAATGGAACGAACTGGATGGCGCGGCGCGACGATGGCCTTCGGCGGGGCAATCCTGCTTGGTTCAATGGCGATGCAGACGAGCGCGTGGACTGGGGAGTTGACTGGCCTTCAAGAAGGCGAGCCGCCCGCGGTCGCGGAGGTGACGCGAGACTCGGCCCAGGAGGCCCTCCGCTTCCAGCTCGACATGGATCCCTCGCAGATCGAGCCCTTCTTCAAGCGGATGCAGAGGGCAGCGCGCGACTGGAGAGTCACGATCGAGCTGGCGGACGAAACCGGCAAGGACGGCTCGCCGGTGAAGGTGATCCTCGTGCGCGGAACGAGCGACGACCTGCCCGGGGCACGCGGCCAAGCGGCGGTCTTCGTCAAACAAGTGCTGGCCTACGAGCACGACGGCGCCAACAGCCTTCGAAACCGCGAGCTCAGTCGCATCACCATCCAGTTCCCTGGCGGCACTGTCGGCGAGTTCGTCGAAGCGATCTCGGTGCAGCCCAAGCTGCCCAAGCCGATCTTCGCGTCGTCGTATGTCTCGAACCTGCGAATGCGCCCCGTCGAACTGAACGGCCTCGACATTCGAAACGCGCTGCGGCTCTTGAGCAAGCTGCCGCCTACCAACTTCGAAGGCGTACCGGTCCCGCTGAGCGCGACCTTCCTTGGCGCGGAGAACGCCTCTTCGGATCCCGGCGATGCGCTTCCGTTGCTGCAGCGATCGACCCTCATCATCGGGCCTGAAAACTACGCGCCGGCATCGCAGGCCCCGACGCGTCGCGCTGCGTTCTGGCTCGGCCGCGATGCGGTCGGAGAGGACGCGCTCAAAGTTCTCTTCGACGCGATCAAGGTGGCGGTCGACTTTGACGAGGAATCGAAGACCTTCAAGGCGAAGTACCACGAGGCGAGCCGACTCCTGATCGTGCGCGGGACCTTCGATGAACTCGGCGTCGTCGGTCAGGTCGTGAAGGCGCAGTTCCCGACCGCGCGTGTGGAACTGCCGGCGTTTGAACCGGCGAGCGAGCCGAAGAGCTTGGAGAGCCTTTTGCAGTCGAAGGGGTTGAGTCCAGGTGCGAGCCCACGCAACTGACCGCGCTTCCCTCGCTTCGCATGCGATCCGAACCGGAGAGCGTCTACGACGACGAGTGGGCCCGCCGCGTCTCCGCTGGAGTCGCTGCGGGCTCGCGCGATGCGCTTGAGTCGCTCTACCGGGCTCGCTTCGCGCGGCTCTTCCGATTGGTGCGCTCGACGACGCGGCGCGATGATGCCTTCGCGATGGATTGCGTCCACGACGCGTGGATGCGGGTCGTGCAGGGCCTGCCCACGGTCGATTCGCTCGAGCGGCTCGACCGGTGGCTGGCGCGTGCGGCGATGTCGGCGGCGCTCGATCGATTGCGGGCCGAGGCGGCTCGGCGGAAGCGCGAGGCCAAGCCCCGATCGGACGATGCGGATGGCGCCCCTTCCGAGCGAGCGTCTGATGATGAGGGCTTGGAGGAGATCCAACGCGCGATCGCGTCTCTTGGGAGCGACGATCAGACCGTCTTGCATCTTCGCTTTCGCGGCGGGCTCTCGCTCGAAGCGCTCGGTTCGGCGCTCGGCATCGGCATGAAGGCTGCGGAAATCAGGGTGCGCCGTGCGGTTGCGCGGCTGCGACGACGGATGGGCACGACGGGTGACCGAGCGGGTGACCCAGCGGATGACCCAGCGGATGACCCAGCGGATCACCCAGCGGATCACAAGTCAGGAGGTGCGCGGTGACGGATGAGGCATGGAAGAGCGGTGAGTCGATCGATGATGCGAACCTGCTGCCCGAATCGGTGCGTCGGGCGCACGAGGAGCTCTTCACGGAGCTCGTGCAGGCGCAGGGCGATCGGCGTCGTCGGCGTCGAGCGCGTCGCGCTCAGATGTCCTTCGGACTCCTCGCCCTCGTTGCGGCGGCGCTCGTCGTTGCCCCCGGCGCCCGCGTCGGTCGCAGACCTGCCCCGATCCCGCCGCCTACGCGGGACTTCATCGACATCGTGCAGCGCCCGGAACGGCCGCTCGAAGTCGAGTACCTGACCGAGGCAGAGCTTCTCGACACGCTCCTCGCCGAGGGCTTCGACCTCGGACTCGTGAAGCATGATGGCGAGACGCTTCTCGTCGGTCGCTGATTCGTGATGACGCCGGCGTCACGCATTGAATCCGGCGAACGCCCCACGGTCGTTCATGCTTATCGTCATCTCGCTTCATGATCGGCCGGCGCGGGCTTCGGATCGCTGCCGACATTGTGTGCGAACCCCGCAACCGACTCGATGCTGTGCGACTATGGGCGTTGCCATGCACAACGCCTCTCGTTCGGTGTTCCGCTCCGTCGGACTGACTGCGCTCCTTCTCACGACGCTCTCGGCGTCGACGCTCGTCGCCGCGCGACAGGATGGCGGAGGCACGACGCCACCCGCCGCTAGCCAGAAGCCCGCGGAGACGCCGCCGCCCGACGAGAAGCTCACCCTCGAGCGGATCTTTCCCGAGAAGAGCTTCTTCGGGCCGAGCGCCCGCAGCATGTCCTTCAGTCGCGACGGGCGCTTCTGTGCATTTCTGTATGCGCCGTATCTTGAGCGTCGCCACGGCGAAGACCTTTATATTCTCGACACGAAAACAAACCAGATTCGGCGGATCACGAGCGTCGGTCGCATGGCCGAGTTCGACGCCGAGACCCGCAAGGTGCGCGATGACCGCGAGGCGAAGGCGAAGAAGGCCGGCGTGACGCTCGCGTCGCTCGCCGCGGAGCAGTTCGATGCGCTGGCGGCGCCGCTCGCGTGGAACGCCCCGTGGCTTCCGGGGGCATGGTCAGGCGATGCGGCGGCCGAGGCGGTCGCAGCGCCGATGCTTGCGCCAGGACCGGTGAAGCTCACGCTTCGCGAAACGAAGCCGGGCGAGTTTGCCGGGGAGATTCGCATCGGACTTGCCAGCATTGCCCTGAAGGAAGGTCGATTCGATGCGGAGAAAAAGGAGTTCACCGCGAAGCTGAACGAGTCGACCCCGAAGGTCGAGGGCGAGGTCAAGCTGACGCTCGCCGACGGTGCGCTGAAGGGAACGCTCACGCTCAAGGAATCGGCCCAGACGCTCGTGCTGTCGCTGACGCGGTCCGCGCCGGAACCTGGGGATCCGAAGAAGCGCGTGCCTGCGGGCGTGCTCGGATCGATCGGCGAGCGGCTGACCGTCGGCGATGTCGTCGATGCCGACGACGCCACGATCAACGATGAGAAGGACGGCAAGCCGCCGAAGGATCCCGCGCCGCGCTACGCCGGCGTGAGTTCCTTCGAATGGCTGCCCGCGCAGGTCGGCGCTGACGGTATGCCCGTTGACACGAGCGCAGCCGACGCGAAGGCCGCGGAGATGCTCGTGATGTTCGACGGCGATGTCTTCCGTCTGACGCTTGATGTCGCGCAGTGGGAAGCGCCGATCGTCGGACCCGGCGCGGCGCCACCGGCGCCTGCGGCCCCTGCCGCGGACGCCGCGGAAGCGGCGAAGCAGGCTGACGCGAAGTCGGACGAAGCCGCCAAGCCGGCCGCGGCCGCCGAGACGAAGCCGACGATTCCCTATCGCGGCGAGCTCGTCCGTCTCACCCGCACCCGCGAGCGCGAGAGCGATGTGCAGTATCTCCCCGACGGCTCGGGCTATACATATTTGCGAAACAACGCGCTCGTCCGCGTGCGCTTCGGAAGCCACGAGATCGTGCAGCTCGATCCGGAGCTGAAGGACGGCGAGCGGATGGTCGGCTATCGCATCAGCCCCGATCAGCGCAGGCTCGTCTTCCTCGCGACGCGCGGCGGCGGCGGCGCGGGCGAACGGGGCGGGCGCACCGTGACGATCGTGAACTACCGCGATCGTTTCGCCAAGGCGAACGAGGTGCCGCGTCAGATGCCCGACGACCCCTTCCCGGAAAGTCATTCGAGCGTCTATCTCTATGACCTCGCAAAGCATGACACCGAGGACGGACAGCTTGAGCGCGTGTTCACGAAGCGCGTGTCCGGTCCGCGAGATGTGATTCGCGTGCCTGAGTGGTCGCCGGACTCTTCGCGCGTCGCGTTCGCGGCGTTCGAGCAGTCGACGGGCCTCGTGCGGATTCTCGAGGCGGGCTTCCGCAAGGAGGAGGAGAAGAAGAAGGGCGAGGGCGAGGGCGCCGCAAAGAGCGCCGAAGCGAAGCCCGCCGCGGAGAAGCCCGCCGCGGAGAAGGTCGAGCAAACGAAGTCCGACGATGCGAAGCCCAAGGCCGAGGACGAGAAGAAGAAGCCCGAGTTCACGATCGAGAACGCGAAGGTCGTCTATCAGTTTCTCCATAACGGTGGACCGAACACGCCGGGCATGATCGCTCCGCTCTATCTCGCGGACAGCAAGCGCATGGTGTTCATCACCGAGCTCTCCGGCTTCCGGCAGTTGCACATGCTCGACCCGCGCTATGAGCAGCTCTCGCAGGTCACTTCGGGCAAGTCGGAGGTCTATCCCTTCGCCCAGACGCCGGACTATCGAACGCTTTTCTATATGTCGACCGAGGTCGATCCGACGCAGGATCACATCTTCGCGCTCGATCTCGAGAGCGGCGCGTCACGGCGACTGACGAAGGATCCCGGCACCTACGGTCGTCCGACGGTACGCAACGACGGCTCGCTCATCATGGCGACGCATGTCGACTTCGGAACGCTCGGCGAGCTCGTCTCGATCGCCACGCCCGGCGCCGAGTCGGCGACGATGAAGCGGCTGACCGATTCGCATCCGCATGAGGCGTTTGCGCTCACCCGCGCCGCGCCGACCTACTTCGCGTTCGAGAACCGGCATGGCCAGACGATCCACGGCCACATGTTCAAGCCGAAGGACTGGAAGCCCGAGGATCGGCGGCCGCTTCTTCTGTATGTCTATGGCGGTCCGCTCGGCGAGCGAAACATGGCCGCGCGCGGCTCGTTCGACACATCAAGCTATTTCTTTGCCCGCTACATGTCCGAGGTGCACGGCTGGGTGACGGCGACAATCGACCCGCGCGGTGCGTCGGGCTATGGTGCGGTCTTCGAGAAGGCGAACTTCGAGCAGGTCGGCAAGCCGCAAACGGAAGACCTCGTCGACGGCGCGCGGTGGCTCGTCAAGAACCACGGCGTCGATGAGAAGCGCATGGCGATGCACGGCTGGAGCTTCGGCGGATTCCAGACGCAGATGGTCATGTACACCGAGCCCGATGTCTTCGCCGCGGGCATCGCCGGCGCGGGTCCGACCGAGTGGCACAACTACAACGCGTGGTACTCGACCGGCACCATCGGAAAGAACGAGCCCGGCAAGGTCGACCTCGAGAAGTATTCGCTCCTGCCGCTCGCGAAGAACCTGAAGGGGAAGCTTCTCCTTGTCCACGGCATGGAGGATGCGAATGTGCTCTACCAGGACACGGTGCGGGTCTATCGCGAGCTTCTGAAGGCGAAGAAGCAGACTTTGGTCGAACTCTTCGTCGATCCGACAGGCGGGCACGGGCTCGGCGGCGATGTGAAGAGTTTCGGACGCTTCTCGAAGTACGAGGAGTTCCTCCTGCGGACGATCGGTCCGTGGGTCGCACCGAAGCCTGCAGAACCGGTGGCCGCGAAGGAGGAACCGAAGGCACCGGCGCCGGCGCCGGCGGCTGAGGGAGAGGCGACCGGCGAAGCGAAGAAGTCCGAGGAGGGCACGGTGCAGACCGGCGGCGGCGGGCCGAGGTAGGCGACCGGGTACGCTGCGTTCGTGTTGATCGAAACGATTCGCTATCTCGCGCGGGCGACGAAGTGTCGCTATCGGGATCACCGTGCGGAACTCGATGCGCTGCTTGGTGCGCTTGGTCCTGGTGATGTCGCCGTGGACATCGGTGCGAACAAGGGAGCCTTCTTGCTCGCTCTGGCTCGTCGCGTCGGTCGAGCCGGACGGGTGCTCGCGATCGAGCCGCAGCCATCGCTCGCCGCGGGGCTGACGCGACTCATGCGATCGCTTCGCCTGCCCCAGGTCGAGGTGCTCGAACTGGCGGCGTCGGATCGGGCGGGGAGCTTCGCGATGCATGTGCCCCCGAGCGGCACCTCACCGGGGGCGACGCTCGTCGGCGGCGCGCATGTGCCGGGCGATTGGGTGACGCGCGAGGTTCGGACGGTGCCGCTTGATGAGCTTCTGCGCGGCGAGAGGCGGCGGGTCGGCGCGATCAAGATCGATGTCGAGGGGCATGAGCCGGCGGCGCTCCGCGGGGCCGAGGCGACGATCCTGCGCGATCACCCCACGATCGTCTTTGAATGCGAGGAGCGACATCTCGGAGCCGCCCACGGCGGAAAGTCGGACGAGTCGTCGGAGATAGGTGATGTCCGCGGCGTGATTCGCTGGCTGGACGAGCGCGGCTATGCCGTGCGGCTGGTGACGCAGGGCGGGCTGATCGACGCTGGCTCCTATCGGAGAGAGGTGCACCAGCCGAGCGAGGGTGAGCGGTTTTGGGATCGGCCTGACTACTGCAACAATTTCATCGCAGTGCCCAGGAGCGCCGGCGGGCGCCGTTGAGCGGATCGAACGAAAACAAAGGGCGCGCCGACTTTCGTGTGGCGTAGGATGGCGGGGCGCGGCGTTCGACGCGCACATTAAGGAGTTCCCTCATGCCCGGATATCGCTCGGTGGTGGCGGCGGTCGATTTTCACGGCAACGCTCAGTCTGTCCTCGACCAGATGCTTCGCATCAGCGGCTGGAATCGCTCGGCGATGCGCGTTGTGCATGTGATCGACGCGCTTGTCATGGTGGAACTGGAGGAGGCCGTCGCCCAGTTCACGAAGGATGTGCGGGCGAATCTGGTCGACGATGCGAAGAAGCTCTGGGCCGACCGCGTCGCCACGACGCCGGGAGCCGCCGCTGCGACCCTGGATGTCCGGATCGGCCGTGCCGCCGACGGGATTCTCCAGGCGACGCGAGAGGCGAAGGCTGATCTCCTCGTCCTCGGCGCCCACGCTCCGGGTGAATCGAATGTCGGGTTCGGAACGGTGGCGACGGCGTGCGTTCGTGGGGCCGAAGGCGACGTCCTGCTCGTGCGCGAGGGCCAGAAGGGTGCGTTCCGTCGCATCGTCGCGTGCGTGGACTTCTCCGAGACCTCGGCGGTCGCCCTCGAGCGGGCGGTCAGTCTTGCGACGCAGGATGGCGCGGCCCTTCATGTCGTCCATGTCTTCGACGCGCCCTGGCATCGACTGCACTATCGCGGGCCGACGCCGCAGTCGGCGCCGACCTTCCAGGTCGAGTATCGCGAACTGCTCGCCCGCAAGCTCAAGGGCTTTGCGGGTGAAGTCGGTGCTGACCTTGGATTCCTCAAGCCGGAGTTCGTCCTCTTCGACGCCGGCACGCACCGCCACGGCATCTCGGAGTACGCCAAGGATGTGAGCGCCGATCTCGTCGTGATGGGCACGCGGGGCAAGAGCAATGTCCGTGATCTTCTGCTCGGCAGCACAGCTGAACGGACCCTGCGCAAGGCCGCCTGCTCGGTGCTCGCCGTGCGTCCGCGGAAGGCCGATGCATGAGTGGTGCGGCGGGGTCTGAGGGGCGTGCGAACGAGGCGAAGAAGATCTCGTCGCTCTTCGCTCGGGCGGCGATGGCTCGGCAGGCCGCGACCGCATCGCCCGATCTCCCGCAGCTTTCGCTCGACGGCTACTTCGCTCGCGTCGGTTTGGACAAAGGTGACCCGCGCCTTCGGGTGCCGAGCGTCGCCACGCTCGAACGGATCGTCGCGGCGCACGCGGCGGCGATTCCATTCGAGAACTTCGATGTCCTGCTGGGGCGCGGCGTGTCGCTCAACCCCGAGGCGATCGAGCGGAAGCTGATCGGGGCACGCCGCGGCGGCTACTGCTTCGAGCAGAATGGCCTGCTGCTTGCAGCGCTCCATGCGATCGGATTCGAGGCGACGCCGCATGCGGGGCGCGTGCGGCTGCAATGGCCCGCGACGGAGCTGCCGCCGCGGACCCACATGTTCCTGCGGGTGATGGTGGACGGGGATGCGTGGCTCGCCGATGTCGGCGTCGGGGGGCTGACGCCGTCGCGCCCGCTTCGCATGGATGAAGCGAACCCGCAGCCGACGCCGCATGGCGATCATCGCGTTCTCCGCCGCGGGGACATCCTCGTGCATCAGGCGCTCGTCGACGATCCGCACGGCGGACCGGAGCATGGCCCCAGTTGGATCGATGTCTACGAATCGACCGGCGAGCCGATGGCGCCGATCGATCAGGAGGTCGCGAACTGGTGGACGAGCACGAGCCCGCGGGCGAAGTTCAGCCAGAACATCCTTGTTGCGATGGCACGAGGCGATGGCGTTCGCGTGACGCTGCACAATCGTCGATTCGTGCGTCGCGCGGGCGGACGAGTCGTCGAGCAGCGCGAGTGGAGCGATCCCGAGGAGCTGCTCGCGATCCTGCGGGTCGAGTTCGACCTGCCGTTCGAGCCGGGAACGCGCTTCGGCGGGCCGAACGCTCCCTGGTATCGCGGGTGAGCGGCCGCGCGAGAGCGAAGGTGTGCGCGCTGTGGCACGACGGCGCGGCGGACGGAAACCTGAACGGACGAGGGATCGGCGGACCCCGAAGGCGCGATCGTCCGGCTGCTATCGTGCCCCCGCGCCGAGGGACGGCCCCTCGGGCGAGGCGAGAAACCCAAGACGATTCCTGAGGGACGCATCGATGCAGGAGAGAGGCGCAGTTGGAGTTGGTCACCGATTCGTGGGAGCGTGGAGCGCCGCCCTGGCTGTGGTCGGTGCTGGAGCCCACGCGAGGGCGGATGCTCCATCGGGCGCGTCGGTTGCGGACGGTCCTCTGGCCATGCTGCCCGCATCCGGTTTCGCAATCGTCCCGGGGACTCTCGGATTCGGCGGCTTTCCCTTCGCAGGCGGTGCGACCGAGACGACGACCACGAGGTGGATCGTTGCGGCGAGCATTGCCGTCCTCGTCGCGCTCATCCCGATCGTGGTTCGAAGCGTCCTGGTCGGGCGGCTTCGCTCCGGCGGCGGCGTGGCCCACGCCGCGCGACAGGTTGTGGCGGCGCTACTCGGCAAGCTGAACTTCGTCCTCTTCCTCGGCATCGGCATCTGGGCGGCGAGCCTGACGCTCGACCTCGGCGAGCGCCTGGCCCTCGGACTCCGGGTCGTGGGCGTCATCTCGATCTCGGTGCAGTGCATTCTCCTCAGCATTCCGATTGTCGATGCGTTCCTGAGTTACCTCGCGTCGAAGGCGTCGGACGGCGACCAGCAGACCAACGAGACGCTCGTCAGCAGCATGGGCGTCCTGCGGTTTCTCGGGATCGGTCTCGTCACTGCGTTGGCGGTGCTCGTCGCCCTCGACAACCTGAACATCCAGGTCACCCCCCTTCTCACCGGACTTGGCATCGGCGGCATCGCCGTCGCGCTGGCCGCGCAGAACATCCTCGGCGATCTGTTCGCCAGCGCGTCGATCCTGCTCGACAAGCCCTTCGTCGTCGGTGACTTCATCGTCGTCGGCAGCAAGATGGGCACGGTCGAGCGAATCGGCGTGAAGACCACCCGCATTCGGGCCCTCTCGGGCGAGCAGCTCGTCTTCGCGAACAGCCAACTGCTCTCGGCCGAGATCCAGAACTTCAAGCGCATGCAGGAGCGGCGTGCCGCCTTCACCATCGGCGTGACCTACGACACGGCGATCGAGCACCTCCGAGAGATCCCGGCGATCGTGCAAGCCGCGATCGAGTCGCGCGAGGGGTTGCGGTTTGACCGCTGCACCTTCAAGACGCTCAACGCGTACTCGCTCGACTTCGAGACGGTCTACTTCGTGAGTACCCCGGACATGTTGCTGTACCTCAAGCACCAGGAGGCGATCAACCTTCGGCTGATCGAGGAGTTCCGGGCCCGTGGCATCGACTTTGCCTTCCCGACGCAGGTCGAGATCGTTCACGAGGCAACGCCGAAGCGGGCCTGAACGGTCGTGCTGCGCCCATGACAGGGACGCACTCACAACAACGGAGGCCGCAGGCGATGCCTGCGGCCTCCGTTGCGTATGGCGGTCTGGACCCGCGAGCGACGGGCGATCCGTCGCGCCGCGGGGAGCGATCGCTACTGATGCACCATCTGGAGCGTCCACGCGGTGAGCGTGCCGACATCCTGAGCGGCCAGATCCTGGACCCTCAACTGCCAGGTGCCGTTCGGTGACTTCCCGTTGAACGCGCTGAGCGCCTGCGCCGGTGCGGTCAGCGTGTCGTAGGTGGTATTGATGTTGTCGGCGCTGCCGCCGGTCTGGTTGTGGAGGATGACCGCCGTGCCGTCGGGATGGACGAGCGTCACGCGGAGGTCACCCCTGTAGGTGTGGGTGATCGCGACGGTGATGTTCACATCCTGGAGCGTCCCGCTCAGGCCCGCGACGGCGAGGAGCGAGGTCGCGCCCGTCGTGTTGTTGTCCGGGATCGACTTCGGCACATCGGTCGCAGTGCGGTTCGTCGTCGTCGGAGGCGGCGCGACGGTTCCCGTCTTGACGATCAGCGACCAGCCGTTGAGCGTGCCGACATCGGTCGCGGCGAGATCCTGGACCCGGAGTTGCCAGGTGCCGTTCGGCGTCTTGCCCACAAACGCGCTGAGCGGCTGGGCCGGTGCGGTCAGCGTGTCGAAGGTCGTGACGACATTGTCGGCGCTGCCGCCGGTCTGGTTGTGGAGGATGACCGCGGTTCCGTCGGGGTGGATCAGCGTGACGCGGAGGTCACCCTTGTAGGTGTGTGTGATGTTCGTGCTGATGTCGACTTCCGAGAGACTGCCTGAGATGCCCGACACCGTGAGGAGCGAGGTCACGCCGGTCGCGTTGTTGTCGGGGATCGACTTCGGGACATCGGCGGCGTTGATGGTGATCGTGCCGGTCGGCGGCGGCTGCGTGCCACCCGCTGCGGCGACCGCTGCGGCAGCGTTCACCTTGCCAAAGCCGTAGAGGTTCGAGAAGCCGTTCACATACCCGCCGGCGGCCGTGTCGATCTTGTCGGCGGTGCCGGTCAGGACCGCGTAGGCCTGGGTCCAGGTGAGATTCGGGTTCTGCGAGAGAACGAGGGCCCCAACGCCGGCGGCGAGCGGACAGGCCGAGCTCGTGCCGCCGAAGTTGTTCGCGTAGTTCGTCGAGGAGTACCCGACGCTGCCGGTCCGGTCGGTCGTCCAGATGCCGGTGGTCACGCCGCCGTTCGACGGGGCGACGACATCGAGCGAGGGTCCGAAGTCTGAGTAGGAGGAACGCTTGTCCTGATCGTTCGACGCCCCGACGGCGATGACATTGGCGTACTTCGCGTAGCCATCGAGCTCCACCGACTCGTTGCCGTTGCCCGAGGCCCAGAAGATGAGGCAGCCCTTGCCGCCGCGCCCGTTGTTGCGGGCATCGTCGATCGCGGACTTCACATTCGCGGGCAGCGGGTAGTTCTGGCCGGTGCCGTCCGGCGGGCCCCAGGAGTTACTCATGATCGCTGCGCCGTTGTTCTTGGCCCACGCGATCGAGTTGGCTTCCATCGTCGTGGTCATGCCGGCGCCGACCAGGCGGATCGGCATGAGCTTGCAGTTCGGGGCGATGCCGCTCAGCCCCTTCGCGTTGTCCTGTCGGGCGACGGCGACGCCGGCACAGGCCGTCCCGTGGTTGTCGCCGGTGCCGGAGGGCAGCGGCGTCGCGTCGTTGCCGAGGAAGTCGAAGCCGGCGACGGCGTTCGCGGAGAGATCCTCGTGGGTGTACTCGATGCCGCCGTCGATGATCGCGACGATGATCGAGGCGGAGCCGCGCTGGGTATCCCATGCCTCGGGGGCGTCGACATCGGCGTCGATCTTCGCGCCGCCCTGGCCGGTCGAATGCAGATGCCACTGGCTCGGATAGTTCGGGTCCGCGGGCGTGTAGCGCTCGACGCGTTCGACGACGAACTCGGGAAGGCTCCATTCGAAGAGCCCCGTCTCCATGAGTTCGGTCGAGAGGGTGAGGGCCGTCTGGGTCGAACCCCGCTGCATCTCGAGGAGATAGCCCTCGTCGACATAGCTGATCGGCTCGATCACGCGGAGTCCGAGACGCCGCGCCAGGGCTTCGACCTTCGTCTTGCCCGTGCCCTTTTTGCAGGAGACGAGCAGGCGATTGGTGAGGCCGAGCTTCTCGCCCGTTCGCCACACCACCGGCTGGGCGTACTCGATGCGCGGGTCGTTCTCGAGGGCGAGCCGAGCGACCTCGACCTCGTCGAGGGTGAGTCCGCCGCGGAGCGGGACCTCGATCCAGCCGAGCTCCGAGACGGTCGCCGCGGCGAGGGCATCGAGATCGGTTTCGCCGCGTCCGGCGAGGGTCGCGCCGATCGAATCGACGGTGAAGCCGGGACGGAAGCGCACGGAGAGGCGGGTCACATCAGGCTCGACCGGATAGAGGTCCGGACCGTTGTAGTAGCGCCACGGACCGACGGCGGTTGGATCGACGCCGACTTCCAGACCGAGGCCGTCGTCGATGACGCCGGCATCATCGCTACCGACCGCGACGAACGCGGTCGCGTGATCCTCTTGAGCCTGCGCGCTGGCCGCGAACGCTTGCGGCGCGAGCGATGAACCGATCAGTCCGATGGCCAGCACGGCGGTCGCCGCGACACGGGCCCAACGACCGCGCGAGACGCCGTGCGCCGAAACGGTTCGGCGCACATCCCATCCACGATGATGCAACATACCCACGACTCCTGCAATGAAGAGCGCTTCGGTCCCCCACGCGATCAGATCGGGCAACCGGGCCCGACCGTGAGGATCCGTGACGACCCCAAGCTACAGCGCCGCCATCCGACAGCCCAAAGTCTTGGCACATTTTTCTGACGATTGCGCAATTGACAGCCCCCCGCGCACGCAAGGATCGCGCGTCTGGCTTCGGTGACGAGTCGGCCGAAGCTGCGATCATGCCGAGCATGACGAGCACGGCGCCACCCTCCGCTTCCCTCCTCCCGCTGGTCGAGCTCGCCCGACTCGAGGAGCGTCGGCTGACCGTTGGCCTCAGCGAGATCGCCGACAGGGTGCTCCCGCTCGCCGGCGGCGTTGCGGCCCGCGGCGAGGCCGGAGCGTGGATCAACTGCGCGGTCGGAATGGGCTTTGCGGGACCGGTCGAGCGCTCAGCGGTCGACGCCCTCATCGCGTGGTACACCGACGCGGGCATCGAGCCGCGCGTCGAACTCGCTCCGCACGCCGATGCTGGGCTTGTGCGGCACCTCGCGGATGCGGGCTTCGTCATCCGACACTTCGAGAATGTCTTTGTCCGCTGGCTCGAGCCGCGGGACGCGGCCGTCGCGGCGGCGCCACTTCCGCCGGGCTACGCGGTCGAGGCGCTCGATCCGCTTGACCAAGCCGGCGTCACGGCCGCAGCAGAGGTCGTCGCCAAGGCGTTCGCCGGCGATATCGACGAGGTCTCCGAGCACTTCATCGAACTGAACCGCCGCGTGGCTCGCCATCCGCGGACGACGACGGTCGTTGCTCGTGCACCGGACGGCAGGATCGTTGGAGCGGGGGCACTTGAGCTGCTCGAAGGGGCTGGCAGCGTCGGCCATGGGGCCTGCTTCAGCCTCGCCGTCCACAGCGATCATCGCCGCCGTGGGCTTCAACAGGCGATGCTCGCGTGGCGCTTGCGGCGCGCGGCGGAGCGGGGTGCGACCTTCGTGACGATCAGCGCCCGGCCCGGCGTGGCCACCGAGGGGAACGCTCGTCGGGCCGGATTCGGGGTTGCCTACACGAAGGTGATTCTGGTGCGGCCTGGCCCCGGGCTCGTGCCGGTTCAGGAGTAGGGGGCAAAGACCTGTTTTATCCACGGGTGTTTTCGGCGAGAGTTCTCCAGAGAAGGGTGCCCTGCCCGTTGCGCATCGTCGCGCGACTGCCGTCCTGTCCCCTTCGTCTGGACACACCCATGCTCGCATCGTCTCTCTCCTGCGTCGCCCTTGTCGCGCTCGCGGCACCACCCGAAGTCACATTCCTGCCCGCCAACAGCCTCGCCTACAAGGTCTCCGATGACGGCCGAGTCGTCGTCGGGAGCGTTGGCGCGAATGCGTTCCGCTGGACTGCGGAGGGCGGCTACCAGGTGATCACCGGCGTGCACAACTTCGGTCCGCTCATGAGCGTCTCGGGCGATGGGCAGGTGATGGTTTCCGACGCCCCGAACGCCCAGAACAAGATGAACGCGGCGATCTGGCAGGGTGGCTCGTCGTGGTCGTTGCTCCCGACGACCGGGCTCGCGAGCTGTGATGCGTTCCTGCTGAACTCCTACGACACCGATGCGGACGGATCGGTGATCGTCGGACTCGCGTGGTTCCCAGGGTGCGCTGCGCGAGCCTTCCGATGGGATGCCGTGAACGGCACGGTTGATCTCGGCACGCTGGTCGCGGGCCGTTCGACGCGGGCCAATGCCGTCAGCGCGGACGGAACGCTCATCGTCGGTTGGCAGGATGCGGCCAACGGACAGCGCCGCGGCGCTCGCTGGGTCAACGGCGTGCAGAGCTACATGCCTTCGTATGTCGCGCCGGGCGGAGCGAGCTATCTCGTCGGCGAGGCGCTCGGCGTCTCGAACAACGGCCAGCACATCGTCGGCTACAACGTCTTCAGCGCGCCGGCCGGACCGGCGTGGCATTTCTCCGTAGCGACCGGCGTCATGAGCGCGATCCAGAATCTCCCGGCCTTCGGCGCGCAAGATGCACTTGCAAGCGCCGTCACCGACGACGGAACGACGATCGTCGGTACGACCGGCGGTATTCCGATCGGCCGCAAGGCGATCATCTGGATCAACGGACAGCCGCAGGACCTTCGAACCTACATCGAGTCGAAGGGCGGTTCGATCGCGCCGTACACCTCGCTCGGGACGGCCATGGACATCACGCCCGACGGCCGCACGATCGTCGGTTGGGGCGCGGGCACGGGCAATCCGCCCGGTGCGTGGATCGTGCACTTCCCGGCGCCGTGCGAGCCTGATCTCACCGGCGACGGAAGCGTCGGGCCGGAGGACCTCGCCGAGCTGCTCGGCGCGTGGGGCGGTCGCGGCGACGCGGATCTCTCGGGTGATGGAACGGTCGGACCGGAAGACCTCGCCCTACTCCTCGGGGCGTGGGGCTCCTGCGACTGACGGCCGGAACCGTTGAGAACGAACCGCCCCCGGCCTGCGCCGGGGGCGGTGTCGTTTCAGCGAGACTTGCCGAGCGCGACGATCACTCGCCGCAGACGGTGCCCCAGGCGCCGATGAGGAACGCGAGGTCGGTGGCATCGACGGCGCCGTCGCCGTTGATGTCGCCGAACGCGCAGGCGCTGCTGCACGCGCCCCACGAGCCGAGCAGGATGCCGAGATCCGTGCCGTCGATCACGCTGTCCTGATTGAGATCGATGGCCGGGCAACCGGGATCGAGGTCGATCGGCTGTAGGTCATCGGCCGGGCCGCGCAGCACGACGCGGTTGTCGTACGGGCGCAGCTCGTAGCCGGTGACCGTGAAGGCGGCGTCGCCCGCGGTGACGGGGAAGTTGTGCCAGTACTGGAAGGCGATCTCGAACTCGCCGCCCGCGATCGGGGTAATGTCGAATTCGAGGAATCCGTAGTGCTTTCCGCCGCCGAGGAGCTTGTTGCCGACCCAGGTCTCGGCCTCGGACTGATCGGCGGACCAGCGGTGATAGGGATTCGGCACCCATGCCTGACCCTGCGGATTGAGCGGGTTGTTGCGCCACGAGGTGATGTTCGCGTTCGTCGCGCCCTGAGCGTCCTCGACGCCGCGGAGACCGTCGCCGGCGGCGCCGACATCCCAAAGGTGCACGCCGTAGCCGTCGTTGTCGAGATCGAAGTAGCTCTGCTCCGAGACCTCGCTGTGACCGCAGAGCACGGCAGCGACGCGATACTGCTCCATGAGCGGGGCATAGATGCGCATCGCCTCGCCCGACTGGTTGCTCGTCACGCTCGAGCCGTGAATGCCGCGGCTGAAGGGCGTGTGGTGCCACTGGACGATGATGATCTGACCCTGGGCGCGGGCGTCGGCGAGCTGCTGAACGGCCCAGTTCCACTGGGCGGTGCCGACATTGAAGTCGGGGATGTCGCCGAAGGGATAGGCGTTGAGCCACGCGCGGTTCGTGTCGAGATTCTGCGGGAAGTTCGGGTTGATGTCCTGTCCGGTCGGCGGAGCGACATTGTCGTTCGCGCCCATCGCGCCGACGCTGCAGAGCGTGATGATCGTGACCGGGCCGTAGTCGGCGCGGTAGTAGAGATCCTGGGCGAGCGGGTCGCCGTTCGTCGGCCACTCCCAATAGGAGGACCACTGCTTGCGGGCGTACTGCACATTGTCGTTCGTGCTCGGTGCGCCGGTGCCGTTGAAGATGCAGTTGTTTCCGATCGCCGCGTAGATCGGCAGGCCGGAGAGGAGATCGTCGTACTCGCCGGCGTTGTGGCGCCAGAACTCGTCCCAGCGGCGCTGCTGCTCGTTGGCGGTTCCTTCGATGAGGTCGCCCGGCATGATGAGGAGATCGGCGTTGCGGCTCTCGATCTGCTTGATGTTCTCGCGGTAGCCGGTCGTCTCGGTGATGAGATAGTCGGTTCGGCCCGGGCCTGTGCCGGCGGGGCGACCGCTGCTGCCCGGAGCCTGCGGCGTCGTCTTCGACCACTCGCGGAAGCGGGTGCGGCCGAGGACGAGCGTTTCGCTATCCGAGATCGCGATCATGCGAAGCGAGCGCGTCGTGTCCGCGGTCGGAGCGGTGCGGAAGGTATTCGAATAGCTCGTGCCGCCCTGCGTGACGGTGTAGGAATACTCGGTGTCGGCGGTCAGGCCGCTCACCTGCACGATGTGGCGCCAGTTGCGGGCGGGAACGCCGGGCGCGGCGAAGATCGCCGTGGTGCTGAAGGGAAACGCACCGCCGGCGTTGAGTTCGCCGGGCGACTGGTAGTCGAGGACCGGATCGAGCACCGGCGTCGAGGCGAGCACGATCGGCCGAGCGAGGCCGGGTCCGGTGATGGTGATCTCGCCGGGGACTTCATCGATCGTGAACCAGGTGAGGAGCATCCCGTCGGTGGTGGGATTCTGGAGGTAGGGAAGGACGCGGAAGTCGCCGACGGTGGCGAGCGTGGAGGGCGCAATCGCGACGGCGGCCGCGAGCGCCGCGACGGTGGCGAAGTTTCGGATGCTGGGCATCGTGGATCCTGTGAACGGGGAGAACGCGCACGCGGAGCGACCGTCGCGCCGCGCGTCGTCTGTTCGGTCGTGCAAGAGTGATGACAGGCGGCCGTCAGTGCGGCGCCGCACGCGGCGCTCGATCGGCGCTTCAAGTTGGTTCTCGCCGCGCTCGCGCTGCGCAAGCGAAAGGCCCCGACGACGCGAGCGTCGTCGGGGCCTCTGGAATCCGCGAGTACGGGAAGCCGATCGTGCTGGCACTCAGTTCGCCGGGCACGCGCCCCAAGCGCCGAGCATGATCGCGAGGTCAGCGCCGTCGACGGTGCCGTCTTCGTTCAGGTCGGCGATCGCGTCAGAGCTGCCCCACGCGCCGAGGAGGATGGCGAGGTCCGCGCCGTCCGTCGCCCCGTTCGGCGAGAGGTCCGTGAGGCACTGCGGCAGCACGGCGCTCATGACCGTGTGGACATCGGTGTTGTCGATGTAGGCGCCGCGCGTCGGATCGACGCCGTCGGTGAGCGAGGCGAAGAGCCCCGAGCCCGGGCCGCGCGTCCAGAGCGGGACGAGCTCGTTCGTGTGGTTCGTCGACCAGAAGATCCCCTGCGGCAGCGAGCCCGCAGCGGTCGCGACCGGCTGCTGGAAAGGAACCGTGTCGCTCTGCGGGCCGAGGAAAAGGCCGTTCGCGTGGTCGGTCGTAACGATCACGAGCGTCTCCTCCCACGAGGAGTTCGCCTCGACCCACGCGATGACGCTGTCGACGGCGCGGTTGAATGCAAGCTGTTCCTCGACGAGTCCGGCGAGTTCGTTTGCGTGGGCGTTCGAGTCGACCGAGGCTCCCTCGACCATGAGGAAGAAGCCGCGTGGCGACTGCTCGAGCGTCCGAAGTGCGGCGTTCGTCAAGTCCGCGAGGTCGGGCATCACGAAGGGCACGGCGCCGTTCGGATTCTGCGGATCGAAGAAGCGCGGGTCGTAGGCGTTCGTGCGGCCGGCCGTGTTGCGGCTGTTGAGTGCGCTCGAGACTGGCACGAGGCCGAAAAGGCGCTCCGGAGCGTCGAGCGAACCGTCGGCGATGCCCTCAAGGTCGGGCACGGTCTCGACGAGCGTCCATCCGTCGACGCCGCCGCGGAGGGCGTTGAGATTCGCCTGGCTGATGACCGAGTAGGACGGCGTCTGCGGCACGCCGCCCGAGCCGAACTCGGGATGCCCCGGCGTGATGATCACATCGAGCAGCCCGTTGTTGATCATCGCGTTCGAGATCTCGGCCTCGTCGTCGCGGTAATCGTTCTGCGTGCCGAATGCGGCGGGCGTCGCATCGGTGAAGGGCTTCGTCGTGACGACGCCGGCGCGCTTGCCGGCGGCCTTCACCTGCTGCGTGATGAAGTCGACCGGCTCGAGCGTCGTGCCGGTGTCGACGAAGTTGATGGCCGAGTTGTAGGTCTTCTGGCCCGAAGCCAGCGCGGTGCCGGCCGCGGCGGAGTCGGTCGTCGAGTTCCAGATCAGGTAGTCGTAGGCGAGGAATCCGCTATCGAGCACCGCGACGACGGTGCCGTTGGCCTCGAGCGTGTTGGCAAGGAACTGCACGAAGGGCGGATTCGTCGGAACCGGCGTCAGGTTCACGATCGGGCCGCGGTCGAGCAGAAGTCCGTTTGCGGAGGCGAAGAGACGCACGGGTCCCGGGGTCAGGTCATTCGCGGCGATCGGGTTGTAGGCGCCGGTGTCCGGGATCGGCAGTTGCGTCCAGAGCTGCGGGAGATAGCGCGGAAGGGTGCCTGCGGGAAGGCCCAGGCGCACATCGACCTGTCCCGGCGGAAGCGGAAGCGTGCTCGCGGGATAGGTCGTCATCCAGTGCTTCGAGAAGCTCGGGCTCTCGTAGGGCTGGATGAAGGGCGCGCCGAGATCGGCGCTCGGGCCGAACTGCCACTGATTCGCGGCGGTCCAGGTGGTCGGTCCGGCGCCGTCAGAGATGAGCAGGATGATGTTCTTGGCGGCCGTCGGCGTATCGCCGGCGTATGCGAATGACGCAGTGAGAAGTGCGGACGAGACGCCGAGGGCTCGGGCGCCGATGGATCTGACAACGGACATGGCGGAGGCTCCAATGGTGCAGGCCGGATGAGTCGATCGGCCGTCAGGGCGGCCGGATCGAACGATGGCCCGCATACTTGGAGCGCTCCGCGGTCCGTTGCGCGCGGTGCGTGTGAGGTCTTGGTGTGGGCTGATTGCGCCGCGTGAGGATCGCGCTCAGCAACCCCAGTTCGCGAGGACGATCGCCAGATCGAAGCCGCCGACGACGCCGTCTCCGTTGATGTCGGCGACGCAGTTCGAGCAGACGCCCCAGCTTCCGAGGAGGATGGAGAGATCCTCGGCGTTCACCTGCCCGTCGGCGTTGAAGTCGCCCTCCGGGCCGATGCAGTCGTAGGCTTCGACGGATGCCTTTTCGATATAAAACTCGGCGCCGCCGGCCTCGGCCGCATAGACAATGAAAAGGCTCACCGGGCAGGTCGTGTTCGTCGCTTCGACATATTCCCATTCGCCGATGGTGTCGAAGAAGCGGTCAGGTCCGGTGCTGCCGCCGTTGCCGGCGCCGATGAAGATCGAGCCGCGCTTGAGATAGATCCAGGCGCCGTGCGTGACGCAGACGGGGCCCGTGCCGGGAGCGCCGAGAATGTGCTCGATGCCGTTCGATGGGCCGTGGGTGTCGACGCGAAGCATGTAGCCGTCGGAGATCGCCGACCGAACGAGCTCGGTCTTGCTGTCGCCGGGCGTGTTGTGGAAGACATACCACTCGTCGGCCGCCGATTCGCCGACGAGGAGGTAGCCGGAATGCACGAGGCCCAGATCAGGACCGCTTGGCGTGTCGAACCCCGAATTCACAAGGAGATTCTGGGCGAAGGCGGGCGAGGCGAACGCGAGCGAGGCGACGGTGAGCGAGATGGCGATCGTGGTGCGCTGCATGGGGGATTCTCGATGAGTGGTGGTCGCGTGGATTGCGATGGCTTCCCGTGCAGGGCGCTGTTTCTCCGGCGCTCCTCCGAGCAAAGTGCGGTCTTTTTGGATGGGTGACCGTGGCGCAGCACAACGCCCCCGGCAGCGATGCCGCCGGAGGCGTTGTGGTCGTGTGTGCGGGTCGTCGCTCCCCGTGGGGCGGCGTGGGCGTCAGGCGTTCCAGGCCCCGAGCAGGATGCTCAGGTCGGCCGCATCGACGATGCCGTTCTGGTCGAAGTCCGCGTCGCCGCCGACGGAACCCCACATGCCGAGGAAGAGGGCGAGGTCCGAGGCATCGACTGCCAGGTCGCCGTTCAGGTCACCGGTGACGATCGGGGTCAGCAGGATGAGCTGCGATGCCCCGTTCGGAAGGAGCTTGCCGCTTCCGAGGATCTGGCGGTTGTTGTTGATGATCGACATGCCGGTGATGCCCCAGTTGCCCTGACCGGGAGCGATCAGCGATCCGATGTTCACGACGCCCTCGTCATGGAACACCGCGTTGATCCCGCCCATGTAGACATAGGTGAGCGTGTCGCCCTGATCGTTGATGGATGTCGCCGAGGTTGTCGTCGCGCAGCCGCCGACGAACTCCCATCCCGTGCCGGGCATGTGAATGATCGGGAAGGTGCTACAGCCGGAGTAGCCCTGGATGTAGCCGCAGAAGCCGTCGACATTGTTGATGTCACCGGTGGCGACCCCCTGCCAGTTGCCCGGTGGCAGCGGGATCGTCGTCGTCTGCATCGTGTTCAGGTCGAGAAGCACATTGCCGGCGAGAACCTTGCGATTGTCATTCACATCGGCGCCGAGCATGATGCCGGGAAGGTTGACCGGGCCGCTTTCGGTGAAGAGCGCCGCGTGCGAGTACATGCCGATTCCGATGCCGCCGGATCCTCCGACGATGTCGCCGAGGTTGTTCACGCCAAGTGCCGTGCTGTAGGTGTGTCCGGCAAGCGCGCCGAGGAAGACGAACTCGTAGCCCTCATCGGTCGGGAACCACGCGGCGGCGCGGCTGCCGATCGACGCGATGGTGGCGGAGGAGACCGCTCCGACGACGACACCGCTGTCGTTCACGGCATAGGCGTCGGAGGAGAGCCACTCGGGCGGCGTGGGAAGCATCTCGACCGGTCCGCCCGGATGGCGGATGAACGCGAAGCCGTTGCTCGGTCCGGTCAGCGCCCGGCCGACGACCGTTCCGGACTCGTTCATGCCGAAGCCTTGGAGATTCGCTCCGATCACATCGATGCGATAGGTCGGCAGCTCGGCGGATGCGGACGCGGTCAAGAGTCCGGCGCACAGGGCGGCGCCGACGGTCATCGCGAGCCGGGCGAACATGGGCTGGCGGGCGGGAACGGTCTGGGCATATGGCATGTGTGTCATGGCTGGTTGCTCCAAGAAGTCGGTGGGGATGGGCGGCTGCCCGTTGCCGTCGTGGGAAGCACCGTGCGGATGGGCCGCCGACACCCATGGGAGACATCTTGAGGCCCGTGGGATACGCATGGAAGCACTTTCTTGGAAACTTGGAGCAAAAACTCTGGAATACCGACGAATCGGCGTTCTTGCCGCCCAAAAGGGGCCTTCGCCGGTCTCAGGCCGTGCGGTGAGCGACGCTCCGAATGGCCCGGAGGAAGCCACCGACCATGGCCTCAAGGTTCCAGCCCTCCGGTCCCGAGACGGTTGCGAGGGCCCCCTGCCGGAGAGGATCGGAGGGGTCCGCGTGCCCGAGGCAATGGCTGATCGCCTCGCGGAAGGAGTCGACATCGCCGTCGCGGAAGAAGTAGCCGTTCTGTCCCGGGCGCAGGGCCTCGACCTCCGGCCCATGCGGGAGTCGATTGTCGCTCGTGACCACGGGCAGGCCGTAGTGCAGCGCGTGGAGCATGCTGAGCCCGATCGCTGCGGGGAAGGCGAGACAGGCCGAACCGAGCATCCACGGGGCGATCGCAGCCTCGTCGTAGATGGCGCCGACGAACCGAACACGATCCGTGATTCCGAGCGTTTCCGCCATGGCCTCGAGCCGCGGTCGGTCCTCTCCGTCACCGATGATCACGGCGGTCAGCTCGGGCTCGGTTGGGGCGAGCCGTGCGACGGCCTCGAGCAGGAGCTCAACGCGCTTCCAGCGCTCGAGCCGCGAGACATACAGAATCGTTCGCCCGGGAACGCAATGCTGCTCCCGAAAGAAACGAAGCACCCGCTCGTGCGGCCAGAGCGACTTCGCCGCCTCGATCGCGGTCGGATCGACTGAGTTCGGGGCGACGAACAGCTTCTCCTTCGGCTGCCCTTCGGCAATGAGGGCATCGGCCTGACCCTTTGAATACAAAATGCACCCGTCGGCGAGTCCGATGAGGGCGTTGCGCACGCGGCGTCGGAGCCAGGTCTCGCGCTTGCCGAGCCCGTGGCCGAAGAGGATCGTGCCAACGCCGTTCAGCCTTCCGCGGAGGAGCGCCGGGACGAGCTGCACATAGCGCGAGTTCCACGGCATCACGACGACATCGGCCGGTCGACGCACCGCGGCCAGTTCGCCGGGCTGCCAGATGAACGGCCCGATTTCGCGATAGGGCTTGTGCACGCAGCGAACGCCGTCGATACCGGCGGCGCCGCCGAGACTCCCCTGCTTCGGCTGAAGATCGGCCCAGACCTCCAGCTCGATGCCCGGCTCGGCGGCAAGCCTGCGAATGAGCGCCTCACGATATTTTGGAATGAGCGGCTGAACGAAACGCACGCGCATCGGACGCGCCTGAGCTTGGGCGCCAGGAGCGTTCATGACCGAGGCGCTCCCGCGCCGAAGCCGGCCGTCGCGAGCGTCTCGATGCCGATGGCCGTCCAGTCGAAGCGCCGCGCGACGCAGGTGCGGGCAGCCTCGCCGAGCCGGGTGCGGGCGTCCGCGTCGCGCTCCATCCGAATCATGGCCTCGGCGAAGGCCCGGCCCTCGCCCCGCACCATGACGACGCCGTCGCACTCTCCGTCGATCGGAAGCAGGCATCGCTCGCCGATGATCGCCGGCGTCCCGAGGGCCATCGCCTCGAGCACAGCCATGCCGAAACCCTCGTAGCGAGGCCGGTGGACGGTGGCGATCGCGTCGTGCAGCGCTGCGAGCTTCGTGCGGTCGTAGAGCGGCCCGGTGAAGTGGACATGACGGGCGACATTGGAGGCTCGCGCCGTCGTCTCGAGGGATGCGCGTTCGCCCCAGTCCGGGCCGATCAGGACGAGATCGGCGTGACTGCCCATCGAACGGGCGATGAGGTAGCTCTCGAGAAGGTCATCAAGCCCCTTCACGCGGTCGAGTCGGCCGAGATAGACGAAATACGCACGGCCCTCGAGCGGGGCGAAGGAATTGCGGAAGAGTCCTTGCGTCGGAACCTCCAGCGCCGGTACATCGAATCCGTTCGGCACGATCGCGGCGACGCTCGCCTTGGCGATTCGATCGACCTCGATGCGCTCCTCCTCGTTGAGGACGAGTACGCGTCGCGCGTCGCGGAGCATCCGTCGCCAGCCGAGGGCGAGCGCGGTCCGCTTCTTCTTCGCCCCGAGCCGGAGCATCTCGGGATGCATCGCGCCGTGTGAGCTCACCAGATACGGCACGCGCAGCGCTCGGGCGGCCCGTGAGGCCGCGAGCGCGATCGGATTCCAGACGCCATGCGCATGCACGAGGTCCGGCGGCGAGGCAAGGGCCTTGGCCACACGCTGGAACTGGCCGTAGAGCGCAGCGAACAGTTTCGTCTTCGGCACGAGCTCGATCGCGACGCGATCGGCATCGCGCGTCGCGGCGATGAGCGTGCCGACGCCGTCGCTTCCGCTGCCCGGGGCCTCGGCGATGATCGTCACATCATGGCCAAGCCGGGCCTGCGCGGCCGCGACCGACAGCGCCACCACCGGCGGACCGCCGCGGTCCGGATGGAGTCCCTCGATCGCATGCACGATGCGCAAGCGGGTTCGCCCGTCGGAGGTCAGACTCACGCGAGCACGATACGGCCTTCCATCTCGCGGTGGAACGCGCGGAGGGCGTCGCGACTGTCGACCACGAGCCGGGCGTGCTTGGCGACCATCGCCCAGTCGAATGCGGCGTGGTTGGTCGAGACGAGCACGCAGTCGTAGCTCTTGAGGTTCTCCGGCGTGATCGTGACGCTCTTCATCTTGAGGTCATGCTTGCGGCCGGCCCAGGTCTCCGGGCAGTGCGGGTCGCTGTAGTCGACGGTCGCGCCCTTGCCCTTCAGGATCTCGATGAGTTCGAAGGAGGGGCTTTCGCGGACATCATCGATGTCCGGCTTGTAGGCGAGGCCGAGGACGAGGATCCTCGATCCCTTCACGCTCTTCGCGCGGTCGTTCAGCGCCTCGATGACGCGATCGACGACATAGTGCGGCATCGAGGTGTTGATCTCGCCGGCGAGCTCGATGAATCGCGTGGACTTCCCGACTTCCTTGGCCTTCCAGGTCAGGTAGAAGGGATCGATCGGAATGCAGTGGCCGCCGAGGCCCGGGCCCGGATAGAAGGGCATGAAGCCGAAGGGCTTGGTGCTTGCGGCGCGGATGACTTCCCAGACATCGATGCCCATCGGCGTGAGCACCGTCTTGAGCTCGTTGACGAGGGCGATGTTGATGCAGCGGAAGATGTTCTCGAGGAGCTTCGCGCTCTCCGCGACTTCGGCGGTCGAGACCGGGACGACATCCTTCACGCCCTTGCGGTAGACGCTGGCGGCGAGTTCGGTGGAGACCTCGCAGAGTCCGCCCACGAGCTTCGGGATGGTCGAGGTCGAGTGGGACTTGCGGCCCGGATCCTCACGCTCCGGCGAGAACGCCCCGAAGACATCGCGACCGAGCTGGAGCGACTTGCCCCGCTCGCCGGCCGTCTTGAAGATCGCCGGCATCATGTCGTCGCGGGTCGTACCGGGGTAGGTCGTCGACTCGAGAATGATGAGTTGACCCGCCCGCAGCGTCTTGCCGATCGCCTCGGCGGTGTTCAGGATGTAGCTGATATCGGGTTCCTGATGCCGTCCGAGCGGCGTCGGGACCGCGATGATGATGACATCGGCTTCGCCGAGTCGGCTGAAGTCCGTGGTCGCCTCGAAGCGATCGCTCTCGGCGAGCGACCGGATCATGTCATCGCCGAGGTGCTTGAGATAGTTCTCCTTGCGGGCGATGCAGTCGATCTTTCGCTGGTCGATGTCGAAGCCGAGCACCGGCAGGCCGCCGCCGTGCAACGCGGCCGCGAGCGGGAGGCCGACATATCCGAGGCCAATCACGCCCACGGTCGCGCGGTCGGTCTTGATGAGTTCGCGAAGCCGCTCGGCGGCGGGGGCGGCGGGACGGGCGGTGGCGGTGGGCGTCGTCATGGAAGACCTGCGAAGAGTCGAGCGGTTGGGTGGGATGGTCTGGCTTCGCCCTTGACGGGCGTCGGTTCCGTTCGGCCGGGAATCTACCCCGATCCGATGGGGCGCTTGGGGCGGAGAGAGTAGCCGGAAGGCCAATCCGCGGTTCAGCCGAATCGGCGGAGGGCGACAGGATGGCGGATACCCCGCGGCGTCTCACAGCAGGACGGTCTAGCCGCGCACGCTCAGCCGGCCGCCGGGCACTGGGTCGGTTGGACTGGAAGTGGCCGCGACGGTGGAACTCATTGTCTGCAAGGGGGTTGGGGGCGTCGTGCCGTTCGCGACGAGCTCCTTCATGAGCATCGACCAGGTTTCCCGGTCGTACTGAAGCAGTCCGATCACTTCCGCCACGATGTCCGCGCTCTTGGAGAGGCTCGCCTCGACCATGCGCTTGTACATGTAGGTGTAGAGAGCGGCGAGCTTGTCGCAGAGCTCCGGGTTGTGCTCCGGCCGCAAGCTACACATGAGCTCCGTCAGAATCGCCTGACACTTGGTCGTGCCGTCGAGGGCCCGTTCGAGATCGCGCGATTCATAGCCCCCCTTCGTCTGTTCGGCGAAGCGAATCGCCCCGTCGAGGAGGAGAAGCCTCAGCTCGGCCGGAGATGCGGTGAGGACCTTGGTACGGAGATACGCCTGCGGAGCTGCCGACATGCTGGTTCTATCGGCCCGCGAGGGCCCTCACTTGCTTTGGGAAGGCGGGCGATTCGAGGATTCTCGTCGGTCCGGGGCGTCGGCCGGGCGAACGCGATCAGCCGATGAGACTGGTGATGGAGCTGAGCGACGCCTGTTGCGTCTGAAGCTTGGCGAGGGCGTCCTCCATGGCGGCGAACTGCTTTTGGAGCCGCTCCCGGCGGCCGTTGAGGCGGAGGTCGAAGTTCGAGATGCGCTCGTTTGTCCGGGTGATCTGGGACTGGAACGACTCGCTCGACTTCGTGAAAGCGCCGTCGATCGAGCTGGTCAGCCGGTCGAGTGCCTCGTTGAAGATGTCGCCGATGCCCGACGCGGTCGTGACGACTTTCGAGGATCCCACCGTGATGCCCGGAATGACGGTCTCGACGGAATCGACCTTCTCCTGCTTGAGCGTCGCGAAGAGTGCTTCGACGGACTCGGGGTCGGCCGCATACGCGGTGTCGAACTTGGCCTGATCAAGCTCAAGCTTGCCGCCCTTCCCGGGTCGGATGCCGACTTGGCTCAGGAACTGGTACGCACCCTCCACGCCCTTCACGCGGCCCTGGGCGACGGAGAAGAGCACCTGTCGAGCCCGCGAAAGAGTCGGATCGCCGAGGAGAGCGCCCTTCTGCTGCGTATCGACATTGAAGAAGTCATACGCGTTCACCCGGTCGACGACAGCGTTGAACGCATCGACCCACGAGCTCACCGCCTTCTGGATGCCGGCGGTGTCGCGGGCCACGCTGATGGTCGTGAGATCGTTCGACGCCGCCTTGACGGTCACATCAAGACCCGAGACGACATCCTCGAAGAGGTTGTCGGCGCTGCGCAACACGAGTCCAAGGGCCGGGTCCTCGTTGCCGAAGAGGATCTCCGCGTCGCGACCTTCGCTCAGCGTGGTCATGCCGAGATCGACGCCGCCGGTGTCGATGAGCAGCCGTCCCGTGGAGCCGGTGACGGTCGAACTGAGCGTGAGATAAAATGGCGTCGCGCCGCTTCCGATATTGATCGAAGTCGCGCTGACCGGCAGGCCGGCGGCGTTGATCTTCTCGATCACCTTCTTCATGCTGTCGGTGGTGTCGAGGTCGACAGTGCGCTCGTAAGAGCCGTCGATGTCGCCGCCGTTGGTCGCGGCGGTCTTGAGAATGCCGAGGTTCTTCGCGACCGAGCCCGAGGTGTCCTCGACCTTCATCTTCCCGGTCGGCGTGCCTGCGGTGTCGACGAGCAGCAGTCCGTCACCCGTATCGTTCAGTCGAGCCTCGATCGCGAGGCCGCGCGAGTTGATTTCGCGCATGACATCGTAGAGCGTGACCGAGTCGGACCCGATGTCGACGCTCGCTGAGGATCCGGTCGAATCGGTCAGTCGGAAGGTCCCGGTGCCGAGTCCCCTTCCGTAGTTGAGCGAGGTCTTCGTCTGGGCTTCGCTGATGTACTTGATCTCGAGATTGCCGCCGCGAATCGTGGTCGCCGCGACGCCGGCGTTCTCGATGCCCAGCGCGGACGCGGCGCTTCCGCCGACGATCAGGTTGCCCGTTCCGCCGCTCGTGTCGCTGACGAGCAGGCTCGCGTTGTCCGATCCGACGCCCAGCGTGATGTCCACATTCGCCGAGAGGGCGGCGCTGTTGACGGCGTCGATCAGGTTCTCGAGTGTCGTGAAGCTGTTCAGGTTGTTGATCGTGAAGGACGCGCCGCTGCGGTCCTGGAGCGTGAGCGCGTTCGTCGAACTCGTGAGTCCCGCGCCGCCGTTGATGTTGCGGGCCAGGATCGTCCCGGCGCCAGACAGCACGCGGCTCCCGATGGTGTTCGAGTCGGTGAGGTCGAAGATGCCGAGGTCGCGGGCGGTGCGCTCTGCGATTGCCGTCGACTGTGACGAGCCGTCGCCGTCGCCGGCGACCACTGCGAACTCAAAGGCGCTCGAGAGACGAAGTCCCGTGCCGGCGACGTTGATGCTCGCCGTGACGGCGCTTCCCGTCGCTTCGGCGATGCGGTCGATGACATCCTGGATCGTCGCTGCGCGAGGCTTCGCGGCCTCGTTGACGATCTTGCTGCCCGTGATGATCGCGCCGGTACCGGTCGTTCCCGTGAAGATGCCGAGGTTCTTCGCGGTCGTGTCGCCGTTCGGGCCGCCGCCGATGACCCGGAGCGTTTCGGCTCCGCCCATCGTGTCGGTCAGGACGAACCTGTCCCCGGCGGGATTGATCGACATGACCACCTTGCCGGAGCCGAGCTCGTCGGCAAGCTGCTCGTTGACGCGGTTCAGCATCTCCTGCACGGTCGTGACCGCCGGCTCGTCGACCTCGCCGTTGGAGTCGAGGAGGACGCCGAGGTCGATCTCGACCTGTGCGCCGGTCGAGGTCTTCACCACAAGATCAGGGGCGTCCGTGGTGTTGATCTTGACGCCGCTGCCGTTGTTGAGCGAAGCCAGTTCGGTGGCACCGGTGATCGGGAGATTCTCTCGACCGAGCGAGATGTTGTAGGTCGTCGGCGTGACGCCATCGTCGACGAAGATCTTGAAGTCGTTGGTGCCGTCGCGGATCAGGACGCCGAGACCGTCGTTCAGCGACGCAAGAGTTGTGTTGACTCCAAGCTTGTTGATCTGCGAGGAGGTGATGGTCGAACCTGGAGTCGATCCGACTATGCCAAGATCGGTGGCGGCAAAGCTCCCCGAGCCGTTCGCAATCGTGAGCGTCCCGGCGCCGCCCGAGGTGTCGGTGATGACGAGCCGTTCGCCGTCGATCGCGGCGCTCACCTCGGCGTCGTTCGTCGCGTTGATCGTGGCGACCACCTCCTCAAGCGTCGTTGCCTTCGACAGGTCGATCGTCGCATCGTTGCCGCTCTTGTCGGTCACTTGGATCTTGCCGCGTCGAACGCCCTCGCCGCCATTGAGCGAGCTGAGGTCGACGGATCGGCGGACCCCGACATCGCCGAGTTCGAAGCTGATCGAATCGAGCCCGAGCGGCGTCGCGTCGAAGGTCGAGTATCCCTTGCTGCGGGACTGCGACGCGGTGGCGAGCTGCTTGACGAAGAACTGGTAGGAACCGACGGGCGTCGAATTGCTTGCGACGGCGGTTGCGGTGGTGTCGGCGGAGCTTGTCGCCAGCGCCGACTGGAAGACCTTCTGCACGCGGAACGAAGTCGATGCGGCCTTGAGCGCGAGGAGCCGGGAGTTGACATCCAGGAGCGCGGTGCGCTTTGTGGTGAGCGATGCCACCCGCGCGGTGAGGGAGTTCTTGCCGCGTGACTCGAAGGCGATGAGCTGTTCGATGAGCTGCGCGGTGTTGATACCGCTGACGAGGCCCACGCCGGAGGTAATGGATCCCATGAGTCGTTCCTTGCCGATCGCTGCGACTCTTGCGCGTCGCCGCTGTGACCTTCCGCGCTTCTTCCGCTCACCCCGCTGATCTGCTGCCCCTGCGGCGGCTTCGAGAGCGGAAGCGATTCACATTCGCAAGCCTCGCGCCACACGGAGCGGGGAAACCGGGCAGGCTTCACGCAGCGCGGCGCTTGGCGTTGGCCTCGGAGCGCGGTGCGTGGAACGCAACCGGTTGAGGCGAAGGCGATGGGTTGTCTGTCGAGGGCACCGGCGCTCGTTCCCATCGTGGAACGCCGCCCGTTGACTGACGCAAGCGCAGCGCGTCCGTCGCCCACTGCGGCAGGATCCGTTGGAATGACCGGCGAGCGTTGCGAACGCAGAGCTCTGCGTCGACTGGGCTTATGAACACTGGCGGACCTCCCTGAGCAAGCTCCGATCGCGCCGATGCGCGAAGGTAGCCGGACATCCCTGTCCTTCTCAGGGAGCATCGGGTGTGGCTGAGCGGCAGTTGAAGGCGATGCTGGGACTCAGCCGATTTCGCGAGCGATGTTGAAAGGTCCTAGAACCAATGTTGTCGTCGGGGACGATAGATCGACTTTTTGCTGTCGATTAGCTAGTTGACAGGGCTGTCGGATCGTGCAGCGGTGAGAATGCCGCCTCCAGATCGGAGCGAACTCATGGCGAACGAGAATCCTGGCGAACAGCCAAAGAACCCCGCACGCAAGCTTGGCCGTGGACTGAACGCGTTGCTGAGCGTTCCCGTGGAGATCAACCTCCCGAAGACCGCGAAGAGTGGCGATTCGCAGGGCTCGCACGCAGCGGGCGGCGGGAGCGCGCTGCGCCCCGGTTACCCATCCGCTGGGGGATCGAGAGGCGGGGCTGAGCGAGATCCCGGTCCGACGGAGCTCACAGATCAGCGAGCCATCCGTTACCCCTCCCCGAGCTCCCCCCGCTCGGAATGGGCTCACACCTCAGAAGCCGCCCCGGCAGGGTCAGATGTTCCACGGGGAACGGGAGGTTTGTCAGCCCCGCCGGAAAGTGGGCAGCTCCCCAGCGCCGCCTCGCAGGGCGCCGATCGAGGCTCCGGAGTTCCCCGTGGAACACGAGTACCTGCGTCTGACACCCATGAGGTGGCCTCGATCGCCGTGGATCAGCTTCGCCCGAACCCCCGGCAGCCTCGTCAAGACTTCGACGATGCAGCCTTGGAGTCGCTGGCGGAGAGCATCCGGACGGCAGGGTTGATGCAGCCGATCATCGCCCGTCCAACCCCCGACGGTGCATTTGAAATTGTCGCCGGCGAGCGGCGATGGCGAGCGGCGCGTCGCCTTGGACTCGCTGTGATCCCCGCCATCGTGAGGCCTATCGACGATCAAACTGCCGCTGAGTGGGCCTTGATCGAGAACATCCAGCGCGAAGACCTCAATCCGATGGACCGCGCGTCAGCGCTGCGGAAGCTTGCGGAGGAGTTTCAGCTCACGCACCAGCAACTTGGCGAGCGAGTGGGCCTGGATCGGGCCAGCATTTCGAATCTCCTCCGCTTGGCGGATCTCGACGCGTTCACCGCTGATGCGGTTCGGCGAGGCAAGTTGACCCAGGGGCACGCGAAGGCGCTGCTCGCGGTCGGTCGCGTGGACCATCGGCAGACTCTCGCAGCGGCAGCCATTTCAGGCGACTGGTCGGTGCGCGAGCTGGAGCGGCGGGTTCAACACACGAATCGTCAGATCGATCCAAGTCAGCGAACATCGGCAGCAGCCAGCGCGGTCAGGGGCTCTGCTCATCTGGAGGACTTGGAGCGTCGCTTGAGCGAGTACCTCGGCTCACGCGTGACGATCCAGCTCGGCCGCAAGAAGGGCTCGGGGCGGATCGCGATCGACTTCTTCACGCTCGACCAGTTCGACGGCGTCGTCGCGAAAATGGGATTCGTTGATCGCACCTGATCGGCTGATCGCCTGATCGCTCCATCGCCGCGAGGTTCTCTCTGTTCGGCTTCGGCTTCGGCGCTCGGACGAGACCGTGCCGCGTCGCTGCATCTCGGTTGGTCGCCAACCAGTCCTATCGGTTCGACTAGATTGCTGTAACCGTAACTCTAGCAATTACTTAGAGAGGCTGATTCCCTCGGCGCGACGCATCGACACGGCAGTTCTCGGACTGTAGTCGCGAACGCTACTTCAGTGTCTCGAGGTACGCGACCACATCGCGCAGCTCTTCGAGCGTCAGAATCGGCCCCATCGGCATCATGGCAGACACGGTTCCGTAGCCCTGGGCGACCTCAGCGTTCGGATCGACAAGTGACCGCAACAATGCCTCCCGGTTGAGGCGAGTCGCAATGCCGTCGAGCTTCGGTGCGGCATCGCCTCCGCTCCCGCCGACCGCGTGGCACTTGAGGCAGGTTGCCGAAGTGTGCGAATGCACGATGTCGAAGCCGCGCCGCGCGTCGCCACCCTCAAGGGCAAGCTCGTAGCGCCGCGTCGGCCCCTTCGCGTCCAGTGCGGCGAGCCACGCCTCGGCGCGTCGCGCACTCTCCGAGCGATCGCGCGCCTGGGCCGCGCGGAGGACATCAAGCTGCAAGCCTCGCGGGAGCTGGCCAGCCTCGAGGAGCGCAAGCTGCTCAAGCACGATGGGCTCGGTTTCTGCTGTTCGAATCGTGAGGAGCGACCGCACGGCCGCGTCGCGCTCGACCTGTGTCTCGGCGGCGATGCCTTGCCGGACAAGCTCGGCGGCTCGGGTTGGATTTCGCTCGGCAAGGAGCGTCCGCGCGACCGCCCGCAGGGCCGCCTGCTCGTCGGCGATCGCGATCGCCAACGCATCATCGGCGCGTCGATCCTGATCACGACAGAGCTGACGGAGGCAAGCGATCCGTTCCGCGACGGGCTGCCGCACATCGGCAACGACGCTGAAGTTTGCCGCTCCGTCAAGGGTGACGCCCGCCGAAGTGGCCAAGTCCCGTGCCGCCGCACGCACCGCGGGAGCGCCGAACTGGGCGAGGCCCGGGAGCTTCTGACGAAGCACAGTCGCGTACGCGGCTCGATCGCGCCGCGAAGCATCGATCGCCCGATAGGCGCCGTGGACACGGTCGCGCGGACCCGGCTGCTGCCACTCCGCGAGCGCAGCGAGGGCCTCAACGCGCATCGCCTCGGTCAGGGCAGGGGAGCGAGCGAGATCGGCGAGCATCTCCGGCGCACGCGATTCGTCTGACATCACGCAGGCGTTGATGATCCGGCGCACGATCGGCGTCTCGAGCGGCGGATAGACGCCCGCGCCGATCGGCCGCTCGACCTCGCCATTCGGCCGTCGCCATCCGACCATGACGAAATCCTCGCCACCGCCTTCGGCGTGACGCGCCTCGAGCACATATCGCTTCCCGGCTTCGAGCAGCACAGGCTCCGAAGTCTGCCCAGGCTGACCATCCCAGTCGCTGCGCGACGCATATCCCTCGACGAACGCGAGCTTGGTCCGCGCCGCGGGTTGATCCTCGGGGCTGATCCACAGGATCGACCCGTCGTCGCTCGTGATCTGGAAGACATATGGCCCAGTCTCCGGCGGAACGATGACGCCTCGAAGTCGCTGGATGAAGTTGCTGCCGTGATTCGACCGTCCCTCGAAAGTCGTGGCCGTATCCGACTCGGAAGGCGCTTTCGCAAAGATCGCCTCGTCCTCGAGCGTCGCGTTCGTTGCGCCTGTCACATCGCGCCAGATCGCCCGCTCGACCTCGACGGTCGCGCCCTGCGAGACCGAGGCGTCACGGATGAACCGTCGTGACAGGTCAACCAGTTGCGGAAACGCCTCGGGAATGGGAAGGTCGTTGATCGCCCGCGCCGCTTCGGCGACGACGCGGTCGTCGGAATCCTGGAGGAGGCGAGCGATGGCCGGATCGCGCCACCGGCGCATCACCAGGGCCGCGCAGAGCCGAAGCTCCGACTGGGGCTCGGCGGCGAGCAGGCGGGTCGCCTCACGCTGGTTGAGCCACGCAAGCGCCATCACGCCCGCGTGGCGAAGAAACGCGTCTTTTCCGTCATTTTCAGCCAGCATCGCCACGATCGGGGCATGGGCATCGGTCACGGCCATGCGCCCGAGCGCCATCGCGGCGAAGTAGCGAACCCGAAGGGAGGGATCGCTTAGGGCACGGATGAGGGGCTTCGATGCGGCAAGAAACCGAGCCTCGCCCAGCACTTTCGCGGCTTGCGCACGCACTTCCGGATCGCGATCGTCGAGCCGATCGACGATGCCGGCGACCGCGCCGGGCCAGAAGCCGTCGCCGGCGATCATCCCCAGCGCCCAGATCGCGTGGATGCGGGCGAGGCGGTGGTCGCCCGCCGTCGCTTCGCGCGTGAGCATCGGAACGACCTCGGGCCCGCGCTCCGCAAGCGCGAAGTGCGCTCGCAGGCGCACACGCTGGTCCGCATGGGCGAGCAGTCGACGAAGCTCGCTCGCGTCGCGATGGCGAAATCCCTCGCGAAACAGCCGGCCGACTTCGGCAATGCGCGGGTCTGCGATCTGCTCCGGATCCCAGACGGCGTAGATCTCGCCGTAGCCCTTGCTGTACCAACCTCCGCCCCAGTCGGAGATGTACATGCGCCCGTCGTAGCCGAAGTCGACATCGGTGGGCAGGACATTTTCAACGAATGGATGGACATCGACGACGCGATAGCCCGCGCCCTGTTCCTCGAGGCGAAACGCGAGCACGCGGCTGTATGCGTCGCCGCCGAGGAAATCGCAGAGAAAGAACGCGCCGCGATATCGCTCGGACAATCCCAATCCCGGATAGTGGACGAGTCCGGAGGGGCCGCTGCTGACATGTTGAAGCGGCGGAAGCGTCCACGCCGGCTGAACCGGCGAATACTCGCGAACGCGATCCGGCGCGAGATCGGGGCGCATCGCCCAGGTGTCCTCTTGGTTCCACGGCCCGCGCACATTGGCACCCTCGAGGGTCTGGTAGTCCATGCTCCAGCCCGTCTCGCCGCCCTCGGCGCAATAGACGATGCGTGCCTTGTCGCCGGCGTCGGAGTTGTTGTCGCCCGTGATCAGGTTGCCGAAGTCATCGAATGCCAGTTCCTGCGGATTGCGTAGGCTGAAGCAGAAGATCTCGATGTTCGTGCCGTCGGCGTTGCAGCGAAAGACCGCGCCGGTGCGCGGGTTCGCGAGCACGCGCCCATCCTCGGTCGTCACGTGGTACCCGCGATCGCCGATCGACCAGTAGAGCTTGCCGTCGGGTCCCCACGCGAGGCCGTGCATGTCATGGCCGCGAAGGGCAACGCGGACGCCGAAGCCGCTGAAGACCCGGTCCTTCACCTCTGCAACGCCATCGCCGTCGCGGTCAATGAGCCGCCAGAGATGCGGAATGTTCGTGTACCAAACCTCGCCTTCGCGGGCGATGAGTCCGGCTCCGGTGCCGTCGAGCGGCTCGTTGAAGGGCCCTGCGAAGAGCGTCTGACGATCGGCCTGGCCGTCGCCGTCGCTGTCTTCGATCCGACGGACGCGGTCGTCGTACCGACGGTAATAGTCCATCCCGCCTTCGCGCTTCTCCGCCCACTTCTCATACATCCGCAGCCGATCCTCGACGGTGACCGACTGAAGGTCGTCCATCAGCCACCATTTCGAGGAGCGGTTGTCCTCGATCCCCCGCTCCTGGCGAGCGCTCTCGGCGATGTACAGACGCCCAGCGTCGTCGAAACAGAACGCGACCGGGTCTTCGACGAGCGGCTCCTTCGCGAAGAGCGAGCTCGCAAGCCCGGTGATCGGGCGGATCTTCTGTGGGGCCCCGTATTGCGGCCGGTCGGGAGGAATGGTCGTCGGGCCGGTCGGTGGCGGGCGAACCGGATCGGGGTGGGCGGCGTTTGGAGTCGCCGCGGTGGCGGCCGCAATGGGCGCTGCCGTGGGTGCAGCGGTGCGGGTCCATCCCAGACCGCTGAGGATCGGCAGGGCGGCAACGGTCGCTGCGATGAGGCCGATCGGACGACGGAAGGGAGACGAGCTCAGCATGTCGATGGCATGCTAAGGCGCGCCGACGGATGTCGCGGACCGGAACAGTGGGGGGAGAAAGCCCAGCGATCCGCTTCTTCGCCTCGTCCGCGCCACCAACTCTTCTCGCGTCCAATACACCGCCGCGCCCGAAGCGGAAATTCTCACAACCACCATCTCGACACCGGCAATCGCCTCAGTACCATATCGTTGTTGGAACAGCTTTCCGGCTTTCTGACTTGTCTTCGGACCATTCCACTGGAGCTTCATCCCTATGTCTGCACAGTCTCGTCTCGCGTTGATCGCCACTGGCGCCGTCACCCTGCTTGCTGCCCTTCCGCTCATCGCCGCACCGGCGTCTTCGCCTGCCGCGGCCCCTGCACCAGCCCAGGCTGCCGCGAATGCGACCACCTACGAAATCGATGATGTCCACTCGGCCGCGTTCTTCCGGGTCCAGCACCTCGGTGCCGGTCAGTTCTGGGGTCGCATCAACGACATCTCTGGCAGCTTCACCACCGCAGGCAGCGGCCCGGAAGGGGTCTCCTTCGACATCACCGTGAAGGTCGACTCGATCGACACCGGCACCAAGAAGCTCGATGACCACCTCCGTAGCCCGGACTTCTTCAACACCAAGGAGTTCCCGGCGATGACCTTCAAGAGCACTGGGGTGAAGAAGGGCTCGAACGGCCTTGAGCTGACCGGCGACTTCACGATGCGGGGAGTGACCAAGCCGATCACCGCCGCACTCGAGTTCACCGGCCAGAAGGCTGGCCAGATGGGTGATCGGGCCGGTTACGAGGCGATCTTCACGATCAAGCGGGCTGACTTCGGCGTCAACTACGGCGTTGAAAACGGCAGCCTCGGCAACGATGTGCGGATTGTCGTGAATCTGGAAGGCGTGAAGAAGTGAAGTGAGCGGCAATCGAGCGTTGAAGTCCCAACCTCCCCGTTGAGGACGCCGTTCGATTCCTGAGCTCGCGCTCGGGATTGCCGCGTCTCTGTGCGACCCGGCGGGGCGGCTCGTCTGCCCCGCCGGTGTCTCTTTGGCCCCGGCCCCCGGCCCCCGGTCCCCGGCCAGCCCTTGTGGCTCAAGAGGCGCCGACAACCATTCGTGGAGCAGAACTGTGGATCCGATTCAGAGCGCCCTGCATCTTGGGCTCGGGGCGGTCACGGCCGTTGGAATCGTTGCGCTCGGCGGCCGCTATGGCGGAGAGCGCGGGGCTGCGGTCGTCCCGCTCGCCGCAGCGATTGCGGCTGCGTGGCAGTTTGGCGTCCAGGAAGGCGGACTCATGCTCCGTCCGGACACGAAGTGGGCGCTCCTCCCGTGGACCGCGCTCGCGGCCGCTGGGGCGGCGACGGTTGTCGGGGCCACCACGACCGGTCGCCCGTCGCTCGAACGCGCGACGCTTGCCGGATTCGCCGCCCTCGTCGCCACCACCCTCGTTGGTGACGCGCCCCTCCTTGGGTCGATCCAACCACTGCATCTGGCGGCGATCCTGAGCCTGACGACCGCGCTCGCACTCCATGGATCGGCCGATCGATGGCGCGGGCTCCCTGCGGCCGCGTGGATGCTCGCAATCGCGAGCGCCTTTCTCGGGGTGGGTGTCCTCTCGCTCCTTGGGTCGATCGCGAAGTTGGGCATCGTCGCCGTCTCGACCGGAGTCGCCGTCGCCGGTTGCTCGCTTCCGCTTTGGCTTGGCCGACGCTCCCTTGGCCCGGCATCCTTCGCCGGACTCAGCGCCCTGCTCGCGGTCCTCGCCGGCTTCGGCGCCGCGTACTTCACCGGACCCTATCCATTCTGGCTCTTTCTGCTGCCGGTCGTCGCACCGCTTGCCGCGCTTGCGGCGCGCATGAAGGCAGTTGAGCGTCGCCCGCGACTCGCCCTCGCCGTGATCGCGTTCGCACCCGCATGTGTCGTTGCCGCGAGCGTGGCGGTCGGCGGTGCGATGTCGATGGCGGAGGCCGACGAGGACGCCGGATCCTCGATTGACTCGAGCGTCTACGGACTTCGCTAGAGCCCCGCACGAGCGTCGCAAGACGCCCCTCGATCGCCCGTAGGATGTCCGCATGCTGCATGCCGCGACGCTGACGGCCTCGATCGTTGCTGCGCTGTTCGAGCCGTCTGCTGGTGTCGCCGCCGATGCCCATGGCGTTGCGGTCTGCCTGCGGGTCTCGTCGGCAACGCTTGAGGGACGCGCATCAAGCGATCGGCCCGAGTCCGAGGATCAGTTCGGGACCCGATCCGCGAGCCGTCTCGGCGCACAGCCGGAGCAGTGGATCAGAGTCCTCGCGGACGCGGGAATCGACTTTGTTCTGCTGCACGCCCGTACCGATGAGGGCTTCTGCCTCTGGCCGAGCGATGTCGCCGAGCAATCGACGCGCGGCGTCGCCTGGCGCGACGGTGCCGGCGACCTCGTTCGCGAGCTTTCGGACCGCGCGACCGAGCGGGGCATGCGCTTCGGCCTCTCGCTCGCGGCCGATGGCGCCGGGCAGCAGATCTGGTCGCAGCAGATGGAGGAACTCGCCGATCGGGTCTCCCCGTCGCTACCCATCCTTCGGATCGAGACCGCGGGCGCCCCGCCCGAACAGGCGCTCATCGACGATGCCCGTCGGAGTTTTCCGAAGGTTCCGATCGCTGCCGCCGCGGCTGGTGACATCAGGTCGCTTTCGGAATCGCCGGGAATCGATGAGCGTTCCCGATGGGAGCCGCGCGAGGTCAGCGTTCCACTTCGCCCAAACTTTTTTTGGCGTCAGTCGGAAAATGAACATATTCGCAATCTTGCGCGACTGGAATCGCTCTGGTACGAAACCGCCGGCCGTGGAGCGCTCCTCCTTCTCCATGTGCCGATCGACGGCGACGGGCGCATCGCCGAGCCCGACGCCCGACGGCTGCGCGAGCTGCACGAACTCCTTCAGGCGAATTTCCGCACGAATCTGCTCCGGGGCGCCGGCGTCGTCATGGAGGCGGGGCTCGATCGCGCGACACGCGATTCCGCGCCTGCAACGGGCGCCACACCCGCTGCGGATCCCCGATCCATCGTTGACGGCGATGTGACAACCGGCATCTCGATTCCGGCGGCTCGGCCCTCGGTCGAATGGAAGATTTCCCTCGAGCGCCCGACACCGATGAACCACATCGTGCTCATCGAACATCCCGACGCGCTCGGCCGTCTCACGGCGTGCACCGTTGAGGTCGAAGGCGAGTCGGGAGCATGGGAGAGGATCGGCACGGTCGCGGGAATCGGACCGCGGCGAGTGCTGCGATTTCCGACGCGCATGGTCAGCATGCTTCGCGTCGCGGCGGAAGCCGCCGAGGGCACGGAATCCGGCGTGCTCGCCGAGGTTCAGGCCTTCGCAGCGCCTCCGACGGTCACGATCGATGGCCCCGTCGGCGCGTGGACCGAGCCTGTTGCGGTCACGCTTCGGTCAGACGATCCGTCGGCCCTCATTCGATACACGCTCGACGGCCGAACCCCCACCGAGCAGGACGCGATCTACGAGCGACCGCTTCCTCTCGCCGCGACCACGCGCATCCGCGCGGCGGCATGGCGCGGCGCGGAACGATCAACCCGCATCGCCGAGCGCACCTTCGTTCGAAACGACGCGGCGAACTTCCGCTCCGCGGTCCAGTTCATCGTCGCGCCCACGCCCGGCCTTCGCATGCGGCGTTTCCGCGGCGGATTCATCACCGTGCGGGCCATGGATGCGCTCGAGCCGGTCGAGGAGCGCATCGTCGAGCGGCTCGGTCTGCCGAAGGACCGTCCGCCGGACCAGTTCGGCCTGATCTTCGAGGGCTTCGTCGAGGCTCCCGTCGACGGAATCTATACATTTGCGCTGCGCTCCGATGACGGAAGCGTGCTCTGGCTGCACAACGAACTGCTCATTGACCGGGACGGGGCGGCGAGCTGGGAGTGGCATCGGGGGCGCGTCGCCCTCGCCGCCGGTTGGCATCCGATCCGGCTCGCGTACTACGACATCTCCGGCGAGGAGCGGTTGCAGGTGCGCTGGTCAGGCCCCGGCTTCGAGGAAGAAGACATCCCGGCCGCGCGGCTCGCCCACTGACGCGAACTTCGACGCAGGAACAGATTTTCAACGCGTGAGCGGGCTGGCGGTCTGGTGCGGCGCATCGGCGGGCGTCAAAAGCAGCGACGGTCGAATCATGAGTACGCGGCCGGTCGATGCGCTCTCCGGCAGCGTCGGCAGGACGACGAGCATGAACTCGCGCTGGCCGAAGCGAACGCCGCTCGCGCGATGGGCTTCGACCAGCGCGCCGGTGGTATCGCTCACGAGCCATCGCACATCACCGACGAGCTCTCCCTCGGCGTTCACGGTGAAGTTGACGCTGATCTCGTTGCCGCCGACCGGTGATCCGGCCTTGTCGGTCGCGCCGATCGTGATCATCCCCGTCTGACCGACGCGGGTGAGAATTGCGGGTCCGGACAGGTTCGCGTAACCGGGCATCCGCGTGAACCAATCGAATGTCTCGGCAATACGATCGCCCGGTTGCACACGATGTCCGGGGCCGTCGTTCCTTCCGCGCTCGATGACGCCGTCCTTCGCAAAGAAGAGCGGTCCGTCGGCCTCGATCAGGTTCATCATGCAGAGCACCTGCGGGAAGTTCGCGTCGTCGGCGCTCTGGCTCGTCGCATCGCCGGTGCCGCCGACAAGCGGCAGGTCCTTCAGGATCGGGACCGGCGCAGCGTTTCTCTCGGCCTGTGCGGCCGACTGCGGCGACTCCCGTTCGACGCGCGTCGCTCCGCACGCAGCGAGCACCGCGCACGCGACGCCCGCGGCGCAGCGCTCGACGGCCTTCGACCATCGTCGGCGCGGCGCACGAAGGTTCGCGATGCGCTCCCTGAGTCCATCGCCGAAGCCGAGCGCAACGCCCGCGTGCGATCTCGCCGAGGCAAGCTCGATGAGGGCTCGTCCATAGCGCCGACGCCCGTCGGCGTCGGCCGCGTCGAGCGCCCGCTCGTCGCAGGCGATCTCGATCAGGGCACGAATCCGCGCCGCGGCGAACCAGACCGCGGCGATCGGCCACGCGAGAATGACGCAGAGGTGAAGTGCAGCGACGAGGATCGGATCGCGCCGTGCGACATGCGACGACTCGTGGGAAATCACCGCCGCGACGCCCTCCTCGCCCACGCGGGTGACGAGCCCGCGCGGCACCACAAGTCGCGGGCGGCGCGTGCCGACGAGAAGCGGGCCCGCCGTTGGATGTTCGACGATGTCGAGGCGTGTACCCGCCACGGAAAGCGGCGCAACGGGACGCGAGCAGTCGCGCAGCATGCCGTGCAGTCGCCGACGCGCACGCGCCCAGCGGAGGAGGAGGAAGGCGACTCCCGCGAGGTATGCGAAGGGCAGGAGAAGCGTCCAGGAAGCGGTCGTGGCCGAGGCGGGCGCTCCCAATCCCGCGAGTGATGCTGCGCTCGATGCGGCGCCTGGCGCCACGCTCCATGCCGCGAGCGAGGAGTCGGAGGTCGGCGCGGCCGGCAGCGTGAAGGCGATCATCCACGACTCCGGTAGCAGCAAACGCAGGAGAATCGGTGCGTAGAAAAGCATCCGCCATCGCGCTGACACGCGGGTGGCGAGCAGGCGATCAAGGGCGAAGGCGACGGCGAAGAGGGCGAGTGCCCATGCGTTCATCCGCGGAATCCAGCCGACGAGGGCATCGCCCCAGTTCGAGAGGAACTCCGTCACGGCTGCGAGTCGATGGTCGTGGGGGAGCGTCATGATTGCTTCTCCTGTTCCTCAAGCAGAGCGAGCAGCGCCTCGCGCTGCTTCCGGGTGAGCCTGGCTTCCGATGCGATGAAGGCGAGCGCCGGAGCGACGGCTCCGCCGAACGCGCTGCCGACGAAGCGCTTCCACGCCGAGCGCCGCGCGTCGTCGGGGCGCACGGATGCGGTGAATTCCCACACGTTTCCGACCTGTCTCGCCTCGACGAGACCCTTCGTTGCCATGCGGTCAAGCATCGTCTTGACCGTCGAGTAGGCCCACTGCTGAGCGTCATGAAGTTCGTCGGCGACCTGCCGCGCGGTCGCCCGCTCAAGGCTCCAGAGGGCCTCCAGCAGCCGCCACTCGGCTTGGGTGATCGGATTCTCCGGCTCGGGCATATGGGGTCTCCGCTGCATGGCATGTGGGTGCGACATCTGTCGCCGGGTCACTACAACTGTAGTGTCATCGGCCGGCGACGCAAGGCCTCTCCAGCGATTTCGCACGAATCGTGACGCGGGCGTTACGCTCAGCGCCATGGCCCCCGTGTCTCCCGCCTTCCCCGAAGTCCCGGCCCCCGTCCCCTTCGCCGAACCCCGCTCGCGCATCGAGCTTGCGTTCCGGCACTACCGTCCGGACGAGCTCGTCGAGGGGAAACCGATGCGCGACCACCTGCGCTTCGCAAGCTGCTACTGGCACACCATGCGGAACGGTCTCGCCGATCCCTTCGGCGCGCCGACAGCCCGGATGCCGTGGGATGACGGCTCCGATTCGATCGACAACGCGAAGCGCCGCGTCGGCGTCTTCTTCGAGTTTCTCGAGAAGTGCCGCATCGATCGCTGGTGCTTCCATGATCGCGATGTCGCGCCCGAGGGCCGAACGCTTGCCGAGAGCCACCGGCATCTCGACGCGCTCCTGCCGGTGATGAAGGCGGCCCAACAGTCGAGCGGGCGCTCGCTCTTGTGGGGCACGGCCTGTCTTTTCGCTCATCCTCGCTATGCATCCGGCGCTGCGACGAGCCCGTCGGTCGCGGTCTTCGCGTACGCCGCAGCGCAGGTGAAGAAGGCCCTCGAAATCACCCACGAGCTCGGCGGCGAGGGGTATGTCTTCTGGGGCGGCCGCGAGGGCTACACATCGCTCTGGAACACCGACATGAAGCGCGAGCGCGAGCATCTCGCCCGCTTCCTGCACATGGCCGTCGAGCACAAGCGCGCGATCGGCTTCCGCGGCCAGTTCTACATCGAGCCGAAGCCCCGCGAGCCGAGCGTGCACCAGTACGACTCCGATGCAGCGGCGTGCCTGGCCTTCCTTCGCGAGTTCGACCTTCTGCCGCACCTCACGCTGAACATCGAGACGAACCACGCGACGCTCGCCGGCCACTCGATGGAGCACGAGCTCACCGTCGCCCGCGATGCCGGCGTCCTCGGCTCGATCGACGCGAACACCGGTACCGACCACTGCGGCTGGGACACCGACGAGTTCCCGATCGATATCCGACTCACCTCGAAGATCATGCTGATCGTCCTCTCGATGGGCGGCTTCACGACCGGCGGACTCAATTTCGACGCCAAGCGCCGGCGCGAGAGTTTCGAGCCGATCGATCTCTTCCACAGTCATGTCGCCGGCATGGACGCGTTCGCCCGCGGGCTGAAGATCGCGGCGGCGATCCGGGCCGACGGACGGATCGACGAGTTCATCCGCCGCCGCTACCGCTCGTGGGATTCCGAGCTTGGCCGCTCGATCGAGACCGGCCGTTCGTCCTTCGCGGCGCTGGAGCAACTGGCCCTCGCCTCGAACGAGCCGACGCTCGAGAGCGGCCGCCAGGAAATGCTCGAGGCGATCGTGCAGGAGTATCTATGAGCCTATCGATCGACGCAGCGCGAGCCCTCATGCGCGAGTGGGTCGCGAATCCCTCGCTTCGCGTGCACATGGAATCGGTCGCGGCGTGCATGGGTGCGTACGCGTCGATCGTCGAGCCGGCCGAAGCGGCACGCTGGACGATCTGCGGACTGCTGCACGATTTCGATTACGAGCGGCATCCCACGCCCGAGGAACATCCGCGCGTCGGCGTCGCGCATCTGCGGTCGCTCGGCGTCGATGATGAAATACTCGATGCGATCATGGGACATGCCGAGTACACCGGCACGCCGCGGGTGACGCCGATGGCGAAGCATCTCTTCGCCGTCGATGAACTCGCGGGCTTCATCGTCGCCTGCGCGAAGGTCCGGCCCGACGGGCTCGCCACGCTCGAGCCGTCGAGCGTCGTGAAGAAGCTGAAGACGCCGGCGTTCGCCGCAGCCGTCAGTCGGAGCGACATCGATCGGGGCATGCGCGAGCTGGGCATCGAGCCGGCGGGTGAGGCCGGGCATATCGCCAGGTGCATTGCGGCAATTCGAGACGGATCCTGTCTCGCAAGGGGAGTTTGACTCATGAGCGACGCACAACCCGGCCGTGAAGCCGCTACCGACAACGACGGCCTCCGCATGGTCGTTTTCATCGCGCTGTTCACCTTCGGCCTGATGGTGCTCGTCGCGGGGATCGCGATTGTCTCGCTGTTGCGCAAGCCCGCGGTCGCGCCAATGGCCACGCCCGAGTCGATGCGCGCTGCGGCGATGGAAGCGACGAAGGCCCCGGTCGCGACGCCTCCATCCGCAGACGGCATCGTGATGGCCGAGGGATTCGTCGCCGAGCGCGTCGTCGCTGTACCGAAGGAGATCGGCTCGATCGCCTCGATGTGCGCGATGCCGGACGGCTCGCTCATCCTCGGTCCGCAGAAGGGCAAGCTCGCCCGTCTCGACCCGTCCAGCGGCGCCATCACCCAGATCGACCTACCGATCGGCGACGCCCAGGGGCTGGTCTTCGTCGACGGCGTCCTCTATGTCGTCGTGAACGGCGAAGCCGGACAGGGCCAGGGGCTCTATCGCGTGCGCGATTCGAACGCCGACGGCAGTTTCGACCAGGTCGAGCTGCTGCGGCTCATCCCGGGCGATACCGGCGAGCATGGCGCCCACGGCATCGTCCTCGGGCCCGACAAGAAGCTCTATCTCTCGATCGGCAATCACGCGAAGATCCCCGAGCCGGCGTCATCGCTCGTCCCGCGGACCTGGGCCGAGGACTTCCTCCTGCCCCGCATGTGGGACGCGAACGGCCACGCCGTCGGCGTCCTCGCTCCGGGCGGCTTCGTGATTCGGACCGACCTCGACGGCAAGGAGTGGGAGGTCGTTTCGATTGGATATCGAAATGCCTACGACCTCGCGTTCTCGCGCGATGGTGAGCTCTTCACCTACGACTCCGATATGGAATGGGACATCGGCGCGCCGTGGTATCGCCCGACGACCATCTGTCAGGTGACGAGCGGCACCGACTTCGGCTGGCGATCCGGCTCGGCATGTCCGCCCTATTGGTATGTCGATGTCGCCTCCCCGGTGCTCGCGATCGGTCCGGGGTCGCCGACCGGTCTCGTCTTCGGCGATGGTACGCACTTTCCCGGCCCGTGGCAGAACGCGCTGTATTGCCTCGACTGGACCTACGCCACGATTCACGCGGTGTTCCTCACGCCGGAGGGATCGACCTACACGGGCAAGCGCGAGCAGTTCCTCGCCGGCAAGGGTCTTCCGCTCACGGACGCGGTCGTCCATCCGAGCGACGGGGCGATGTATGTGTCGACCGGCGGGCGCGGTGCGGCCTCGTCGATCTACCGCATTCGCGCCGTGGAGCCGGTGCGACCTGCCGCTGCTCCGTCGGTCGCGCTGAGCGCCGAACAGACGCTTCGTCGTGAGCTCGAGGCCGGCCATCGAGCCGATGCTCCCGACGCGCTCGTCGCCAAGGCCCTTGCGTCGCTCGATTCCGACGATCGGCGAATCCGAAATGCGGCGAGAACCGTGCTCGAGCATCAGACGCCGTCGCGGTGGATCGATGTTCGGCTCCCGGCTCAGACGACCCGCTCGACGATCGAGCGGTCGCTCGCGATCACCCATGTCGGCGTCGACGGGGCCCGCGATCGCGTCATCGCCGACATCCTCGCACTGGATTGGAAGTCATGCGACGAGGCCGAGCGGCGCGACATTCTCCGCACCATGCTCATCACGCTGGCGCGGCACGGGAAGCCCGAGGATCCGCGACGACTGCTGAACTGGCTCGAGATCGCCTTCCCGTCGGGCGACCAGCTCGCCGATCGTCTGCTCGTCGAGATGCTCGTCGCCCTCGACTCGCAGGTGGCGGTCGCTCGCGCCCTCCAGGTCATGGAGTCGAGCGACGCATCACCCGAGGCCTTCGACGCATCGCTTCTTTCGCGAAACGACAGTTACGGATCGGTCATCCTCAAGATGGCCGCGGACAGTCCGAGGCAGCAGCAGATCGCGATGGCCGCTGCGCTGCGCGAAGCGAAGGTCGGCTGGAATGACGGCTATCGCGATCGCTACTTCCGCTGGTTTCCCGTGGCGAAGCGAGCCGCCGGGGGCCATTCCTTCGCGGGATTCCTCGATCGCATTCGCGATGACGCGCTCGCAAAGGTGCCGGAGGCGGCCCGCGAGCGTTGGACGCGCATCGCGGGTGGTGGCGAGACCGAGGTGGCGGATCGTCCGCGTGCCGATGGTCCCGGGCGCCGCTGGACGACGGCCGAGATCGAGCGCGTCGCCGCGACGGTCGGCGCGAATCACGACTTTGCACGCGGCGAACGCATGTATCGCGCAGCAACCTGCGCGGACTGCCACCGCTTCGCCGGCATCGGCCAGCTCGGCGGTCCGGATCTGACCGGCGTCGGCCAGCGCTTCGGCATGCGCGAACTCGCCGAGGCGATCGCAGAGCCGAGTGCGGTCATCTCGGACCAATATCGTTTCGAAGAATTCACGCTCACCGACGGAAACAGTCGCGTCGGCCGCGTCGTGAATCAGTCCGAAAAGACAGTCACGATCATCGAAAGCCTGCTCGCCCAGCAGGTGACGAGCGACATCGAGATTGCAAGCATCACAAGCCGCCGCCCAAGCCCAGTTTCGCCCATGCTTGCCGGCCTGGTCGACGCACTTTCCGAGGCAGAACTGCGCGATCTCCTCGCCTATCTCAAGTCCGGCGGCGACCCCCGCGATCCGATGTTCGCAAAGCAATAGATAGCGCCGCACCAACAGCCAGCCCGCGATTCACTCGCGGGCGCCCGGCGCGCCAGAGCGAGTGTGCGCCCGGAGGGCGCTACGGAGCGCGACCACGCATCAACAGCCAGCGGCGGATTCACTCCGCCGCGCCCGGCGCGCCAGAGCGAGTGTGCGCCCGAAGGGCGCTACGGAGCGCGACCACGCATCAACAGCCAGCCCGCGATTCACTCGCGGGCGCTCGGCGCGCCAGAGC
>VYLE01000156.1_pt1 | contig 63042 bp, 57 predicted proteins | sample 5114391 | NCBI WGS metagenome assembly VYLE01 (sample SAMN12291771, study PRJNA351875) | freshwater metagenome | isolation source: freshwater lake | place: USA: Michigan, Kent Lake | collected 2013-08-15 | reverse complement strand
GGCGGCGCCGCTTACGGAAGCCGTGCACAAGGATACGATCTATATCACCGTGGTCGACAAGGACCGGATGGCGGTCAGCCTGATCTATTCGATCTTCTGGGGGTTCGGGTCGGGGCTGGCGTCGAACAAGTTCGGGATCAACTTCCAGAACCGGGGCGCGGGGTTCACGCTGACCGCTGGGCATCCGAACGAGGCGGGGCCGGGCAAGCGGCCGATGCACACGATCATTCCGGGGATGCTGCGGCAGGGGGGGCGGGTGACCATGCCCTTCGGCGTGATGGGCGGGGCCTATCAGCCTTGCGGTCATGCGCGGCTGGTGACGAACCTTGTCGATTACGGGATGGAGGTGCAGGCGGCCAATGATGCGCCGCGCTGTTTCACCGGGCCGGAGGGGATGAAGGTGGAGCGCGGTTATTCGGATGCGGTGCGGGCCAAGCTGGCGGAGATGGGGCATGACGTGTCGATCCCCGACGAGCCGATCGGGGGGTGTCAGGCGATCGTGACCGGCGCGGATGGGGTTCTGGTGGGGGCCTCGGACCCGCGCAAGGATGGCTGCGCGCTGGGGTATTGAGATGGTCGACTACGAAGGGATCACGGCGCGCATCCGGGCGCTTTGCGCGGGCGAGACGGATGCGGTGGCGCTGATGGCGACGGTGGTCTGCGAGATCCATCACGGGCATCCGTTCTGCGACTGGACGGGGTTCTATCGGGTGGTGGGGCCGGAATTGCTGAAGATCGGGCCGTATCAGGGGGGGCATGGCTGTCTGGTCATCCCGTTCTCGCGCGGGGTCTGCGGGGCGGCGGCGCGGACGGGGCTGGTGCAGAATGTGCCGGATGTGGAGGCGTTCCCCGATCATATCGCCTGTTCGTCTTCGACGAAATCAGAGCTGGTGCTGCCGGTCTGGAACGGGGCGGGTGTGCTGCTGGGGGTGCTGGATCTGGACAGCGATACGCCAGCGGCCTTTACGCAGGCGGATGAGGATTGGCTGGTGCCCCTGCTGGCCGAGGTGTTCCGGGAGGCGGCATAGATGCGTGGGTCCTGTCATTGCGGGGCGGTGCGGTTTGAGGTGGAGGGGCCGATCCGTGACGCCTTGGCCTGCCATTGCACGCAATGCCGCAAGGTGAGCGGGCATTACTGGGCGGCGGCCTCGGTCCCGGTGGCGCGCTGGCGGGTGACGGAGGGGCGGGGGCTGCGGTGGTACCGATCCTCGCCCGTCGCGCAGCGGGGGTTCTGCGGGGAGTGCGGGGCGACGCTGTTCTGGTTGCCGGAGGCGGATGCGGTCTTTGACTGGGGCACGCCGGAGGAACATGCGATCAGCTTTTCACCCGGCGCGCTGGAGGGGCCGACGGCGATCACGGTGGCGGAGCATATCTATGCGTGGGATGCGGGGGATTACTATTCCCCCGAGGGGCCGCCGCCAGAGGCGGGGCCTGCGCCGGAGCGGCTGACAGCGTCCTGCCTGTGCGGGGCGTGCCGGTTCACCCTGCCGGGGCCTGCGGGCGAGATCATCGCCTGCCATTGCCATCAATGCCGCAGCCTTTCGGGGCATTATTCGGCCTCTTTCGACGTGCAAGAGGGGGCGGTGGAGTGGCAGGCTCGGGACGGGCTGGCCGAGTATCGCACGACGGGCGGCGGGGTGCGGGGCTTCTGTTCCGGTTGCGGCAGCAGCCTGTGGTTCCGCGCGGCGGATGGGGGATTTTCGGTCGAGGCGGGGGCGGTGGACGGGCCGACAGGCGGGCGGCTGGCCGCGCATATCTTCGTGGCCGAGAAGGGCAGCTACTACGAGGTTGACGACGGTCTGCCGCAGGTTCCGGGCTGGGAGTAGCGGTCAGATGCGGCGGCTGGGGACCCAGGCGTAACCGTTGGGGCAGAGGATGACCGCCTCGCGCAGGCCGTGATTGGGCTTGTCGATCGGGGCCTGCAGGACGGTGGCCTGAGGGAAGGCGGCGGCGGCGGCCACGGCCTGATCGGGGTCGGCCTCGTGCAGGCGCAACTCGATCCCTGCGCCGCGGGGCGGGGTTTCGGGCAGAAGCGCATGCAGCGGATGGGCGGCATAGGTCGCATCGGCATGCAGCTGGATCGGCTGGCCCGCATGGAGCATGAGCGCGAAATCGGCGCTGGCCTGATGGGCGGTCATGCCGAAACAGGCGGTAAGGAAGGCGACCTGATCGCCCACGTCACGGACGAGGAGATTGACGGTCACAGCGCGGAGCGCATGGCCGATTTCGGGCGCGGGGAGGGTGTCGTAATCCATCGGGGGCCTTTCCTTTGCGGCAGGGTGATCGGGCCGTGGTCGGCTGTCAACGTGCTGCGCGCTGGACAAGTGCGCGGCGGGCGGGCAGGCAGGGGGGATGGATGCGCTGTTCTCTCTGATCCCCTTGGCGGACCTGCTGGCCTTTCTGGCGGCGGGGATCGTGTTGAACCTGACGCCGGGGGCGGATGTGATCTTTGCCACGGCCTGCGGTGTGGCGGGCGGGCCGCGCGTGGGGGCGGTGGCGGGCTTGGGTGTGGGATTCGGCGGCCTGTTCCATGTCGGTTTGGCGGCGGTGGGGGTGAGCGCGCTGATTGCAGCGCATCCCGGCGCGCTGCTGGTGCTGCAGTTCGCGGGGGCGGGCTATCTGCTGTGGCTGGCCTGGACGAGTTGGCGGGCCGGTGCAGGCGCGGCGGGGCGGGGCGAGATGCAGGCGGGCGTGGCGCTGTGGCGGGGCTTCGTGACCAATGCGCTGAACCCCAAGGTGGCGCTTTTCGTGCTTGCCTTCCTGCCGCAATTCACCGATGCCGCGCGCGGGCCAGTCTGGGCACAGATCGTGGTTCTGGGGGCGCTGTTCACCCTGACGGGGACGGCGATCACCTGCGGATATGGCGCGCTGGCGGGGTTGGCCGGGCAAAGGCTGGCGGCCCGAATGGGATTGATGAACAAGGTCGCGGCAGTGATGCTTTTGCTGCTGGCGCTGCGGATGGCATGGGGGTGAAGGATGGCCGAGATCACGCTTCTGGACGGGGGCATGGGGCAGGAACTTGTGGCGCGGTCGGGGGACGAACCGACGCAGCTTTGGGCCACAAGGGTGATGATCGATCATCCGGGGCTGGTGGCCGCGATCCATGACGACTATTTCGCCGCCGGAGCGTCGGTGGCGACGACCAACACCTACAACATCCTGCATGATCGGCTGCAGCGGGTGGGGATGGATGAACAGTTCCACGCCCTGCATCTGCGCGCGCTGATGGAGGCGCATGAGGCCCGCGCGCGGGCAGGGCGCGGGATCATCGCGGGGTCGATGGGGCCTTTGGGCGAAAGCTACAGGCCCGACCTGACGCCGCCCGTGGAGGTGTCGGCGGCGCAATATGCCGAGAAGGCGCGGATCATGGCGCCGCATGTGGATGTGATCCTGATCGAGACGATGTCTTCGCTGGATCTTGCCAAGGGGGCGCTGATCGGGGCGCAGGCGGCGGGCAAGCCCGTGTGGCTGTCGGTGTCGGTGCATGACCGGGACGGGACGAAGCTGCGGTCGGGGGAACCGGTGGCGGGGTTGGCCGAGGTGCTGAAGGCGGCACCTGCGGCGGCGGTGCTGGCCAATTGTTCGATGCCCGAGGCGATGGCGGCGGCTTTGGGGGAGTTGAAGGGGCTGGGCCTGCCTTTTGGGGCCTATGCGAACGGGTTTTCCGAAATCTCGCATCTGCCTTTGCCCGAGGATGGGGGGGCGCCTGCCTATTGCGCGCGGCATGATCTTTCGCCGGAGCGCTATGTGGCCTTTGCCATGGGTTGGGTGGCGCAGGGGGCGACGATCGTGGGCGGCTGCTGCGAGGTGGGGCCTGCGCATATCGCGGCGCTGGCGGCGGCGCTGCGGGCCGAGGGGCATGTGGTGGTGTGAGCCTGCTGGCCGATTTCAGCTATGACCCGCCTGCGGGCGATCCGGTGATCCTGTATGAGGATGCGCGGATCATCGTGGTGGACAAGCCGTCGGGGCTGTTATCGGTTCCGGGAAAGCTTGAAGGGCGGGAGGATTGCCTGATGGCGCGGCTGGAGGCGTTCCGGCCGGGGGCGCTTTTGGTGCATCGTCTGGATTGCGATACGTCGGGGGTGATGATCTTTGCGCGGGACAAAGCGGCGCAGGGCTATCTGGGGCAGGAATTCGAGAAGCGACGGGCGCGGAAGAGTTACGTCGCGCGGGTCAGCGGCGTGATGGCCGAGGAGCGGGGCCGCGTGGACCTGCCGCTTTGTGCGGATTGGGACTATCGGCCACGGCAGAAGGTCGATTTCGAACGAGGTCGGCCTGCGGTGACGGAGTGGGAGGTCATCGCGCGGGGCGCGGGCGAGACGCGGGTGCGGATGTTTCCGCTGACCGGGCGGAGCCATCAGTTGCGGGTGCATATGCTGTCGCTGGGACATCCGATCCTTGGCGATCCGATCTATGCGGAAGGCGCGGCGCGGGCGTATCCCCGGCTGATGCTGCATGCGGAGACTTTGGGGCTGCATCATCCCACGGGCGGGGGATGGGTGGACTTCGCGGCGGAGTGCCCGTTCTGAGGGATTGAGCCTTGGCGGGGCACCCCCCTCCCCCGGCCCCTCCCCCGTGAAGGACGGGGGAGGGGAGGGCGCCTTCAGGCGACCGGGGTGGGGGTGGCGGCCTTGGCTGTGAGTATTTGGGCCAAGATGAAGATCAGAGGGTGAGGGCGAGCTTTCGGCCTTCGTGGAAGGCGAATGCGGCCTGGCGCGGGGCGGCGCAATCGCCGATGCGATGGGTGTCCTTGCCCGGGAAGGTTTCGGGGAAGGGGTCGAAGGCGATATTCGTGGTGGCCATGACGAGGGCGGAGGCGGGGATCGTGGTTTCCTCGCCCGTGAGGCCCGAGCGGAGGGTCGCGCCATTGCCGTGCCAGCGGGTGATGACATGTTCGGTCACGAACTGCGCGCCGAGGCGGGCGAGGCGCTGGCGGGCGGGGGCGTCGGCGGAGGTGCGGGTGATTTCCTTGCCGATATAGGGGTCGGGGGTGACGAGGATCACCTTTTTCCCCTGTTCGGCCATTGCCCAAGCCGTGCCCACGCCGCGCCAAGTGCCGCCTTCGTCATAGAGGATGACGGTGTCGCCGAGGCGCGCCTCGCGGCGCATGACATCTTCCGCAGACCAGACATTGCCGTTTTCGAGGCCGGGGAGGCGGGGCAGGGCGGGGAGCCAGCGCTGTTTCGCGTCCGGGTCGGGGAGGGAGCCGGTGGCGAGGATCACCGTGTCGGCGGGGTGGGCGGCGATGTCGGCCTCGTCGAGGAAGGTGTTGAGGTGGAGGGTGACGCCGAGGCGCGTGAACTGGCTTTCGTACCAGTCGAGGAGGTCGAGGATCTGGGCGCGGCGGGGTTGCTGCCCTGCCAGCCGGAACTGGCCGCCGATCTGGGGGGCGGCTTCGGCAATTTCGACGCGGTGGCCGCGTTCGGCTGCGGCGCGGGCGGCCTCCAGCCCGGCGGGGCCCGCGCCGACGATGAGGATGTGGCGGGGGGTGGCGGCGGGGGTGAAGCGGTCGCCGCCCCATTCCCATTCGCGGCCCGCGCTGGGGTTGATAAGGCAGGAGATCCAGTAGTCGCGGGACCGGCGGCCCCAGCACATCTGGTTGCAGGAGATGCAGGCGCGGATGTCTTCGCTGCGGCCTGCCATCGTCTTGGCGGCGAGGTGGGGGTCGGCGATCTGGCCGCGCACGATGGAGACCATGTCGGCCTGACCGGAGGCGATGATGGTTTCGGCATTGTCGGGGGTTCTGACATGCGCCTCGGACGTGACCTTGGCGTATTTGACCACGCCTTTCAGAACCTCGGTCACGGGGGCGGTGAGTTTTTCGGCGAAGAGGAAAGTGGGCATCAGCCGCTCGAAATCGAGATAGCCGCCATGGCCGCAGGTGACGTAGTCGATCTGGCCTGTGGCATCATGCAGCGCCACGATTTCGGCGAGCGCTTCGACCGACAGGGTGACGTCATGGGCATCGGAGGTGGAGACGGCGAGGCCCACAATGAAATCCTCTCCGCAGGCGCGGCGGATGCCGTCGATGATGCGGCGGGAGAAGCGGGTGCGGTTTTCAAGGGAGCCGCCCCATTGATCGGTGCGGGTGTTGGACCACGGGGTCCAGAACTGATCGAGGAGGGAGTGGTAGGCGGCCCAGACCTCTACCCCCTGAAAGCCTGCCTTGTGGCAGCGGATGGCGGCGGCGATGTGGGCGTCGATGAGTTCCTCGATTTCCCGTTCCGTCATGCGGTGGGAGCCGTCGCTGTCATGATAGCTCGCGTGTCCCGAGGGGGACCAATGCGGCTGGAAGCTGAGGTCGGAATCGCCATGCGCGCCGATGTGGTAGAGCTGCTGCAGGATGACGGCGCCTTCGGATCTGGCGGCGTCGGTCACCTTGCGGAAGGCGGGGATGATGTCGTCGGTGCCGTGCAGGTAGTTGCCACGGGTGAGGACGCCCGTGCGGTGGACGGGCACGGGTTCCATCACGATCATGCCTGCGCCGCCCTTGGCGCGTTCGGCGATGTAGCCCAGCGTGCGGGGGCCGGGGAGGCCCATGTCGGACATGTTGTTGGTATGCGCGCCAAAGACGATGCGGTTTCTGAGCGTCGTGCCGCGGAGCGTGATGGGCGAGGTGAGGTGGGGGTGCTGGCTGCGGGTCATCGCGGGCTGTCCTCGGTGCGTTGGGGAGAGCCTAGCGCGGGCTGGGGCCGGGGTGTGAGATGCGGGGGCGACAGAAGAGGGCCGGTCCGCGCCATGGCGGCGATCAGCGCGGGAAGGTGTCGAGGATGTCGAGGAAGTGCTGCACGCCTTGGGCGCGGAAGACGGTTTCCGCGCGGGTGAGGAGTTGATCCGCCTCGCTGCGGCGGCGTTCGGCCAGCGCGATGCGGCCTTCGCCCAGCTGAATGCGGGCCATGTGGAATCCCTCGGTCACGGAGATACGGGTGCGCAGATCGGCATAGGTGGCTTTGGCGCGCTTGCGCGCCGTCAGGCGCAGGCCGATGGCGGTTGGAAATTCTGCAAGCGGAAGCCGCGCCTCTGGCAGAGGATTGGGGAAGAGGCCCGCCACGGTCATGAAGATTTCGGCCTTCTTGATGAGGAAGTGCTGCACGAGGCCACGTTCGGCTCCTTTGTTGACCATCTCGTCGGTGCGGGGGAGTTGCGCGAGACCGGCGCGGACTTCGCCGCGCGCCAGACGCAGGACAGCAGCGAAGAAGGAGGCGATGATGGCGACGGACCAGTCGCCATGCACGGCGCGATCGGCAACAAGGTCCCGATCATGCTGACGAAGTCAGGGAGGTCAGCGGACCGTCACACTGAGCGCGGCACTTGCGACGACGGCAGAGCAGACAAGTCCGCCCGGTGTTGCAGGATGCCCCGACTACCCCTTGGATCGACTTTTGTTCGCCAAGCGGGGACTCGATGACCTAGGAACTGGGCGCCTGGAAGAAGCATGGCGTTCGCTTGGGTCGTCGGCTGCGAAGTGTCATGCACAGCATTGCGGATCTCGAACACCTCCCTATTGGCGGAAGTCTCCTGCCGGAATTCCCAGCCTGCCGAGATAAGCTCCTTGATCGCGGTCTTTACTGCAGATCTTCGCTTTCGAAGGTCCGCAGCGTTGCCGGAAGGATGGTAAACGATTTCGGCCAGTTTCTCGAGACTGTAGCGGGCCGTGGCGCCGACGCGAATTCTGTTGCTCAGAATGGCGTGCAGGATACGGGCGGCTGGGCTGGCCGTCGTCCGGATTGGGTCCAGCCAGATATGACTGTATTGAACGCGCTGCTTGCGCAGAATGCGAGCGCTCAAGCCAGGCGAGAACGCGACCCGGATCTCTCCCAGTTTCTGGTTTTGAGACAGGCTGATGAGGTTGCTCTGCCACATCTTCTTGTTGCTCTTGTCCGAAAAAGAGATGCGTACCTCGCTAAGCTGACCTAATCGGTCGAAGATTCTGTCCTTGTTTCCACCGCCGCTTTGCATGCCGGCTTCTCGTAAAATGTCACCAATGGTTCCCTGCCAGATGGCACAAGTGATTGATTCTCCACTGGAAAGCGCCAAGCGGTCCCACAGCTTGCAGTTCGCTTGAGCCATTGCGGGGTTTTCGTCGGTCGCCGATGATCCTGCCAATGCGCACAGCACCAGCAGGGTCTTCAGCGCCAGATCGTCCAGAGTTCGCGGCGACGTCAACCTGTGGTCGATGCCACCAAAACTGCGCGATGAGATCAGTGGAGAATTTTTGCCGTCGCGCGGTAGGGACTTGAACAGACCGAACTCCAGGAGGACTGGATCAATCTGCGCAAACTTGGTTTCGCACTGCCTCATGTCCAGTCCCCGTCATCGACTGCATTCGAACCATCCAGCGGGTCCTCGCCGTCGGGCAGGAACTCAAGCAGCAAGCGCTCCGGATCTTGTTCCTTAGGGGAAGGCGAAAGATGTACGCCCCACAAAACTCCGTCTGTGTCGCGATGCAGACATACCGATGGCGGTTGCTTGCTGTAACTCGTCTTCGGAAACGATACGCAGACGTTATCCCTGCTCTCCGAGCTGAGCGTTTCTACGTAGCGCGAGTTATCCACCAGTGCAGAAGAACCACGCGCCGACAACAGAGAATGAACGGCATCGGCCTTCAACGCCGAACGATTCGCATGATGAAGCACAATGGTTGCGCAGCCGAACTCAGTGCAGAGGGATTCGAAGTTCGACACAATCGCCCCGATGTCGCTTGCCGAATTTTCATTCGCGTCGCCAAGGCAGCGATTAAGCGTGTCAAAGACCATGAGACGCGGACACTTGCCCCAGTCGCTGATCACCTCTTTCAGCGAAGCGAGCCACGAGTTCTGCAGACGGTCGGCAGCGTTGAACCCAAGCCCTTGCGTCGAGAGCAGAAGCAGTTCGTCATTTACGATATTCGTTTGTTCGGGCTCCAAGTGTTTGCCGATCTCATAGATGCGGTTCTGCAGTACAACTGACGGGTCTTCCGCAGAGATCATGACGACTGGTCCAGCCTTGATGTCGATGGACTGTTCCTTGCTGGACCAGAGATTGAACAGGTCTCGTCCGAGCGTCACCGAGACACACTTTTGAAGCCAGAACATTGATTTGCCCACCCCGCCTTGGGAGATGCAGGTCCCGAATGACCCCAGTGCAAAGCCAGGCATGACGAAATCGATCGGCTCGGGCCTGGTAATCACGCTTCTGCGGAAATCGATCCGACTTGCCGCCAATGCCGCATAGCGGCTTCTGTCAAAGGTATAGTCACGCATATCAATATCTCCTTGTTTAAATGCGTAGGTCAAAGTTGTATTGAGCCTTGGCGCCGAACTGGCGAGCCAAGGCATGAAGGGGCCGAGCACAAGAATGCTCACGCTCGGTTTGGTCGATTGAAATAGTGGGATAGCCAGTCGAGAACCCGACGGGGCATCAATCCGGAAGAGGGGCTGCGCTTGAGCAGGTCACCTATGGTGAACTGCCGCCTCTATATTTCTCCAGCTTTGCGCATAGTGGCACCTCTCATTGATGTGCCCAAGATACACATTTCTTCGTGGATGTCAACGTCTTTTTTATTGACATTCGAAAAAAAGAAAATTCTTGCACAATCCTCAGGCGAGTTCGCGGAAGTTTTGTCAATAATTCAAGTGTGTTAGTCATCGAATCACTGCGCCTTTCCTGCCTAGTGCTATGGTTCTGGTTGACCTGGCCCTAGGTGAAGGGCGTATTCATGGTGCCGTTTGTAGTGCTTTCGGTATGTCATTCCGTATTCTTGGTTCGGTGGATTTTGTGTAAGTATATGAAAAATCTAAAAAATATACATGGCCTCTGCCCCATACTAGTACAAACCATTCCATTCCAAGCCTAGGGGGAGCGCGCTCCTCCTTGGAAGGGCTGCGCTCTCCCATCTCTAACGCAATGTTCAGCGATCGACGGGCTGATATGACCTCATTGCTCCGATGATATGCAAACACCCAGTCGAAGGTTGCCGATCCGCTTTGCCACTTTGGCCTGATCAGTGCCGCGGGATTGGTACGTCGAACTGTCGAACCAGATGGCCGCAGAAGCCTGTCGGATCGACACCGCCCAATCGCTGCACACCCCGCGAAGCAGTTCGCCCATGCGGCCAGGGTGAGCCAGTGGGCGCCATTGCTTCAAGCCCACCGGCGAACGAGCTTTCGGTGGATGACATCCGTTCGCGTGTTCCCTCGAACCAGTGGCGTTCACACGCTCACCATCTCTCGGTCAAGCGCCGGGTCTGCCACGATCTTCTTTAGCCGCGCGTTCTCGTCCTCAAGCTGTTTGAGCCGCTTCATCTCGGCTGGCAGCAATCAGGAAATCTTCTTCTTACAGTTGCAGTAGGTCGCTTGGCTTATCCTCGCAGTAGGGCTGATCTCCGCCACCGGCGTCCCGTCCTCGCCCTGCTTGATGATGAACGCCTTCTGCGCGTCCGAACCGAAGGTCCACGAAGTGAAAATTTGCTCACCTCCATTCGATTCCGCTTCGTCGGGCAGACAGTCCCCCGGACTATTTGCTGACCCTCCTCAGTCTCCCAGCCAAGAAATCGTAGTAGAAAGCCCCAGCTTCAAACGATCTGGTTTGCGGGCCTCATATCCCTCTCGCAATACCCCCTGAGTTTAAACCAGAATTTAACCAGGTTGGGTTAGATTGAGCGCAGTTCTAAAGTACAGGAGATTATCATGGAACTCATTAAGCGCCTTATCAATGAATTTGACTACAGCGACTGTGAATCGCGGATTGACGTTGCAACCATCGTGAACGAGGCCCTTGAGGAACTCGGTGTGCCGACGGAAGATGTTCTCACCGAAGTCGTCTCCGAGTTGGGCTTAACGTATGCAGAACATCTGTTCGACGATTTTCAGGAGCTTCCAGACGCACACCATTATGAACAAGCGTTGAGCGACGCGCTAGAATTCGAAGAGAACATGGGAAAGTACCCGTCGGATGTGGCCGATTCAGTCGTTGCAATCATGATGTTGCAAGCCCCGCCTGAGTTGCGTGAGCATCTGGAAAATCTGCCATTTCGCAAGAGCTAAGCTGTTCTGCATGTCGTGATGGACTTCTTGGCAGCCGTGCGCGTCCCCCGCGACGGCTTGCCTCGAAGCAGCAGGCTATCGGGTTTCCCGTGGGACAGGGAGCTCATGGGCGCTACTGAAAACGAGACGTCGCCAGATTGGCAGGAACGCCCCCACTCAGATTTTCTTGTTCCCAGAATGGCCCTCCCTTTAGTTGGTCAGGGCTGGATAATGTTGACAATCTGGCTTGTGGTACATTTGGCGCGCTTTTCAGGAGATCTCTCATAATCTGTTACCATCGACAGCGAACGGATTGCGGGTCAGATTCTGTTGCGCAATATTTTGCCAAGGAGATGAGCATCAATGAGGTTGGAGAGAAGGGGCAGTCTTTGAATGGTGTCAGTGTGTTTCAAGCCGAGCGCGCAGTCAGCTTTTGTTTCCGTCGCAGATTTTAGCCGGAAGGCGCGCACGATCGCCGTCTTTAGATCCAATTCTCTGGACAGGTCGGGTGCTTTGCATTCCTAGTCATTTACGGAAGCGGACGCGATCGATTTGGCACGCGTTTCATGGGTGCGATCGAACGATTTGATCTGATGATGCGGAGTTTTTGATTTTGTGCAGGCGCGGCCGCTTTGTCGAGCATCGGTTGCGCTCAAGAACCCTTGCCAGCGAGAATTGGGCCGCCAGCTCCCCCAGGCCCAATCGGGATCCTTGCGGATCCCTTTGATCCGTCAGGATCGCTGAGAACGCAGCGGGCGATCTCGCCCGCTGCACCCCAAACCAATCAGAAGGGACAAACATGCCGGCTGGCCATCTCATCTTCGATGACCTTGATGAAGTCGATCGCATCCGGGACGACGACGAGCGATACCGCTCGACAGTATTTCCATGCGAAATGCGTCACTTTCCGCATGTGTGGCCCAGCGTCAGAAGCGATTATGCGAAGTTTCTCGGCGCAGCGGGAGAGTCGCTGGTCGACAGTGTGCTACTGCGCCGTGGGCTGCCTGTCTGGACAGCGCCGGACCTGCATCGCGCCGATCGGCTGATTGAGGTGGAGGGGTTCGCGATAGGTCTGCAGATCAAGACAGTGACGATGCCCGTCGCGGGTTTTTGCACCTTTTCCATGCAACGCGGGAATGCGCGTGCCGGCGGGGTGCGGCCCTACGGTCGCGATGCGTTCGACATCGCGGCGCTGGTCGTCCTGTCGCACAACGCTGTGAAATTCGTGCCGAATACGGGTCGGTCGTTCCGCGTGAGCGAAGCGGAATTGCCTGATCTGCAAGAAGATCCGTGGGCGAGTCTCGAGTTCAGCCTTCGCGCGGCCCTTCGTGCGAGGACTTGTCCTTAAGCTGAAGGCCCGACGGGCAGATGGGCCGGGCAGAGATCACCCCGTGCTCTTAGAAATCACCAAATAGGAAAATCGCATGGCACTATCCCGGAGCGCCCCAGGCGGGGCGAAGGACGACTATTGGCTTACGGCGACCCGCAAAGCCTTTCGCCGGCTTTTGAAGCGGGAATGGACGGACGAGGCCTGCGGGACATCGCGGTCGAAGCGTGGGCGAGCATCCTGGGAACAAAGTCTTCATTTTTCGGAGGATGAGGCTCAAACGAACGGTGATCTGCCCCCCGCCGTTCCGGAAATCGGGAAGATCTTTCGGTTGCCCTGGATGCCAAGGCACCCGATCGTGCCAGAATTGATCGCCGTCGCCTGCATCGCGCGGGCACTGGGGTCACGAGATGCCGTGATGAGGCTCTTCGAACCTGCGCAATTCACCCATGTCGTCATGCCGATAATCGAAGAGGAAGTAGGTGATGTCGCGGATGCCGTCGAGACGTCCCTGACTCTCTGGTCCGGTCGCGTCGGCTACGAGGTCGATGAACGGGACAGGTTGAAGATGCTGACCAGTTTTGAGGTCCCAGAAGCCAGCCAGCGGATTTCGCAAACGATCAAGCAGCTTCGTTCGAAGATCGAGACGTCGCTCCGCGCAGGCCAGCCTGTTGTACTTATCACGCCGACGGAAGAGCTTCACGGGCCGCTGCTGCGACATGTCAGTAGCAAACTCATTTGTCCGCGACTGACGCCAGATGTCGTCATCGAAGTTATCCGTGCCCTGCATCGCCGAGCGTCCCGCTTGCACGACAGAGACCTCCGGGCACGCCTGCCGGAGCCTGTTCACCTGACGAGATTGACCGGAACGCAACTGCAAGCCGCACTTCGATCGACTGAGCCAGAGCGCGTCTTCTCAAGATTGCATCAGCAGGCCTCCCTGCCGATATCGGCCCAACGCCTGACGCTCGATAGGGTCCACGGTCAGAAAGCCGCGATCGAAAAACTGACACGCATGCTCAAGAACTTCCAAGCCTGGCAAGCCGGCAAGATCACCTGGGCCGAGGTGAACATGAGCGCGGTGTTTTTCGGACCCCCGGGAAACGGCAAGACGATGCTCGCCGAAGCTTTCGCGGGCAGCGCAGGAATTCCACTGCATGTCACGAGCTATGCTGATTGCCAAAAGTTCGGTCACCAAGGGGATATGCTGAAAGCCCTTCATGAAGCGTTCCGCGCTGCGGAGATGTCAGCGCCATCGGTTTTGTTCATCGATGAAATCGACAGCTTTTCTGACAGATCCCGGGAATCGCAGAGTGAGCAGTATATGCGGGGTGTCGTGAACGGGTTTCTCATGCATCTTTCCCGTGCTGCAACGACGCCGGGTCTCGTATTGTTGGCGGCGACGAATAACCTATCGATCGTCGATCCGGCCGTCATCCGACCGGGCCGGTTCGATCTGAAGATCCCCATCGGAAACCCCGATCGCGAAGGCATCTGTCGGATTCTCGCGGATCATCTCTTTCCGATCGGTACATCCGAGCTGACCGACACGGATCTTGATGGAATCAGCGCTGAGTTCGTTGGTGCCTCAGGTGCAGAAGTCGCCGCAAAAGCGCGCGAAGCACTCAGCCGCGCCCGCATCGAAGAACGGCCTGTGACCCTCGCCGATCTTGTCGCTGTCCTGGAGCAACAGAGTTCAAAGCTTCACGCGGAGCACATGCGCCGGCAAGCCGTTCATGAAGCCGGACATGTGATCGTGCGCGCTGTTTCGAGCCTGCCTTCCCCGTGCTCCGTTCGGATCGGGGCAGGGTCCGCCGTTGTCGAGAACCACGGCCTGCCGTTTCTGACGCCAAAAACCGGGGAAGAGCATTTGTGCGAGATGCTCGGCGGTCGCGTCGCCGAACGGCTGGTGTTGGGCTCGGTCTCAAGCGGCGCCGGGCATGGGCCTGACAGTGATCTAGCCCAAGCAACTCTGCTGGCCTTGCGGATGCAAAGCGAGTGGTGTTTTTACTCTGAATCGCTGGTCTGGCAACCGGTTGCGTCCTTGTTGCCTCTCGGAATCCCACGAGAGCTGAAGGCCGCAGTAGAGGCGCTGCTCCGCGCTGCCGAGGACTCGGCTGAAAAAACTCTGCGCCAGCATGAAGCGGCGTTACGCCAGCTGACGGACCTTCTCCTCGAAAAACGCGAACTGGCGGGCGAAGACCTGCAGGCCGTGCTGAATGATCTTGGCCTTCGCAGGCCTGAGCCGAAGGAGTCAGACCAGCTCACAGCCAAGTGAGGCGCAACAAGCATCAGCCGGGGCGAAAGGCCGGACCTCCGCCGCCGCGCCGCTCTTCAATGGCGTCGGCAATGGCCTTCAGTCTAGACCAGAACGTTCCGGTTGCCGTGACGCCGAGCTCGCGCGCGATGTCGTGCATGACCCGGTCGAGTGTCTGGATCCGGTTGAGAAGCTTGTCTTGCGCTTCCCGAAGCTTCATCCACTCCGCGTCAAGGACCTGTCTCTCCCCTTGCAGCTCTTCGGCGACGGTCCGATTTCTGGCATCTTCGGCATGAAGTTTTTCATGCACGGCGTCGATCGTCGTGCTCACTTCGATCAGCTTTGAGTTGATCTCCAGCTCCGTTTGCAGGCGCCGATCGGCCGCGTCCTGGCGCGCGATCTCCTCGATCTCGGCGGCAAGTTGCCGTGCCGCCGCAACAGCACGACGACCGGCCGTAGGTGTTTTGTTCGTCGCCCCGGTTTCGTCGACGCGCAACCCGCGCTTGAGGTCGAAACCAGCGGCCTGCATTTCTGCGGCGATCCAGCTTTGCAGCATTGACAGAATGTCCGGGCCCTTGGCCTCGCCGAAGGTTTTGTTGTGACTGATGGTTAAGCGGGCAGAACACGGATCCTTCAGTCGACGGGTTTCGCTGCGATAATGCCGCACATGCAGCGGCAGGAAGAAGATCGACAGATGGGGCGTCGTCTCGTCGAGGTCGAGCCGTGCGGCGACCGACTGACCTGGAAAGAGGCCCTCCCACGCTTTCAGGCAGGCCTCTGCCCAGCGATGTGCGCGGGACAGATCGCATGTGCTGTCGCCGCCCGTAAAAAACTCAGGGGAGGCGATGAACATGATTTCCGTGCCGACAATTGCCGTTTTGTGCCAGCGCGCGCCAAGCTGTTCAGCGCGTCGGCGAAACGCGACGGTGATATCCGCTGGCTCCCCGACCTTCGCAAGCCCGCCGGCCTCTGGGTCGTATTCGAAATGTTCGTTGAGATGGCTCCTGGCCAGATCGACATGATCGACCCTCCGGGTTCGCTGGCCATGTTCTGTCGCTGCGGCCACGTCAGACCACTTTCTTAATGGGCGAACACGCAGCGCGATGAAATGCTTACTCATGAAAATTCCTCACTCTTTCCTATAACATAGCAGCTCAAGGTTAAGGAATCGTTAAGGCTCAGCTGGAAAGCATGCGGCCAAGAGGAAACTCTGTAACTTGAGCGGGTTTACCAACCCTCGAAATTCTGCGGCCTGCGAAATCTCTTAAACTCACTAAGAGATTTCCGCGGAAGACGCGGAGACGGGCGGCACGAAGTCGCAATCCGTTTCTCTGATGGGATATGCGCCCCAGAACAGAAAAGCCACCGACCCTACGATCGGTGGCTCCCGCTTGGTTCATAACTGGGGTCGTATTCTCAACGCCGAGCATAGCGCCCAAGCTTCCGCTCGCGCGCGATTTCGCCCCGCCGACGAGAGTATGCTGGCGCAGTCATCGGGTAGTTGAACGGCAGGCCCCATTTGCTTCTGTAGTCGTCTGGCGTCATACCGTAGGTTTCAGCGAGGTGTCGCTTCAGCATCTGAAACCGCAGCCCATCTTCAAGACAGACAATGTAGTCGTCATGCACGGATTCTTCGATCGGCACTGCGGGTACGAGCTGTGCAGGTTTACGACCCGCTGCACGCCCAATAAGTTCCGAATGCAGAAAGGTAGGCTCTTCGTCACGATTCGCTGCGAGCAGAGACACAACGATATCAACCGTGAGGTCGGTAATGCCGCAAACAGACAGCTTTCGTTGTGACAATTGCTGATTGACGATGTAGTTCACCGTGGTCTTCAGAAATTGAGTATCAGGCTTCATTTGAAATCTCCATCGTTGAAGTTTTGATGAAGTTTGAATAGCGCGTATAATTTTGGCGGCCAAGAAGATAAGCCAATATGACTCAATTACGGATACAAATACAGTATCATTGCGCTGATTGTACCACATCGAATAAAGGTCATATCTGGGCGGGAGGGCGTAGGGTTCTGTATCCAGAAAATTAAAGAGGGTTTAAGTCTTTGGATTTTCCTGAACTAACCGTATTGACTATTTCTGTGCAATTGATTACCTAGGTAGTGTATTAAAGATTTAGGAGATTAAATCATGTCAGATCAAACAGGTTCAAATAATTCCTTTGCCGTCAGGTGCTCTTGCCCGAGTCGGATCGAAGGTATGCAACTCATCTGGGAGCGAGCCGAAGATAGACTTAACGGGACCATTCTGAAAATTTGTGAAGACGTACTCTTTCTTGGCTTAACTCAGACCACGGAAGCCCTTCGCGACGAAATCGAGAATCACAACGGTCACTTCACAGTATCTGTTGATACTCAGTCCTCGGTCTCGACCGTGACAATTGAGGCTTCCAGCGAGAAGAGAACTTGCCGGATCGAGATCTCTTGCAGCGAAGTGTACCAGCTTGCTGCAGAGCAAGGCTGTTCAATCTGGACAGCTGCAGCAAATGTGGCGGCCATCTATTTCGCGGAGAGTATTGTTCTTCTCGCTCGAAAACTTGTCTGGGCGCGTATTTCGGAAGAAAAGATCGCGGCAGTCGAGGCCGAGATTAAGCCTCAAATACGTAGCGACATTCTCAAAGCGCTCTGCTCGAACAACTTCACGGAATGTCATCTCGAACGTCGGTGTGATGACGATATCGCTGTCTATCGTGCGGCCTTGCGAGCTTGCTAGGCCCCGCGGGAGCGATTGATCTCAGCGCATTCTTGGCACTCGTCCGTAATCGACGCCACGAAAGCATCTGACGGTCACTCTGCACTGTCCAAGCGATTGAGGAATAGGCTCGAGTGATCGCTAAGCGTGGTCCCGCAGTCTGCCCACAGCAGTCGCCAGAAATCACACCTTTGGACTGTGCCCATCAATGGGCACGTCTATGGCCCTCGGGCCAAAAGAATTCCGCATGCCGTCAGCCTGCGGAACGAGGACGCTTCGCGCGTCCAACACACCGAAACGCCAACCAAAAGGGAGGCACAGACATGATTTCAAACTAGGAGAAGAAAATGGAAATCATCTTTGAAGACGATGAACTCGTAAACTCACTGCCCGACGCAGCGCTCAGCGGGCAGCATGAACCAAGGACAAAGACAGCAAGCCTCAGCGCAGGTCGACCGATTGGCATTGATCTTTTCTCTGGGGTCGGAGGCTTGAGCCTGGGGTTCGAACAGTCAGGCTTCGACATAGCGGCGGCGGTCGATATCGATCCGGTACACTGCGCGTCCTACGCGTTCAACTTTCCGAAAACCGCCGTCATCTGTGCGTCCGTCGCGGAGCTTTCAGGGCAAGACATCCGAGCCCGAGCGGGCATTGGCGATCAAGTTGTCGATTGCGTCTTCGGCGGCGCGCCGTCGCAGGGATTCTCGGTCATGGGAGCGCGATCGCTCGACGATCCGCGCAATGGTCTCGTCATGCATTTTGCGAGGCTCGTTCACGAACTCGATGCGCGCAGTTTCGTCTTCGAGAATGTCAGCGGAATCACAAAGGGACGGCACAGGGACGTTCTCGATGCCCTTGTCACAGCATTCGAGGCCTTCGGCTATTCCGTTCGGATGGATTGGAAAGTCTTGAACGCGGCTGACTTCGGCGTGCCCCAGTCGCGGGATCACTTCATCCTCTTGGGTGCGAAGCGCGGGCAGAAGCTCCCAGACTATCCATCGCCAATTTGCAATCCTCCCGGCCGCCCGCTGTCTGATGCGAACTTGCCTCTAGGGCCCTCGGCCAGAGATGCCCTTGGCGATCTCCCAGATGCAGAGCGCTTCGAAGAACTGCTGAACGGTGATGTTGCGTATGTCTATGACTGGGGCAGGAGGTCTGCTTACGCGTCGCGGATGCGCTGCGAGACGAGTTACGACTGGCACCTTGGCTACCCTCGAGACTGGCAACCCTGGCTTCTCACCGCGAGTGCGAGAACAGACCACACGGACCTCATCCGTCGACGCTTTGCTGAGACGTTCCCGGGGCGCGTCGAGCCGATCAGTCGTTTCTTCAAGCTCGCGCCAGACGGGATATCGAACACGCTCCGTGCCGGTACGGACGGCGCACGAGGTGCATTCACCAGTCCTCGGCCCATCCACTACCTCTTCGATCGGTGCATCACCGTCCGTGAGATGGCGCGTCTGCATGGATTTCCGGATTGGTTCCGACCGCACAGCACGAAGTGGCATGGCGCCAGACAAATCGGGTTGGCGGTGCCGCCACCACTGGCACGCGCCATCGCGGAGGAGGTCGTCGCTGCACTGGACGTCAAGCCCCAGGCGCCGCAGGAGGTGTTGATGCAGGTCGAACACGCGTGCCTCTCGTTCGACATGACAGAAGCTGCACGGCATTTTGACGTTGCTCTGCTTTCTGGAAAGCGCCAAAGAAGTAGGCAGAAAAAGGCAAATGCTCCACAAGAGATCTAGGGCCAGACCTCTGCAAGTTGGATGAAAAATAGAAGCAGGGCCGCTGCCAGCGGCCCTGCTCTCGATGGCCGTCCAGCCAAGAACTCCAGTCCTCTTGGAGGAATAGAAGACCTCTGATGCTGCCCAGCTGCGTAGCGGACTGTTGCGGTGCGGCTCGGACTTGAGGTGATGCTAGTTTTTAATGGAAGGTTAACGCCTATCATGGTCTTGCACCTTTGCCGATCGCGGTTGCGGCATAAGGCGTTCTCGAGATAACTGCATTGCAAACTATCGCATAGAAGCGATTTACGGCGTGAAGGTCCTGGATGAGTGGTAGGCGAATTGGGGCCGATCGCTACCTGATGTGCTCTGGCTTGGCTCGGCCAAGCCAGAAAGACGGTTTGTGATCAGCGTAAGCAGAGTGATGGAAAGGCTGACAAAAAGCGCGCGGAAGATACTGATCCCGAAGACCGAGACAGAAAGCCCGAAGATTACATAAGCGGGCGACAGGAGAAGCCCCATCCGTGCTAGCGTCATCACCTGCGCATCCGGGTGGTGGCGCCAGCGCCAGAATGCGAGACAGGTACCCAAAAAGGCGAGGAGAAGGGATAGAGCGCCGAAGATGCCGCCATTCGAAAGCGCGTCGATGACGTCGTTGTCGGCCGAGGTGAGCGTCCCGATCACAGCATAGTCGGGATCGGTGGCGACGAGCTCTGCCCAACGGGCATCCTTGCCTTCGACCCCTGTGCCGAGAATGGGGTGTTCGCTAAAAATGTGGAGGCCGAGCGACCACAGCTCGAAGCGAAGGCTAACGGAGCCTTCAGTTACTTCGCCCCCTGACTGGAACCAGTGGATGGCGCCGTTGACGCCGGAGGCGATGCGGTCTCGGACCAGCGGGCCGGGGGCCAGCAGCGCGGCGATGGTCAGGGCGGCCAGTGCCGCGGCGGCGAGGCTGTGGCGCTGCCAGAGGGGGCGGCGGCGGGTGATCATATAGGCGCATGCGATGGCGATCAGGAGCAGGACCGGCCAGCCGCCCTTGGACCCGCTGAGGAGCGAGGCCTGCGCGGCCGCGAGGGCGGCGAGCAGGAGGCCAGCGCGCCAGAGGAGGGGACGGTTCTGGAAGGGGTAAAGGATTGCCGCGATGGCGCAGAAGCCCGCGAGGATGACGGCGCTGTGCCCGAACTTGATGGGGTTCCCGGCAGCGCCTTGGGCGCGCAGGCTGGGATCGGCGAGGACTTCCCATGTGGCATGGACCCCGGCCAGCAGGCCCGCCATGCCGAGCGCCGCGATCCATGGCAGCGCGGGCCAGCCCCCGGCGCGGATCGTCCAGGCCATGGCGGGGAGAAGGAGGAAGGGGATCAGCCGCTCATAGGCGCCGGGGTCGGTGTCGCCGTGGTAGAGGTTGAGGAGAAGACCTGTCAGGGCGAAGGCCGCGAAGCCGCCGAGCAAGGCCTGCCATGAGGCGCGCAGGGCGGGGTCGGAGATCGGCGTGGTTGCCTTTGCCCGGCGGGCGAGGAAGAAACCGGCGAGGGAAAGAAACAGCGGGGCTGCGAGGTAGATGTTCGGGACGACGAGCAGCAGTGCGGTTCCCGCGAGGAAGAGGCCATGCCAAAGGCGCATCATTTTGGGGGGCCGCTCCGTCTTGTTCCGGGGTTCTGGGTCGGATGTGCGACTGAACTTGTCAACAGGGATCGTTAACCCTGCCAGTCGATCACGCCCCGCATGCGGCCCCACATGCGCGCCAGAAGGCGGGGGGAATAGGCCAGGGCGCGGAGGGGGAGGGTGGCGGCGGTCTGCCAGATGAGGCGACGGCGGAGGCGATGGGCCTTGGCGGGGCCGTTGTATTTCGCGGTGTATATCAGCTTGGACTGGGCGTGGTGATAGCCGCGCCAGTATTCGCCGCGCAGAGGGGCGTTGCCTTTGACCGAGCGGCGGGAGAGGTGGACGGCCTGCGCCTGCGGGTCGATGATGAGGGGCAGGCCAGCGTTGAACCATGTGCGGCAGAGATCGTCATCCTCGTAATAGAGGAAGAAGCGTTCATCGAAGAAGCCATGCGGGGCGGCGACGGACATGCGGATCAGCATGGCCGCGCCGGTGACGAAGCCCACACAGGCGGGGCCATCGGCGGCGGGGCCTTTTGAGGCCCAGAGATCATTCACCCAGCGGTGGCCGAGGTCGACGTGCCCTTCGCCATCCACGATCTGTGGGGCGATCAGTGCCGCTTCGGGGAACTGGTCGGCGGTGGTGACAAGCTGGGCCAGCGCCTTGGGCGTGAGGGTGCAGTCGGGGTTCAGGACCAGCGCGAAATCGGTATGGACAAGATCAAGCGCGCGGTTGTTCGCCGCCCCGAAGCCCAAGTTACGGGGATGGCGCAGGACGGTGGCATGGGGCAGGAGGCGGCGGCCTTCGTCTGCACTGCCGTCGCATGAGGCGTTGTCGGAGAGGATCACACGCGGGCAGGCGGCGAGAAGGGGCACCAGCGCGGGCAGGCAATGGGCGCTGTTATAGGTCACGATGATGGGCGTCACCCGGGTGAGGGCTGCGCTGTGCTCTGGAACGAGGGGTGTCTGCATGCCCGGCCTTCTCGCGCATCTTGCGGCGTCATTTGCGGACTTACGCGGCTTCCCGTGCCGGATCAATCGCCCGAGGGGCCTTGGCCCCGGCGCGGGCGGATCAGCGCGCGAGGAGGTAGAGCGAATTGTTCCGGGTGCGGTGCTGGAGGCGGTAGCCGTGGCGGGCGAAGGCGGCGGTGCAACCCGGGTAATCGGCATCGGGTTCGGGATGTTCGATGACGATGCGGCGGGGCAGCAGATCCGGCGCGCAGCCGTCAAGGAAGGGGACAAGGGCGCGGTCTTCGTGTCCTTCGATGTCGATCTTGAGGCCATGAATCCGGGTGATCCCGGCCTCGGCCACCAGTGCGGCGAGGGTGCGGACGGGCATGGTGCCGCTGTCGCTTTCCTCGATAGCCACGATGGCCACGTCATCCTTGCGGATGACAAGGTCGGCGCTGCCGTCGCGGTCGCTGACGGCGGCGTGGGTGAGGGTGAGGTTGGTCTGCGCCCCGGCAGCGGCGTTCCAGCCGATCTGTGCAATCATGCGGGGATTGGCGTCGATGCCGAGGACGCGGCCTTTGGGTCGGGCGGCGGCAAGGGGCAGGGCATAAAGGCCGATGTTGCAGCCGATATCGACGAAGGCGGCATCGGCGGGCGCGTCGGCCAGCAGGAAATCGATGTCGGCGCGGTTGTATTCCGGGACGAGGAGGAGGCCGTATTCGATCAGGTTCCGCTCGCCATAGATGCGGAAGGCCGCATTGCGAAAGCGGATGTCGAGCTTGCCTTGGCCCAAGGCGAGGATGAGGCGGGTCATCCGGGCGCGGAAGACGCCGCGGCGCAGGACCGTCTTTTGCGACAGGGCGATCAGCACGCGCTGGAGGCTATTGGGGGCATAGGTGCCATAGGGCGGCTGGCCGAGAATAGCCGCCACGCCGGATTCGCCTTCCGTCACCTTGCGCCAGTTGCTCTGCATCATCGCCCCGTTCGCTTGTCTGCTGTCCGTATGGCGGCAAAAGGGACCGGATGCAAAGGGCGGTTCAGGATGTCTCGATCTTCCCCGATCACGGGATCGGGGAGAAGCGGGAGCCTCACTTCGCCGGGACCTTGGCGAAGCGCAGATAGGGCAGCTTGATATCCAGCGGGCCGAAGCGTTCCGTCGCCTGTTCGTTGTTCAGCGCCAGCGCAACGATCATGTCCTGACCGGGCACCCAGTTGGCGGGGGCGGCGAGCGGCACGCCGTCGGTGGCACGAACCGCATCCAAGGCGCGGAGGATTTCGGCGAAGTTGCGGCCCACGCTCATCGGATAGGTCATCGTCAGGCGGACTTTCTTGTCCGGCCCGATGATGTAGACGGTGCGGACGGTTGCCGAATGGGCGGGCGTGCGCCCTTCAGTCGGCAGGTAGTAGTCGGCGGGCAGCATGTCATAGGCCTTGGCCACGGTGAGCGAGCTGTCGTCGATGATCGGGAAATCGGCGGGGGCGCCGCCGAAGGCTTCGATATCCCGCTTCCATTTCTGGTGATCACCGACCGAGTCGACCGAGACGCCCAGAACCTTGGTGTTCCGCTTGGCCCATTCGGGGGCGAGTTGGGCGACCGCGCCGAATTCCGTGGTGCAGACAGGGGTGAAGTCGCGCGGGTGGCTGAAGACGATGCCGTAGCTGTCGCCCAGCCAATCGTGGAAATGGATGGTGCCCGCCGTCGACTCGGCGGTGAAGTCGGGGGCTGTGTCGTTGATGCGGACGGCCATGGCCATTCTCCTGTCCTTGATGGGTTGGGCATTACATACGCCAAACGGAACGTGGTTTCATCCCCTTGGCGGATATGGCGCAGAAAAGAGAAAGGTCATCCTGCTGCGGGTTAAATGATGGAAGGATTTCCCGTGTCTGCCGTTTGTGGCAGGCGACCCTTGGCCGCGGGGGTGGCAGCGCTGTGTCCCTGTTCCGTGGCGGTGGATGGCCGTCCGCGACAGGCGATGTCGTTTGGTCGCTTGCCAGAGGGGGGTGGCCCTGCTTTGGTGCCGCCAACCCGGAGGTGACCCATGCTGATCAAGCGCGACTTCTATATCGATGGCCGTTGGAAGGCCCCTCTTGCCCCGCGCGATTGCGAGGTGATCGACCCGTCGACGGAAGAGGCCTGCGCGGTGATCTCGCTGGGGTCGGCGGCGGATACGGATGCGGCGGTGGCGGCGGCGAAGCGGGCCTTCCCGGCCTGGGCGGCAACGCCGCCTGCGGAGCGCAAGCGCTATGTCGAGGCGATCCTTGCCCAGTACGAGAAGCGGGAAGAGGAGATGGCGCAGGCGATCAGCATGGAGATGGGGGCCCCCATCGACATGTCGCGCAGCGATCAGGCGCCCTGCCTGCCGTGGCATCTGAAGAATTTCCTGACGGCCTTCGATCATATCGAGTGGATCCGCCCCCTTGGCCCGCATGCGCCCAATGACCGGATCGCGCTGGAGCCGATCGGGGTGGTGGGGCTGATCACGCCGTGGAACTGGCCGATGAATCAGGTGACGCTGAAGGTGATCCCGGCATTGCTGGCGGGCTGCACCTGCGTGCTGAAACCGTCGGAGGAATCGCCGCTGTCGTCGCTGCTGTTTGCGGAATTCGTGCATGATGCGGGGGTTCCGGCGGGGGTGTTCAACCTTGTGAACGGCGACGGGATGGGGGTTGGCGCGCGGCTGTCGGAGCATCCGGATGTGGAGATGATCTCCTTCACCGGGTCGACGCGGGCAGGGAAGGCGATTTCCAAGGCGGCGGCGGAGACGTTGAAGCGCGTGACGCTGGAACTGGGCGGCAAGGGCGCGAACCTGATCTTCGCCGATGCGGATGAGCGGGCGGTGGAGCGGGGAGTGCGGCATTGCTTCAACAATTCCGGGCAGAGCTGCAACGCGCCGACCCGGATGCTGGTGGAGCGCCCGGCCTATGACCGCGCAGTGGAGATTGCCGCGAAGGTGGCGGAAGGGACGAAGGTCGGCTCTGCGCATGAGGCGGGGCGGCATATCGGTCCGGTGGTGAACAAGCGGCAGTGGGATCAGATCCAGGGCTATATCCAGAAGGGCATCGAGGAAGGCGCGCGTCTGGTGGCCGGGGGTCTTGGCCTGCCTGAGGGGATGAACAAGGGCTATTTCGTGCGGCCAACGGTCTTCGCGGATGTGAAGCCGGGGATGACCATCGAGAAGGAAGAGATCTTCGGCCCGGTGCTGTCGATCATCCCGTTTGATACCGAGGAAGAGGCGGTGCGCATCGCCAATGACACGCCCTATGGCCTGACGAACTATGTCCAGTCGCAAGACGGCGCGCGGCGCAACCGTCTGGCGCGGCAGTTGCGGGCCGGGATGGTGGAGATGAACGGCAAATCGCGGGGCGCCGGGTCGCCGTTTGGTGGTGTGAAGGCGTCCGGCCGGGCACGCGAGGGCGGCGTCTGGGGGATTGAAGAGTTTCTGGAGGTGAAGGCGATTTCGGGGTGGGATGTGGTGAGTTAGGAGCTCATAATGAGCGAGATTGTTCTTGTTAGATCTTTTGTTGGTAAAGATGGTGTGTTGGTGTCGTGTTCGTCCGCGTCGAAAAGGGTAACTGCAAGCGCTTCTCTGCAAGACTGGCAGTCCTACGCAACTGGGGTTGCTCTTGCCTCCCCATTTCTTGAAAAGAGCATCGGTTGGACTGGAGCGTTTCCGTTTCTTGTGCCTTGGCTGGTCCTGACATTATGGATGCGTCCAAAGCTGAACGGGTCGCTAATCAGTTTCCTGTTTCTGGGTCTTGTTGTCTGGCATACACTCTCTCATTTGATTGCGCCGACTGACTTTTCACACATTACTCATCGCGATTCCCTTGTTGTACTTTTATTGATTTTTATCGCATCGACGGTGCAGGAGAGAGAAGGTCGTCAGAGCGTTCTCATTCGTCGTTGTGGGCTTTGGTTTGTTCACTGCCATTATTGGTCTGGGCAAACATCTTCTTCAAGACCGTGGCATTCTTCTTGGCCCCGTTCTGAAATGGTGTCCAGGTCAGTATCCGCAAGGGTCAAATCTGTGTGGGGACTATAATCTCCTTGGTTTGACGTGGCTTTGCGCGTTGGCTGTTCTGGTGGCGGATCGTTTGCAGTCACCGAGGTTCATGTCGTTCGTCTTGATGGTGCCATTGATCTCGGCGGGATTGGCTATCGGATCAAGGAGGTTCCTCCTTCTTCTTCCACTTCTGATCGTCATTCTGCCCGTCCTCGTCTGGCACTTCAGGAGTTTCTCACAGGCAGTCTTGGAAGGCGTCGGAATAGCCGTAGTTTTTGGAGTCTCGTGGGTAACGTTGTCCCTGATTGCGGCGCCAGAGGAGTTCGAGAAGTTTCGATTTGGCGAAGAATCATTCACTGTCATTTTCGATTTTTGGGAAGCTCAATCAGGTGCAATGTTGCAAGGAGTTTATCTCCCCAACCGCGCCTATCCGGATGTTATCCTTGGCACGATCGACCAGAATAGTCTTGATTCAAGAATTGAGCGATGGAAGTTCGGCATAGAACAGTTTCGCTCTGCTCCTTTTTGGGGCGGTGGTTTTAACTATCAGGAGCTTTTCTCCGAGAGGTTCGTCAAAGGAACCTTTCTCGACTATCCGCACCTTCCCCTGATGTCGGAGGCCCTGATCGGTGGTGTGCCGTTGTTTCTGCTTGGCCTCGCGATTTACGTGCTTTTGTCGCTTGGCGCGGCAAGGTCAATCTGGAGCGGGGAGGCGGTCGGCTTGGGGTTGATGTATATCGGGGCTAGCGGTGTTGCCATTATCTCCGGCGATACGATGCTTTCCATTTCGATTTGGGTGACGGTATCCCTGACACTGGCGGCCGTAACGCGAAGGGGACGAAGCTCAGATCCCGGTTTCCCGTCGGTCGCCGGAAAGACGAACTTCTAACTGAGCGGAACATGCTGTCCAGCAGCGCATGGGATGTGGCCGCACCGGACGAGATAGCGTGGCGGCGCACTGCCGAACGAGACGTTAAGCATGGGCGTTGTGCCGTTCATGATCGCGTATAGGCCAAGGAGCGCTTGTCATGGTTGCACCAATCATCGAAAGAGGGTGTTGGCGCCACTCATGACGTTACCGGTGCGTTGGGCGGTGTCGCGATGCGCAGCTGCGGCTCCGGCGAGGGTTCTTTGCCGGAAAATCACAAGCACGCTAGGTGTTGGAGAAGTTTCGGGGGGTACTAGTGCTTAGGTCACTGGCGAACGGCGTTTTCTCTTCCGGTCGGGGCACGAAGCGGGCCATTCAGGTCTTCTTCGACCTGATGGCGGTTGCGCTGTGCTTCTGGGTCGCCATGGTGCTGCGACTGGATGGCATCGGGGTTTCGATGCAGTCTGACAGCTGGATCGTGTTGATGCCCGTCGCGCCCATCACGATCCTGGCTTTCGTCAAGCTTGGCCTCTATCGCGCCGTGGTGCGGTTCATGGCGGATCGGGCGTTGAAGGCGGTGGCCCTAGGTGTGGCGATATCGGCGGTCACGATGTTCGTGGTTAGCCAAGTCTTCGGTCTTTTCGTGCCGCGTTCCGTGCCGGGGATCTATTTCGCGCTGCTGCTGATCGTCGTGGGTGGGACGCGGATGCTTATGCGTGCGGTATACCTGTCCTTGCGCGATAAGGAGCGTGCGCCCGTCCTGATCTATGGTGCGGGAGAGGAGGGTCGGCAGATTCTTCAGGCCTTGGAGCAGAGTCGCAACTACAGGCCTGCACTTTTCGTAGATGAGGATGCAAAGCTCCTCGGTTCGGAGATCGGGGGGCTGCGGATCGTCGGGCTGGACCAGGTTGAGGGTGTTGCGGCCCGATTGGGTGTGAAGACTGCCCTTCTGTCGATTTCCGGGGGGCACCGGGAAAGGCAGAGGCGGGCGGCGAAGCTGCTTGCCGATCTGGGCCTAGAGGTTCGTGTCATCCCGAGTGTTTCCGATCTTGTGTCCGGGCGCGTCCGAGTGTCGCAGCTGCAACGGATCAATGTCGTCGAACTGCTTGGCCGGGAGCCGGTTCCGCCGATCCCTGAACTGATGAGCAAGACCGTTGCGGGAAGATCCGTGCTTGTCACTGGTGCGGGCGGGTCCATCGGGAGCGAAATCTGCCGTCAGATCCTGGATCAGGCGCCGCGGCGCATCGTGCTGTTCGACGTGTCGGAATTTGCGCTGTACCGTATCCATGAGGACCTGACGGAGCGTCTGGCCGCCCTGGGCGGGACGACGGACCTTGTCGCCGTGCTGGGGTCCGTCGCGCGGGAAGACCTGATCGAGCGCACTATCCGCACCCATGGGATCGAGACCCTGTTTCACGCGGCGGCCTACAAGCATGTTCCCCTTGTGGAGGCCAATGCCATTGAAGGTGTCCTCAACAACGTGATCGGCACCCATGTCGTCGCTGAAGCGGCCGGACGGTTGGGGGTGCGCCATTTCACCCTGATTTCCACCGATAAGGCCGTGCGTCCGACGAACATCATGGGGGCGACGAAACGGCTGGCCGAACTGGTGATGCAAGCATCATCCGAAGCCTATCCGGAAACGCGATACTGTGCCGTCCGGTTCGGCAATGTGCTTGCCTCTTCGGGATCGGTGATCCCGAAGTTCGAGAAGCAGATCGCCGCCGGGGGGCCGATCACCCTGACGCATCCCGAGATCACGCGTTATTTCATGACGATCCCGGAGGCTGCGCAACTGGTCGTACAGGCAAGTTCCATGGCTGCTGCGGGCGAGATCTACCTGCTGGAAATGGGCGATCCGATCAAGATCCTTGACCTTGCGCGGGCTATGGCGCAGCTTCAGGGCCGCGAAACCTTTTTGCGAGGGGTGGAGCCAAGTCGTGACGGGGCGATCGAGATACAGGTGACGGGGCTTCGCCCGGGGGAGAAGCTGTATGAGGAGTTGCTCGTCACGGGCGAAGAAGCGCAAACGCGGCATCCGCGCATCATGTGCGAACCGAGCCGCGGTGTGGATCGGAGCGATGTGCTGAATTGGCTGGGCCAGTTGCGCTTGCATAACGACAACCTGCAGGTTTCTGCCATGCTGCAGAAACTCCCTCTGGAGTATGCGCGCAAGCCGACGGGCGACTGAGGCGCTTGCTAGGCGCGACGAAGCAGATCGAGGATATGATCAATCACCTCGTCCTGCTGGCTGTCGGTCATGTCGCTTCCTGACGGGAGGCAAAGCCCGTGCAGGAAAAGCCGCTCGTCATGGCCGTGACCGTGATAGGGAGCGCCGCTGTACAGAGGTTGCAGATGCATCGGCTTCCAGAGCGGGCGGGCCTCGATCTGATGGTCCAGCAGGCGCAATCTGATGTCTTCGCGGGTGATGCCGGTTTCCGCCGGGTCGACGGTGAGTGCGGTCAGCCAGCGGGTGGACCTTTGCCCGTCGGGTTCCGGCATGAACTGGAAACCGGGATGGGACAAGGCCTCGGCATAGCGTTGAAAGATCGTCTGGCGGCGCGCGACGCGGTCGTCCAGCACCTGCATCTGCCCGAGGCCGATTGCAGCGCAAATGTTTGAGAGGCGGTAGTTGTAGCCGAACGTCGAATGTTCGTAATGCGGTGCCGGGTCGCGGGCCTGCGTTGCCAGAAAGCGGGCCTCGTCGGCCCATGACTTGTGGCGTGTCACGAGCATGCCACCACCGGAGGTCGTGATGATCTTGTTTCCGTTGAAGGAGAGGATGGCGGCATCGCCACCGGTGCCAGCCTTGCGGCCATTTCGGTATCTTGCACCGAGGCTTTCTGCCGAATCGACGATCAGGCGGATGCCGTATTGGCCTGCGAGGTCTTCCAGAACGGCGAGGTCGACGGACTGGCCGTAGAGATCCGTGGGAACGATTGCCTTCGGCAGACGCTTGTCGCGGGCGGCCCTCTCCAATTCTTGACGCAGGATATCGGTGTCGATGCCCCAGCTTGATGGCGAGAGATCGAAGAAGCGGGATGTGGCGCCCAGATAGTTCACTGGAAAGATGCCACCGGCGAAGGTCATGGATGAAATCCAGACCTCGTCCAGGCGCGCGACACCGGCGATGCGCAGGGCAAGATGCAGGGCCGCCGATCCGGACGAAAGCCCGACACAGTGCAGGTCTGCATCCAGGTAGTCCCGCACCGCGGCTTCGAAGGCGTCAAGCTGGGGGCCGAGCGGGGCAACGAAATTCGATGCGAAAGCCTCAGCCACGCGGGCCTCTTCGTGGCCCGACATATGGGGTCGGGAAAGATAGATGCGCATTTTCAATCCTTTGGACGCAGTCTGGCCGGGTTTCCGATCACGGTGGAACCGGCGGCCACGCTTTTGGTCACGATCGCCCCCATCCCGATGACGGCCCCTTTTCCGATCACCAGCGGATTGCCGGGCGTCCCCTGCCGGATCACGGCGCCGCTGCCGATATAGGCGCCGTCTTCGATCACGACATTCCCGTTGCACTTCACGCCCGGTGCTAAGGTGACGAAGTCGCCGATGACCGTGTCATGTTCGACATAGCTGTAGAGGTTTGCGTGGAAGAACCTGCCGATCCGGATATTGCTGGTCAGGGTGACGAAGGGGCAGAGCACCGACCCCTCGCCCAACGCCACATCGTCGAGCTGAACGACGTTTTCCGCCCGGACGTCGAAAGAGGCGACCTGATCCCTTGTGCAGCGTTCGGCGATCTGTTTGCGGAGCTGACCGTCTGCGATGGCGATGGTCAATTGGCGGCTGGACGCCGGTTCGCGGAGCCAGGCATCATAGGTCAGGACGCGCTGGCCGTTGCATTCGGCGGCCGTCGGCCGGTCATCGACGAAGACGAGCTGGTAAGGTCCCGCCTCGGAACGCAATTGTGCGCGGACCAGAGGCATGATTCCCCGACCGCAGCCGCCAATGCCAAATACGGCGACCTGCTTCATGGTGTCTTGTGATCCGAAGAACTGCCCTTGAACTTGGGCATGGTTGCCTCTCCTGCTGCGCTAATTCCTTCGCGCGCGATCACTTTGGACAATGTCATGAGGATAATCCTGATGTCCAACCAGAACGACCGGTTGTCGACATACCAGACATCGAGCTGAAAGCGGTCTTCCCAACTCAAGGCATTTCGTCCGTTCACCTGTGCCCAACCGGTTATGCCGGGCCGGATATCATGGCGTCTGGCCTGTTCGGGTGTGTAGAGGTCCAGATACTCCATAAGGAGGGGGCGGGGTCCGACCAGGCTCATGTCCCCTTTCAGCACGTTCCAGAGTTCTGGAAGCTCGTCCAGCGATGTAGAGCGCAGGATGCGGCCAAAGCGCGTGAGGCGTTGATGGTCGGGCAAGGGTTCGCCATCCGGACCGAATGCGTTGAGCATGGTGCGGAACTTGACCATCCGAAAGGGCTTGCCCTTGAAGCCGGGCCGGACTTGCCGGAACAGAACAGGCGAGCCGACCTGGCGGCGGATGACGACGGCGATCACCAGAAGAATCGGCGACAGAAGGAGGAGCCCTGCCGTTGCGCCGATGATGTCCAGTAGACGCTTGCCCAAGGTCACCTGCCCCTCTCCTTAAACCGCATTGATCCTGCGAGACCCGATGCAGGATGCACCGACACTATGGTCCGGATACATGGCCCACGCCCTTTGATGCCGCATTGTGCCCTTGCGATGTCAGGCCGAGATGACGAAGGTAATCCGACGCCAAGGTTTCAAGGCGGCGGTTTTCCAGAAGCCATGTCCGTCCCCTTTCCCCCATGGCCTTGCGTTCCGCCGGGGACAGAAGCGCGAGCCGTTCAAACTCGGCCCGCAGTGCATCAACATCTTCAACCGGGACGAAAACGCCACAGTTGGCTTCGTTGACCATGGAAGGATAGCCGCTATAGGAGGCTACGATCGGCTTCCCGGCCAGCATGTAGTCGATGACCTTGTTCAGGGATTGCCCGTATTGCTGGATCCGCGATTTATGCGCGGCGAAGTAGAGCACGTCAGCCCGTTCAAGCACGGATTGCACGGCTGCCTTGCTGACACCCGGGGCGAAGGTGATGTTGGTGCATCCTGCAGTCTGGTTCTGGAACTGCTGTTTCAGATAGCCTTCGCCGACGATGAGGAAATGGATGTCCTGCCGCCCTTCCATAGCGCGTGCACAGGCCATCAGCGTTTCCAGCGCGTTGTCCGCGCCGATGGACCCTGCATGGCAGATGATGAACTTACCCTCGGGAATGAAGTCGGAGGCATAGCGGTCGGGAAGCGGCAGTGGGGTTTTCAGCAGATCCGGGTCGATGCCTTGGGGAATACAGACCACAGGGCGTCTCACGTCCGCGATTGCCGCGACGTGTTCGGCGAGATTGGGCATGGTACCCACCACAAGGTCCGCCTTGCGGTAGCCGAGGCGTTCCACCCAACCGAGAAGCAGGACGAGGGGGTGCCAAGGGTGAACCTTGCCGATATCGACGAGAACGAGGGGCCAGATGTCGCGCACCTCGAAGACAAGGCGGCACCTGTAGCGTTGCCGCAGCCAAAGCCCCGTGAGCACGGTCAGCAGCGACAGGCTTGAGACGATGACGACGTCGGGCTTCGGAAGGGATGCCTTGGGAAGGCGGAGCAGTTGCCATTCAAAATGGAACCAGCTGAGGATACGTCGGAAGGATCGTGCGGTGCCGTACTTGATGGTTCTTAACCAGCACACTTCGACCCCGTCCACGGTTTCGCAGAAATGCGATCTGGAGAAGGATGGCGGTGTCGCGAGATGATTGGAGTCCGAGGTGAGCAAGACGGCGCTGTGGCCTGCGCGCGCGAATTCACGCAGAAGCATGAAGCCGCGTGTGCCCACCCGGCTGGCATAGGGTGGTGTTACGTATTTCGAGATGTACCAGACGGACCCTTGCACGGATCACTCTTGGTATAGACGTGGAATGGCGTTCACCACCTTGATCACTTCACCGAAGTCCATGCCGATGGAGTCGAGATACCACTTGATGTTCGGGTAACGCGGCGCGTTTTCGTCGCCGACGCGCATCAGGGCTTCTTCGCGCGTGATCTGGCCCTCGCGGATCTGGTTGCTGCGGAAGGTGTCATGTTCCGTGAAGCCCGCGACCGTGTAATAGACATAGTTGTAGAAGGCGGCCGTTCCGTCGCCGATGCGCCAGGTGGTGCTGGTGTCGACGGCCTTTTCCCAGTCGTACATGACGAGTGTCTGATCAACCAGACGTTCTTCCCATGTCCAGTAATCGAAGATGTGGAAGTAATCCGTCTTTTTCATGAAGCTGCGGTAGTATTCGCCGGAAAGCGTATCCCAGAGCGAGGTGTTGAAATACCCCGGACTCTTCAGCATCGCCATAAAGCGCAGCTTCTGGTAGCGCAGCTGCTTCATGGCGCCGCTGGAATAGACCTTGTCCTCTTCGAAGTCCGGCGGCACGCCGAGAAAGCCTGCCTTGAAATGCGTGACTTCAAGTGGGCTGGTGCCCCAGAGGTTGATCTGGATCCCGGTCTGCTTCTTGATGGTTTCAACATGGCGGAAGAAATGCTTGTCCCCTGCCGTCAGGATACTGACCATCCCGAGGTTTGGCGCTTTCAGCCAAGCCTTCAGGTTCATGGCGATGTTTTCCCGTTTCTGGGCTATATCGTCGGCAACAATGATGTTTTCCACGCCAAGTTCCGCGCACATCCTGCTGATGTTGCGCCGGCCAAGATCGGTCACCATGCCCCAATCATAGGTGTAGGTGATCGGCTTCATCTTGAGTTCGTTCACAATGAGGTGGAGGCCGTAGCAACTGTCGCGTCCGCCCGAAAACGGCACGATGCAATCGGGTCCTGAACTGCGCCGGTAGGGTTCGACCAGCTTGAAAAGCTCTTCCTTGGGCTTTTGCTTGTTTCTCGGTTTGTAGTTGTGACAGTAGTTGCAGAGGCCATCGTCATCAAAGCGGATGAAAGGCATCGTTTCCGGCAGGATGCAGCGCGTGCATCTGCGCAGGTCCGGTCTTGGATAGACCAGCAGATGTTCTTCGGCGCTTTTCAGGATAAGGTCGGGAACGAGGTTCTGATTGCGCCCCCTGTGATCGGTCACGGACATTGCGTCATGCGCAGGAACATCGAGGATCTGCGGGGCGAAGACCTGCTCTATTCCCTCGCATGCGCATTGCGTGAGGGCGAAGGATTCGGATGCGAAATAGGTGCCCCCGTTCTTGCGGCCGGAATAGAGGCTGCCGTTGTTCGAAAACAGGACCAGTTTTCCAAGCCTGGGCACCAGCAAGGCGCAGGCCACGACACCCTTGCAGGCGGCCAGCACCTTCTGTGCAACATCCTTGATATCGCCGCCCGCTTCGAGATGTTTTGCCGCAATCGCGGCGATCACTTCGCTGTCGACTTGCAGTTCGCGCTTCTTGGAAAGCTGCGTCCAGATCTCGTCATGGTTCACGAGGACGCCGTTATGGATGACGATGATTCCGTCGCGGACGATGGGCTGGTTGTCCTGCAGGCCGCTGGTGATGAGGCGGCTATGGCCCATGACAAGGGCGGAATTGCCGAAGTCGACTTCGCGCATCAGACGGCGGATCTTGTAATCCGCGCGTTGGACGTCGTAGCCGCTGTGGCGCGCAACAACGAGACCACTTGAATCACGGCCGCGCTGTTCGGCATGATAGGCCAAAAGCTTGATATCGGCCTTCAATTCCGCCGATGCCTGCACGATGCCGAAGATTCCGCACATTCCGCTCTTCCTTTTCTCATGCGGTGAAATCCAGATAAGGTGCTGTTCCGGATTGCCGCCTTACCCGAAAACTACAGTTCGTCCTTGTGTCGCTTGCAACGAGATTGCGGGACAATCTGGGTCGTGGTTCCTGCGCCTACGTTGTCGACCTCAGCCGGAGGGACTGCGTTGCGCTGGCCTTTGAAGTGGCCGAGGCCGGAGAGGAGATAGCGGCATCCTGCGATCCCTTCGGACCGCAAAAGGTGGCAGATGGATTTCGGGGAGAAAGACCTGCCCAAGAGGCGGCTGGATGTCCGGCGCCCGCCGGGCCAGCGAGAGATCGCCGGCACAGGCGCAGGATCGAAACTGTCTGTCCAAAAGCGCACTTGCTGTCCCATTCCGTGTCTTGCAGGGCCCGTCCGCGGAGATGCCCGACCAGGCAGGCTGTTGCGGTGACGCCGTGGTTGCACGTGTCGGTATGCCCGCCAATTCAGAAGGTCAAGATCGACGCTGCCTGACGACTGCCGGCACGGCCGGATATCGCGGAGATTGATCTTGCAAGACGGGGTTGCGCACCTTGCAGAAACCGACGCCACGAGCGTTAGATGGCCGGGTGATAACTGCCCGGTTGCTGCGCCTTTCCGTGTCTCGGAACCCTGTCCTGCCACGGCGCGAACGGTTTCATGGACCGTTCACAGACCTTGGCCCACTCTCCTGAGCATCCTTGTATAGCTGGCGAGGATCAGTCCGGCACTCGCGGCGAAGGCAAGAAACCAGGCAAGGGAAAACTCTTTGCCGAGCGCGAAGACAAGGAGGGAAGGAGTGATGCATGCGGTCGATATGAGGCAAGCGGAGCCGAGCGGCGCCGCGATCGAAGCAAACGAAACGGACGATACCCTCAGGATCCAGATGAGTGCGCCGAGGTAGCAGAGGGAACTCATCAGCGAAAACATGGTGATGGCCCAGAACATGTCGTTCTGGATGACGCCGACGTAGATCGCGCCAAGGCGGAGGAGTAAAAGAAGGAACTGGAACAGGAGACCGGTAGCTTCACGTTCGAAAACGGTGAAGACCATGCTCAGGGGCGAGAAGATGAAGCTGAGGAAAAACCACGGGATCATCAGTTGGGCGAAATGGCCCGCGTCGATCCAATCACGGCCGAAGACGAGTTCAAAGAGGGGCGGGGCGTTGATCGCCATCAGCAGGGCCGGCGGCAGGCCGATGGCGAAAAGTCTGAGAAAAACCCCGCGGACCAGCGGTCCGGCCTGACCGTTGCGATGCGCCGAAGAGGCGTTGGCGAGAAACACATTGCTGACTGCCGAGCCGATCACGGACATCGGAACCTGCAGAACCCGGTTCACGAGCATGAAGAGGCCGGCAGCATAGGCACCGAAGAATGTCGCGAAGAGCAGGGCGGGAAGCTGGTTGCCCAAGGTGTTGAACAGGGCGGCCCAGGTGGAGAACAGCGGCAATCGCCTGTGGCGGGCGGCCATCTGTATCATTCCCTGCCAGCCGACCGCGCGAAAGCTGTGTCTGCCGGACCTGGTCATGACCATTCGCAGGGTGCTGATGAACTGTCCGATGGTCTGGGAAAGCACCAGACCGCTTCCACCAAGCTTGAATGTCGAGATTTGCAGCGCAGCGGTAGCGATCACCTGCATGATCTGCGCTGTTGCGACCAGCTTGAAATCATGATGCCGGATCGACCAGTAGTTGAACACATTGAAGAGGCCGCCAAGGACCACACCCAAGGGCAGCAACCAGACCAGGCTGCCGAGGGCGGATGCCCCGAGAAGATACAGCAAGGCCGGGCCGAAAAGCAGAATTGCAAGGGCTGTCAAGCCAGCGACGCACAGGATCACCAGAGCGCAAAGCGCGACGATGTTCGCGGCCTCCACCTCATCCTCCGGAAGCGAGATTGCGAGTTCATATCGCAGGGCCGCCACGACGATCAGCACGGAAACGATTGCGGAATAGACGGCAAGCAGACCGAAATCGCTTGGGTCATAGAGCCTTGTCAGGATCGGGGCGACCGCAATCAGGATCAGCTGGCCACCGGATGTTCCCCCCATGAGAATCCCCACGTTGCGCGCAAAGCCATGCGCGGGCAGCATTCGGCCGATGGTGGAAAGAAGGAACTGAAAGGGGCGCATATCCGGGATTTGCGAGGTTTGGGCGACTGCGAACGGGGCGGCTTGGGGCGCTCTTGGCAGATTTTCATCAAGGGACCCTCACAGAGTTTGGCAATGGTGCCAAGACGTTCCGCAAACTCTTGGGGAGAAATTCTGAAACAGTTGCGAGGCCTGAGGTACAAGGAACTGGCGCGGCAGGCGGTCTTGCCGCTTTGCCGGTCTTATCTTGGGGCTGATCGCCAAGGGAACTGCCCTCTTTGACGGGCTTGCAATTCGAGAGGAGCAACTGACGAAACCTCACGGTTCTTTTCCGGAAGAGTTTTCCGCGGTTGCCGTGATGAGCGAGGGTTTGGCTGTCGTGCTTTGCCGCTGGGTCGGCTTGTCCGCCCTTGTTTGTGGGTATCTTTCTGTGTCTGTGGGCTTTGGTCGAGTTCGGGAGCCGTAAGAGCCTTGAGTGGCGACACGGATATCGGGCCAGAAGATGCCGGAAAAAGCCGGGCCGCAGGAAGTTGCCGGATGGTTTTCCCTTCTTGCCTGCCCTACCAAGGCACGTCGATTGGCGCATGGAAAATGATCACAAAGGCTGTTCGTGGTATGCAGAAGGTTTTGCACCTCACTCACACTGAGATCGAAGGGGACTCTCGAATTCAAAAGGAGATGATTGCCCTTTCGCGTGCAGGATACCAGATGTCCGGGATTGGCATCGCGCTTGACGAAGATGTGCAGAAGGTGGCGTTGCCGCCGGAAATCAAGGTCCACACGATGCGCCTGGCGTCGCGCAGAATGACCGCGCTTCCGCGCACGGTCCGCCATGCCATCGCAGTGGTCGAGCTTCTGGTGAAGATGCTGCCAGCTGCAGTGCGCGCAAGGCCTTCGGTCATTCATTGCCATGACACGCTTGTGCTTCCGATTGCTGCATTGGCCAAGCTCATGACCGGTGCAAAACTGATCTACGACGTGCATGAGCTGGAATCCGATCGCAATGGACTCACTCGCGTCCAAGGTTGGCTGACCCTGCGCTTCGAAAAGATGCTCTGGCCTTTCGTGAACGGCCTGATCACGCCGAGTCCGTCGATTGCCGACTGGTACGAGGCGACTATCGGCCCCAAGCGGACGGCGGTCGTTATGAACTCTCCGGAGATTGCGGCGCCAACGGGTATTGGCGGAAACTACCTGCGGGAAAAGTTCGACATTCCCGAAACTGCCAAGATCTTTCTTTATGTGGGGATTCTTGCCCCTGGACGCGGGGTTTCGGTGTTTTTGGAGGCCTTCCTTAAGTCAGGTTCGGGCAGCCATGTCGTCTTTCTGGGCTATGGCCCGATGACGTCGACAATTGCGGAGCTCGCCCGGACGCATGCCAATGTGCATTATCATCCAGCGGTGTCGCACGAAGCCGTCGTCGCCGTGGCGAGCAGCGCTGACTATGGGCTTTGTCTGATCGAAAGCGTTTCCCTGAGTGACAAATACAGCCTTCCCAACAAGTTCTTTGAGTATGTCTTCGCCGGGCTTCCCGTGCTGGCGTCGGATTTTCCGGATCTGCGGAAGGCTGTAACGGAATACCGGGTCGGCACCACCTGCGAAGTCTCAGTCGATGCGGTGTCGAAAGCTATCGCGCGTCTCGAAACATCCGACGCGCAACTGGAGCCGCGAGATCTGACCCCACTCGGCTGGGCCGCGCAGGAGGAAAAACTGTTGCTGCTCTATCGCGACACCTTGGCGTAAAGGGGCACTCGGATGCACTCATCAGGCCGACTGCAGGGCCTGCGCCCGTGACGCTCAGGCGTTTACGGCCCCGGCGAGGGCCTCGATCACGCGGCCTTGATCCTGTGCGTTGATATAGGGACCCATCGGTAGGCTCATCACACGACGTGCCGCTTTTCTGGAATGGGAGAGAGCTATCGTTTCTGCCTTGAACGCCGGCTGGTCGAATAGCGGGAGGGGATAGTGAACTGCGGTCGGGATTTTCACGCGCGCCATGTGCTCTTGCACGCTGTCCCGTTCCTCCACTTCGACGGTGTACTGTGCCCAGACACTGATATTGCTTGGCGCGATGGACGGTGGCAGGAGGCCTGCGGCGAGCAACGCGGCATCATACCGTTTGGCGGCAGCATTCCGTGCGGCGATCTCGATGTCGAGAACTGCAAGCTTTGGAAGAAGGATTGCCGCCTGAAGCGTGTCCAGACGGCTGTTAACGCCCAGCCGGATATGGTGATAACGGCGATCTTGCCCATGTCGCGCGATTTGACGAAGGATCTTGGCAAGTTCGGGGTCGTTCGTAAAAATCGCACCGCCATCTCCGTAACACCCGAGCGGCTTGGACGGAAAGAAACTGGTGCAAGCGATATCACTGAGATTGCAGCTTTTCCTACCCTTGTAGGTTGCGCCGAAACTCTGCGCTGCATCCTCGATCACGATGAGATTGTGTCGGGACGCAATTTCGTTGATGGCGTCGAAATCTGCGCATTGACCGTAGAGACTGACCGGAATGATCGCCTTGGTCTGCGGAGTTATCGCAGCTTCGATAAGCTTTGGATCGAGATTGTAGCTAGCAGGATCGATATCTACGAAAACGGGAGTGGCCCCAAGCACCGCAGCCGCTTCTGCGGTAGCAATGTAGGAAAAGCCTGGCGTGATCACTTCGTCACCCGGGCCAACCCCGATCGCCATAAGCGCAATCTGCAGTGCATCGGTTCCGTTAGCCACCGTTATGCAATGCGATGCACCAGTATAGGCCGCAAGCTTTTCTTCAAGTTCCGCGACTTCTGGGCCAAGAATGTACTGGCCATGGTCGAGGACGCGCTGGATGGCAGCGTCAATCTCGGTCTTGATGCGATCATACTGACTTTTCAGATCGATGAATTCCATCGAGTTAATGATCCTTTTGCAAAAGACGACCGTCACGCAGGACATAGCCTTCGCCGGACGCAGGGCAGTTTGCTTCACCCTGCCCGGTTACCGGAAGTGACAGTCGTTCGCCGAAAGCGCTCATCCATCCGACGTGCCGGCCCGGCACGCCCATGATCAAGGCATAGTCCGGAACATCTTGGGTCACGACAGCACCCGCCGCGATGAAAGCGTAAGCTCCGATCCGGACGCCGCAGACGATTGTGCAGTTTGCCCCAAGCGTCGCACCCTTGCCGACATGAGTGTCGCGATACTCGGACTTTCTTTCGATGAGGGCACGCGGATTGTATACGTTCGTGAAAACCATGCTTGGTCCGCAAAAGACGCCGTCTTCAAGCGTCACATTGTCATAGACCGAGACGTTGTTCTGGATCTTGCAGTTGTCACCGATCCGGACCTTGTTTCCGATAAAGACGCCTTGACCCAAGGACACGCCGCGCCCGATGCGAGCACCGGCGCAGACATGAGCGAAATGCCAAATCCGGCTACCCTCGCCGATTTCTGCGCCGTCGTCGATGATTGCGGAGTCGTGACGAAAAAAGGTCATCGGATCAGATTGCCAGGAAAGGATGGGAAAGGTCGCCCCTTTGTGCGATCGGCGCGTTTCGGATATGTGCGACGGCAGAAATGGCCCCGCGGTTCTCTTCTACTCCGAAACCCCGTCCGGCGAGGATCTCTTCGTAGATCCTTGTGTGAAGTTCGGTGAAGCCGTCGGAGAATTCGATGCTTTCACCATCGGCGATCAGGGCGCGGTAGGTGCGTTTGCCGTGCATCCTCTCTGCCGCAGGAACGTCGTTTACATCCAGTGACAGGAACCAGCGTACGCGGGCCCGTGCGAATTCTAGATAACCGGCGGCCTTTGTCGGCGTGTTGAGATGAACGATGTTCTCCTGCAGGTCGCCATAGACGAAATGGAGCATGTCGAAGAAATGAACGCCGATGTTCGTCGCAATGCCGCCCGACTTGTGGTTGAGGCCTTTCCAGCTTCTCAGATACCAGTTGCCGCGCGAGGTGATGTAGGTCAGGTCCACATCGGCCTTATATTCTGCGTGCTGGGTCTGCACCCGGTCGCGCAGGCCTATGATGGCTGGGTGCAGGCGCAGTTGCAGGATCGTGCTGATCCGCCGACCGGTTTCCCGTTCCAGATTCACGAGACGGTCAATGTCTTCGGGATGGAGCACGAGCGGCTTTTCGCAGATCGCATCGGCCCCGATGCGAAGCGCAAAGCGCATGTGTGCATCATGCAGATAGTTCGGCGAGGCGATAGAGACGTAGTCGAGGGGACGGCCCGCGCGTCGTTCCTGATCGACATGAGCTTCGAACTGTTCGAATTCCGTGAAGAATTGCGTCTCGGGGAAGTGGCTGTCGAGGATGCCGACGGAGTCGTTGATGTCCATGGCGACGGCAAGATCATTGCCCGTGTCCTTGATCGCCTTCATGTGGCGCGGCGCGATGTAGCCGGCTGCGCCGATCAATGCGAAACGTTTCATGTCTCAGGCCTTCACGATGCGTTCGTCGGTTTCACGGTAGACTCCGCGGCTGTCGATGATCAGGGGGGCATGGGTCCGGATCATCTCGTAGTCGAATTTCGAGTGGTCGGTAGTCAGGACCACCGCATCGACAGCTTTCAGCGTTTCCGGGGTGAGCGGTGTGCTGGCCAGATCGAAGCTGTGCTCGCGCATCTTCGGAAAGACCGGAACATGCGGATCGGAATAGCTGACGATGCCGCCGAATTCCCGGAGAAGTTCCATCAATTCGACGGCCGGGCTCTCGCGCATGTCGTCGACATTCTTCTTGTAGGCGATGCCGAGGACCATCACTTTCGCACCGCTCAGCGACTTCTGCTGGTTGTTGAGGGCCTTGATGATCTTGCCCAAAACAAATTCCGGCATAGCCCTGTTGATCTCGCCGGCCAGCTCGATGAACCTTGTGTGCAGGCCGTACTCACGGGCCTTCCACGTCAGGTAGAAGGGGTCGATCGGGATGCAATGTCCACCAAGGCCCGGGCCTGGATAATAGGGAGTGAAACCGAAGGGTTTGGTGGCGGCGGCGTCGATCACCTCGAAGATGTCTATCCCCATCCTGTCGGCAACGATCTTCATCTCGTTGACTAGACCGATGTTGACGGAACGGTGGATGTTCTCCAGCAGTTTGGTCATCTCTGCAACCTTGGTGGAACTGACCGGAACGACGCGATCCACTGCCTGTCCATAGAGCGCAGTTCCGATTTCCAGGCATTTCTCTGTATGGCCGCCAACGACCTTGGGGATCGTCCGCGTGTTGAAGTTCGCGTTGCCGGGATCTTCACGTTCCGGAGAATAAACGAGGAAGATGTGATCGCCGACCGTCAGCCCTGTCGAAGACAGGCGGGGCAGCAACTCCTCTTCCGTGGTGCCGGGATAGGTTGTGCTTTCCAGTGAAACCACCTGTCCCGCTCGCAGATTGGGAACGATGGAGTCGACTGTCGCTAGCACGAAACTAAGGTCCGGCTCGCGGTATTTGTTCAAGGGCGTAGGTACGCACAGAATCAGGGCATCCGCTTCGGCAGTTCTGCGGAAGTCCGTTGTGCATTCCATGCCCTGGGCGTTAGCGTCAGCGATGCAAGCGTCGTCGATGTGCTCGATGTCGCTTCTGCCGGAGTTGAGGATTGCAACCCGATCGGCATCAATGTCGAAGCCTAGAACCTTGTAGCCGATTTGGGCGTAGCGAAGCGCAAGTGGTTGACCAACATATCCCATGCCAAAGATGCCGATCACGGCCGAACGCTCGCCAAGCTTTTTCAAGAGATTTTCGAAAGGCGCTGACAAAGTTTACTCCGTTTTTCTCAACCATTGACCAAGAACAGCGATTGGCAGAGCCACAAAGTCGCGCGCACGTCAGACCGTTGGGTCTAGCGGGCTTTCCCAACCAAGCAACGAGTTGATCGGTTAGCGAAGCGCCAAGTTGAAAGCAATATCTAATGGTTCCGCCGGGACACGCGTCTTGGACAAATCTTCGGCAGATTTCCGCCAGTCTGTGGATCCCAACCAGTGAGTCTGTTTCGATATGATCGCGGCCGATCTCAAGAAGCGGCAGGTAGGCCAGAATTGAGTTAATAGGTGTTAATCAAGGAAGCTATCTAAATCTCGTTGCACCAGTTCTTCTGGAGCGATGCCGGCTGCATGATCACGATACCACTCGGCTGTCCGACGGACGGCTTCGTCTACTGCCCATTTGGGGCGCCAGCCCAGTTCCGCTCGTGCAAGTGAAGAGTCGACCGTTAGTGTGCGCGCTTCGTTGCGATCAGGATCAGGTGTCTCCACATGCCACTCGACCGCCTGACCCCAAGCTTTCTTGAAGCGTTCCAGCACATCCTCGACATGGCGCACGTCGGTACTGTCCGGTCCAAAGTTCCATGCCCGATGCGTTAGCTTGGGATGCAGCGCCAAGGCTTCGCACAACAGCAGATATCCTGCGAGTGGGTCTAGCACATGCTGCCATGGCCGCGTCGCCGAAGGGTTGCGCACGGTCAGTGGTAGACCGGAAGAGAATGCGCGCGCCGCGTCCGGCATAAGCCGGTGCTCGGCCCAGTCACCACCGCCGATTACATTACCGGCTCGTGCCGTCACCACGCGCGCCGAAAGGCTGTCGCGATAGAATGATTGCGCCATGGCCTCTGTGACAATCTCCGCTGCGGCCTTTGACGCACTGTAGGGGTCCTTGCCACCAAGTGGATCTTCTTCCCGGAACGCCTGTCCAACGTCGGCGTTACGGTAGACCTTGTCGCTCGTGATTACGATGATTGCTCGTAACGAACGAACATCACGTGCTGCTTGCAGGACCCTTGCGGTGCCCATGATGTTGTCAGCGAAGGTTCCTACGGGATCTTCGAAAGACTGCAACACGATGGGCTGGGCGGCCAGATGCAACAGAAACTCGGGCTGGGTTGCGTGCAGCCAGTCTGACACTTCAGACATGTCGTTGATGTCGCCGATGTGGCTTTCATGATTTGGCAGAACCAAGTCGGGATATAGAAGTGGCGTCCGGGTATCCTTGCCATATCCGGAACTCTGGGCCCCGAGGCGGGCCAGAAGCGCGCAGAGCCATGCGCCCTTGAAACCCATATGGCCGGTAACTGCCACCTTGCGTTGCTTCCAGAAGCTGGGCGACGGATGAGATAGGCTATTCATGAGGCCTCGACAGGTGAAGCCAATGACCGGTCAGACGCCGGATCGGCACCCGAAGCAGTTGTCCATTCTCTGCCTTCGGCGAGCGCAGTTTCCACTATATCGATGCTGACACCGAAGTTCAGCAGGTCCGATATGACCGTCATTGGACGGACGCGGACCTGATCGTAAATTCGACCAACATAGATTCCGAGAATACCTAGGAACGCGCTGTTCATGCCCAGTCCAAATAGGATCAACAGCTGTGTCGTCGTGAAGCCACGTGGCACCGACTCGGATGAGATCAGATAAATTGCCAAGTAGTAAGCGGCCAAGAGTGCCGCGAGCGCAGCAACCATGATTCCGACGTAGAACGAGATGCGGAGAGGAAAGCTGGAATGAGTTACGATACCATCCATCGCGAGCGAGATCAGCGGGATCAGGCTGAATTTGCTTTCATTGAACTGACGCTTTTCCCGATCGTATTCTATGCCGACCTGATTGCGGCTGAGTGAAGAGATCATTCCGCGAAGATACATGTGGGGTTCATGTATCCGCCGCAGCCTAGCGATGACTGACTTATCGATCAGGCGAAAGTCGCCTGCATTTTCGGTCAGGTGTTCGCCATCTAGGCGGGCCATCAGCCGGTAGTAGATCCGACGCAGAGAACGCAGGGCCGCATTCTCTTTGCGGCCGCGTCGGATACCCACGACGACATCGTGCCCAGCCTGCCATTTTTCGAGAAAGGGGCCGAACATTTCGGGTGGGTCTTGCAGATCAACGTCAATCTGGATCGCGGCATCCCCGCGAGCCATTCGATATCCCGTCAGCACGGACTTCTGAAAACCGAAATTACGGGCGAAACGTGCTACCCTGACGTTGTCGTGCCGGGCAGCCAAATCCGTCAAGATTGCAAAGGTGTTGTCCGTTGACCGGTTGTCCGTGAAGATGAACTCGAAACGATACTCGTCGAGGCTGGCGGTGATGTCCTGCAGCCGTGAAAAGGTACGCAGAATATTGTCTTGCTCATTATAGACCGGCAAGATGATAGAGATCAGTGGGCGATCCTGCGGAGTTTCTTTGATTTTGGGTGTCTTGGCCATGACCCAAGCCTACGCCGCTTCAAATTCGGCCTGAGAGAAGATATCAACAATCTCTCCGGTAAAGCCGCTCTTGCGCATGTAATTGTGGATCTCGGCGCTGATGTGCCATGCGAAATTCAATAGGGGCGCATCGACGTTTGGGCGGGCCGCGAAATCTTCGTCTGAGACGATCGGAATGCGGGTTCCTGGTACATAGTGGCCGATCTTCATGGACCCGGGCTTTTCATAGACAGCGCTAACCATGGTGTGATCAAGGTCCAACAACTTGATGAGGATCGCGGCGCGTCCAGGAAAAGCCTTGGCAGGTAGCGGGCCATGCTGTGCCACCATTGCATCGAGCGTCTGGCGCTTGGCTTTGCGCCAGCGTGGAATGCTTTGCTGCATTGCGCGAAGGCGGGTGGCGAAGTCCTCTTCGCCGGGAATGCCGACCTGACCCTCCGTTTGAGCTGCGCTGCGCATCAGAACCCGGATGTTGCCGCCATAGCGCGATGGGAATTCGGTGGCGACAATCTGCAATTCGAGAGACCGGGCAATATGGTCGAAAGACGTCTTGGAGTAGGTGCGGGGATGTTCGTGATAAAATGTGTCGAACTGATGCCTGTCCAGTACCGCGCCCAGATAATGGTTCTCGATGACCAGAAGCGTGTCTTTGCCAAGAAGAGCACGCAGAGAGGCAAGGACGTCGGGCAGGTTCTCGATATGAGCAAAGACGTTTGTAAAGGTTATGACGTCAGGTTTGCCGTGCGTCGCCACCAGTGCGTCTGCAACATCTGGGGTAAGGTAGTCTTCATAAACCAGATGCCCGGCAGCGCGTGCATCAGATGCGGCTCCCGTTGGTTCGATGCCGATGGTCTTGCAGCCGTGCTCAGCCATGATCGAAAGAAGGCTGCCGTCATTGCAGCCGATATCCAAAGCCGTAATCCCCTTCAGCGATCCCAGCTCCGCTTCGCAACGCTGGACAAGTGTGCGCATCCCACTGATTACATCCGCAGTATGGCGTGCGCGGTAATGATAAGTGGTTGGAAAGAGAAGCTTCTTTGGGATCTGCCAGTTTTGATGCACTGTCCGGCAGGTGGAGCAGAACGAGAGTTCAATCGGATATTCCTGTGACTGGCGTGGGTCTCCGATCTCAATGAGGTCATCGCAAAGCGGATGTGCGCCAAGATCTAGAAGGGTCTCAAGGGCCTTGCCGCCGCAAACTTCGCAGCCCGATATGCCAATTAATTCAGTAGCTTCTCGATCATTCATGCGTCAGCCCTCATTGCCCGGAAAGCGCCAAGCGCATTCCGCAGTCCTAAGCTTTCATAGTCACGAGGCGGTTGATAAGAAAGCAGGAATAGCGGTTCTGCATGTTGATCTGGTCAGATTGTCGTCCGACCGCAATGGATCGAAAGCTGTTCCTGAAGATCCAGCATGAGGTCGACCGCTCCGGTCAATGGGCTGACTGCTTCGGGAGCCTGCGCTGCCACGTGGAACGCGCCAAGCTCCAGCCGCAACGTGCTGTCCAAGCCAAGCACATCCGGGGGAAGCGGGACTACCTTGTTGCCATTGAATATGATTTGGGGCTCTGCGCTGAAATCCAGCGTGACCGGTGCCCCTTTGCAGTCAATCTGCACCAAACGTAGACGCTGTTCGGCCTCCTTGCTGCAAACAAAATCGCACCTTCTTCCGGTGCCGTCTGACAGCACCATCTCTCCTGCTGTCGCAGTCATGTGTGCTGCGTCGATCCTTAGGGTGGCTTCAGGCAGGAGGACCTTCAGGATGGAGACCATATGCGGAAGCAAATCTTCAAGGAGGCTGATTTCAGAATGATTTCGCTTTTGAGACCCGTGCCGTAGTTCATGCGCTGGGTCCGACCACAGGATCCTGATATCCCCGATTTCTCCATTCTCGTGCTGAGGGTCCGATACGCGCAACCTTCCTGCAAGGTAGTGCAATACGGGCAGAAACGAGAACTCAGTGCCTATCCCCAATCGGAGACGCTGCTTCGCGGCATGACAAACCAACCCGCGTGCGGCAGCAATATCATCGCTAAGTGGCTTTTCTACCAGGACATGGGCACCTGCATCCAAGGCTTCGGTTGCATCATGCACGTGGTCGCGGGGCCTGCTTGCAATGATCGCTACATCCGGCCGACCGATCGCACGCAGCGCGGCTTCCATATCTGTGACGGTGACCAGACCTTCCAGACCGGGCGTCGCGGCAGCCCAATCGATGACTTGTGGGGAATGGTTTCTGGTCAGAAGGACAATCTCGTCGCTGCTTCCACGTGCGGCAGCCGCAACCTTGGCCCAAACGCGCCCCCAACGACCGCCACCAACGATCATCATGGGTCCTGGTCGGGCCGCTTCCTTCCAAAAGGCCTGCAAATCCCCTATTTCGTACCGCATCAGAGCCGGCGTTTCCGGGCCGTCATGTAATACTGTGCACCAAGTGGCAGCGCACCCAACCAACCATCCAACTTCGTCAGCAAAGGTCCCTTCGGCGGTACCGTTAGGATTGTACGGGTCTTTATGTCGCTGAATCCAGCCGCGCGGAACAAGTGCCGCAAGCGGTATGGGCGCAACAGCACCGCATCTTTGTCAATCTCACAGCTTTGCACGATGTACTGCGTCGCTGGGTTGTAAGGGTTATGTTCAAAGATCACGCCCAGTCCACCCGGGGTGAGCACGCGCTGCACTTCGGCAACAAATCCAGGCCAGAGCGCCGGTGGGACATGGTGCATCACGCATATGGCAAATACGACGGTAAAGCTGTTGTCCGGGTAGGGCAGGGTTTCTCCATTGAAATGCACGTAATCTACCCAAGGATGGGCTGATCTGGCCACTTCGATGCTTTTTTCGGAGACATCCGCGCCATGCAGACTTTTGAACTGCCCTTTCAGCCCATCGTGGTACGTCCCGATCCCGCAGCCAAGATCAAGCACATGCTGTTCGACAGCAGGGCCCATCGCGCGCTCGACGAGTTGCAGCAGCTGGTTGCGCTTCACGTCTATGTAAAACCTGTGTTCGTTACCTCCGAACGAGATCGCAGCATTAATCTGCGCTTCGTAATCCTCTGTCAGGCGATCGAAATCCTCTCCGACCTGCTCCTGCGTAGGATGGGTGCGTGACTTGGACATATGTTCGTTCGACCTGTCTTCTGTGTGAGGGCTTTCGGCAGGCTGAGATTGATGCACGAACACGAACCATTTGAAAAGAAAGTAGTTCGTCAAGGGAATGACAGCGCAGATAAGTGCCGCGACCCAAACGGCCGGCACGTTCCAGCGTAGATGGAGCAACGCCATCAAGACCCACGATAATACCAAGCCGACGAGCGATACGATCAGGAACGCACCAACCTGTCGGGGCGAATCTTTAGTGGCACGGAATGTGAATCTGCTTTGCATGACGTACGAGAACCCGAGGGCGGCCATATATCCGAGTAGGGAAGCGATATCGGCACGGATCGTCGTTAGTCCGAGGATCAGAAGGACCGCGGCGAAGTAGAAAGCGGTCGACGCCGATCCGGAAATTCCGAACCGGATCAGCCTGAGTCCATCGGTACGAAGGAATTCTCGACTGACAACGAGCCAAGCTCTAATGCCGGAGCCGGATCGCTTGGGCCTGGCCTGATCAGACTTTTTTCCGTACGGCATCGATCCTGCACATTCACGTACAGCAAGGCTGCTGTCACATCGCTTTGGCTAGCCTAAGTTTAAGGAGGTTTCCATTGGCCAAATTGTGCTGCCATCAGAAGGAAAGCCCTGCCAAACACACCCTCGATATCGGCCTCCTCTTGGGGGCATCTCCGATGGCTCAGCACGCGGGGTCGTTGACGATGAGCGCGCCCATAGCTTGCAAGTCGATCCTCTAGGCAGCTATTCAGGACTTATCGGTCCAGACTTGCGGGTCAGACCGCAAACGCAGGAAAGCACCCGATATGAAAGCAGTCATCCTAGCCGGTGGTCGAGGAACCCGGATCTCGGAAGAGAGCCACCTTCGGCCAAAGCCGATGATCACCATTGGTGACAAACCGATCCTTTGGCACATCATGAAGATCTACGCTGCACATGGCATCACGGATTTCATCATCTGCCTTGGCTATCGCGGTTATATGATCAAGGAATACTTCCTGAACTACACCCTTCATGCGACATCTGCGGTGACCTTTGACCTTTCTCAAGGAACGCAAACCGTCGAACACAGCGCGGCAGAGCCTTGGCGCGTCACGTTGGTTGAGACGGGCGATCATACCCTTACCGGTGGGCGGGTTCGGCGGGTAGCTAACTGGTTGGACGATGACGAACCCTTCTGCCTTACCTACGGCGATGGGTTGGCCGATATCGATATAACTGCCGAACTTGCGTTCCATCGAAGCCACGGCGGCTTGGCAACGGTCGCAGCAGTTGCGCCAGCAGCAAGGTACGGGGTGCTTGAGATTGGCGAAGCAGGCCAAGTTGAGCGGTTCTCCGAAAAGCCCAGCACCGGGAGTGGTCTGATCAATGGAGGTTTTTTCGTACTCTCGAAGGCGGTCATTGACCTCATTGAGGGCGACAGCACAACATGGGAACGCGAACCACTGGAACGACTGGCGCATTCCGGGCAGTTGTATGCCTACCCGCATCGCGGTTTCTGGCAGCCGATGGATACGCTTCGGGAACGAGAGCAGCTTGAAGCGTTGTGGAGTTCGGGCGATGCGCCGTGGAAGGTTTGGTAGAGGTCGAGGCGTTTCCGGGGGGTATTCACTGACCGTGTGACCTGCTCCCCTGAATCGTCCGCACTTTGAGGTTAGTCTGTTCTCCAGCGAAGGAGACGGACATGAAGCGCAGCAGGTTCACGGAAGAACAGATCATCGGCGTGCTGAAGGAGCACCAAGCCGGGTTGAGCGCGACGGAGTTGTGCCGGAAGCACGGGATCAGCGATGCGACGTTGTACAACTGGCGCTCGAAGTATGGCGGCATGGAGATCAGCGAGGCCAAGTGGCTGAAGCAGCTTGAGGATGAGAACGCGAAGCTGAAGCGTCTGTTGGCCGAGCAGATGATGGACGTGGCGACCTTGCGCGAGATGCTCGGAAAGAACTTCTGAAGCCCAGTTCAAGGAGATCTGCCGTGACCTGGGCCATGACCGAGAAGGGTTATTCGCAGCGTCGTGCCTGCCGTCTGGTGGGCATAGACCCGCGAGTCCATCGTTACCAGTCCAGCCGCCCGGACGACGCCGGGCTACGAAGCCGATTGCGCGAGTTGTCCGGAGAGCGGCGACGGTTTGGCTATCGCCGCCTGCATATCCTGCTTGAGCGGGAGGGCTGGGAAGTGAACTGGAAGAAGCTCTACCGCATCTATCGCGAAGAGCGGCTGACGGTGCGCAAACGTGGCGGGCGGAAGCGGGCACTCGGAACCCGTGCGCCTATGGCAATCCCGCAGGGGCCAAACCAGCGCTGGTCGCTCGACTTCGTGACTGACAGCCTTGTCTGGGGCCGCCGTTTCCGGGTGTTGTGCATCATCGACGACTTCAGCCGAGAGTGCCTGGGCGCCATCGTCGACACGTCGATCTCTGGCCATCGCGTGGCCCGAGAACTCGACCGGATCGCCGAGTTGCGGGGCTATCCATGCATGGTGGTCAGCGACAACGGCACAGAACTGACATCGAATGCGATCCTAACGTGGCAGCAGGACCGAAAGGTCGAATGGCACTACATCGCACCCGGCAAACCGATGCAGAACGGCTTCGTCGAGAGCTTCAACGGCCGCCTGCGGGACGAATGCCTCAACGAGCACCTATTCTCCAGCCTGCGCCATGCTCGCCACTTGATCGCGGCATGGCGCGACGACTACAACCACCACCGCCCGCACACGAGCCTCGACGGCCTCACACCGCGGGAGTTCCTCAACCGGTCACTGAAGGACCAAACCACGAACAGAACTAACTTCTGAACGAGGACAAATCGGGGAGCAGGTCACGTGCCCCGTATGCCTGATCTGTTCACGACAGCGTGCGGGCAAAGCAGTTTTTTGTTGGTTTTCTCTTCTGGAAGCTATGGCGCGCGCGGTCGCCACAGGATTTGGGTTTCGGAACGGTGCCCGGTGGTGAGGGTCGAAACCATCTCATAGTCCTCCTCCAGTGTCCTACCAATCGCGTCGAGGACATCAACGGAAATCCGTCTGGGACCATCGGGAGTTGTCAAGATCCAAGCGGTGCCGGTGTCTTGATCGGACATCTGTCTTAGCAGGAACCGGGCGACTTCATCGGAGCCACCATAGCCACCGACGATCCACGGCATCGCTGGTGCGTGAGCCTGCAGGACAACAGCAGCAGCAGGTGTCCCGCCTGTCAGATCAATCAGAGACATGCCGGGCGAGAACCCGTGTAACTGTCCCGCAACACGTAAATCTTCGACATACCGTGCCGTCGCATCATCCGTAAGGATCGAGCCGATACGCCCAATTTCAACTTGATCATTCATCGTAAAGATGTCCTGCGGCGATCGATAAGGCTGAGTAAATCCGCTTTTTCCATCTGAGATCACTGCGATGGCTATGACCACCGACACCAAGGACAGGCCGTGTTTTTGGGCGAACAAACGTTCTGAGGTTACTACGAGGTACAAGATGAAAAGGACGGCAAAGACAGTAGACTGGCCCATATGCTCGACAATCGAACCATTCGTGCCGAACGAAACCGAAAACGACACCAGAAGGCAGAACGCGCCGAAGACTATCGGTTGCATGACGGTCTGTCGGCGCGTCAAACCGGAATGCCGTGCCGCCCTTTTGTCCCTGATCGCCAGATAAACATATCCACCAGTCAGAAAGCCGCTGAGCTGCCCCAAGCTTTTGACAAAGTCGGCCTGGCCTTCGGGACTCCGCACAAGAAAGGCAAACAGGGCGGCGAGGGCGAGAAAAGCGGTAGCCCACTCACTCCATCTGGACCTGAGTGTCGAAATCAAGGGAAGCCGGACGCGCAGTAGATTTGTCGCGAAAAGAAGAGTGGCGTCGATGAACGCAAGGAGAAAAACTGCGAGCACGAGAGCGCTGCCGAAGATTGCAATTGCAAATTTTGCAAGCTTCAGCGGGTTTTCGGTTAGAAATTTCTGGCCGGAATGACCCGCCTCCAGACCGATATAGACCTCTCGCCCATTCTGGAAGAAAGATAGAAAGTCCAGATCGAAGTACCAATGCGTGGTCGCTACGTGCAGGCCGATCAGCATTGCTGCCGTAACGGCACACCAGCATGCATAGACCCATACATCGCGAGATCTTATCGACGCGGCAACCCATGTTGCCGTCACCGCAGTAAGGCACAATCCGCCAGTTGGCCTTGCCAACATGGCGAGTGCACAGCCAAAGCCGATCAGGATACAAAGAAACAGATGCCGCCTTGTCTTGCGGCCCTGAGTGGCGACCAGTCGCCAAGCGGCACCAACGGTCAGCATCGCCGCTACCAAGGAAAGCCAGTTATAGGAAGGCGTTAGCAGACCTAACCGATAATAGTAGAGACTGCCCAGTATCAGCGTCGCCACGATGCACGTAGCCCTCATCCAATGAGAATGGTCGGGTCGGTGGCCTAGCGCGCGTTCGAAACGATATCCGAGGAACACCGTCGTCCCGGCAAGAACCAGAATTCCTACAATGCGGAAAGTCTGGAGATCAGGACCTGTTGCCCAGAAAAGCGGGGCCAGCACTTGGTGCCAGAGCGTCACGCCGACTTTCACGTCACCTGGCTCTAGAAGTGACTGCAGGTAAAAACTCTCGTCCGTAATGTCGATCCCAAAGCCCGCACTGAAGATGGCGAAAGACAAAGCAAAGACGCTTGCAAGGATCGTTGCCAGAAGCGGTGCGGTCTTCAAGAGTGCCACTTTCCAGTCTTCCTATTCTTCGACAACTCGTCCTGAGCTTTTGGTTGTCAGGATCGGGGACAGCGAGGCGACGATTTAGATAGCCTAACCATCCGAAGTCAAACATGAAAGGCGGGCACCCATGTCTGCTGACGTGAGAGTTTATGGCATGTTCAGACGTCGCGGAAGAAACCGTGCGGAACCATCAGAAAAGGCCAAGAGTGTCGAATACCGATGATGCTTTCTGCCACCGTAGGCAGTTTGCCTCTGCCGCAGCCTTTGCATGAGGCCTTTCGAAAAGGATCGTCCGCCAAAGACCATGATCATTTCCGCTTTGGACCTTTTCATGCAAAAGGCCCCGGCATCGCTGCCGGGGCCCTTGTGTCGGCGGAAGGGCGCGGGGATCACGCCTCTTCGGTTTCGCCCTTCTTCTCCACGATCTCGGCCCCGGTTTCCTGATCGACCATCTTCATGCCCAGACGGACCTTGCCGCGGTCGTCGAAGCCCAGAAGCTTTACCTTCACTTCCTGGCCTTCCTTCAGGATCTCGTTCGGGTGGTTCAGGCGCTTGTTGGCGATCTGGGACACGTGGACCAGACCGTCGCGCTTGCCGAAGAAGTTCACGAAGGCGCCGAAATCGACCAGCTTCACCACACGACCCGTGTAGATGTGGCCTTCTTCCGGTTCCGCCACGATCGACCAGATCATGTCATAGGCGCGCTTGATCGCATCGGCGGAGCTCGACGCGATCTTGATCACGCCGTCGTCGTTGATGTCGACCTTGGCACCCGAGGTTTCCACGATCTCGCGGATGACCTTGCCGCCCGAGCCGATCACTTCGCGGATCTTGTCGGTGGGGATGGTCAGCGTTTCGATCTTGGGCGCATACTCGCTGAAGCCCTGCGGGGCGGACAGCGCTTTGTTCATCTCGCCCAGAATGTGCAGGCGGCCGTCCTTGGCCTGTGCCAGCGCCTGTTCCATGATCTCGGGCGTGATGCCCGCGACCTTGATGTCCATCTGGAGCGAGGTGATGCCGTTTTCGGTGCCCGCGACCTTGAAGTCCATGTCGCCCAAGTGATCCTCGTCGCCGAGGATGTCGGTCAGCACGGCCCAGCGGCCATCGTCTTCAAGGATCAGACCCATCGCCACACCCGCGACAGGTGCCTTCAGCGGAACGCCCGCATCCATCATCGACAGCGAGCCGCCGCAGACCGAGGCCATCGATGAGGAGCCGTTCGATTCCGTGATCTCGGACACGACGCGGACGGTGTAGGGGAAGTCGGTCGGTGCGGGCAGAACCGCCTGCAGCGCGCGCCATGCCAGTTTGCCATGGCCGATCTCGCGGCGACCGGGCGAGCCCACGCGACCCACTTCGCCGACCGAATAGGGCGGGAAGTTGTAGTGCAGCAGGAAGTTAGAGCGCGAGTTGCCGTGCAGCGCGTCGATGATCTGCTCATCCTCGCCGGTGCCCAGCGTCGTCACGACCAGCGCCTGCGTTTCACCGCGGGTGAAGAGGGCCGAGCCGTGGGTGCGCGGCAGCACGCCGGTTTCCGAGATGATCGGGCGCACCGTCTTGTTGTCGCGTCCGTCGATGCGCGCGCCACCGGTGATGATGTCGCCGCGCAGGATGGCGCTTTCCAGCTTTTTGATCGCCGAGCCGAGATCGGCATCGGCGCGGTCTTCGTCCGACAGCGCGGCCTTGATCGCATCGACGGCGGCCGAGATCGCGTTGGTGCGGTCCTGCTTGTCCTTGATGGCGAAGGCGGCGCGCATCTGGGTTTCGCCAGCGGCCTTCACGCGGGCATAGAGGGCCGAGTAATCCGGCGGCGAGAAGTCGAAGGGTTCCTTCGCAGCGTCTTCGGCGAGGTCGATGATCAGGTCGATCACCGGCTGCATCGCGGCATGGCCGAACTTCACCGCGCCGAGCATTTCTGCCTCGGTCAGTTCATAGGCTTCGGATTCCACCATCATCACGGCGTCTTTGGTGCCCGCGATGACGAGGTCGAGGCGCTGGTCGGGGTTGTTGCGGAGGTTCTGCAGATCGTCGACCGACGGGTTCAGCACGTATTCGCCGTTCGAGAAGCCGACGCGCGCCGCGCCGATCGGGCCCATGAAGGGCACGCCCGAGATGGTGAGGGCGGCGGAGGCCGCGATCATCGCCACGACATCGGGTTCGTTGTGCAGGTCATGCGACAGCACCGTCGCCATGACGAGGACTTCGTTCTTGAAGCCGTCCACGAAGAGCGGGCGGCAGGGACGGTCGATCAGGCGGGAGGTCAGCGTTTCCTTTTCCGAAGGACGCGCCTCGCGCTTGAAGAAGCCGCCCGGGATCTTGCCGGCGGCGTAGTATTTTTCCTGATAATGCACGGTCAGGGGGAAGAAGTCCTGCCCCGGCTTTGCGCTTTTCGCAAAGGTGACGTTGGCCATGACCGAGGTTTCGCCCAGCGTGGCGATCACGGTGCCGTCGGCCTGACGGGCAACCTTCCCGGTTTCCAGAGTGAGCGTTTCACCGCCCCACTGGATCGATTTCTTGATAACGTTGAACATCAGCGGATCCTATCTGAGGGTGTCCGGCCCCTGCCGGCCCCCCGTTTTCATGGCGGCCCCATTGCCGCCGCCCCCTATCCTTCGCATGTGGCCGGGGGCATGGCCTCACGTCGCAGATGGGCGGCGCATACAGGAAAACCGGGTCGTTGGAAAGGACGCAGATTCGCCCGCGCGCCTGCACCGCCGATAAGCGAATGTTAGATTTTTGGCGCCAGTCTTTCCCCCAACTTGCAGGAGGACTGGATGCTGGACGCACATGCAACGCTCGACCGCCGGATCAATCTGCGGCTGGTGCTGGATCAGGCCATCGATGCGGCTGTCCTGATCGATGACAGGAACTGCATCATCTATCTCAACGCCGCTGCCGAACGTCTGTGGGGCCATCACGAGGCCGAGGTGATCGGGCGCAACGTCGAGATTTTGTTGCCTGCAGACCTGCGCGGACCGCATGAGACCCGGGTCAATCGGCCTTCGGGGACGCTGAAGACCTTTGTCACGGGATCGCCGCGCGAGGTGCAGGTGGACCGCAAGGATGGGCGCAGGGTGTGGGTTGCGCTCTCGATGTCGCCGCTGCGCGCCGAGGATGGCACGGCGTGCTGCGCCGTTTTCGCGCGGGACGTCACCGAAGACAGGAAGAACCGCGTCGCCATCCGCCAGACCTTGGAAAGCACGATGGATGCCGTGGTGTCGATCGATGCCGCCAACATGGTGACCTTTTTCAACGCCGCCGCCGAAAAGCTCTGGGGCTATACGGCGGCCGAGGTTGTGGGGCAGAACGTCAAGATGCTGGTCCCGCCGCAGATGCAGGGGGATCATGACGGGTTCGTCAACCGCCATCGGAAAACGGGTGAGAACCGGATCGTGGGCACCAGCCGGGAAGTCAGCATCCATCGCAAGGACGGCCAGATCGGCACGGCGATCCTGTTGCTGTCGATGATCGATCTGGGTGATGGGACGAAGCTTTACACCGCCTTCCTGAAGGACATCACCGCGCAGAAGGCGATGGCCAGCCGGACGATCAGGGTGGTGCAGGATCTGCTGGGCAACATCATCCAATTCAACCAGCGGATCGGGACGATCGCGCAGATGACGAACCTTCTGTCGCTGAATGCCTCGATCGAGGCGGCGCGGGCGGGGGATGCGGGGCAGGGCTTCGCCATCGTTGCGCAGGAGATCCGCAAACTGGCCAATCAGGTCTCGGCCATCACGGACGAGATCGAGGGGCTGGTGGAAAACGGCCAATCCAGCGTGCAGGAGATGGGCAGGCATCTGTGACAAAAGAAAACGCCCGCGCGGGTGGCGCGGGCGTTCCTGTTCCTGCTGCGCTGCGGATCAGCGGCGCAGGCCGAGGCGCGCGATGAGCGAGGCGTAGCGGGCCTCGTCCTTGGCCTTGAGATAGTCCAGCAGCTTGCGGCGCTGGGCGACCAGCATCAGAAGGCCACGGCGAGAGTGGTTGTCCTTCTTGTGGGTCTTGAAATGCTCGGTCAGGGTCGCGATGCGCGACGACAGGATCGCGACCTGAACCTCGGGCGAACCGGTGTCGCCTTCCTTGGTCGCGTAGTCCTTGATCAGGCGGGTCTTTTCTTCGACGGTGATCGACATCGGATGTCTCCTGTAAAGAGGGTGAAGGCACAAGCCGGGATGTCGTCCAGCAGGGCCGATGGAACCGGTGCCCGAGTCGCACGACACGGGGCGGATGCGGGCGTATAGGGGGAATTTCCGCGAAAGGAAAGCCCTTTTCCCTTGTTCCACAGCGGTTGCGGATGGCCGAGGGGCCGGGGATTTAATTTACCAAGCCTGCAGATAGCGGGCCGGCGGCGGGGCGTTTTGCTGGAGTCGCGGGGGTGATTCTGGCACCATTTCGCGGTGTGGCGCGCCGGGGGCGGCGTGGTGTGTGTGGTCAGGGGTGTGGCATGTTGGCCTTGATGGGGCTTATTGGGCTTGTCGCCGCAGGCGTTGCCGCGGATGCCGTTCTGAACAATTCCGATCCGGAGGACGATCCCGCCGAGGAGGACGGGGTGGAGACTGCCGAGCAAGGCGTCGCGGCAGGTTCTGCCGATGCGGACGGCGCGCGGTTGGAGGCGGCGGAAATGGCGGCCGCAGGGGCCGCGCTGGCCGAAAGCCTTGCCGAAGAGGGCGTCGCGCTGAGCGATGATCTGCCGGACGTGCCCGATCAGGCCACCCGTCAGACGGGGACGGAAGGGGGCGACATCCTGAATGGCCGGGGTGGTGACGACACGCTGATGGGCGGCGATGGGCAGGATGCGCTGGCCGGATCGGGTGGGAATGACGTGCTGTGGGGCGGCGACGGCGCGGATGTTCTGGACGGCGCGGCGGGGGATGACCTGCTGCAGGGGCGGGCCGACCATGACACGATCACCGCAGGCGCGGGGGCGGACACGCTGCGCGGTGGCGCGGGCGCCGATCAACTGGCGGGGCAGTCCGGCGATGATCTGATGGCGGGCGGTCTGGGCGATGACAGTCTGCTGGGCGGCGAGGGCAACGATACGGCGCGGGGCGGTGCCGGTGCAGACTGGCTGGAGGGCGGCTGGGGCGATGATGCGCTGTCTGGCGGTGCCGGGGATGACACCGTCGACGGCGGGGCGGGGAATGACACACTGAATGCCGGGACAGGGGCGGATTTCCTGAATGGCGGTGCGGGGGATGACCTGATGCGCCTGACTGGCGGCACATTTGCGACCGGTGGGGAGGGGGCGGATCGGTTCGAGTTGATGCCGATGGAGGCCGGGGCGGGAATGGCGACGGTGGCGGATTACGACGCCGGAACTGATCGGCTTGTCGTGATGTTGGAGCCTGGGGCGGGGGGCGCGGTGCCCGAAGTGGCGGTGCAGGAGTCCGGCGAGGACGCGCTGATCCTTGTGGACGGCACGGTGGTGGCGCGGGTCATCGGTGCGGCGGGTTTGACGGCGGATCAGTTGATCCTTCAACCTGCCTGAGTGAAGAAGGGCAGGAAGGCGTCCAGCACGGCCTGCGGGTTTTCCTCCATCACGAAATGGCCCGAGTTGCAGGACGTATCGGTGACGTGATCGGCCCAGCGCCGCCAGATGCCTGCCGGATCGCCGGTCCGGGCAGGAAAGCCGTGGTGACCCCAGAGGAAATGAAGCGGGGCGGCGATGCGGCGGCCTGCGTCGCGGTCGGCGATGTCATGCGCGCGGTCGGTGGTCGCACCGGCGCGGTAATCGGCACACATGGCGTGGATGCGGGCCGGGTCCTGTGCCTGCGCGCGATAGGAGGCCAGCGACGCGGGCGGAAAGACGTTCAGCGACTTCGACTGCGTCCAGCCTTGCAGCGTGTGGTCGAGCCAGGCCACGGGATCGGCGGCGATCATGCGTTCGGGCACAGGGGCCGGCTGGGCGAGGAAGGTCCAGTGCCAAGCCGACATGGCAAGGTCATAGCCCCAGGTATCCCAGTATTCCGCCGTGGGGGCGATTTCGATGATGCCCAGCCGCCGCACCCGCGCGGGATGGTCGAGCGCGAGGCGATAGGACACGCGCGCGCCCCGGTCGTGACCGAGGATATGGGCGTAGGGAAGGCCTATGTGATCCATCAGCGCGACGACATCGGCGGCCATCTGCCGCTTGGAATAGGTGGTGTGGAGGGTATCGTCGGGGGGCGCGTCGCTTTGGCCATAGCCGCGCAGGTCGGGGATGATGACGCGGAAATGTTTTGCCAAGGCGGGCGCGACGCGCGCCCAGCAAAGGCTGTTTTCGGGAAAGCCGTGCAGCAGGATCAGGGCTTCGCCCGCGCCCGCCTCCTGCACCGACAGGGTGATGCCCGGCAGGGCGACAGGTCGGCGGGTGAAACCGGGGATTTCGGTCATGGCTGGGACCTTTGCGGCCACGGCTCGGGCTGCTGATCGTAGCCGATATAGAGCGGATGCTTCGGGTGCCCGTCCTTGGACAGGCCGAGGGTGAAAAGCGGGTGGCCTGTGGCGCGCAGAAGCGCTTCGACCTGCGGGCCGCGGTTAAGATGCGCGCCATGAGTGCCCCAAGCACAGAGGATGCGGTCGGCCCAATCGGTGGCGCTGTCTTGGATGGCGGCGTCATTGGCGGGGCCGATCGGATCAGGTTCCGCCCGCATGACGCGCGGGTCGGTGGCGCGGAAGGCAAAGATGTTGGTGACGCGGAAAGACCCGAAGCCCAAGGCGCGGGCGCGGCGTTCGCAGCGTTCCACGGTGGGGTCGTTCTGGAATTCCGTCGCGGTGGAGGGGTTGAGCATGATGAAGAGCGCCTTCGGCCCCGCCGGGTTCCAGACACGGGTCAGCAGGTAGCGATAGCTTTCGCAGGGCGAGTAGACGGCGGTGGAGGCGGCGTCGCCCTTCTGATGGTGGCGGGTGATCATGCGTGGTCGCCTGTGGCTGGCCGCTGGGGGCATTCTGCCCCCAGACCCCCTGAGAGTATTTTTCCCAAGATGAAGTGGGAAGAGGTCAGTTGAAGACCCGCGAGGGGTGGAGTTCGCCCGCCTGATAGCGCCCGATGGCGATGGGGCGGCCTTGATAGGAGGCCCAGACCTCTGTCCCCCAGTCGATGCCGGAAGCGATGACCATGCCCGGATTGCCGTTCCGGATGCGCGCCGCGCCTTCCGCTGTGGCGGAGACATGGGGCAGGTCTTCCAGCGCGATCTCCAGCGGTTTCAGGTAGCTGTCGAGTTCGGGGTTATGGGCCATCTGGTCGATCTCGTCGAGGGAGAGGCCATCCTTGGCATCGAAGGGGCCGGACCATTCCCGCCGCAGCCAGAGGACATGGCCATGGCAACCGAGCGCCGCGCCAAGGTCGCGGGCGATGGAGCGGACATAGCCGCCCTTGCCGCAGACCATCTCAAGGAGCGCATGGTCGGGATCGGGACGGTCGATCAGGTCAAGGCGTTCCACCCAGAGCGGGCGGGGCGCGAGGTCGAGGCGTTCGCCTTCGCGCGCAAGGTCATAGGCGCGTTCGCCATCCACCTTTACGGCGGAAAACTGCGGCGGCACCTGTTCGATCTGCCCGCGGAAGGGGGCGAGGGCGGCGCGGAGGGCGTCATCTGTCGGGCGGGTGGCGGCGGTGGCGATGACGCTGCCTTCGGCATCGTCCGTGGTGGTGGCAGCGCCGAAGCGCACCATGAAGCGATAGCATTTCAGCGCGTCGGTGATGTGGGGGACGGTTTTCGTCGCCTCTCCCAGAGCCACGGCAAGGACGCCGGTCGCGGCGGGGTCAAGCGTGCCGGCATGGCCTGCCTTCTGTGCGGCGAGCGCCCATTTCACCTTGTTCACGACGGAGGTGGAGGTGATCCCGGCGGGCTTGTCCACGATGAGCCAGCCTGAAACCGCCCTGCCTTTTTTCCCGCGCGCCATGCCTGCCTCCGAGGGTGAAGGCGGCCTGCTAACGAAGCGGCGGGCGCGCGTCAACCGCCGATGGTCGCTTTGCCCTTTTCCCCGGTGGCCTTCCCCTGCTATCCCTTCGGCCATGAACTGGACCTTGCCCAATATCCTGACGGTCATCCGTCTGTTGGCGGCGCCCGGCGTGGCGGTGATGTTTCTTTATTTCCATCGGCCATGGGCGGATTGGCTTGCGCTGACGCTGTTCGTCAGTGCGGCGGTGACGGATTGGTTCGACGGCTATCTGGCGCGGGCGTGGAAGCAGGAGTCGAAGTTCGGCGCGATGCTGGACCCGATTGCCGACAAGGCGATGGTGGTGATCGCGCTGGTTATCATCACGGGCTATTCGGGGATGAACCCGTGGCTGATCCTGCCGGTGACGGCGATCCTGTTCCGCGAGGTCTTTGTTTCGGGCCTGCGCGAGTTTCTGGGGGCCAAGGCCGGGCTTTTGAAGGTGACGAAACTGGCGAAGTGGAAGACCACGGCGCAGATGGTTGCGATTTCCGTCCTCTTCCTTGGCACGGGGTTGGAGCATGTGGAGGGCATCGCGCGGCAGGGCCTGACGATGGATCAATATGCGGACCTTGTCAGTCAGGGGCTGGCCGATCCGATCCGATCCTGCGGGACGCGGGGCTGTTCGTCCTATGCCACGCTGGTGGGGCTGGTGCTGATCTGGATCGCGGCGGTGCTGACGCTGGTCACGGGGTTTGACTATTTCCGCAAGTCGTTGCCCTTTCTGAGAGACGGGACATGATCGACATCCTCTACTTCGCTTGGGTGCGGGAACGGATCGGCCTGCCGAAAGAGCGGGTGGAGACCACGGCACCCACTGTGATGGCGCTGGTGGAGGAGTTGCGGGCGCGGGAAGAGCGGTACGAGGCCGCCTTCGCAGATCTGGCCAGTCTGCGCGTGGCCTTGGATCAGGAGCTTTCGTCCTTCGATGCCCCCTTGGCGGGGGTGCGCGAGGTGGCCTTCTTTCCGCCGATGACGGGGGGCTGATCCATGCGGATCGCGGTGCAGGAGGCGGCCTTTGATCTGGGGAATGAGGCGCGGGCCTTTGCTGCGGGTGCCGCGGGGGCCGGGGCGGTTGTCACCTTCACCGGGGTCGTGCGCGGCGATGGCGGCATGGCCGCGATGGAGATCGAGCATTATCCGGGCATGACCGAGAAGGCGATTGCCGGGATCGCGGCGCAGGCGATGGAACGCTGGCGGTTGACCGATGCGCTGGTGATCCATCGGCATGGGCGGCTGCAGGTGGGCGAGGCGATCATGATGGTGGCGACCGCAGCACCGCATCGGGCCGATGCCTTTGCGGCGGCCGAATTCCTGATGGATTATCTGAAATCCCGCGCGCCCTTCTGGAAGAAGGAGATCGGCGCCGACGGCGCGGCATGGGTCGCGGCCAAGGAGGCAGATGAGGCCGCGCTTACGCGCTGGTGAAGCGGGTCCTGTAGGCGGGCTGACGGTCGCCCGGCATCGGTTCGGCCAGATAGACGGCGCGGGCGATGGCGCGGGCTAGGCAACAGGCGGCGGCGTGGCCGAGGGCGAAGGTATCGGCCACAGGATCGGATATCGGGCGCACAGCCGTGCTGATGGCAAAGACGAGATCGCCGTCCAGCGGCGTATGTGAGGGGACAAGCGCCCGCGCCATCCCATCCTGCGCGGCTGTGGCAAGGCGCAGGCATTCGGCCTGTGTCAGAGCGGCGTCGGTGGCGACGATGGCGATGGTGGTTGCTTCGCCCAGCCGCTTTCTCGGTGGGGGTTCGTGGCCGGGGTCATGGGTGGGGGCAGGGCCGATGCCGCCGAATTCATCCCCCATTTCCCATGGGGCGGCCCAGAAATGGGGGCCGTCGCCGACGATGGCCGAGCCGAGGGCGTTGACCGCGACCAGTGCACCGACGGTATGGCCCGAGGCGAGGAGGGCAGAGGCAGAGCCGAGCCCGCCTTTGAGGTCGGCCGTCGTCGCGCCATAGCCCGCGCCTGCGCTGCCAAGGGGTGGGGTTTCGGTCAGGTTCTCGACTGCGGCGCGGCCTAGGGCGTAGTAGGGGTTGCGGTCCCAGTGCTTGTCGCCGCCATTCAGCAGGTCGAAGAGAATCGCGCCGGGGACGAGGGGCACGCGCTGATCGCCCACGGCAAAGCCGCGCCCCTGCGCGCGCAGGACATCCGCCACGCCGGAGCAGGCATCCAGCCCGAAGGCCGACCCGCCTGACAGGACCAAAGCATCCACCTGCTGGATCAACCGGTCGGGGGCGAGGATGTCGGTCTCGCGCGTGCCGGGTGCGCCGCCCATGACGTTGACGGCGGCGATAAAGGGGCGGTCGGCGGTTAGGACGGTGACGCCAGAGCGCAGCCGCGTGTCATGGGCATGGCCGACGAAGAGGCCCGTCACATCAGTGATCAGGTTCCGGGGACCGGGGCGCATGGGATCACAGCCTGCGCGAAAGGCGGGTTGCCGGTGCGCGGCCTGTGCCGAGGATCGGACATCTTGTCATGCGCGCGGCTCCTCCTGCGCCCCGGTATTGTTGATCCAAGCCGTGGCACGACGGGGCTGAGGCTGCAAGCGAAACGGGCGGCCCCTCAGGAAGACCGCCCGTCCCGCCAAGAGGTGCCGCCGGAGGAACGGCACCGAAGAAAGGGTTCGATCAGAAGTCGAAGATATCGCGCAGGATGGACTTCTTCTTCTTCGGATAATGGCCATGACGGCGGTAATAGTCGTCATCATTGCGGTCGTCGCTGTCCCAGCCGCCGCGGGCATAGCCTTGCTGCGGGTAGGGCTGGCCCTGCGGATATCCGGGCGCCGGGGGCGGCGGGGCATAGCCCTGCGCGGGCGGCTGCGGCGGCGGCACGGGCGCGGCGGCGGG
>VYLE01000155.1_pt1 | contig 63599 bp, 65 predicted proteins | sample 5114391 | NCBI WGS metagenome assembly VYLE01 (sample SAMN12291771, study PRJNA351875) | freshwater metagenome | isolation source: freshwater lake | place: USA: Michigan, Kent Lake | collected 2013-08-15 | reverse complement strand
GCGGCGGCGGTCGCGGCGGCGCGACCGGCGGCCGTCTGGCGCGGCTCGGCGGCATTCAGGGCCGCGCGAAAATTCGCCGCCTCCAGCTTGCCGAGACGGATGATGTCCAGATCCAGCGGGTCGCCGTTGGTCAGGGTCTCGCCGAGCGCAACATGGCCGTTCACCAGGGCCTCGCACCAGGCGACCAGAGGATAGTCACTCTCGGGCGCGCCGCGCGGCATGGGATTGGCGTAGGCCACGGCCTCGCGGAAGCGCTGGGTGTCCTCGATCTCGACCCTTGGCGCGGTCGACATCACCCCGGCGTCCTGCGGCAGCGGGGCTTGTGTGGCGATGAGGACGGCAGAGACGAGACTGGAAAACATGGAGACATCCGGGGTCGCTGACGGAAGGGGCAGCCCGCAAGGCTTGTACAGGCTCGATGGTTTTTATGCGGCATCGCGCCCGGCAACAAAAAAGGCGGCGGACCCGAAGATCCGCCGCCCCAGATTGTCTCAGGTATCAGGCCTTAGAAGTTGGCGGTGACACCGAAGAAGAAGTAACGGCCCAGCGAGTCATAGACCTGCGGGTAGGTGTTGCCGTTGCCGGTCGTGCCCACGCTGTAGGACAGTTGCGGATCGTCATCGAGGACGTTGTTGACGCCGGCGCGCAGGGTGACGGTATCCATCACCTGCCAGGTTGCCGCCAGGTCGAGGTAGTTCTCGGCTTCGAAGTAGCGGTCCAGACGGGTGCCGCCGTTGTTGAGCGTGCCGGTCGCAGCGTTCAGGACGGCGAGTTCAACTTCGCCGTAGTGACGCCAGGTTGCCGACAGGTCCATGTCCCACGGGGTGAGCCAGGTGGCCCGGGCGCGGTGACGGTACTCCGGGTTCGGCGTGCCGCACTGGTTCGCGAAGAAGCCGGCGCAGTCATAGACCGAAGACACCGTGCCGAGGCCCGTGTCCGTGATCAGCTCGTTCAGCAGGGTGCCCACGAAGGACAGCTGCATCGAACCCAGGTTGGCAATGCCCATGTCTTCGAGGTCGAAGGCATAGTTGGCGTTGAAGTCCAGGCCCGAGGTCGCGAGACCACCGATGTTGTTGTTCAGGTCCTGAACAACGCCGGTGCCGACCCAGAGCTGGCCACCCACGTTACGGGTGATCCGACCACAGGCGGCCGCATCGTTGGAGCCATAGCAGAGGTTCAGGGTGTTCAACGCGCCGACCGTCGAGACCAGGCCGTCGACCTGGATATCGAAATAGTCGACCGAGATGTTGAAGCCCGGAACGAAGCTCGGGGTCCAGACCACACCGTAGGTGTAGGTGTCGGCTTCTTCAGGGTTCAGGTTCGGGTTACCGCCGCCGAGCAGGTTGTACTGGCCAGCCGGGCTGTCGAGGGCACCGCTGGTCGACTGACCGGCCGTGACCTGGTGACGGGCCGTACCGATGCAGTTGGCCGCAACAGCGCCAGTGGTGGCGTCGCAGGGGTCACGATCGGCGTCGAACAGACCAAAGCCCTGGGCTGCGAACAGCTCGATGACGTTGGGCGCCCGCACAGCGCGCGAGTAGCTGGCGCGGAAGCGGATGTCCTCGATCGGGGCGTAGTCAGCGCCGACCTTGTAGGTGTCGGTGCCGAGGTTTTCGTACTCCGAACGACGGTAGGCGGCGTCGATCGAGGCCGAATAGGCCCAGGGCTGATCATCGGCCAGCGGGATCTGGATTTCACCGAAGACTTCGGCGACGTCCGCATCACCCGTCACACCGATCGTCGGGCCACCCTGACCGGCACCGTCGCCGGTGGCGAAGGCGTTGTCGGTCGTGGAGCCGAGGTAGTCACGACGGTATTCGGCACCGAACGCGACCTGGACGGTGCGCGACGAGGTCGGCATCGACCAGCCCGTGTCACCCGTGATGGCAGCGGTGACGACCTGTTGGGTCGTTTCACCGGTCTGGATCAGCGGGATCTGGACATAGTTCAGAGCGGCCTGCGTGACACCACCGGCGATGAAGATGTCGTAGGGAACGCAGGTGGGGTCCGTGCCGTTGACGACCGAACGGCAGGTCGGGACGCCACCGACGCTGACGACGTCAAGGGCGCGGCCGAGGCGGGTGGTCGAGAAGTCGTTCAGATACACGCGCGACAGGTTGACACGCGAGAACTGGGCGGCCAGGTCGTAGTTCCAGCCCGGCGAAAGCTCACCGCGAACGCCGACGACGCCGCGATAGGATTCATAGTTGAGCGAGTCCTGACGACCGCCGCCTTCAACGTTACGGCGACCGATGTAGAGGGTCCGGCGGTTGTCCGCGAGGACGTCAGCTGCCGTACAGCCGATGGTCGTGCGCTGTTGGGCGCCGAGCAGCGGGTTACCGCAGTTGATGTCGGGGGTGCTGAAGAAGTTGCCCGACGGAGCGATCTGGGCGACCGACTTGTAGTCCGAGAACATCAGCTGGGCGAAGACTTCAGCCTTGTCGCTGACCTCATAGCGACCGAAGGCGCCCATGGTGTAGCGCTCGTCCGGACGCTGATAGTAGTTCAGCGGGCCGAAGTTGTAGTTGCCGGTGTCGGCGTTGAACGGAACGAAGGTCCGGCCGGTGCCCAGGGTGGAGTTGAAGGTTCCGAAGTCCGTGAAACGGCCCGGGAACGAGGTGCCGGAACCGCCGCAGGAGTAGGTCGTGGGGCGGGCAGCAGCCGGAGCGCCGAGGGCGCAGGCCGAATAGTCGCGGTCGCCCTGGAGGATCGGGTTGTTGTTGCGATAGCCGGCGTAGGCCATCAGGTTGCCCTTGCCGTCGGCCGAGGACACGCCGAGGGTCACGTTCAGCGAGCGGCTCTCACCGTCGGAGACGTTGTCGTCCGGCAGGCGGAACTGGGCAGCGTTGGTCGTGCCGCGGCGAGCGATTTCAGCCCGCAGGTTGCCGACGCCGTCATAGTCGTTGTTGTGCTGATAGAAGCCGTACTGGGCGTCGACCTGCAGGCCTTCGAAGTCCTTCTTCATGATGAAGTTGACGACGCCGGCGACAGCGTCCGAGCCGTAAACGGCGGAGGCGCCGCCGGTCAGGACTTCAACGCGCTCGACCAGTTGTTCCGGAATCTGGTTCAGGTCGGCCGCGTCATCGTTCGGCGAGCCGTAGCCCATACGACGACCGTCGATCAGCACCAGGGTGCGCGACGAGCCGAGGTTACGCAGCGAAACCGTGGCCGTACCCGACGAACCGTTCGACACGGTCGAGTTCTGGGCGGCGAAGGCCTGCGGCAGCTGGGAGATCAGGTCCTCGACCCGGGTCACGCCCGCAACGTCGATGTCCTCGCCCGTGACCTGCGTCACCGGGCTGGTGGTGACCAGGTTGGTTTGCGGGATGCGCGAGCCGGTGACGATGACATCGTCAAGGTCCTGCGACGGCGCGTCCTGGGCCATGGCCGGCGCGGCGAAGGCGAGAGCGGCGAATCCGCCGATCATCGTCGTCGACAGCAGCCGATTGCGGATTTTTTGGGTTCTCAAGGTCGTCTCCTGGTTTTCGACGCGGTCCGGAGTTCGGTGCGTCGCGGACTTAGAAATGGAATATTCCCTTCCCCCGCGGACGGAATCCGACCGCAGTTGCGGAAGGGTATGCTCTGCCCGTCCCTAATCGCCAGCCAAATTACACAGGTGTAACTATGTCGAAGCGATACTGTCGTATTTAGGCCACGATACGGACATCGATGCGCCAGCGGGTTCGGGAGGTTGACCGTCGGGGCATCTTGACCGACTGAAGTCAGCGTCTCCGACACAGGCTCTATCGAGGTTGAACCGATGGCATTGATTTCCGGACTCGCTGCGCTGGCCGCGGCGTCGACCCTTTCGACGCAGGCGGTGCCCGCCCAGGACCGTCCCGAAGTGCTGGCGCGACTGATGGCCTGCCGGGCGGTTGCCGACAGTACGGCCCGGCTGGCCTGTTTCGATACCGCGGCCGGGGCGCTGGATACGGCAGAGCGGCAGGGTGACCTGGTGGTGATAGACCGTGCCGGGGTCGACGAGACCCGCCGCCAGCTGTTCGGGTTTCAAATGCCCTCCCTGCCCCGGCTGTTCGGCCCGGAGGGTGCGGTCGAGCTTGATTCCATCGACTCGACCCTTCAGGGCGCATCCCTCGTCGGCGAGGGACGCTGGGTCTTCCGCCTGGCGGACGGCAGCGAGTGGCGCCAGATCGATTCCGAACGCGTCCGCTTCCAGAACCGTCCCGGACAGCCCGTTCGCGTCCGCAAGGGCGCGCTGAACAGCTTCCTGCTGACGGTCGACGGCAGCCGGGCGGTCCGGGTGCGGAGGCAGTAGGGATGACCCTCCGCCCCCTTTCCCCGACCGTCTCGGTTTCGGCGCAGCTTTCGCCCGACGTCATGCCCGAACTGGCGGCCTCCGGCTTCAAGCGGGTCATCAGCAATCGCCCGGACGGCGAAGAACCCGGCCAGCCCCCGGCCGCCGTCATGGAGGCGGCCGCCCTGGAAGCCGGCCTGACCTTTGCCTGGATTCCGGTGTCCGGCCTGCCCGGTCCGGACCAGGTCGCGGCGGTAGCGGCCCTGCTGGCCGACGGCGTGCCGACCGTCATGTTCTGCCGTTCCGGCATGCGATCGGCATCCGCCTGGGCGATGTCGGAGCGCCTCGGGGGCGTGGATGCGGACGCGCTGCGCGCGGCTGCCGCTACAGCGGGCTATGATCTGGCCCGGGTTCCGCTGTAGCGACCTCGCAGCGGCAAACGGTCTAGCGAAGGATGGCCACGCGGGTGGCGTAGGGGACCGGTTCCGGCGTGCAGGACGCCACGGCGAGTTGCATCGCCATGAGACACAGGAAGGCCGCCGCAATGGGCTGGAGCCGATTTGAGACAGCCAGGGCGATGGAAACGGCCACTTTCGGGACTCCGCAGAAGATTTACAGAGTCCTGAGGCAAGAGATGGACCGCGTCGGATGATCCCTTTCGTGCCGATGCCGGCCTTCGAATACGGCCGGACGGATGCTGTCTCTCCGCTGATCCGGCGGGTGATCGCCAACAATCCCGGGCCCTTCACCTTCACCGGCACCGGAACCTATATCGTCGGCCGCGCCGGGGATGGGGCGGGCGTGGCGGTGATCGATCCGGGCCCGCTCGACGAGGCCCATCTGGCGGCCCTGCTGGCAGCGGTGGAGGGCCAGACGGTCAGCCATGTGCTGGTGACCCATACCCACCGGGATCACGCCCCCCTCGCCCGACCGTTCGCCGAGGCCGTCGGCGCGCCGGTTCTGGCCGCACCCCCGGCGCGGACCGTCCATGTCGCGGCGTCGCTGGACGAGGAGGATGACGAGACCTTTTGCCCGGACATCGTTCTGACCGGTGGCGAACGTCTGGCGGGAGACGGCTGGACGCTCGAGGCCATGGCCACGCCGGGCCACGCCTCCAACCACCTGGCCTTCGTCCTGACCGAGGAAAACGCCCTGTTCAGCGGGGATCACATCATGGGCTGGTCCACGACCATCGTGGCCCCGCCGGACGGCGACATGGCCGCCTATATGGCCAGTCTGGACGCGGTGATGGTGCGCGATTTCTCAACCATCTGGCCGACGCACGGCGCGCCGATCACCGAACCGCGGCCATTTCTGGAGGCCTACCGGGCGCACCGGCTGGGGCGCGAGGCCCAGGTCCTGGCCCGGCTGGCGGCAGGAGACCGGCGGATCGCCGACATGGTTCCGGTCCTCTACGCCGCCGTGGACTCACGACTGTGGCCGGCAGCCAGCCTGTCGGTCTGGGCCCATCTGATCGCGCTGGAACGGGCCGGGATCGCACGGGCGACGCCGGCGCCGACCATCGATGCGGACTGGGCCCTGACCTGAGCCTCAGCCGGCGGCGCGCAGGGTTTCGCTGATGGCCGTCGCCATCCGGCAGGCTTCGCCGCCATGAGGACGGTGATCGCGGGCGGCGACGCGAATGTCGGTGCGGCCCGGACGGATGCGGATCACAGCGTCATGGTCGAAGCCGAACCAGAACCCTTCCTGGCTCCCGTCAGCCCGACCCACGCCTGCGCCGCGCAGGGTGAAGCCGGCCTGTTCGAGGGCGTAGATGGCCGCCGTGGGCGCGATCTGGCGCATGACCGGCAGGGCCCCGGGGCAGGCCTCTGGCCCCACAGCCGGACCGGGCCCCTGCCCGCCACGCAGCTCACCGAGGTCTCCGAAGCCCGGAATCTCGGTCAGGTCGGTACTGACGTTCTCGACCGGGCCGGCCGCCAGCCGGGCCTTCTGCCAGACGAAGCCGCCGAGGGTCAGGCCGGCAACCAGCACGGCGGCGAGTGCCGTCAGTCCGGATTTCCGGAAATGTGCGAACGACAGGACGAGGGCGACGACGGCCGCAGCCGCCCCGAGGAGGGCCAGAAACCAGCCGACCTGCAGGGTCAGCAGGTCATAGCCGATCTCGACCGGCCAGGCCCCGACCCGCGTCCCGAGGGCCGCGACCAGCACGAGCACGGGCGCGGCGACGGACAGCAGCGCCAACCCCTGGACCCGACCGGCTCCCGGCGAGCGGCGGGCCATGGGCTCAGGCCCCCGCCGTCGGCAGGCGATAGTCCTTCAGCCGCTCGCGTAGCAGCTTCTTGTCGATCTTGCCGGTGGCACCGAGAGGGATGTCGTCCACGAAGACGACATCGTCCGGCATCCACCATTTGGCGATCTTGCCCTGCAGGAAGTCGAGGTGCTCCTGCTTGTTCTGCGTCTGATCGGGCTTCAGCTTGACGATCAGGACCGGCCGTTCGTCCCATTTCGGATGGGCGGCACCGATCACCGCGGCCAGTTCGACCCTGGGGTGGCCGACGGCGATATTCTCGATCTCGATCGAGCTGATCCACTCACCGCCCGACTTGATCACATCCTTGGCGCGGTCGGTGATCTGCATGAAGCCATGCTCGTCGATGGTCGAGACGTCGCCGGTGTCGAAGAAGCCCTCGTGGTCGAGGATGTCGCCGCCCTCGCCCTTGAAATAGGCACCCGAAATGGTCGGGCCCTTGATCATCAGGCGGCCGTAGGTCGTGCCGTCATGGGGCATCTCCTGCCCGGCATAGTTCTTCAGCTTCAGCTCGACACCGAGCGGCGGCATGCCCTGCTTGACCCGCCACTTCATGCTCTCGTCATAGGGCAGGGCTTCCAGTTCGGGCGGCAGGATCGAAATGGTGCCGATCGGCGAGGTCTCGGTCATGCCCCAGCCCTGGATCACTTCGATGCCGAACTCGTCATGGAAGGCACGGATCAGGCTTTCGGGGACGGCCGAGCCGCCGATCATCACCCGCTTGACCGTCGGAATGGTCAGATTGTTCTCGCGCAGATGCGTCAGCAGCATCTGCCAGACGGTCGGGACAGCGGCGGAGAAGGTCACGCCCTCGGACACGATCAGCTCATAGATGGCGGCCCCGTCCATGCGCGCGCCCGGCATGACCAGTTTGGCACCCGAAGCCGGGCCGGCGAAGGCGATACCCCAGGCGTTGGCGTGGAACATCGGCACCACCGGCAGGATCACCTCCTTCGGCGACGGCCCGAGGACGGTGGACTGCATGCCCAGCAGCGTGTGGATGAAGTTCGACCGGTGCGAATACAGCACCCCCTTGGGGTTGCCCGTGGTGCCGGACGTATAGCAAAGGCCGCAGGCGGTCTGTTCATCGAACTGGCCCCAGACCACGTCTTCCGAGGCGGAGCCCAGCAGGGCCTCATAGCATTCCGCGCCCGGCAATTTGGTTGCCGGCATGGTCAGTTCGTCCGTCATCACCACCACCCTCTTGACCGAGGGGCAGTGCGGCAAAATGGCTTCCAGCAGCGGAATGAAGGTCAGGTCGACGAAGATGATGCGGTCTTCGGCGTGATTGATGATGTAGATCAGCTGTTCCGGGAACAGCCGCGGGTTCAGGGTATGGCAGACGGCACCCATGCCCATGATGCCGTACCAGACCTCCATATGGCGGCTGGTGTTCCAGGCCAGGGTGGCGATCCGGTCGCCGACCTTGACGTCCCAGTCCTTCAGCACGCTGGAGACGCGTTTGGCCCGGGCGTGGATTTCCGCATAGGTGGTGCGGACGATCGGTCCCTCGACGGACCGGGTCACGACCTCACGATGGCCATGCCAGTTCTTCGAGTGGTCGAGGATCTTGTCGACCGTCAACGGCCAGTCCTGCATCAGTCCGAGCATCTCTATCCCTCAAGGCTGCGCCTGCTTTTAGAGGCGCTTTGCAAACACGCTATCGGCGCGGTCGGCGATAAGCAACGTGACGTGAGGTCACCCTCCCGGCCTGCGGGCTTGGCGAAACCCGGTTCCCGGTCATAGAAGCGGCGCATGCCCATCCTCATCGCGATCACCGGTGGTTCCGGCTCCGGCAAGAGTACGCTGGCGGAAGCCCTCGTCTCGGCGCTGCCCGTCGGGAAGGCGGTGCTGCTGCGAGAGGATTCCTACTATCGCGATGCGGCCAGCCTGCCGGACTTCGATCCCGCCACCTTCGACTTCGACGATGTGACGGCGCGCGACCATGAGCTGATGATCCGCGACCTCGCCGAGCTCAAGGCCGGGCGGGACGTCATCGCCCCGCTCTATTCCTTTATCCACCATGGACGGGAACCCGGGGGTGAGGCGGTTCGAGCCGCCGATGTGGTCATCGTCGAGGGCACCCATGTGCTGTGCACACCCGGGCTGGTCGCCCTGTTCGACATCCGGGTGTTTGTGGACACGCCGGCGGACATCCGCTTCATCCGTCGCCTGCTCCGCGACCAGACCGAGCGCGGCCGCACCCCGGATTCCGTGGTCGCCCAGTACCTGGCGACCGTGCGACCCGGCCATGAGCGGCTGACCGAACCCTCGCGGGTGAACGCGGATTTCATCGTCGCCGATGCGACCGCCGCCGTGCGCCTGGAGGACCCGCAGGCCGTGGTCCGGCTGGTGGCACCCGTGCTGGCCCATCCATTGCTGGCACCGATGACTGGCACCTGACGGGCTGAACAAGGTTCGCGCCGCCCCTTGACCGCTCGCGGGCTCACACTTCACGGTGTGGACCCATGCAGGTGATGGACCCCAAGAACGACCTCGGCGAAGGCACTCCGGTAACCCTCGACCCCAAACAGCGGGCGATTCTTCAACTCGCCCGCAAGGCCTTTGTCAGCGAGGGATATGCGGCGACAAAGATCGAGCCGATCGCGCGTGAAGCCGGTGTGTCGACCGCTACCCTCTATGCCCTGTTCGACAGCAAGGACCAGCTGTTCGCGGCCGTCATCAATGACGCGGCCGAGGATTTTGCGCTGGAGATGGCCCGGCTCGGAGCCATCGAGGGCGACGCCCGCCAACAGCTGACCAGTTTCGCCGAAGCCTATGCAGCGTTCATGAGCGACCCGTTCGTCCGCGCCATCTTTCGACTGGTGATGGCAGAGCGTCCGCGCTTCCAGGCCGTGACCATGCGGTTCTTCGAAAGGGGCCGGCAAACGTTCGGCGCGACCCTGATCGCCATACTGATCGCCCAGTCGAAGTCGGGCGGCCTGCGACCGATTGACCGGCCATCCCGGGCGGCGGGCCATCTGATGGGGATGATCGAGCACCCGGTGTTTTTCGTGCCCCTGGTGACCGGCGACGAAATCAAGGTCCGGCGCACCAATGCCGAGATTGTCGAGGACGCCGTTGAAACCTTCCTGGCCCGCTACGGAGCCTGAGGGTTCAGGGCCGGATCAGGGCCAGAGACGCGTTTTCATCCACTCCGCGCCCGTGCGGTCGAACCTCAGACGGTCGTGCAGGCGGAACGGGCGGTCGCGCCAGAACTCGACGCTGTCAGGAACCACGCGCCAGCCGGTCCAGTGCTCCGGCCGGGGCACGTCCTCGCCTTCGAACCGGGCCGTCTCACGCGCCACGGCGGCTTCAAGCGCCGCCCGGCTGTCCAGCGGGCGCGACTGATCGGAAGCCCAGGCCCCGATCCGGCTCTCGCGGGCCCGGCTGGCGAAATAGGCGTCGGCCTCGGCAGCGGTAACGGGCTGGACGGAGCCGCGCACCCGCACCTGACGGCGCAGGGATTTCCAGTGGAACAGCAGGGCCGCGCGGGGATGCGCGGCCAGTTCCAGACCCTTGGCGCTCTCGCGGTTGGAATAGAAGGTGAAGCCACCCGCATCGACGTCCTTGAGCAGCACGACCCGGCTGTCCGGCGCACCCCCGGCGTCCACCGTCGACAGGGTCATGGCGTTCGGATCGTTCGGCTCGGTCCTTGTGGCATCGCCCAGCCAGTCGACGAACAGACCGATCGGCTCGGCCCGGTCGAAGATGGTCTCATCGCCATTGGCGGCCAGGGCGGCGGCGTAGTGCTCCGCATATTCCTCACGGGTCGGGCTGGGCGGGATCACGGATGCGGTCATGGACTGCAGATAGACCCTCAGGGTCGCCGTGGGGAGAGGGTTCGCAGTTAACCGGGCCTTGACCATCTCGGGAGTCTTAGTGCGCCGATGCGCGCACGATCGCACCCTGAAGTCGTCTCGACCCGCGAGGCCTTTGCCCTGCTTGGCCTGACCGGCCCGGTGGAGGGCGAGGCCCTCACGGCGGCCTTCCGTATCGCCATCAAGGCGGCGCGGCCAGAAGCCGCAGGCGGAAGCGAGGAGCGGTTTCGAAAAACCATCGCTGCCTGGCGGCTGATCCAGCGGCAAACCGCGCCCCTGGCGCTGGCGGCCCCGGCGACGCCGCCGCCGGCCGCGCCCTTGCTGGCGATCAGCCCGCTCGATGCCCTGAACGGCGGTGTGGCCGAGGTCAGGATCGGCGACCGGACCCTGCGTGTCCGGGTGCCGGCGGGTCTGCGCACCGCCGAACATATCCGGCTGAGGGCAGCGGGCGAGGATGGGGCGGACCTGTATCTGCCGGTTCTGGTGCGCGGCGCCGATGGACTGAGCGCCGTGGGCGACGATCTCTACATGACCTGCCCCGTCCCCCCTCGCCTGCTGGCCGACGGCGGGCGGCTGGAGGTCGAGACCCATGCCGGACCGCGCTCGGCCTGGCTGGTCGCGGGGCATCAGCCACTGCGGCTCCGGCTCAAGGGGCTGGGTCTGCCCGCCCGCGGATCGCGTCCGCAGGGCCATCTTTTCGTGACGCTGGAGCCGACTGAGGACACGCCCTCGGCGGCGGAGGACCTGCTGATCCGCTTCACACGCGTCTGGACGCCGGACCGGCTGGCGGCTTAGGTCGTCCCATGTCCCACAACAGCTTCGGCCATCTGTTTCGCGTGACGACCTGGGGCGAGAGCCACGGGCCGGCGATCGGCTGCGTCATCGACGGCTGCCCGCCGCTGATCCCCCTGACCGAGGCCGACCTCCAGCCCTGGCTGGACCGGCGCAAGCCGGGCGGCAGCCGCTTTGTCACCCAGCGGCAGGAGAGCGACACGGCGCGCATCCTGTCGGGCGTGTTCGACGACGGCAACGGCCCGGTGACCACCGGCGCGCCGATCGCCATCCAGATCGAGAACGAGGACGCCCGGTCGAAGGACTATGGCGAGATCGCCCGCGCCTTCCGGCCGGGTCACGCCGACTACACCTACCAGGCCAAATACGGGGTGCGCGATCACCGCGGCGGCGGACGGTCATCGGCGCGCGAGACGGCGATGCGGGTGGCCGCCGGGGCGGTGGCGCGCAAGGTGCTCGGAGAGGCGGTGCGCATCCGCGCCGGGGTGGTGCAGCTGGGGCCGCACCGGATCGCGCCCGAGGCCGTCGATTTAGACGCGGTGTACGACAACGCCCTGTTCGCGGCTTCAGCGACGGTCGTCCCGGCGTGGGAGGCCTATCTGGACAGCGTGCGCAAGGCCGGGTCGTCGATCGGGGCCGTCGTGGCACTGGAGGTCACGGGCCTGCCCGCCGGCTGGGGCGCGCCGCTTTATGGCAAGCTGGACGCCGAACTGGCGGCGGCGATGATGTCGATCAATGCGGTCAAGGGCGTCGAGATCGGCGCGGGGTTCGGTTCAGCCGAACTGACCGGCGAGGAGAACGCCGACGCCATGCGGCTGGGCGCGGACGGGCGGCCGGTCTTCCTGTCCAACCATGCGGGCGGGGTCCTGGGCGGCATATCGACGGGCCAGCCGCTGACGGCACGGGTGGCGTTCAAGCCCACCTCCTCCATCCTGACGCCGGGCCAGACCATCACCCGCGACGGAACCGAGACCGAGGTGAGGACCAAGGGAAGGCACGATCCCTGCGTCGCCCTGCGCGGCGTGCCGGTGGTGGAGGCGATGGCGGCCTGCGTGCTGGCGGATGCGATGCTGAGGCACCGGGCGCAGGTGGGGTGACCCCTTTTCGCCACTGACACTGTTGCCTATATAGCCGCCAGCGAGGTTCCTAACCCTCGGAGTTCCGGGAGCATCCCCATGATCGACGTTCGACCCTTCAACACCCTCGGCGGCGCCAACCACGGCTGGCTGAAGGCAAAGCACCATTTCTCCTTCGCCAACTACTATGACCCCGCCCGCATGAGCTGGGGCCGGCTGCGCGTCTGGAATGACGACGAGATCGCGGCGAAGTCGGGCTTTCCGCCCCACCCCCATGCCGACATGGAGATCATCACCTACGTCCGCACCGGGGCCATCACCCATGAGGATTCCATGGGCAACAAGGGCCGCACCGGGGCCGGCGATGTCCAGGTCATGAGCGCGGGCACGGGCGTGCGGCACTCGGAGTTCAATCTGGAAGACGAGCTGACGACAATCTTCCAGATCTGGATCGAGGCCGATGTGCGCGGCGCGAAGCCCAGCTGGGGTGCCAGGGAGTTTCCCAAGAGCGACCGGACCGGCAAATTCTCGGTTCTGGCCTCGGGCGATCCGACCGACGAGGCCCTGACCATCAACGCCGACGCCCGGGTGCTGGGGGCCACGCTGAACGCCGGCGAGAGCCTGACCTATGCCCTCGCCGCCGGTCGCCGGGCCTATCTGGTGCCGGCGGTCGGCGCGGTGGACGTCAACGGCGTCTCGCTGAACGCCCGCGACGGCGCGGCGATCATGAACGAGGCCGAGATCACGATCACGGCGAAGGCCGACGCCGAACTGGTGATGGTCGACAGCCTCTAGGGCCGCCACAGAACCGCAAGAAAAACCCCGCCCGGATCGCTCCGGGCGGGGTTCTTTCTGTCGGCTTCAGACCGTCAGTGGGTGGCGACGGCCGCGCCCGGGTCCTGGGCCGGCTGGGCGGCGGGCAGCGGGTCGGCGGCCTCGTCCCATTCGACCGGGGTCAGTTCGCCGGTCAGGGCCCATTTCAGGGCCTCGTCGGCGGTCTTGATCGGGATGATCTCCAGCCCGCCCTTCACATTGTCGGGCACGTCGGCGAGGTCCTTCTCGTTCTCCTCGGGGATCAGCACCGTCTTGATGCCCGAGCGGAGGGCCGCCAGCAGCTTCTCCTTGAGACCGCCGATGGCGGTGACCCGGCCGCGCAGGGTGATCTCGCCGGTCATGGCGATGTCCTTGCGGATCGGAATACCGGTCAGGACCGACACCATGGCGACCGTCATGGCGACACCGGCCGAGGGGCCGTCCTTGGGCGTGGCACCGTCCGGCACGTGGACGTGGATGTCGGTCTTCTCGAACATCGGCGGCTTGACGCCAATGCTGAGCGAGCGGGCCCGGACATAGGAGGCGGCGGCGGAGATGGACTCCTTCATCACCTCCTTGAGGTTTCCGGTCACGGTCATGCGGCCGCGGCCCGGCATCTTGATCGCCTCGATGGTCAGGATCTCGCCGCCGAACTCGGTCCAGGCCAGACCGGTGACAATGCCGACCTGGTCTTCCTCGTCGGTCTCGCCGTAGCGGTATTTCCGCACGCCCGCGTATTTGGCCAGTTTCTCGGCATCGATGGTGATCGACAGCGACTTCTCGCGCGCCATCTCCCGCACCGCCTTGCGGGCCAGGCCGCCGAGGGCGCGTTCCAGCGAACGCACGCCGGCCTCACGGGTGTAGTAGCGGATCAGGTCGCGGACCATCTCCTCCGGCACGACGAATTCCGCCGGCTTGAGGCCGTTCTCAGCCGTCACCTTGGGCAGGACGTGGCGTTTGGCGATCTCGACCTTCTCGTCCTCGGTGTAGCCACTGACCCGGATGATCTCCATGCGATCCAGCAGGGGCTGGGGCATGTTCAGCGTATTGGCCGTGGTCACGAACATGACGTTCGACAGGTCGTAGTCGACCTCCAGATAGTGGTCCCCGAAGGCATTGTTCTGCGCCGGATCCAGCACCTCGAGCAGGGCCGAGGTGGGGTCGCCGCGCCAGTCCGCGCCCAGCTTGTCGATCTCGTCCAGCAGGATGAAGGCGTTGGTGGTCTTCACCTTCTTCATCGACTGGATGATCTTGCCCGGCATGGAGCCGATATAGGTCCGGCGGTGGCCGCGGATCTCGGCCTCATCGCGCACGCCGCCCAGCGACATGCGGATGTATTCCCGGCCGGTGGCCTTGGCGATCGACTTGGCCAGCGAGGTCTTGCCGACGCCCGGAGGGCCGACGAGGCACAGGATCGGACCCTTGAGCGTATTGGTGCGGGCCTGGACCGCCAGGTATTCGATGATCCGTTCCTTGACCTTCTCCAGGCCGTAGTGGTCCTCCTCGAGGATCTCCTCGGCCTTGTTGAGGTCGATGGCCTTGGTCTTGGACTTGCCCCAGGGGATCGACAGCAGCCAGTCCAGGTAGTTGCGCACCACCGTCGACTCCGCCGACATCGGGCTCATGTTGCGCAGCTTCTTGACCTCGGCCTCGGCCTTGGTCCGGGCCTCCTTGGACAGGCGCGTCTTCCGGATGCGCTTCTCCAGCTCCATGATCTCGTCACGGCTGTCGTCGGTCTCGCCAAGCTCGCGCTGGATCGCCTTCATCTGCTCGTTCAGATAATATTCGCGCTGGGTCTTCTCCATCTGGCGCTTCACGCGCGAGCGGATCTTCTTCTCGACCTGGAGGACGGAGATTTCACCCTCCATCAGGCCATAGACCTTCTCCAGCCGTTCCGGGACGGCGATGGTTTCCAGCAGGCCCTGTTTGTCGCCGATCTTGACCGAGAGATGGGCGGCGACGCTGTCGGCCAGCTTGGACGGGTCGGTGATCTGGGGAATGGAGCTGAGGGCCTCGGGCGGAACCTTCTTGTTCAGCTTCACATAGTTTTCGAACTGCTCGATCACGGCGCGCAGCAGGGCTTCCGACTGGGCGGGTTCACCCGTTTCGTCGGTGATCTCGACGGCCTCGGCCTCGAAATAGTCGGCGCGGTCGGTGAATTTCGTCAGCCGGGCCCGGCTCTTGCCCTCGACCAGCACCTTGACGGTGCCGTCGGGCAGTTTGAGCAGCTGCAGCACGGTCGCCAGCACGCCGATCGGATAGATGGCATCGGCGGACGGATCGTCATCGACGCTGTTTTTCTGGGTGGCCAGCAGGATCTGCTTTTCGCCCTTCATGATCTCGTCGAGCGCCTTGACCGATTTTTCGCGGCCGACAAACAGCGGGACGACCATGTGCGGAAAGACGACAATGTCTCTCAGCGGCAGGACGGGCAGGGTTTTGGTCTCGGACATAATGCCTACTCTCACGAGGTCCTCGTTGATCTCGGACCCGCCGCGGCGGCGTGCGGGGCGCCTGTGCCCCGCCGTTTCGACTCGGCCCGCCATTCAGCGGCCTTCGGATGAGTATGTGGTTCCCGGATCGTCGGGTTCAAGCGGGACCGTCGACGTCGGGCGCGATCAGGGCTTCGAAGTGGCCTCGACAACCCAGTAAACGATCCAGATCAGCAGGACGGTGCCCGCCACCAGCCCGCGATCCTTTCCGGAACCCTGCTGGCGTTCACGAAAAGCGTAGTAGGCCGCACAAGCCAGAGCGAAATAGAAGGACAAATTCTGGCCGTCCCGAAGAAGGGGCCACGCGATCATGACCCAGAACGACAGGATGACTGGAGACAGGACGAAGGCGACCAGGGCGAGATTCCGAAGGGAGTAGCCGGCATAGACCCCCTCGGTCCGCCATGACGGCACCCTGAGCTGCACCCGCCCGAGGGTGACAACGACCGCGCCCAGATACGCGACGCCCGCGGCCCAGGGCCAGATGCCCTCCAGCACCTCGCCAAGAGTGCTGCCGTAGAGGTCCTTCAGCCAGTCCCAGCCAGCCCCCATGCCGGGTAGATGCAGGTCCCATCCCTGCCCGAAGGACAGATCGGTCAGGCCGCGCGCGATCAACAGTGCGGCAAGCGCGGTCATGCAGGCGATGACCAGCGCCATCTCGTAACGGACGGTAACCGCCGCCCGGGTCAGCCTGCCGCCGAGTGCGAAGAGAGCCGACGAGGCGACCACAAATCCCAGTCCGAACAAAAGCCAGCGATAGAGGGGGTGCTCGAGCGAAATCCATTCCCGCGGATCCGGGAGGTTCAGTTCGACAAGCGGCGTATCGGGGAGGAGTTGGACGCCCGTCAGCATCGCAATGACAATACTGAGACCGCCCAGGGTCCAGACCAGGAGCTGGACCACGCTGTGGACACTCTCCAGGGCGCGACCGAGCTCCGAGTTCTTCCAGCGATCGACAACGCTCATGCCCCGCCCCCCGGCTGCCTCACGGCTCCGTTGAACCTTGGCCGCAGGCGAAAGGTAAGGCGCTTCGCTTTACAGGCGAAATGATGAGGCCATGGCGGGTCGCGGTCCGAACCTTGACCCGCTGAAGATCAGGCCGCGCTGTCGGGTGCCGACTTCTTCGACTTGGTCTCGGAGTAGATCAGCAGCGGCTGGGCCTTGCCCTCGATGACCTCGGCGTTGACGACCACTTCCTCGACGCCCTCGAAAGTGGGCAGTTCGAACATGGTCTCCAGCAGGATGCCTTCCAGGATGGAACGCAGGCCGCGGGCGCCGGTCTTGCGGGTGATGGCCTTCTTGGCGACGGCGGTCAGGGCGTCGTCGGTGAAGGTCAGATCGACATTCTCCATCTCGAACAGACGCTTGTACTGTTTGACCAGGGCGTTCTTGGGCTCGGTCAGGATAGTGACCAGGGCCGGTTCGTCCAGGTCCTCCAGCGTCGCCAGAACCGGCAGACGGCCGATGAACTCGGGGATCAGGCCGAACCGCATCAGATCGTCCGGCTCGACGCCCTTGAGGATGTCGCCCGTCCGGCGCTCATCGACTTCCTTGACCTTGGCCCCGAAGCCGATCGAGGCCCCGTCGCCGCGCGCCGTGATGACCTTCTCGAGGCCGGCGAACGCGCCGCCGACGATGAACAGGATGTTGGCGGTGTCGACCTGCAGGAACTCCTGCTGCGGATGCTTGCGGCCGCCCTGCGGAGGCACGGAGGCGACGGTGCCTTCCATGATCTTCAGCAGGGCCTGCTGCACGCCCTCACCCGAAACGTCGCGGGTGATCGAGGGGTTGTCCGACTTGCGCGAAATCTTGTCGATTTCATCGATGTAGACGATGCCGCGCTGGGCCCGCTCGACGTTGTAGTCCGAGGCCTGGAGTAGTTTGAGGATGATGTTCTCGACGTCCTCACCGACATAACCGGCTTCGGTCAGGGTCGTGGCATCGGCCATGGTGAAGGGCACGTCGATGATGCGGGCCAGGGTCTGGGCCAGCAGCGTCTTGCCAGAGCCGGTCGGCCCGATCAGCATGATGTTGGACTTGGCCAGTTCGACGTCGTTGTTCTTCGTCGCGTGGTTCAGCCGCTTGTAGTGGTTGTGAACGGCGACCGAGAGCACCTTCTTGGCGTGGCTCTGGCCGATGACATAGTCGTCCAGGACCTCACGGATCTCCTTGGGCGACGGCACGCCGTCCTTGGCCTTGGAGAAGGAAATCTTGTGCTCTTCGCGGATGATATCCATGCAGAGCTCGACGCATTCATCGCAGATGAACACGGTCGGTCCGGCGATGAGCTTGCGCACCTCGTGCTGGCTCTTCCCGCAGAATGAGCAATAGAGCGTGCTCTTGGCGTCGGTGCCGGCTGCTTTGGTCATCGAGGTCTTCTCACTCCCGCGGTTCACCCCGATATGGGGCTAACGCGCATCCTTCGCGTTGATTCCCGGATATTGGGCGCAAAGGTCTTCAAAAATTGACAATCACCCATACCGAGCCCCTCCACAACCCCGGCCAAGCGTGGCCGGAGTCCAGGGAAGACGGTCAAATGTCGAGGGAGATCGCGGCGAATGTCTGACATGGGAAGCCCTGCCCTGATTCACCAGCCGCCGGGCAAGGATCAGCCGATTGTCGCCTTCGATTTCGACGGCACACTGACGGTTCGCGACAGTTTCACCGGGTTTCTGCGCTGGCGGGCGGGCGGACGCGGCTGGCTGAAGGGACTGGCGAGGCTGACGCCGGATGTCGCCGCCTACATGGCGGACCGGGACCGCGGGCGGCTCAAGGCAGCGTCCGTGCGGGAATTCCTCAAGGGCGTGCCCCGGGTCCAGCTGGAGGCCGACGCCGAGGCCTTCGCCGGTCAGGTCTGGCCGGGCTTCATGCGCCACGACGCCCTCGCCTGCTGGAATGACTGGGGCAGCCGGGGAGCCTTCCGGGTGATCGTCACCGCCAGTCCCGACATCACCGTGGCACCGTTCGCCCGACGCCTTGGCGCCGAGGCCCTGCTGGGCACGCCGCTGGTTTTCGACAGCGGAGACCGGGTGACGGGCGCGTTTGCCGGCCCGAACTGCCGGGGCGAGGAAAAGGTGCGACGCCTGCGGGCGGCTTTCGGGGACGATATGCCGCTGGCAGCGGCCTATGGCGACACCACGGGCGACACCGAGATGCTGGCCATGGCGGACGAGGCCGGGTTCCGGCGGTTCAAGGGCTGACGCGGCGCGTCAGTGCCCTTCGGCGTCGACGTCGAAGACCATGGGCTTGCCACGGGATGTCGGATTCCAGCCGGCCTCGATCACCGCCGTCACGGCGTTGCGAATGTGGTCCGGGTTCACGAACTGCTTCTCCGTGTCCGGGCGTCCGTTGGGGCGCAGGGGCGGCGGGAACTGCACAATGGCCTCGCGCTTGAAGCCGTCCAGCCGCAGGGTCACGGCGATTCCCTCCCACTTGCCGCCGCTGAGCGGCCGGGGCTGTCGCCGCAGCTCCCAATGATAGATGTCGCCGTCGATCTCGACGGTCCCGGTGTTGTCACGCGTCTGCATGGCGTCCTGATAGCACAAAGAAAAAGGCGCGCCGTCTCCGGCGCGCCCATTCTGCATGGGTGCGGTCTGACGAGCGGTCAGACCGTCTTCACCCCGTCGCCCTCGGCCTGTTCGCGGCGGTCGTAGACGTGGTCGACGACGCCCCAGGCCTTGGCGTCCTCGGCGCTCATGAAATGGTCGCGGTCGAGGGTCCGTTCGACCTCCTCATAGGTCCGGCCGGTGTGGTGGACGTAGATCTCGTTGAGGCGGCGCTTGGTGTAGCGGATGTCGGCGGCGTGCAGTTCGATGTCCGAGGCCTGGCCGCGGAAGCCGCCCGAGGGCTGGTGCACCATGATGCGGGCGTTCGGCAGGGCCACGCGCTGGCCGGCGGCGCCGGCGGCGAGGATCAGCGAGCCGGCCGAGGCGGCCATGCCCATGCAGACGGTCGAAACCGGCGAGCGGATGTACTGCATGGTGTCGTAGATCGCGAGCGCCGAGGACACCTGTCCGCCGGGGCTGTTGATATACATGGAGATTTCCTTCTTCGGATTCTCCGATTCCAGAAACAGCAGCTGGGCGCAGATCAGGGAGGCCATGCCGTCCTCGAAGGGACCGGTCAGGAAGATGATCCGCTCGCGCAGCAGTCGCGAGAAGATGTCGAAGGCGCGCTCGCCCCGGCTGGACTGCTCCACCACCATGGGGACGAGGTTCATGTTCATCAGTTCGATGGGATCGCGCATGTGGGCCTTCTCGGGATGCATTCGGGTACGACTCACCGGTCGCTCCCCCTCTTGGACAGGATATCGCGTTGCCGAACCGTTGACGCAAGGCGCGAAGGCGTCAGGAAAGGCCGATCACTCCGCCGTGGCCCCGCCCGCCTCGCGCCGGTCGCGGGCCACGGCCTCGGCCACGGCGCGGACCTGGCTGTTGCGGTTGATGCGCAGCTGGTCGTGCTCGTACAGGGCCGTCAGATAGGACCGGTCCCAGTCCGTCAGCCCCGCCGGGGCCGAGGCCGGATCGGCGAACAGGTTCAGGATGGTCGGATAAGGGGCCGTGTCCGCCTCCGCATCGACCTGGGCCAGGGCCACCAGCGCCAGATAGTCGGCCAGCTGGACCAGACTGGCCCCGCCGAGCCGGTCGACATCGACGATGATGATGGAGCGCACCATGTCGTCGCGGATCTGGGTCCGCAGGCGCGAGGCCGCGAAGACATTGATGGTCGGCGCAACGGGGCCGCCGGTCGACGGACTGATGTCTCCGGGCAGACGCACGGCCCGGGTACCCGTCTCTGAATCGATCGGCATGCTGATCTGCCACCAGCGGACCGGCTGGTCGCCGGTCCGGAAATTGCGGAACGCCCGCGTCCCTGCATCGGTGCCGTTGTGGCGCAGGTCGAAATTGCGCGGGCGGTCCTCGACCAGGGCCGTGGCCAGGCCGGCACCGTCGACGGCGGCCACGATCAGGACATTGGGCCGACAGCCCGGCTCCCCCGCCTCGACTTCCAGCTCACGGGCGACGTCCGAGATGCGGTCGATCACATACTGGCCGACGTCGTTGCGAAGATTGACCGCCCCGACGCAGATCGGCCGGTTCCAGCGGGCGAGGCCGCGGTTGTTCGCCGGTTGCGAGACGTCGGTGACGAAATTGCGCACCAGGGCCTCAAGCTGCCGACCCTCGACAACGACCTCATCGAGTTGGGCGGGTCTCTGGGCAGCGGGGGTCTGTGGGGCCTCCTGCGCCGGGACCGTGCCGGCCGAGAGTGACAGGGTCAGGGCCAGAACGGCGGACAAGGACGACATGGCAACCCCGCAGACAGCAGGGCCCTACCCTGACCCCGCCGTGCTGGCGGGTCAATCAGGACGGCGCAACCCCGGGTCAGGCCTCAGGACTACTCCAGGCCCGTCAGACCCGTCCTTGGCGTCGCCCGCAAAGCCTATTCCTCGACCGGGTCCGCGCGCACGGCGCGCATCATCAGATCGACGATCTCGCCACCGCGGGCAGACCCCAGACGGTTCTGCTCAATCCCGTAGAGGGCCGCCAGATAGTCCCGGTCCCAGCTGGTCAGACCGGTAATGGCCGGGTCGATGAAGACGTTCAGGATCGTCTCGAACGACGCCACATCAGCCTTCGGATCGACCTGGGCCAGGGCGATCAGGGTGCAGTAGTCCGCCAGCTGCGGGAGGGAGATCGAATCCACCTTGCTGATGTCGACGACGATGATGGCCTTGAACAGGTCGTCGCGGATGTCAGTCCGGATGCGCGAGGCGCGGGAAACGGCGATCTGCGGGGCATCCCGGCCCGGCAGGCGCGTGGCCAGTTCACCGCTTTCGGAATCGACGGGCGCGCTGACATGCCACCACCGCACGGGCGCATCGGATGTCCGGAAATCCTCCAGGGCGCTCAGGGTGCGCGTCATGCCGGAGCCGCCGGGCACAAAGGCCCGCCGGCGCTCCTCGACGATACCGTCGGCAACCGCCTGGCCGTCGGCGGCGGCGATGATCAGGACATTGGCGGCACAACCCGGCTCACCGGCTTCCAGTCCCAGCTCACGCGCGACATCGGACGCCCGGTCGACGATATACTGGGCGACCTCGGCGCGAAGATTGACCACACCGATACAGACCGGACCATTCCAGCGTGCCGGGCCGCGGTCGCTGGTCGCCGGGGCCGTCACCTCACCGACAAAGTTCTGAACGACGGACCTGAGCCGACGCCCCTCGACGACGACATCCCCCAGTTCCGCCACCGGGCCGCTGGCAGGGTCCTGAGCCTGGCCGGGGGTCTGCGAAAGCAGGCCAGCCGCCAGCGCCAAGGCAAGAAATGACATAATGGACCCCCTCAAACAGCCGTTGCTGGACCTAGATCGACATCATGGCCGGACCGGGGCGCAGATCCCGCGCGGACGAGCGTGTCCGGACAGGGTCCCCGACCCGGCCTCAGGGATCAAGATCGTCAGACCCGGCCGAGCTACCCCGATAGGCGCTGGCGATGGCGGAGGCGACGGCCTGGACCTGGGCCCGCTGGTTGACGCGGTGGGTTTCCGACTGGGGGTCGTAGAGACCGTCCAGATAGGCCCGGTCCCAGCCGGTCAGACCCGTCGGCGCGGTCGCGGGATCGTCGAACAGGTTCAGGATGGTGTCGAAACGGCCGGTGTCTGCGTCGGGATTGACCTGGGCCATGGCGACCATGGCGACATAGTCGCCCAGCTGCTGGAGGCTCGCGCCGTTGAGCTCATCCACATCGACGATAATGAACACCCGCTTGAGGACGTCCTCGGTCTGGTCGTTGAGGCGGGACGGAATCTGGACCCGGGTCTGCGGCGCATATTGCTGGGCAGACGTCCCGCCGGTCTCGGCCCCGGAGCCGCTGATGGAGCCGGGCAAGCGGACCACAGCCTCGCCGGTCTCGCTGTCCTCCGGCAAACTGACATGCCACCAGCGAACCGGCCGCTCCTCGCGGATGAAGTCGCGCAGTTCCGCCCCGCCGCGATCCATGCCCGCCCCGCCGACGCGGAACAGCCGCGGGCGCATGGCCACGAACTCCCGGGTGAAGCCCGGACCGTCACTGGTGGCGACGATCAGGACGCTGGGATGGCATTCGGGCTCATGGGCACGGAGGCCCAGACTGCGGGCCACGTCGGAAACCCGATCCGCGAGATACTGCGCGGTCTCGTTCTCCAGATTGACGACGCCGACGCACAGGCCATCCTTCCAACGGGCCAGACCGCGGCGACGCGCGGGGGCGGCGACCTCATCGACATAGGCTTCGGTGGTGTCCTCCAGCCGCCGGGCGTCGACGACCACATCTTCCAGCCGGACAGGAGCTTGTGACGCGGGCGGCGTCTGTGTGCTCGGTGCGGATTGGGGCGACGCAAGCAGGGCCGCGGTCATCAGGGCGTACAACATCACCGTGTCCCAAGCTGGTTGAACACGGAGCCTATCAGCGTTCTGCCCGGTCGGGAACAATCCCGTCCAACCGGTCCTGATATGCAAACCCCGCCCCGGCGGAACCGGGGCGGGGCGAAAGCCTTCAACTCTGACGTCGAGCCTAGAGCTCCTCGTCTTCCTTGAGCAGCTCTTCCTTGGTGATCGGCGTGTCGGTGACCTTGGCCGTATCGAAGATCAGGTCGCAGACCTTCTCCTCATAGATCGGGGCGCGCATCTGGGCGGCAGCGTTGGGATTCTGGCGATAGAAGTCCAGCACCTGACGCTCCTGGCCCGGATAGTTGCGGGCCTCGTTCATGATGGCGTTGTTCAGTTCCTGCTCGGTGATCTGGACGTTGTTGGCCCGGCCGATCTCGGCCAGCACCAGGCCCAGGCGCACGCGGCGCTCGGCGATCTTGTGATATTCGTCCTTGAGCTTCTTCTCGGACTTCTTGGCGTCGTCTTCGGGCAGTCGGCCGGCTTCCTTGTCGGCCTGCACCTGCTGCCAGATGCCGTCGAACTCGGCCTCGACCATCTTGGGCGGCAGGGGGAAGTCGTGCGCCTTGTCCAGGGCGTCCAGCAGGGCGCGCTTCAGCTTGAAGCGGGCGGCACCGGTGTACTGCTGGTTCAGGTTGGTCCGCAGCAGCTCCTTGAGCTTGTCCAGCGACTCAATGCCGATGCGCTGGGCGAAGGCCTCGTCGACCACGGCGGGGGCCTCGGCCTTGATGGCCTTGACCTTGACGTCGAAGGTCACGGCCTTGCCGGCCAGATGGGCCGCCTGGTAATCCGCCGGGAAGGTCACGTTCAGGACCTTTTCCTCGCCGACCTTGGCACCCTTGAGCTGCTCTTCGAAGCCCGGGATGAAGCGGTTGGAGCCGATCACCAGTTGGGTGTCCTCGGCGGCACCGCCCTCGAAGGGTTCGCCGTCCAGCTTGCCGAGGAAGTCGATGGTGACCTCGTCGCCGTCGGCGGCCTTCACGGTCTTGCCCTTCTTGTCCTCATAGGATTTGGCCTGGCCGGCCAGTTCGGTGAGGGCTTCGTCCAGGTCGGCGTCGGTCGCCTCATAGGTCGGGCGGGCCAGCTTCAGCTTCTTGATATCGGTCGGGGTGAAGTCGGGCATGACTTCCAGGGCCATTTCGTAGGCCAGATCCTCGGCACCCGCGATGACCTTTTCCATGTCCGAGGTCAGCTTCATCTCGGCCGGCGCAGCCGGACGCAGCTTGGCGTCGTCCAGGGCCTTCTGGCTTGAGGTGTTCAGCGCCTCATTGACGATCTCGCCCATGAAATCACGGCCGAAGGTCTTCTTGACGTGCGAGACCGGGACCTTGCCGGGCCGGAAGCCCTTCAGCTTCATCTGCGGCGCGACTTCCTTCAGCTTGGCGTCCAGCTTCTGGTTCAGCTCGGCGACAGGAATGGTCACCGCGATCACGCGGCTCAGGCCTTCATTGGACTTTTCGACGACTTGCATGGTCGGGATTCTGACGCTCTGGGGCGGCGCCCTTGGGGCAGGCGCTGCACTGTGTGGGTAAAACAAAAAGGGCCGCCCCAAATCCGTTTCCGGGGAGGCGGCACCTTTGAAGCCCGCCCTTATGTCGAGGACCGTCCGAAAGGTCAACGTGAGACGCTGGAAACGGGACGGTTTCGGGATGGACGCCGGCGCGCTATCTGGAGGGCATGAGTCCCTCCCCCTCCCCCATCGGCGTCGCGGTCTTCCCGGTCACGCCCCTGCAGCAGAACTGCACCCTCGTCTGGTGCCGCAAGACCCTGAAGGCTGCGATCATCGATCCGGGGGCCTCGGTCGATGGCCTGCTGGGCGCGGTGGCGAAACAGGGGCTGACGCTGGACGCCATCTGGATCACCCACGGCCATCTCGATCACGCCGGCGGGGCCGCCGAGATGCAGGAGAAAACCGGTCTGGACATTATCGGCCCGCATCCGGACGACCAGTTCTGGATCGACGGCATCCCGGCCCAGGGCCAGATGTACGGCCTGCCCGAGGCGCGCAGCTTCACCCCGACCCGCTGGCTGGCCGAAGGTGACGTGCTGACTCTCGGCGAGACGATCTGGGAGGTCCGGCATTGCCCGGGCCATACGCCGGGCCATGTGATCTTCTTCAATCGCGAGGCCCGCTTCGCCCAGGTCGGGGACGTCCTGTTCCAGGGATCGATCGGCCGCACCGACTTTCCGCGCAGTGATCACGCCAGCCTGCTGCACGCCATCACCACCAAGCTGTGGCCCCTGGGCGACGACGTCACCTTCGTGCCGGGCCACGGGCCGACCTCGACCTTCGGGGCCGAGCGACGGAGCAATCCCTTCGTGTCGGACGCCGCCATGCGCGGGACGCCGATCGCCCGGCCGGCGAGCGGGCCCTCCTGACCAGAGTGCCTAGCGGGCGCTCAGACGCCCGTTGACCTAAGCGGTTCTGGACCACAGGGCCGCTGACGGCAATCGTGATTGAACGCTGCTGCCCCTCGCCGCGTTCTGTCTTCGAGAGAAGGAGACAGTCATGAGCCCTATCGAACCCGACGGCCCCGATGATCCGGACATCATGCCGCCCGAAGTCCCGGGACCGGAGATCGATCCGTCCGGCGCACCCGACGAAATGCCGCAGCCGGCTCCCGACGAAGGGGGTGAGGGCGACGGCCGGCCTTACGACAGCCCGTGACCGCCCAAGGCCCAACCCCTGCGATTCGGCCGGAATTGCGTGACGGCGACAGCGGAACCGGTCGGAAGGCCGGGGGTTCATCTCCCGAGCCGGCCCGGGAAACGGGATCGTCGCCAGGAAAGGACCCTCTCATGGCTCTTGGACAGCCCAACCGGGCCTCCGGCGTCTCCAGGCGGGGCTTTGCCTCCATGGATCCTGAACGCCAGCGCGAGATCGCCCGCAAGGGCGGTGCCAGCGTCCCGAGCGAAAAGCGCAGCTTCTCGCAGGACCGCAGCCTGGCGGCGCAGGCCGGGCGCAAGGGCGGAGAGGCCTCCCACGGCACGCGCAACCGCGACATCGCCTCGGCGCCTGCCACCAGGCCGGGCGGGTCGGAGTAACAGCCGGGGGCGGCGACCGGGTCCGGTTTCCGCCTCCGGGCCGTCAGGCTTCGAGCAGGGCCAGGGCGACCGCCGGGTCCGGGCTGGTCTCGAACCCAACGACCGCCCAACCGGCCGCCGCTGCCAACTCCCGCACCGAGGCCTCGGTGTATTTCCTTGAGATCTCCGTGTGGATGGTCTCGCCCCGCGCGAGGCTGACCCTGCGGCCTTCCAGCACGACGGTCATGTCGCGCCAGGCCTCCAGATGCATTTCCATGCGCGAGGCCGTGGCGTTCCAGACGGCGCGTTCTTCTCAGTCCCTCCGACCTCTGCCTCTCACCGACGCGCGAGAATGGTCAGGCTCTGTTCTATTCCGGTGGGGGTATGGCGAGCGTTCAATGACGTCGCGCTCAAAGCGTTGCGATGGCCTGCAGGAGTTCGTCCACGGCCTCTTCCCGCGTCGCCCATGAACAGACGAACCTCACCGAGCCGTCGTCGAACCGGTAGCAGGCCCAGCCGGCGGCATTCAGCCGCTCGTGCGCCTCGGGCGGCATTCGCACGAACACCGCATTGGCCTCGACCGGATGGGCCAACACAAAGGTCGAGCCCGTGGCGATGCCCGCCGCAAGCCGCTGGGCCATGAGATTGGCGTGAGCGGCCCCGGCCTCCCAGTCACCACTCTCCAGCAGGCCCAGGATCGGGGCGGAGAGGAAGCGGGTCTTGGACGCGGTCTGACCCGCCTGCTTCAGACGATTGTCGATCCGGCGCGCCAGCGACTTGTCGAACATGACGATGGCCTCGGCGCAGTTGGCCCCGGCCTTGGCTCCGCCGAACACCAGCACATCGACGCCCAGCCGGGCGATCTGGGTCAGGTCGAAGCCCGCCGCCGCGGCATTGGCCAGCCGCGCCCCGTCCATATGGACACCATGGCCACGAAGTTTCACGGGCTCGATCAGGTGGCGTAGTTCTTCTTCGGTATAGACGGTGCCGTACTCGGTGGACTGGGTCAGGCTGAGGGCAGCCGGCGGCTGCCGGTGACCGACTTCGGGTTCCTCGAGGACGGCGTGGAGCGCGGCGGGCTCGATCTTGCCCGACAGGCCCGGCAAACCGATCAGGCCGACGCCGGAGCCGAAGAAGCCGGGGGCCCCCGTCTCGTCCGTGCAGACATGGGCGGCATGATGGGCCAGCACCGCCTCGTGCGGCCAGGCCAGCATCGACAGGGAGATGGCGTTGGCGGCGGTGCCCGAGAAGACGAAGCGGATCTCGGCGTCGGCGTCCAGTCGCTGGCGGATCAGATCGGCGGCGCGGGCGGTGACCGCGTCGGCGCCATAGGCCCGGGCATGGCTCTCATTGGCCGCAATCAGGGCCTCCAGCGCGGCGGGAGCCATGCCGGCGGTGTTGTCGGAGCCGAAATCATAACGCATGCAATCAGGCTTTCCGGCCCAGCCGGCGCCGGCGCGGGGCCGGCGCAAGGGTCTGGGACTCAGGTTCGGGCTTGGGTTTCTCGACCGGATCGGGGCCCGGCGCGGGCGGTTCATAGGCCACCGCGACCTGATGCGGGAAGGGGATTTCCACCCCGGCGGCGTCGAGCGCCTCCTTGCCGCCCTCGAAGAGGTCGGCCTTGACCTGCCACCAGTCGTCGACCTCGACCCAGGCCTGCAGCGTCACTTCGACGGCGCTGTCCAGCAGGTTGGTCACCCCGGCCCAGGGCGCGGGATCCGTCAGCACCTTTCCATGCGCCTCGGCGACACCGGCCAGCACCGCCCTCGCCTGCTTCAGATTGGCGCTGTAGCCGACGTTGAACAGGATCTCGATCCGCCGCGTCTTCTGGCCCGTCAGATTGATGATGACGTCGCCCAGAACCTTTGAATTGGGCACGACGATCTTGTGATTGTTGGCGTTCGACATCTGGGTCACGAACAGGTCGAGCCGTTGCACCATGCCGGACGTACCGCCGACCTCAATGATATCGCCAACCCTGTAGGGGCGCAGCACCAGCAGCAGGACGCCCGCCGCGACGTTGGACAGCGTGCCCTGCAGGGCCAGGCCGACGGCCAGCGAGGCGGCCCCCAGCACCGCAATGATCGAGGTGGTCTGGACGCCCAGCCGCTGCAGCACGGCGATGAAGCCGACGATGTAGACAACGACCCGCACCACCTGAACGACGAAGCTGATAACGGTCCGGTCATGACGGAAGCCCCGGATCCGCGACAGCATCCGGCGCGTGATCCCGGAAATCCATCGCGCCGCCAGCACGGTGGCGATCAGTATGATCACCGCGATCGACAGGTTGACGGCGAAGTCGCCGGCCAGGTCGGTCATCTTGCTGATCATCGCCGTGTCGACGGCGGCAGCCCTTTCGCCGACGGAAATCGCCTCGTTCAGTGTGGGAATGCGGGAAACCATGGGCCGGGTCTAACGCCTCCGCCCGGATTTGGAACCCCGGCCCGCGGCAAACGCTGCTCGACGGCGGCGACGTGAGCGCGCAGGGTCGGCGGCAGGAGCCCCCATGAAGCCCTCGTCCCTGAAGGTCGGTATCGACGTGCCCTGGGTGACGGGCTGGACGGGCGAGCCGTCACTCGGCGGGGCGCATTTCAGGCTGTCGGCTTGTCCGGGTTGAACAGGCCGGCGATCACGGCGGTGATCAGGCCGCGGCGGCCGTCTCGCCGGATTCGACCAGCGCCCGGATGGCCGGGCGCCCGCCGCCGACCCGGTTCATGACCTTCGCGAGGGCGGCGAAATCGATCGGCTTGTTCAGATAGGCGTCAGCCCCGGCGTCCAGACCGGCCGCGTGGTCCTCGCGGCGAGCCGAGGCCGACAGGACGACGATGGGGGTGTCATGGTTCGCGCCTTCACCGGCCCGGATCGCCCGCGTGGCGGTCAAGCCGTCCATCACCGGCATGTTCACGTCCATGATGATCAGGTCGAAACGCTGTTCGGCAGCCGCCTCGACCGCGATCTGGCCGTTCTCGGCGGTGGCCGAGGTATGGCCGGCGGAGTTCATCCAGGCTTCGAGGATCATGCGGTTTACAGGATGGTCCTCGACCACAAGCACGCTCAGGGCCCGGCCGTCCGCGATGTCGGCATGGATCGGCTCGGCGGCGGTCTGCCGGGTCCAGGCGACCACATCGGCCTCGACGGTGAAGGTAAAGGTCGAGCCCTTGCCCAGGGTCGACACCACGCTGATGTCGCCATCCATGATGTTGGCCATGCGCCGGGAGATCGTCAGGCCAAGGCCCGTGCCCCCGAACCGACGGGTCGACGAGGCGTCGACCTGGGTAAAGGGCTGGAACAGTCGCTCCAGATCATCCGGGCCGATGCCGGCACCGGAATCGGTCACCGCGAAATCAAAGCGGACGCGCCCGTTCTCCAGCCGCTCTCCCCGCACCAGATAGGAGACCTCGCCATTGTCGGTGAATTTCACCGCATTGGAGAGCAGGTTGTGGATCACCTGGCAGACGCGCAGCGGATCGCCGCGCACGACAGCCGGAATGTCGCCCTCGAACCGGGCGTTGAAGGTCAGCCCCTTGGCCTCGGCCTGGGCCTGGAACGGGCCCGTGACCCGCTTGTGCAGGTCCTCGATCGACACATCGACGATCTCGAAGGTCATCTTGCCGGCCTCGATCTTGGTCATGTCGAGGATGTCGTTGAGCAGGCTGAGGAGATTGTCGCCCGAGTTGCGAATGATCGACAGATAGTCGCGCTGGGTCTGCTCCAGCCGGGTCGCGCCAAGAAGCTGTGCCGCACCCAGGACGCCGTTCATCGGCGTGCGCAGTTCATGGGAAATGACGCCCAGGAAATTGGACTTGGCATCGCTGGCGGCATTGGCCTTGTCCCGCGCGGCCTCCAGTTCCTCGATCAGATGGGCCTGATGTTCCTGGAAGGCGCGGATGCGCTCTTCCCGAAGCATGGTCATCATGACCAGAACGACGAGTCCCGACCCGGCCAGCGGCAGGATCGACAGGAAGGGCCAGAACAGCGGGCCACCCCACATGCCGACCAGAATGATCGTCGCCACCACGCCGTAGGGCGACGAAATCACCAGGGCCTGACGCGGCGAGGCGCGCAGTTGCGAGAACACCAGCACATAGCCGCAGACCAGCAGGGTCGCGGCCAGGGCCGGGCCAAAGGGATGGCCTGAGTACCAGGCCAGCAGGGGCGCGGTGGCCCAGGCGGCCGTGGTCGCGGTCGCGACCGCCGGGAATACGAGGCCCCAGCCCGCGCCGACCCGGTCGCTGATACGCTTTTCGACCGCGCCCCGGATGGTGCCGGCGACGATGGTGGCGACGAACCAGAGGGCCGCGCTGGTGAAGCCGACGGTCGCCAGCAGACCGAGGGCCCAGGTGCCGATGATCAGATAGCGGAGGTAATGGGTCTGCAGAATCGCACGCAAGGCCTGGGCGGCCTCGCCGGCTCCGGGCTCGCCGGTAGCCGACTTGCCGATGCCGTCGGATTCAACCATTGCGTCCAGCCCCCATTAACCCAGACGGGACCCTAGGCCGAACCTTCTAAGACGAGGTGAACGTGACAGTTTCTTCAAGATCGCCGTTCGACGAACTTCAGGCGTCCGGGCGCCCGGCCTCTGCGGGGGTCAGGGCCTTGATCGACAGGGCGTGCACCGGCCCGGCCAGTTCCTCGCGCAACAGCGCATTGATCGCCCGCTGACGCTGTACCCGCCCCTGCCCCTCAAAGGCCGCCGCCACGACCGTCAGATTGAAGTGGCTCTCACCGCCGGCGCGCGCGTCCATGCCACCTTCATGATGGTGTCCGGCGTGCCGCGCGCTGTCGTCCTCGATCTCCAGCCGCTCGGGCGCGAGGCCCGCCGTCAGCTTTTCCCGGATAATCGTCGCAATCGGGCCTTCCGGCATGGGTGTGTCCTTGTTGGTGACCAATTCGACCCTACACTGGGTCCGATGTCATCCGAATTTGAATACAAGCCGCGCTTCAAGGATATGCGGATCAAGCCACCACGCCCCGAGGAGGTGGCGGCGGAGGCCGACGTCCTGCACCTGAAGCCCGGCGAGGTTTGCTGCCAGTGGCCCGACTGCCGCAAGGCGGCGACGGCCCGCGCGCCCAAGTCGCGTGAGCGGCTCAACGACTTCTACGACTTCTGTCAGGGCCATGCGGGCGAATACAACAAGGGCTGGAATTTCTACGCCGGCATGAGCGACGGCGAGGTCCGCGCGGCCAAGGAAAACGAGGCCATGACCGGCGGCCGCCCGACCTGGGAGATGAAGGCGGGCAAGTTCAGCCGCGAGGCCGCCGCCTTCGCCTCGAAGATGGGCACCGCCAACACCAGGGGAGCCGGCAGCTGGCAGGACAGTTTCGGCCTGTTCGGCCGCCGCACCCGGGAGCAGGCCGGACCGGCCGGTGAGGACACCCTGCGCCTCGGCAAGCTGGAACGTGCGGCCCTGGCCGTGCTCGACCTCGATGCCCGCACCGACAAGGCCGGGGTCAAGGCGCGCTATCACGAGATGCTGAAACGCTTTCACCCCGACCTGAACCAGGGCGACCGGGGCGCCGAGGCCAAGCTGCAGAGCGTGATCAAGGCCTACAAGACCCTGAAGAAGGCCGGCCTGGCCTGAACCGCGACACCGTCATCGCACGGGACCGGTCGGGCGGGGTTTAAGTGTGGGCGGGGCTGCGCTAATCGCACAGCATGACCTCCCCGCTCGACTCGACGCCCGACCCGCTCCTGACCCTGGAACCGCACCGCAAGGCGACCGTGCGCGAGATCTTCGGGGTCGATTCCGACATGGTCGTGCCGGTCTTCAGCGAGCGCGACAGCCATGTGCCCGAGATCGACGAGGCCTACCGCTTCGATCCGCAGACGACCCTGGCCATCTGCGCCGGCTTCAGCTTCGACCGCCGCGTCATGGTCCAGGGCTATCACGGCACCGGCAAGTCGACCCATATCGAACAGGTCGCCGCCCGGCTGAACTGGCCGATGGTGCGCGTGAACCTGGACAGCCACGTCAGCCGCATCGATCTGGTCGGCAAGGACGCCATCGTCCTCAAGGACGGAAAACAGATCACCGAGTTCCGCGAGGGCATGCTTCCCTGGGCCATCCAGCGCCCGATCGCCCTGGTGTTCGACGAATATGACGCCGGCCGCCCCGATGTGATGTTCGTGATCCAGCGCGTGCTCGAGGCCCAGGGCCGTCTGACCCTGCTGGACCAGAACCGCGTCATCCGGCCGAACAAATTCTTCCGCCTGTTCGCCACGACAAACACCATCGGTCTGGGCGACACCTCGGGCCTGTACCACGGCACCCAGCAGATCAATCAGGGTCAGATGGACCGCTGGAACATCGTCACCACGCTCAACTACCTCGACCATGACGTCGAGGCCGGGATCGTGGCCGCCAAGGTCCCCGAATGGCAGGACGCCGACGGCCGCCGCCGCATCGCCGCCATGGTCCGCGTCGCCGACATGACCCGAAACGCCTTCATGAACGGCGACATCTCGACGGTCATGAGCCCGCGCACCGTGATCACCTGGGCCCAGAACGCCATCATCTTCGCGGGTGACGTCGGCCTGGCCTTCCGCCTGACCTTCCTGAACAAATGCGACGAGCTGGAACGGCCGACGATCGCGGAGTTCTACCAGCGGGCGTTTGGGGAAGACCTGCCGGAGGCGGCGACGCGGGTGAAGGTGGGTTAGGCCTTCACTCCGCTCATCCCGCGCGCGATCTCCCGCACCCCCTCCGGCCATTCCTCGACCGCCGCGTCGAACGCCGTCCAGTCGCCCGCGAACAGCACCCGCGTCGCCGCCTCATAGCCGGGCAGATCACCCGCGATGGCGGTCATGAACCGATAGGTCGCCTCCTTCGCCCGCCGCGCCCGGTCCGGCCCTTCGGCCTCGCGCAGCGCGCCCTCGACCAGCTTCCTCAACGCCACCGACGCCCCGCCCGGCTGGCCGGCCAGCCAGTCCCAGTGGCGCGGCAGCAGGGTGACCTCGCGCGCGGTGACGCCCAGTTTCGGTCGGCCGGGCCCGCGCCTTTCCGGCCCGGACGCCGGTATCAGCCGGGCCAGGACGGCGGCCACATCGCCGCGCAGGTCCAGATCAACGACCCCGCCCGTGGCGGCGTCGAAGGTCAGCACGGTCTCACCCGCATCCGTCGCCGCCTTGACCGCCGCCACGACCTCGGCGGCCGGACCTTGCGCCAGCAGGCGGTGGCCGGCGAAGGCGAACAGGGGTTGGTCGGCGGGCACGGTCATGGGGCAGGTCCTCGGTTCAGGCCGCAGGATTTACCCGGATATAATCAGCCCGTCAATATAATCCGGGTAATAATGAGGCGTGGAAGGCTGCGACACAGCAACCTCCCGCCCTTTTCGGGGGAACCGGCCGCCCCCACATGCGCTCCATCGGCAGTCTCCCCTCCCCGATCCAAAGGACTTCTCCCATGACCAACCCCCGTATCGACGCCGCCGCAGACACCCTGACCGGCAAGGCCCAGTCCGCCCTCGGCCGCCTGACCGGCGACAGCAAGCTGCAGCTGGACGGCCGCCTGAACGAGGTGAAGGGCAAGGCGCGCGACGCCTATGGCCGCGTCATCGACGGCCTGGACGGCCTCGTCGAAAAGGCCCCGGCGGATCTGCGGGAACCCGCCCGCCAGGGTCTCGACTTTGCCCGCCGCAAGCCCCTGCTGACCACCGGCATCGTCGCCGGCCTGGCCCTGCTGCTCAGCGGCATGGGTCGCCGCCGCTAGGGATCAACGGCTCCGACAATCAAAAGGCCCGGGCATTGCCGCCCGGGCCTTTTTCGTTTCCAGCACGACCCAGCTCAGTCCGCGGCCTGGGCCTCGACCGCCTTGACCTGGGCTGCATTGGGCCCCGTGACGTCGAAGGCGATCTTGCCGTCGGTCAGGGTCACCTTCACATGGCCGCCGCGGGTCAGGCGTCCGAACAGGATGTCGTCGGCCAGCGGCTTCTTGATGTGCTCCTGGATGACCCGGGCCAGAGGCCGCGCGCCATACAGTTCGTCGAAGCCGTTCTTGGCCAGCCAGTCGGCCGCCTCGTCGGTCAGTTCGATGGTGATGTTCCGGTCCGCCAGCTGGGCCTCCAGCTGGATGATGAATTTGGTCACCACCGACTTGATCGTCTCGGAATCCAGCGCCTTGAACGCCACGATGGCGTCGAGGCGGTTGCGGAACTCCGGCGCGAACAGGCGCTGGATGGCCTTGTCGTCCTCGCCCTCGACCTTGCCCCGGCCGAAGCCGATGGAGGCGCGGGCATTGTCGGCGGCCCCGGCGTTGGTGGTCATGATCAGGATGGTGTTCCTGAAATCGACCTTCTTGCCGACTGCATCGGTCAGCATGCCGTTGTCCATCACCTGCAGCAGGATGTTGTAGACGTCCGGGTGGGCCTTCTCGATCTCGTCCAGCAGGACCACGGCGTGGGGATGCTGGTCGACGGCGTCGGTCAGCAGACCGCCCTGGTCATGGCCGACATAGCCCGGAGGTGCGCCGATCAGCCGGCTGACGGTGTGCCGCTCCATGTATTCCGACATGTCGAAGCGCAGCATCTCGATGCCGAGCGTCGAGGCCAGCTGTTTGGCGACCTCGGTCTTGCCCACGCCGGTCGGACCACTGAACAGGAAGGCCCCGATCGGCTTGGACGGATCACGCAGGCCGGCGCGGGCCAGTTTCATGGCCGCCGAGACCTGCTCGATCGCCGCCGACTGGCCGAACACGACCCGGTTCAGGTCGGTATCCAGCTGGCGAAGGCCCTCGGTATCGGATTTGGACACCGATTTGGCCGGGATGCGGGCCATGCGGGCGATGACGACCTCGATCTCCTTCTGGCCGATGACCTTCTTCCGCTTGGCCTCGGACAGCAGCATCTGGCTGGCACCCGCCTCGTCGATGACGTCGATGGCCTTGTCCGGCAATTTGCGGTCGGTCATGTAGCGGGCCGACAGCTCGACCGCCGTTCGCAGGGCCGCGTCGGTGTAGCGGACCTTGTGGTGGCCCTCGTAGGAGGTCTTCAGCCCCTTCAGGATCTTGATCGTGTCCTCGACCGTCGGCTCATTGACGTCGATCTTCTGGAAGCGACGGGCCAGGGCCCGGTCCTTCTCGAAATGCTGGCGGTATTCCTTGTAGGTGGTCGAGCCCATGCAGCGCAGCGAGCCCGAGGCCAGCGCCGGCTTCAGCAGGTTCGAGGCATCCATGGCCCCGCCCGAGGTCGCGCCGGCGCCGATCACCGTGTGAATCTCGTCGATGAACAGGATAGCGTTGTCGTGCGTCTCCAGTTCCTTGACGACCTGCTTCAGCCGCTCCTCGAAGTCGCCGCGGTAGCGGGTGCCGGCCAGCAGCGCGCCCATGTCGAGGCTGTAGATGGTGGCGCCTTCCAGCACCTCCGGAACCTCGTGGTTGACGATCTTGCGGGCAAGGCCCTCGGCGATGGCGGTCTTGCCGACGCCGGGGTCGCCGACCAGCAGGGGATTGTTCTTGGTCCGTCGGCACAGGATCTGGATGGCCCGCTCGACCTCGGCATGACGGCCGATCAGGGGGTCGATCTTGCCGTTTCGCGACTTCTCGTTGAGGTCGACGCAATAGGCTTCCAGCGCGTCTCCGCCGGTCTTGGCGGCGGCGGCGTCCTCGGCGTCTTCCGGGCTGCCACCGCTCTTGGCAGGGCTCTTGTCGACGCTGCTGCCGGCCTTCTTGGCGATGCCGTGGGCGATGTAGTTGACCGCGTCATAGCGGGTCATGTCCTGCTCCTGCAGGAAATAGGCGGCGTGGCTCTCGCGTTCGCTGAAGATGGCGACCAGGACGTTTGCGCCCGAGACCTCCTCGCGGCCCGAGCTCTGGACATGGATCACCGCGCGCTGGATCACGCGCTGGAAGCCGGCCGTGGGCTTGGCGTCCTCGCCGTCGCTGGTGGCAAGGGCCGCCAGGTCGGTGTCGACATAGAGGGTCAGCGCCGTCTTCAGCGCGACCAGATCGACATTGCAGGCCGTCATCACATTGCCGGCGTCCGGGTCGTCGACGAGGGCCAGCAGCAGGTGTTCAAGCGTGGCGTACTCATGCCGGCGCTCGTTGGCGTAGTGCACCGCGCGGTGCAGGGTCTCTTCGAGAGGACGCGAAAATGAGGGCATGGGGAGGTTCCTCTCAGTCCTTTTCCATCGTGCATTGCAGCGGGTGCTGGTGGCGTCGCGCCGTCTCGATCACCTGGGCGACCTTGGTTTCGGCCACCTCATAGGTGAAGACGCCGCACACCCCGACGCCATGCTGGTGCACATGCAGCATGATGCGGGTGGCCGCCTCGCGGTCCTTCTGGAAGAACCGCTCCAGCACATAGATGACGAACTCCATCGGCGTGTAGTCGTCGTTCAGGATCAGCACCCGATAGAGCGACGGCTTCTGGAGCTTCGGCTTGGTCTCGTTGACCGTGGCGGCCCCGAGGCCTCCACCCTGTTGTTCACCTGGCCTGCGGGACGGCGGCATTCGTAATCCGTATCGGGAGAGTCGGTGGCTCAGATAGGGAATGATGGCCTGAATTGAAGCGGCGGCAAGTCACCTCTTTGCGTTGGCCGCGATCGTCGGCCCTTCGGGACCTGCCGACCCGACGCGGCCGCTGCGCCGGGCCAGGCCGCGTCGGGTCGACCCAAAGGGCGGGGCGGAGCCTTTTGACCGCGGCCAAACGAAAAGGCCCCGGCGTTTCCGCCGGGGCCTCTCGTACGCTTACAGGTTACGCTTACTGAAGCAAGGGTCGCCTTAGCGGGCGGCCTGGAACTTTTCGACCGAGGCGGTGACGCGCTCGTTGATCGGCTGGAAGCTGTTCTTGACCGAGGCGGTCATGACGTCCGTGGCGCGGGTGACTTCAGCCAGATAGGCTTCGGTCGCCGACTTGGCCCAGGTCGTCTGCAGCTCGAGCAGCTCCTGGATCGAACGGGCCTGCGACATCGACTTGGCGGCGGCGACGCCGTCTTCCCAGGACTTCTTGGTGAAGGCAACCGACTGGGCCGACAGGGCCTCAGCGCCCTTCTGGGCAGCGGCGGCCGAGGCAACCAGGGCTTCCAGGTTCTGCTTGCCCTGGACGTTCAGCTCGGTCAGGCCGGCGGCCGACTTGTCGGCGACTTCGCGCAGCGCCTTGGCGCCGGCAGCCTGGGCCTGCTCGGCATTGGCCTGGAACGTGGCCTGGGCCTTCTCGGCCGAAGCCTTGACGGTCGCCGTAGCGGTTTCAACGGTCTTCTTCACGGTGTCCGTGGCGGTCTCGACGGTCTTCTTGACGGTGTCGGCGGTGGTGTCAGCCATGATGGTCTCCTGAACGTTTTCGCGGCCGGGGGGACCGCATGCAATGTTTCCGCGCGGAGCCAGTCCGTCGCGACAGACGGCCATATGGTGCATGTGCGAAGAGACGTCAAGGGAAAATGGTGCGCTGCACAAAACTTCACAAAATCGTTGACGGGTTGTTTACTCTCACGAAACCGGAATGGCGCATGTTAGCCTTTCGGAAGCGTCGCGTGGTGGGGCCGCCGTCGCGCTAATGTCTTGTGAGGCCTGATCTTTGTCGTTGTACGCCCTGATCCGCCGCGGGTTCCTATCGCTGTTGCTGGCCGTCGCGGTCACGCTGACGCCGACGCACGCGCCCCTGGCCCAGTCAGCCGACAACGCCCGCTATGCCGCCATCGTCGTGGACGCCGAGTCCGGTGAGGTCCTGTTCGCCCGTCACGCCGACAGCCGGCGTTATCCCGCCTCCATCACCAAGGTCATGACGCTGTATCTGGCGTTCGAGGCCCTTGCCGAGGGCCGGATCAAGCTGGACGACGTCATCACCGTCTCGCCCCGCGCCGCCAGCCAGCCCCCGTCAAAACTCGGGCTCGCCGCCGGCCAGACCATCACCGTGGACGACGCCATGCGCGCGACATCGGTCCGCAGCGCCAACGACATGGCCCTGGCCCTGGCTGAACATATCGGCGGCTCCCAGGAACGGTTCGCCGCCCAGATGACCCTGAAGGCCCGCGAACTGGGCATGACCCAGACGCGCTACGTCAATCCGAACGGCCTTCCGGATGCCCGTCAGCTGACCTCCGCACGCGACCTGGCCATCCTGGCCCGGGCGGTCATGCGCGACTATCCGCAGTACTATCGCTATTTCGGGCAGCAGGACTGGACCTACAACGGCCGCGACTACCGCAATACCAACGGCCTGCTGCGCGAGGGCGAAGGCTATGACGGGATGAAGACCGGCTTCACCAATGCGTCGGGCTACAATCTGGCGGCCTCGGCCGTGCGCGACGGCCGCCGCATCATCACCATCGTGCTGGGCGGGCGGTCCACCGCCAGCCGCAATGCCCATGTCGCTGCCCTGATGGATACCGGCTTCGAGGTCGAACGGGCCCGCGCCCGCGGCGAGACGATCCAGGTGGCCCAGACCTTCTTCGAGGCGCGCGGCTTCGGCATCGGCCCCGACAACAACGGGCCCATCGAATACGCGGCCGTCGCTGGGGAGCCCGATGAGGAGACCGGTGCCGGGTCCAGCGCCCCGCCGTCCGGCTATGTCACCTATGCCGCCCTGCCCGCGGCCCCTGCCCCGTCGGCCCCTGCACCGCCGACCCGTGTCACGCCGGCCCCCTCCCAGCGCGCGTCCGTGGAACGTCCCGCCGATGTGACGGCCATATTGAACGGAGGCTCCCCGGTTGCAGCACCGCCCCGTCCCCGCCCCCCCGCGCGGGCCCCGGCCACGGCCCCGGCGCGTGAACCTGCGGGCCGTTGGTCGGTTCAGGTCGGCGCCTTCCGCGACGAGACCGTGGCCCGGGACTGGCTGACCGAGGTCAATCGCCGCTTCCGCAGCCAATTCGCTGCCGCCGAGCGCACGGTTCAAAGCGCCGAGGGCTGGTACCGGTCCCGCTTCACCGGCATGACCGAACAGGGGGCCCAAGGGGCCTGCGCGGCCCTCGCGGAACGCCGGGTCACCTGTATGGTGGTGCGGCCGGACTAACGTCGGCGGATCCGCCTCTCCGGCTGTCGCGCAGTCCGGGCTGGACCCATCCGTCCTTTTCCCCTATACGCGCCGCCTTTCCAGGGCTTCGGTCCTGACGCGGAGTTCCAAAGGGTTCGGGAAGTCATCCCGGCCGCCGCATCAGGATCCATCGTGGGAGAGGACTTACCCGGTCCCCTCGCGCCGACGCCCTACAAGGGAGACTACCGCATGGCTCTTTACGAGCACACGGTCATGTCGCGCCAGGATATCAGCGCGCAACAGGCCGAAGCGCTGAACGACACCATCAAGGGTTTGATCGAAGCCGGCGGCGGCACCGTCGCCAAGATCGAATACTGGGGTCTGCGCAACCTGACCTATCGGGTCAAAAAGAACCGCAAGGCGCACTATTCGCTGCTCGCCGTCGACTGCCCGCCCGCCGCCATGGCCGAGGTCGAGCGTCAACTGTCGATCAACGAGGACGTCCTTCGCTGGCTGACCGTCCGCGTCGAGGAACTCGACCTGGAACTGTCGCCCCTGCTGGCCCGCCGCGAGCGCGAGCGTGAACGTGAGCGTGAACGCACGCCGCGTGACGACGCCGCCGAAGCCACCTTTTAAGGAACCCGGAACATGACCGACACCACCGCTCCCTCGCCGGGCGCGCCGGCCGGCTCCGGCGCCGCCGGACGTCGTCCCTTCTATCGCCGCCGCAAGGTTTGCCCGTTCACGGGTGAAGGCGCGCCGAAGATCGACTACAAGGACGTCAAACTGCTGCAACGCTACATCAGCGAGCGCGGCAAGATTGTCCCGTCGCGCATCACCGCTGTTTCCCAGATCAAGCAACGCGAACTGGCCAAGGCCATCAAGCGCGCCCGTTATCTGGCCCTCCTGCCTTACGTGGTGAAATAAGATGAAGGTCGTTCTGCTTGAGCGCGTCGATAACCTCGGCGCCATCGGCGACGTCGTGTCCGTCAAGGACGGCTTCGCCCGTAACTTCCTTCTGCCGCGCGACAAGGCCCGTCGGGCCACGTCCGCGAACCTGAAGGCCTTCGAACTCGACCGCGCCGCCATCGAGGCCCGCAACGAGAAGAACAAGGCTGACGCCGGTGCGATCGGCTCCAAGATCGACGGCCAGACCTATGTCATGATCCGGCAAGCCGGTGAGACGGGCCAGCTGTACGGTTCGGTCGCCGCCCGCGACGTCGTCGAGGCCGTTACGGCCGAAGGCGGCAAGGTCGAGCGCAGCCAGATCGTGCTCAACACCCCGATCAAGACGCTGGGCGTCCACGAAGTGCTGGTTCGCCTGCACGCCGAGGTCTCGGCCACCGTCAAGATCAACATCGCCCGTTCGGCCGACGAAGCCGAGCGTCAGGCGAAGGGCGAGGACGTGATCAAGGCCGCCTATGACGAGGACCGCGAACTGGCCCTCGAACAGGCCAAGGACATGGTCGCCGGCGGTGCCGGCCAGCAGGACGGCCTCGGTTCGGAAGCCTGAACCGAAGCCTTCTGATAACAAGTCAGTGATCGGGCGCGTCCAGCCGGGCGCGCCCTTTCTCTTGGCCGCTATACCGCCACAAAGTCACGGCCAAGCTTTGCCGTCCGGGGAGATTGACCATGAAGAAACTCGCGCTCGCCGTCGGCCTCGCCGCGACCCTGTTCGCCACCGCCGCCCAGGCGATGACGGTCCAGGAGTTCCTGACCACCGCCTCCCGCATTCCGCAGAACCCGACGGCCATGCTCCGGTCGGACACCCGCCGGCTCATCCGCGAGTTCGAGGGGGCCGTCCGCACGGTTCGCGCCGAGCAGGTCGCGGCCCGGCAGGCAGGCCGGAAGCCCCCGACCTGTATGCCCGAGCGGGTGTCGTTCTCGCCCAGCGCCATCCTCGGGCGGTTCAATTCCATCCCGGCGAACCGTCGCAATATCAGCGTCACCCAGGCGATGCGCGAATGGATGGCCGAGCGCCATCCCTGTCCGGCAAGCTGAGCCTTAACTGATCAGCCTACGGAATTCCGGGGCATCCACAGAACCGCCGACTTATCCCTCTGCCGCGTCTACGACCGCGCATGTCGCATGGCGCGCGCATGGTTAAGACATGACCCCGATGAACGCCTTCGCCCCCGTCCCATTTCCCTCGCCGATGGACTCCGGCTCCATCCCGTCGATGCCGCACAATCTTGAGGCGGAACAGGCACTTCTCGGCTCGCTGATGTTCGACAACGCCGTCTTCGAACGGCTGTCCGACCGGCTGCGCGGCTCGCATTTCCACGAGCCCTTCCACCAGCGCCTGTACGAGGCCATCGAGGACCACATCCGCCAGGGCATGCTGGCCGAGCCGACCATACTGATGGAGCGGTTCAAGCTGGATCCGGCCTTCCAGGAGTTCGGCGGCCTGCGCTACCTTGCCGACCTGGTCGACCGTGCCCCGCCGGCGGCCAACGCCCCCGACTATGCGCGGGTGGTCTATGATCTGGCCCTGCGCCGCGATCTGATCCGCATCGGTGGCGAGATCGTGCGCGAGGCACCCCAGCCCGAAACCGCCGCGATCGACCAGATCGAACAGGCCGAGCAGCAGCTCTACACCCTGGCCGAAACCGGCAAGCCATCCTCGGGCTTCGTCAGCTTCTCCAGCGCCCTCGGTGGCGCAGTCCAGATGGCCGCCGAGGCCTATCAGCGCGATGGCAAACTGGCCGGTCTGGCCACCCATCTGGACGATCTGGACTCCAAGCTGGGCGGCCTGCACCCGTCCGACCTGCTGGTCCTGGCCGGCCGCCCGTCGATGGGCAAGACTGCGCTGGCGACCAACATCGCCTTCAACGTCGCGCGTAACTACCGCTGGGAGCCGACGCCCGAGGGCCGCAAGACGGTCAGCGGCGGGGTGGTCGCCTTCTATTCGCTGGAAATGAGCGCCGAACAGCTGGCCATGCGCATCCTGGCCGACGCCTCGGGCGTGTCGTCCGACAAGCTGCGCAAGGGCGAGATCGACGCTGCCGATTTCGGCCGTATCCGCGAGGCGGCCGTCGAGATCGGCGAAAGCCCCCTGTTCATCGACGCCACCGGCGGCCTGTCGATCTCCAAGCTCGCCGCCCGTGCCCGGCGCCTGAAGCGGCAGGAGCACGGTCTCGATCTGATCATCGTCGACTACCTCCAGCTCATCACGGTCGGCGAGGGCAATAACCAGAAGAACCGGGTGCAGGAGGTGTCGGAGATCACCGGTGCCCTCAAGGCCCTGGCCAAGGAACTCAGCGTGCCGATCCTGGCCCTGTCGCAGCTGTCGCGTCAGGTCGAGCAGCGCGAGGACAAGCGGCCCCAACTGTCCGACCTGCGCGAATCCGGCTCGATCGAGCAGGACGCGGACTGCGTCATGTTCGTCTATCGCGAAAGCTACTATCTGGGCCGCGCCGAGCCGCGCGAGGGCACGCCCGAACACCTCCAGTGGCAGGAGGACATGGACCGGCTGGAGCACCAGGCGGAGGTCGTCATCGGCAAGCAGCGCCACGGCCCGATCGGCATTATCAAGCTGAGCTTCGACGCCAATACGACCAAATTCGGAAATCTGGCCCAGGGGCAAAGGTACGAGAACTACGGGGACTGATCGTACAAGGCCTCGATGAGATCCAGCCGGTCCGCGAACGGGATCGGGCCGGCCACAGGGCCATCGTTGGTGAAGTCCAGCAGCCGGTCCCGCGCCGCCCCGAACTCGGGCCAGGCCGGAAGGCCCGGTCCGTTGGGGTTCCCCTTGGCCGCAAACGTCGTCCAGTAGTCGGCCATGGCCTTCGCAGCCCGGGCGTCGCGTTCGCCCGTCGGCCCGACCGTGTGCAGATTGTCGAACATATAGGGCCGCTCCGACGCATGGGTGGCCCCGCCGCAGGACCCGGGAGCGGATTCGGGCACCACGTCGAAGCGGTACAGCCAGGTGGGATGGCCGTTGGCCGCGTGCAGCCGCGCCAGATGCCGCGCGGGCTCGTTGAAAACCAGATCGCTCAGCACCCGCGCGTCATAGTCGTCCTGCCCGCCATAGGCCGCGACAAGGGCCGTCCGCTCCTCCCCCGTCATGGCGTCTTCCAGCGCGCCATAGGGTCTCAGGTCCGCCGGCTTCAGGCACCAGAACTCGGCGCTGGTCGTGCCGATGACCAGGGGTACCGGCGCTTCGCGACCTGCGGCGAAGGCGGCCTCGACATCCTCGGTCACCAAGGTGCCGTCCCGCACCAGAAGATCGCCGACATAGAAGCCGGGCGCCGGGGTCAACAGCTTCCCGGGGGCAATATCGCGCAGTTGCGCCGCCGTCGCCCCCTCAAGGGCAAGGGCTTCGGCGAACGCCTGCCCCCGATCCTGCAGTGACGGTCCGCCGTCACGGCGCGCACCGACCAGCGGCGTCCCCTCCTCCCGGCCCAGCCCGGACTGGACCACCGCCCGGTGGAACAGGCCGCGGGCCCCGGGTGCGATCATCAGCCGGGTCACCATGACCCCGCCCGCCGACTCGCCGAAGACGGTCACCTTGTTCGCGTCGCCGCCGAACGCCCCGGCGTTTCCCTGCAGCCAGCGCAGGGCGAGAATGATGTCCAGCAGGCCATAGTTGCCCGCCGGCTCACCCGGCTCCCGCTCCGCCGCCAGGGCCGGATGGTCGAAGAACCCCAGCCGCCCGAGCCGGTAGTTCACCGTCACCACCACCACGCCGCGCCTTGCCAGATTGCTCCCGTCGTAGAGCGCCGCCGTGCCCGAGCCGTTGTTCAACCCGCCACCGTGGATCCAGACCATGATCGGCAAGGGTTCCGGGCCGCGCTCCGCCGGTGTCCAGACGTTCAGCGTCAGACAGTCCTCGCTCATCGGCAGGGGGCCGACGCCGGGGTCTCCGTTGGAGGGTGGCTGGATACAGATGGCGCCGACCTGGGTCGCATCGCGCTCGCCTGCCCAGGCCTCGGCGACCCGCGGTGCCCGCCAGCGCAGCGGCCCGACCGGCGGCACGGCATAGGGGATGGCCCTGAAGCTGGCGACGCCGTCCGCCTGTCGGCCGACCAGCCGTCCCTGCTCGACCGTGACGCGAGGGGACGGATCGCAAGGCGAGGCCGGGTTCGTCATCAGCACCGCCGCGGCAAGGTTGGGGTGGGGATCATGGCCGACCCTAACCGGCTCCGGCCCTCAATGACCATCCGGTCGCCGTCATCGGGCGAATTCGGCAACTGGCGGAGAGGATCGAAGTCCACTACGCGTAAAGGCAGCAAGGCACGGTCGTTCTCCGTTCGCCGAACGAGACCACCTTCATGAGCCACCCGCTCTCGGGCCGCCGGGTCCTGTTGGTGGAAGACGAGGCACTCGTCGCCATGCTGCTGGAAACCATCCTCGAGGAGATGGGCTGCGTCGTGGTCGGTCCAGCCGCAACCGTCGAGGACGGACTGGCCATGGCCGCCGACCCGGCGCCGCTGGACGCCGCCCTTCTGGACGTCAATGTCGCCGGACAGCTGGTCTTTCCCGTCGCTGAGGCCCTGAAGGCCCGTGGCGTGCCCTTTGTCTTCTCGACCGGATACGGCGAAGGCGGCATGCCCGAGGAGTGGCGTGGCCAGGCCACGATCCACAAGCCGTTTACCGAAGACGCCATCCGCGAGGCCCTGATGAAGGCCTTGGGCGTCGAGGACGCCTGAGGTCTACCGCCCGAGATCCTTCAGCACCGCCTGCGCGGCATTGTGCCCCGGTGCACCGGTAACACCGCCGCCCGGATGGGCCCCTGACCCGCAGAGATACAGCCCCGGCACCGGCATGCGGTGATCGGCATGGCCCAGCACCGGCCGGGCGCTGAACAGCTGGTCCAGCGTCAGCCTGCCGTGGAAGATGTCGCCGCCGACCAGGCCGAACCGCCGCTCCAGATCGCGCGGCCCCAGCGCCAGCCGCCCGACCACGGAGGCCCTGAAGCCCGGGGCGTAGGTGTCGACCGTCTCGATCATCAGATCGGCCACGGTGTCGCGGTGTTCATCGCCCAGGGCCGGGTCGACATGCTGGCAGAACAGGCTGGCGACGTGCTGTCGGGCGGGGGCGAGGCTGTCGTCGAGTGTCGAGGGGATCAGCATCTCGACGATCGGCTTCGACGACCAGCCGTTCAGCCGAGCCTCGGCATGGGCCCGGTCCATATAGGCCAGCGAGGGGGCCATGATGATCCCGGCCGTCAGATGGTCGCCTGTCCCCGGCAGGCTGGTGAAATTCGGCAGTTCCGACAGGGCCACATTCATGCGGAACGTGCCGGAACCGGACTGGTAGTTGCCGATCCGCTCGCGGAAGTCGGCGGGGACCACGGCGTCATCCACCAACTGCTCGAACAGCAGGCGCGGATGCAGGTTGGACACCACCGCCCGCGCCCGCACGATATCGCCCGCACCGGTCACCGCGCCCACGGCCCGGCCCTTTTCGGTCAGCACCTCGGCGACCGGCGTCTCCAGCCGCACCTCGACACCCTGTTCAACGCAGGCCGCCGCCATGGCCCGGGTGATCGCCCCCATGCCGCCCAGCGCATGACCCCAGACACCCTTGCGCCCGTTCACCTCGCCGAAGACATGGTGCAGCAGCACATAGGCCGAGCCCGGCGTGTAAGGGCTGGCGTAGTTGCCGACCACACTGTCGAAGCCGAACAGGGCCTTGATCGGATCGCTCTCGAACCAGCCGTCCAGCCAGTCACCCGCCGATTTGGCGAACAGGTCCAGCAGGTCGCGCCGCGCCTGCGTGTCCAGCCCCGCCGCCTGCCTTCCAAGCGACGCGCCCTTCAGCAGCTCGGGCAGCATCGCCATCCAGCTGCCCTCCACCACATTGGGCGGGGCCTTCAGGATCCAGTCGCGCAGAACCGCCGCAATGACCTCGAGCCGGCGCTCGTACTCGGGCAGCCGCTCCGCATCGCGCGTCGAGAATTTCGCCAGTTCGCCCTGGGTGCGCCCCTCGCCCGCGAGGAAATGGCGGCCGTCGTCCAGCGGCAGGAAGTTCGATACCTTGCGCTCGACCACGGTCAGCCCGTGCCGGGCCAGGTCCATGTCGGCGATGACCCTGGGGTTCAGCAGGCTGACTGTGTAGCTGGCGGTCGAGTTGCGAAAGCCGGGGTGGAACTCCTCCGTCACCGCCGCCCCGCCCACGACGTGCCGCCGCTCCAGGACCGTGACCTTCAGCCCGGCCCGCGCAAGATAAAAGGCACAGACAAGGCCGTTATGGCCCCCGCCGAGGATGACGACGTCGGTTTGGGTGGTGGTCATGCTCTGATCTAGCGGGGCAAGGGTCGGAGTGGCTAGTGGCTAGTGGCTAGTGGCCACTTCTTCCTCCGGCCGGTGCACCAGCGACACCAGCACCACGCTGATCATCATCAGCAGGAACCAGCTGCCCAGCTTGTCGATCGAGACCATATGCCAGCCGTCGCTCTGGGACGGATAGACCCAGGCATTGGCGAAGGTGGCGATGTTCTCGGCCAGCCAGATGAAGGTCGCGACCAGAAAGAAGCCGAGCAGGAACGGCATCTTCCGCCGCTGCCGGTCCGGGGTGAAATAGAACCAGCCGCGCCCGAACAGCACCGCCGTCAGGGCGAACAGGCCCAGCCGGATGTCCGGCAGCCAGTGGTGGGCGAAGAAATTGATGTAGATCGCCACGGCCAGGACCCACGTCGTCCACAGCGGCGGATAGTGGCGGAACTTGATGTCGAAGATGCGCTGGATCCGGGCGATGTAGCTGCCCACCGCCGCATACATGAAGCCCGAGAACAGGGGCACCATGCCGATCCGCAGCAGACTGTCCTCGGGATAGATCCAAGACCCGTGCTGCGTCTTGAACAGTTCCATGATCGTGCCGACGACGTGGAAGACGAGAATGACCCTCGCCTCCTCCCAGCTCTCCAGCTTGAACGCGAGCATCGCCGCCTGGATGGCCAGCGCCCCGACCACAAGGAAGTCGTACCGCGCGATCGGCGCATTCTCCGGCCACCACAGATGCGTCGCCAGCAGCAGGGCCAGCATTGCCCCGCCGAACAGACAGGCCCAGCCCTGTTTGATCCCGAACATCAGGAATTCGAAGCCGTACCGGCTCCACGCCCGTCCATCCGCCCAGGTCTGGACCCGCCCCAGCCAGTGGCGCCCCCAGGTCTCGAGTGGAAGGCGACGGGGTTCGGTCAAGACAGCCGCCGGCTCGCCGCCCGGAAGTCCCGGGGCGTCACCCCGACCTGCTCCCGGAAGGCGCGGTTGAATGGTCCGACAGATCCGAACCCGCACTCGAACGCGACCTCCAGAATGGGCCGGACCTGATCCGGGTCAGCGAGCAGGCGTTTCGCGCGCTCGATCCGGTGGTGATTGATCAGCCGGTTGAAATTCGGGAAGCCCAGGACGGTGCTGATGCACTGGGAAACCTTGTACTCCGGCTGACCCATGCGCGCGGCGACATCGGCGATCCTGAGGTCTGGCCGGCTGTCGATCGCTTCATCCTGCAACAGCGCCAGAAGCCGTCCGGCAAGGCGTCTGTCCTCATCCGTCGGTGCCCGGCGCACCGAACCCGTCCCGTCCGACCGGCCGAGGGGATGGCGCAGACGATACCAGACCGCTGCCGACGCCCCGACCAGGCCAACGACGCAGCAGGCGATCCGGATCAGGTCGGTCTGCGAGACCCCCGCCGTACCCGGGCTGGAGACTCCCGACCCCAGAACCGCCACCAGCTGCGCCGCATTGATCGTGAGGAAGGCGAGCCGGAACCGCTTCTCCAGCACCCCGACATCAACCCGGCGCGCCTGGAACGGCTCTATGAAGGCCAGCAGCATGGCCGCCGAGCCACTGAGCTGATAGACGTTGCCGGCGAAGCCGTAGAGGCCACCTTCGGCCGGCGCGAGGACCGTCAGCGCGCCGGTGACTGCGACTACCGTCGCCACGATGCGGGGCCACCAGACGTCACGGGGCGCTGGATCGAACAGGGCCCGGGTCAGCAGCCAGGCCCATCCGCAGGCCCCTGAGCCTATGACCGAAAACAGGGTCCCGGCGGCACCGTCGGTCAGATGGCCCGCGATGTAGCAGACGAAGGAGACCGCGCAGAGCGCGGCATAGGCCTCAAGACGACTGGGTGCCCGCCGGGGCCAAGAGGCCCGGCTGAGGACCGGAACGCTGAGAACTGGCTGCGTGGACACCGATCCTCCCGGGGCGCTGACGGAGTCATGACCCGCCGGCACGGCCCTGTCCAGCGCGCCGCCACCCCTCCGTGACGGTCCCGGGCAGGAAATTTCTGGCCGATTTCCAAATCGGCGAGACGCCCGGCCCCGGTCGCCCGCATCCCTGCCGACGCCTCGCATACCGGGGCCTGTCGGGAGACATCATGTCCAGCATTTCTTCACCGGCGCCCGCTGGCGGCGCCGCAAAAGCCCTGCGTTGGGCCGGCATAATCTGGTTCCTCGTCGCCGCCGTCGGCCAGGCAGCCTTCGTCGGATTCATCCTCGCCTTCTACGGCACGCGGACCGTGGCCGGGAACTACGCCGGCTGGAACGACAAGCCGCTGATCGACGGCCATATCGCCGGCGATGCGGTCGGGAATTTCGTCTTCGCCGCCCATGTCCTGCTGGCGTCGGTCGTCACCCTTGCCGGGCTGATGCAGCTGGTCCCGGCGATCCGGCGTGCCTTCCCGGCCCTGCACCGCTGGAGCGGACGGACCTTCCTCGTCGTGGCCGGCTTCATGGCGTTGAGCGGCTTCTGGCTGACCCTCGTCCGGGGGACCTCCTTGTCCGACGTCTCTTCGGCCGCCATCGTGATCGACGGGGTGCTGATCCTCGTCTTCGGCGCGCTGGCGTGGCGGCACGCCGTCAAGCGACGGTTTGACCAGCACCGGATCTGGGCGATGCGCACCTTCATGGCGGTCAGCGGCGTCTGGTTTCTCAGGGTCGGCATCATGGGATGGGTGCTGGTCAACCAGGGGCCGGTCGGCATGTCGGACAGCCTTTCGGGTCCGGCCGACATCGTCCTGGTCTTCGGCAGCTATCTGATCCCGCTGGCCTTGCTGGAGCTCTATTTCCGGGCCGGGCGCAGCGCCCATGCGGCCCCGAAATTTCTCACCGCAGCCATCATCCTCGCCGCCGCGGCCTTCACCGCGATCGGAGTCTTCGGAACGATCGCCTTCATGTGGGGACCGTATCTTTAGGAGGTGAACGGGCGGCCTAACCCCGCCCGCGATAGGTCGGCACGCCCTGGTCCGGCAGCCACAACCCCTCGGGCGGCACACCGGTCTGCCAGAAGACGTCGATCGGGATGCCGCCGCGGGGATACCAGTAGCCACCGATGCGCAGCCATTTCGGCTGCAGCAGGTCGGCGATCTTCTTGCCGATGGCGACGGTGCAGTCCTCGTGGAAGGCCCCGTGATTTCGGAAGGCGGTCAGATAGAGCTTCAGGCTCTTGGACTCGACCAGCCAGTCGCCCGGCGCATAGTCGATGACGATGTGGGCGAAGTCCGGCTGGCCGGTCACCGGGCACAGGCTGGTGAACTCGGGGGCCGTGAACCGGGCAAGGTACAGGGTCCCGGGGTGGGGATTGGGCACCCGCTCCAGCTCGGCCGTCTCGGGGCTGGTGGGCTGGACGGTGTGCTGGCCGAGCTGGCTCAGGCCTGAGGTGTCGGTGGTCATGGCGGGGATGTAGCCGGTTCACCGGGCGGCGTCATCCTGGGTGGTGGATGGCCACTGGCCGCCCGCGACTCTCTTCCAGTTGCCTTCCCCAGCGACACCCCGCTATCCGTAGCGAAAGACAACCCGGGGACACGCCATGGCCATTCCGACTTCTCTGCAACACGGTCTGAAGCTGCCGGTGATCGCCGCGCCCATGTTCCTGGTCTCCGGACCGGATCTGGTGGTCGAGACCTGCAATGCCGGCGTCATCGGCACCTTCCCGTCGCTGAACCAGCGCACCACCGAGGGCTATCGGGAGTGGCTGCACGAGATCAAGTCGCGCCTGAACCCCGACGCCGCGGCCTTTGGTGTCAACCACATCGTCCATCCGACCAATCCGCGCCTGATGGCCGACATGATGGTTTCGGTCGAGGAGAAGGTGCCGCTGATCATCACATCACTGGGCGCGGTCCGCGACGTGGTCGATGCGGTGCACGGCTACGGCGGGGTGGTCTTCCACGACATCGCCAATGTCCGCCATGCCCGCAAGGCAGCCGAGGCCGGTGTCGACGGCCTGATCCTCGTGGCCAACGGCGCGGGTGGCCATGCCGGGATCATCAACCCCTTCGCCCTCGTCAATGAGGTGCGCGAGTTCTTCAAGGGAACCATCATCCTGTCGGGCTGTCTGTCGAACGGCCAGGACGTGGCGGCGGCGCTGATGCTGGGTGCCGACTTCGCCTATCTGGGCACCCGCTTCATCAACACCACCGAGGCCATGGCCCCGGACGCCTACAAGGAGATGATCATCGACAGCGGCGCGACGGACATCGTCCACACGCCCGCCGTATCGGGCATCCCGGCCAATTTCATGATCAAGTCGCTGCAGGCGAACGGGATCGATCCCAAACAACTGCCCGAGCACAAGCTCGACATGGGCGACGAGGCCAAGGCCTGGAAGACCGTCTGGTCCGCCGGCCAGGGTGCCGGGACGATCCATGACGTGGTCCCGGCCGCCGAACTGGTGGCGCGGCTCCGGTCGGAATATGCCGAGGCGACGAAGCAATTCGCCAACAAGGTCGGCGTCGCCTAGACCATGGGCGGATGACCCGCCTCTTCCACCTCGCCCTCGCTCTCGCAGCCGTCCTGCCGACGGCCGTCCTGGCCCAGGACCGCGACACGGCGCGCTACCGCCCGGAACGGCCGTCGCACTGGTCGTTCGAGCTGGGTGCAGGCACCGACAACCGGTCAAAGGGGGCGTCCAAGAGCGACGGCGCACCCTGGGTTTTCGGGGACGTCCAGTGGAACGGGGCCAGCGGCTTCTATGCGGATCTGGAGTTCGAAACGATCGACTCATCCGGAGCCTGGGCCGAGACGGAAGCGGAGGCCGGCTGGCAGTTCGAGGCCGCCGGGCTGGAGTTCGACACCTCCCTCTCCCGTCGGTGGCGTCTTGGTGCCGACGCCGGCCATGACGACGCGGCCTGGGAGTTCCAGTTCGACGTGATGCGGGACTTCGGCGCCGTCGACGCCCGCCTGCGCCTCGAGCATTCGCCTGACGGACTCGGATCGACCCTCGCCACGACCTGGGTCGAGACGCGCCTTCGCTGGCCCGTCGCGGACCGGCTGCGGGCCAGCGTCGTCGTCGGGCGGCGCGAGCAGCAAAACGCGCCGGACTATTCCGGCTGGAACGTCGGCCTGGCCTACGCCCTGAATGACACGACCGCCCTCGACCTGCGCTGGCACGGCAACGACGCCGACGTCGGCGGCACCCAGTTCGAGGACGCCCTGGTCGCCTCTGTCCTGCTCAGCTTCTAGACCTCGGCACCATAACCGGGACGACGATACGGACGACGTCTTCGGGCGTCGCCTTCCCGCCCTCGCTATTCCCGTCAACCTCCCTATCTATGGGCGATGAGCAGCCATCGCCCCACAACCCTCGAACGCGCCTATGACCTGGCGCGGAGCGGCGGCTGCCGGACGGTCGGCGAGATCAAACAGGCGCTCCAGTCCGAAGGATTCGAGCGAATCCAGGACTCCCTGTACGGCCCGACCCTGACCGCAGCCCTGCGCAAGCTGTGCCAGGAGCACTATGTCGCCACCCCCGAGAATGGGGTTGCTGAATAGCCGCACCCCGCCGCAGCTTGATTTTGGCGCGCTTCCGGTCCAAAAGCGCGATGTCGAGCTCTCTGCGAAACGCCACCCTCTGCTTTCGCACTGAGGTCTAGCCGCTCCCTTCAGACCCGACAGACCCCAGGGGCTTTTCCTTGTGGTCAACTGCTAGCGGAGGTCCTGAAAATGGCTACCGGCACTGTAAAATGGTTCAACTCCACCAAGGGCTACGGCTTCATCCAGCCTGACGACGGCGGCAAGGACGTTTTCGTCCACATCTCGGCCGTCGAACAGGCAGGCCTGCGCGGCCTCGATGAAAACCAGAAGGTTTCCTACGAAATCGAGCGCGACAAGCGTTCGGGCAAGGAATCGGCTGGTCAGCTGAAGACCGAAGGCTGAGTTCACGCACCCTTCCCGGGTGCATGATTTCGACGGCGGCGAGGGCGAAGGCCTTCGCCGCCGTTTTGCTGTCTGGAATCACCGAGCTTGCTATTGGTCCGGAAAGCGCCCACCTGAAGCTTCGTCGATCTCTCTGCGAAACGCTGCTGCCCCTTTGCATCGCGCACCGAGGTCCAAAGCCGATCCCATTCAGACCCGACAGGCCGACCCGGAACCTCTTCCGGCGGTCAACGCCTAACGGAGGTCTCAAAATGGCTACCGGCACTGTAAAATGGTACAATTCCACCAAGGGTTACGGCTTCATCGCCCCCGATGACGGCGGCAAGGACGTATTCGTCCATGCCTCGGCCGTTGAAACGTCCGACCTGGGCACGCTGAACGAAAACCAGAAGATTTCCTACGAAGTCGAGCGCGACTCGCGTTCGGGCAAGGAATCGGCCGGTCGCCTCAAGGCCGCCGAATAGGTTCCGACCAACGACCCTGCCGGAGGTGAACCCCCGGCTGACGGAAGGGCCGGCCGCCGAACAGGCGCCGGCCCGACTGTTTTTCAACTTCCGGAGAAGCCGATGACCCCGCTGGCAGACAAACTCCCCACCATGACCGACCCCGATCTGAAGGCCCTGCGCCTCAATGCGGTCCGTCTGTCCGATAGCGGCTCCCCGACCAAGATGGCGACCGCCGCCGAACTGGTGCCCCTGATCGACGCCGAAATGGCCCGCCGCGCCGCTGACAAGACGACCATCGCGGTCAAGAAGCCCCGCGCGCCCGCCAAGAAGAAAGTCGTCCCGGCAACCGGTCACCAGACCGCCCTGCCGGACAGCAAGGCCGCCTAGGTCTGCCCTGCGAGCGGTGCCCCTGCCCCCTCGATTGGACTTGAGCCCGTTTCGCTGACAACGTCTCTTATCGGCGGAGCCTGTCCGCCTGATCAGGGGGTTCCATGCGCATCCGTTCGCTCGCCGTCATTCTCGCCTGCACCCTGGCACCGACGCCCGTTCTGGCCCAGGCCTCCGGCGTCGTCGAAAAGCCTGCAGCCCTTGTCGCCGATGGCGTCCCCGCCATTCCGGCCGCGCTGGCGGCCGAGACCCGACCGTATATGGAATTTCGTACCGCCGGCTTCGCGGGCTGGAATGCGGCCGACCGGTCGATGCTGATTTCGACGCGTTTCGGCAATACGGCGCAGATCCATCGCGTTGCCATGCCGATGGGCGCTCGCGAGCAGCTCAGCTTCGAGGTGGAGCCTGTCGGTGGCCGCTGGTCGCCCGCCGGCGATGTGCTGGTCGTCAGCAAGGACAGGGGCGGTGATGAGTTCTTCCAGCTGTTCACCCTGGCCAATGGCCGCCTGACCCAGCTCACCGACGGGGGCCGCAGCCGCAACAGCTTCGGGGCCTGGAGCCAGGACGGACGCCTGATCGGCTATTCCTCCACCCGGCGAAATGGTCGGGACAGCGACCTCTATGTCATGGACCCGCGTGACCCCTCGACCGCCCGCATGGTGGCCGAGGTCAGCGGCGGCGGCTGGAGCATCTCTGACTTCTCGCCGGACGGCCGAACCGCGCTCGTGGTCGAGCGGATCCAGGTCACCAAGTCAAACCTCCATGCCCTCGACCTCGCGAGCGGACGGATGACCCCGATCGGGGACCACAGCCTGCCGATCGCCTATGGCGGCGCCACGTTCGCACCCGACGGGACCCTGTGGGTCACCTCGGATCAGGACAGCGACTTCCAGCGGCTGGGTCGTATCGACATGGCCACCGGCGCCTTCACGGCGGTTTCGGCGGAGCCGCGCTGGGACGTCGAGGATTTCGACATCGCCGATGACGGTGCCTTCATCGCCTATACGATCAACGAAGCCGGCAGCACGCGCCTGCGCCTGCTCGACCCGGCATCGGGCCGTGTTCGCTCGGTCGACAGCCTGCCCGCGGGCATCGCCGGCGGCCTCGACATTGCGCCCTGGGGCGATATCGGCCTGACCTTCTCCTCGGCCCGCAGCGCCTCAGACGCCTTCTCCATCGACCCCACAACCCTGGCGGTCACCCGCTGGACCCGCAGCGAGACCGGCGGCCTGGATGTCACGCGCAACGTCGAGCCTGAACTGATCGAGGTGGCCAGCTTCGACGGAGAGCCCGTCTCCGGCTTCCTCTACCGCCCGGACCCGACCCGCTTCCCGGGGCCCCGGCCGCTGATCGTCAACATCCACGGCGGACCTGAAGGCCAGAGCCGTCCCGGCTTCATGGGGCGCAACAACTATCTGATCAACGAGCTGGGGGTCGCCATCTTCTTCCCCAACGTCCGCGGATCGACCGGCTACGGCAAGCGGTTCGTCAGCCTGGATAACGGGCCCGAGCTGCGCGAAAATTCCGTTCGCGACATCGGAGCCTACCTCGACCGGCTGGGTGCCGATCCGGCCATTGATGCGGAGCGCGTCGCCGTCACCGGCGGCTCCTATGGCGGGTACATGTGCTACGCCGGGGCCATTCACTATGGAGATCGCCTGCGCGGCGCGAACTGCGTGGTCGCCATCTCCAACTTCGTGACCTTCCTTGAGAATACAGAGGCCTACCGTCGCGATCTGCGTCGGGTCGAATACGGCGATGAGCGCGACCCGGGCCAGCGCGCCCGCCTGATCGAGATCTCCCCCATGACCCGCGTCAACGAGATCAACATCCCCCTGATGGTGGTCACCGGCGGCAATGATCCGCGGGTCCCGGCGTCAGAGGCCGACCAGATGATTGCGGCTGTCCGGGCGAATGGCCGCAGCGCCTGGCATCTGCTCGGCCAGGACGAGGGCCACGGCTTCGCCAAGAAGGTCAACCAGGACTACCAGTTCTGGGCCAGTCTGCTGTTCTGGCGCGAGACCCTGCTGAGCGCGGACTGAATTCGGCTTCCAGACGACCGTCAGACAGCGAGGGCCTGATCCAGATCCGCGATCAGGTCCTCGACATCCTCGACACCGACCGACAGCCGGATCAGGTTGTCGGTCACGCCACCCGCCTCGCGGACCTCTTTCGGCACCGAGGCATGGGTCATGATGGCCGGGTGGTTGACCAGGCTTTCGACCCCGCCCAGCGACTCCGCCAGGGTGAAGACCTGCACCCGCTCCAGCACCCGCTTGGTCCGCTCCAGATCGCCGTCGATCAGGGCCGTGACCATGCCGCCATAGCGGCCGTTCATCTGGCGTGACGCCAGATCGTGCTGCGGATGGCTGGCCAGGCCAGGATAGATGACTTTCGCGATCCCCTTCCGGTCCTCGAGCCAGCGCGCCACGGCCATGGCCCCCTCATTGTGCGCCTTCATGCGCAGGCCGAGGGTCTTCAGGCCCCGGTTGGCCAGGAAGGCATCGAACGGCCCCATCACCCCGCCGACCGAGTTCTGGAGAAACTTGATTTCCTTGGCGAGATCCGGGTTCGCGGTCACCAGCGCCCCGCCGATGATGTCGGAGTGGCCGTTCAGATATTTGGTCGCCGAATGCATGACCACATCGGCGCCCAGCCGCAGCGGCTGCTGGCTCCAGGGCGTGGCGAAGGTGTTGTCGACGATCAGCAGCAGGCCATGGGCTTTCGCGATCCGCGACAGGCCGGCGATGTCGGCCAGTTTCATCAGCGGATTGGTCGGCGTCTCGGCCCAGATCAGTTTCGTCTTCGGCGTGATCGCCGCCTCGACCGCCGCCAGATCACTCAGATCGACATAGGCGAAGTCCAGCCCCATCGACCGGCGCCGCACCCGCTCGAACAGCCGCCATGAGCCACCGTACAGATCGTCGCCGGTGACGATGTGCGAACCGGCATCCAGCAGCTCGAGCGCCGTGGACGTCGCGGCCATGCCGCTGGCGAAGCCGAAGCCGTGGGTCCCGCCCTCCAGATCGGCCAGACAGGCCTCGAAGGCCTCACGCGTCGGGTTCTTGCCGCGGGCGTATTCATAGCCCTTGTTCACGCCCGGGCTTTCCTGGGCGTAGGTCGAGGTGGCGTAGATCGGGGTCATCACCGCGCCCGTCGTCGGGTCCGGCCGCTGGCCCGCGTGGATGGCGCGGGTCGAGAAGCCTTGGCTGTTTTTGAGCGAACTCATTCTGTTTCCCGATCGATGCGGCCGATGTTGTCCGCGTAGAACGCTGACGACAGCTGGAAGATCTCCAGCCATTTCTGCGCTGTGAACAGGTGGTTTGAGTCCCGGAGAACGGCCACCCTGACGTTGATCTCGCGCTCCCTCAGAAACTCGACCCACCGCGCCGTGTTCCGGGGCAGGACATGAGTGTCTCCCTCGGCCCGGATCATAAGCACCGGGATCCGCCGGCGCGGCGGCCGGGGCGTATAGACGTCCACGCCCCCGGCCAGCCCGATCGCCGCCGCCGCCCGGCTGTTGCCCAGGGCACCGTCGACCGCGACATAGGAGCCGAGCGAATAGCCGAACATCGCCGTCCGGCGCCGGTTCACACCGCGGGCGATGAACCAGTCGATGGCGTGTTCCCCGACATCGCGCCAGGCCTCCATCATCGCCGGCGGCCGGATGCCGTCATCGGGCCAGGCGTCCGTGAACAGCGGCGTCAGCACCTCATAGCCGTCGGCGGCGAAGCGCATCGCCAGCTCATGCCAAGGCCCCCGACTGACGATGCTCGTGCCCGAGCCGTGCATCATGACGATCGCCGAGCGCCGACCCTCCCCAACCGGCCGGTAGTGGATGGCCCGGATCGGCTTGCGGTGGCTCATGAAGGTCAAACCCTCATAGGTCGGAACCTGGGCTTGCGGGGCCCAGCCCCCGCCTGTCAGGCTGGCCGCGACGGCGGCCAGAACGCTACGACGGTGCAAGTTCGGCCTCCGCTCGACCTTCCAGAAACGTGCGGGTCCGGCCCATGACCGCGCACCATGTGGGCAGATCATACTGGTGCCCGTCGAAATCGAGGCCCTGGACCTCAACCATGGCACCAGCCTGGCGCAGGCCGGCTGCAAGGTCGAGAGTCGCGCGAACGGGAACCGCCTCGTCCCGACGGGCGTGCATCAACAGGAACGACAGGTCCCGATCCGCCAGACTGCCGTCGACCTCGCCGCCGCCGGCCACCAGCACGGCCGAACGGACAGAGCCCTCCGGCACCGTCGCGGCGTTCAGGGCGACGCCCGCGCCACGGGAATAGCCCCAAAGCGCCACGCGATCCGGCGCCACCCCCGGCTTTCCGGCCAGCTGCGCCGCCGCGTCCAGCGCCGCCTGACGCCAGGCCCGCGCGTTCACCAGCCGTCGGCCCCGGGCGGGGCTGTCGGCGTCGAAATAGGCCGGCAGCATGACCCAGTATCCGCGCGAGGCCAGCTGGATGGCGTGGGCGTCGAACAGGATCGAGTTCATCTCGAAGCCTGTCCCGCCATGCAGCATCACAATGCCCTGACCGTTCGGCTCGCCTCGCGGCGCATAGAGATAGGCCCGCACCGGACGTCCGCGGCTCTCGAACGAGATCAGCGATCGCGAGGCCAGGACCGGGACGTCATCCGCGCACCCGGGAACGCCGACCCGGGGCGGCACCGGAGCCGTCTGGGCCTCGACGACCGGGGCGGTCATCGAGGCCACGATCAGGCCAACCAGTGCAGCCAGGTGCCGGCGCACGGGCGTATTACCCCGCGGGCGTGGCAGGGGCGGCGGCGCCGGGCACCAGGTGGGTGTCGAGGAAGCGCCGCGTGTGCTGGAACACCTCGCACCAGACCGGACCCGTCATCGATCGCTCGGGAGACGCCAGCATCTGCACTTCCACGGTTGCGCCCCGACGGCGCAGGTTGGCGGCAAGGTCACGCATCGTGGCGGCGGAAATGATAGGGAAGGTGGAATAGCCCTCGATCAGCATCATCGGCAGTTCCCGGCGGCCGCGGCTGGCCTCGAAGATGTCCTGGCCGGTCCCGACCCCGATGGCCACGCGGGCCGTTGAATCCGGATGAGCCGATCCGTCGGTGGCGACGAAACCACCCAGGGAGAAGCCCCAGATGCCGACGCGGGCCGGATCGACGCCCTCCAGCGTGCCCATATAGGCCACGGCGGCATGACCCGCTTCTTCCCACAGGCGGATATCACGGCCGTTCCAGGGAACCTGCCGCGCCCGGGCCTCGAAATAGTTGGGGACGAGCACGTGATAGCCGCGGGCCGCCAGCTGGATGGCGTGCGGGTCGAACGAATGGGCGTCGACCGTCAGACCTTCCGAGCTGTGCAGCAGAACCACCGCAGCACCGTTGGCGGGGCCCGTCGGCTTGTAGATCAGACCGCGCACCTTCTGGGAGTTGCTCGTGTACTCGGCCGGTCCACGCGTCGCCCGCTGCGGGACGTCGTCGGCGCAGCCGGCCGAAGCGGCGGCCTGGGCCGAGGCGTTGGAGGCTACGCCCAGCATCGCGGCTGCAGCGACGCAGGCAAGGAGGCGTCTGGAGATTTTCAGCGTCATCGGTTCAGGCTCAGATGGTTGATGAGGTCCGTGCGCGTAATCAGGCCCACAAATCGCTCGCCGTCCAGTACGATCGCCACACGATCGCGGTCAAACAGGGGGATCAGCGCGTCAAGGCTCTCTCCGACCTGCACCGTATCGAGGTTGCGGGTCATGGCCGATGACACCGATCTGGCGAAGCGTTCCCGGCGGGTGATCTCGTCGGTATTCATCACATGGACCAGATCGCTCTCGTCCAGGATACCGACCAGGCGGCCGTCCTGGATGATCGGCAGCTGCGACACATCGGCCCCGCGCATCCGCTTGAAGGCCGTGTCCAGGGTGTCATCCGGACCGGCCACGACCACGTCGCCATTCTCGTATTTGCGTGAAATCAGGTCGGACAGGTCACCGTGCAGGGCCTGAGTCCCCAGACCCTGATCCGCCAGCCAGGCGTCGTTGTAGACCTTGGACAGATATTTCGCCCCCGTATCGCAGACGAAGGTGACGACCCGCTTCGGTTCGGTCTGTTCGCGGCACCAGCGCAGGGCGCTGGCGATCAATGTGCCCGACGAGGAGCCGGCCAGGATGCCTTCCTTCAGCAGCAACTCGCGCACCGTGGCGACAGCCTCGGCATCCGGAATCGAATAGGCCCGGTCGATCAGGCTCATGTCCGCCGTGTCGGGCACGAAATTCTGGCCGATACCTTCGACGGTATAGCTGCCCTCGGGGCCGGGTACGCCGTCATTGACGATCCCGGCGAGGGTCGAGCCGACCGGATCGGCCAGGATGATTTCGGCCTTTGAGCCCATACTCTTCAGATAGCGGGCGATACCGGTGATCGTGCCACCCGAGCCGATACCGGCCGCGAAGGCGTCGATGTCGCCCCCCATCTGTTCGTAGATTTCCGGCCCCGTGGTCTGGAAATGGGCCAGCGAGTTGGCCTCGTTGGCGAACTGGTTGACGTAGAAGCCGCCGGGGATCTGCTGCGCCAGCCGCTCGGCCATGTCGGTATAGTATTCCGGATGCCCGTGCGGGACGTCCGAACGCGTCAGGCGAACATCGGCACCCATAGCCCTGAGATGCTGGATTTTTTCCTTGGACATCTTGTCCGGGATGACCAGAAGCACCTTATAGCCCTTGGCTTGGCCCACCAAGGTCAGGGCCAGACCCGTGTTGCCGGCCGTCGCCTCGACGATGGTCCCGCCGGGCTTCAGAAACCCCTCCGCTTCGGCCGCCGCGATCATCGACAGGGCAATGCGATCCTTGATCGACCCGCCCGGGTTCTGCGCCTCCAGCTTGAGGAACAGTCGGCACGGGCCGGTATCGATCTTGGTCACCTCCACCATCGGCGTCTTGCCAATCAGGTCCAGCAGGGAGCCGGTCGGACCGGACAGGACAGGGGCGACGGCCAGGGACATTCAATCACTCCAGGGGGCTTCTGCGCCGGAAGCTAGGCGCGCCCCCTCCCCATCACAAGCCGCGCAAGATTTCGCCTCTCGAAGAGCGCCGAAGCGCGGTATCAAGGATTCCAAATGACAAAATCATCCAGCCGGCCCCCCGCCGGCCTCCCCGACAAAGACACCCTGATCGCCTTCCTGCGCGATGCGGGAACGGCCGAGAAGGCCGATATCGCGCGCCACTTCGGTCTCAAGGGCCATGAGCGGCGCATGCTGCGCGAAATGATCCGCGAGCTCGAGGAAGAAGGAAGGCTGGGCAAACGCGGCCGCAAGGGCTTCTCCGAGATTGGTGCCCTGCCGCCCGTCGGCGTCGCCGATGTGGTCGAGCGCGATCTGGACGGCGAACTCTACGTCCGTCTGGTCGAGGCCTCGGCCGACGCCCCGCGCGCCCTGCTGATCCCCGACAACGGCGGCAAGACCGGCCCCGCGCCCGGCATGGGCGATCGCGTCCTGGTCAAATTCGCCCGCGGCGAGGACGGCTGGGAAGCCCGGCTGATCAAGAAGCTGGACGCCGGGGCCAACAAGGTTCTCGGCGTCATCCGCAAGTCCAACAAGGAGGTCCGGGTCGAACCGGTCGACCGCAAGTCGAAGGACGTCCTGCTGGTCCCCCACGCCCAGGCCGAGGGCCTCCGCGACGGCGACCTCGTGCTGGCCGCCATCGAGAAGGGCGACCAGCGTTACGGCCCCAAGCGCGGCAAGATTCTCGAGAAGATCGGCCACGAGGGCGACGCCCGCGCCGCCTCCCTGATCGCCATCGCGGCCCACAATGTGCCGATGGGCTTCTCGGAGGCGGTCGAGAAGGAGGCGGAGGATCAGGAACTGCCGTCGCTGAAGGGCCGCGAGGACCTGCGCGACCTGCCGCTGATCACCATCGACCCCGCTGACGCCCGTGACCACGACGACGCCGTCTACGCCATGCGCGACGAGGACCCTAAGAACCCCGACGGCTGGATCGTCTGGGTCGCGATCGCCGACGTCGCCGCCTACGTCCGGCCCAACACCAACCTGGATCGCGAGGCGCGCGACAAGGGTAACTCCACCTATTTCCCTGACCGCGTCGAGCCGATGCTGCCCGAGCGGCTGTCCAACGGCCTTTGCAGCCTCAAACAGGGCGAGAACCGCGCCTGCCTCGCGGTGCGCATGGTCTTCGACAAGGACGGCCGGAAAACCGGCCACAAATTCGTACGTGGCCTGATGCGATCACAGGCCAAGCTCAGCTACGAACAGGCCCAGGCCGCCATCGACGGGCCTGAAAAGGGCGGGGGGACGGACGACACCACCGGCCCCATCATGACGGCCATTCTTGAGCCCCTGTGGGCCGCCTACCGGACCATGCTGAAGGGCCGGCTGAAGCGCAGCCCTCTGGCGATCGAAAGCCCGGAACGGCGCATCCGCATGAATGCCGAAGGCCAGATCATCTCGATCGAGCCCCGCGTCAGCCTCGAGGCCCACCGGCTGATCGAGGAGATGATGATCCAGGCCAATGTCTGCGCCGCTGAAACGCTGGAGCAGAAGAAGACGCCCCTGCTCTACCGCGTCCACGATGCGCCCAGCCAGGAGAAGCTCTTCAACCTCGGCGACTTCCTCCAGACCATCGGCAAGCCCTGGACCAAGGGTGAGCCGGCCACGACCAGACGGTTCAACAAACTGCTGGACGAGACGCGCGGCGGCGACCACGCCGAGGTCGTCAATGAAGTGGTCCTGCGCAGCCAGATGCAGGCCATCTACTCCGCCGAGAACGTCGGCCATTTCGGCCTCAACCTCGACCGCTACGCGCATTTCACCTCGCCGATCCGGCGCTATTCCGACCTGATCGTCCACCGCGGCCTGATCCGGGCCCTGGGGCTCGGCCCCAAGGGGAACCATGACGGGCTGACCGACCGCGAGGTCGCCGAACTGCCCGCCATCGCCGAACAGGTGACCATGACCGAGCGGCGTTCCATGGCCGCCGAACGCGCCGCCATGGACCGCTATATGGCCGCCTTTCTGCAGGAGCGCGTCGGGGCGACCTTCCCCGGCCGCATCACCGGCGTGACCCGCTTCGGCCTGTTCATCCGGCTGGACGAGACCGGGGCAGACGGGCTTGTCCCGGTATCGACCCTCGGGACCGAATACTTCACCCACGATGACAAGTCGCACGCCCTGGTCGGGGAGCGCAGCGGCGCGCGCTGGACCCTGGGCCGCAAGGTCGAGGTCCGGCTCAAGGAGGCCACGCCCATCACCGGCGGCCTGGTCTTCGAAATGCTGTCAGAACCGGCCGCCCGGGATCCCAATGCCCCCGCGCCCCGACTGGGCCAGCGGGCCCGCAGCCCGGGCGGCGGCGGCTTCCCGAAGCGGGGCACGGGCCGTCCCGGCGGGCCGAAGCCGCCCGGCGGCGGCCGGCCCTCTGGCGGGCTGAAGGGCGTCGGTAAGGGCAAGCGGCGCTGATGGCAGAAATCGTCACGACACTGCCATATCCGATCCGCTAGTCTCGCTGAGGGAGGACGAGATGATCAGACTGAACCGCGGCGTCGCCGCCCTGCTGGCCGCCTTCATGCTCGCCGCGCCTGCGGCCGCCAACGACACCGTCGCTTCCATGGGCGCCGGCGGCCTGGTCTTCCAGCGCACCGACGGCATCGAGATGCGGTCCGAGGATCTCTATGTCTCTGCGCGGGAAGTCCGCGTCCGCTACCGGTTCTTCAACCGCACCGATCGCGACATCGGCACCCTGGTCGCCTTTCCCATGCCCGATCTGCCGGGGGATATCGAACGGAATGTCGCGATCGAGGACCCGTTGCAGATGCCCTTCACCACGACTGTGAACGGCCGCCGGGTCGCGACCAATGTCGAACAGAAGGCGGTTCACAACGGCGTCGATCACTCGGACATGATCCGCGGTCTCGGCCTGCCGCTCTCGCCGCGGGGCGAGGCGACGATGCAGGCGCTTGCCACCCTCCCCCAACCGCAGATCGACATGCTGATCCAGATGGGCCTGCTGGAGGACCGGTCATGGACCGATGGAGGCGTCCGGCGTCTTGAGCTGGTCCCCCTCTGGACGCTCAAGACGACCCACTACTGGACCCAGGTCTTCCCGGCCGGACGGGAGCTCGATGTCCGCCACCGCTATGCGCCGGCCGTCGGCGGCTCGGTCGGCAGCAGTTTCGGCTTTCCGGTCACGGCGGAGGGCGACCAGGCCGCCGAGGACGCGGCCCGCTACTGCGCCGACGATGCCTTCATGGCCAGCGCACGGCGGATGCGAACGCGCGGCCTGTATCTGAGAGAGACCTGGGTCGACTACATCCTGACCACGGGTGCCAACTGGGCCGAGCCGATCGGCGATTTCCGCTTGGTGGTCGACAAGGGCCGGTCGCGCAATCTGGTCAGCTTCTGCGGTGAGGGCATTCGCAGGATCAGTTCCACGCAGTTCGAGATCAGGCGGCGCAATTTCACACCCACCCGGGACCTGTCGGTGCTAATCCTGACCGGTGAACGCATCGACGATTGAACCCTTCGACCCGGACGGCGACCTGACCGACGCGCCGCACGTCGGCGGGCGGCAGCTGCCAAAGGACGCCGCCACCCTGGTCCTGACCCGCGTCCGCAAGGGTGCGACCGAGGTGCTGATGGGCCGCCGCGCCCCGGGTCATGTCTTCATGGCGTCGAAATGGGTGTTTCCCGGCGGCCGGATCGACCGTTCCGACTTCACCGCCGCCGCCGCCAGCGATCTGCCCGCAGCCGATACGGCCCGGCTGACCCGCGAGCTGCCGGCCCGCCGCGCCCGCGCCCTCGCCCTGGCCGC
>VYLE01000154.1_pt1 | contig 63725 bp, 59 predicted proteins | sample 5114391 | NCBI WGS metagenome assembly VYLE01 (sample SAMN12291771, study PRJNA351875) | freshwater metagenome | isolation source: freshwater lake | place: USA: Michigan, Kent Lake | collected 2013-08-15 | reverse complement strand
GCTCGGGCAGATTGTCCTGCGCAGGCGGTGGTGGCGCGACGAACAGTTCGAACCGCCGGAGCGCATCGAGCCGGTTCAGGCTGTCGATGTCGCGGCAGACGCCGAAGCCGCGGAAGCCTGCGAAATTGCGGTCGCGGTCGTAGATCGGCAGGCCCGCCAGTTCGACCGGCAGGCGCTCGCCGCCATCGGCCGGCCAGTTCACGGTGATGCCGGCCCAGGTGTCCTTGGTCGCCAGCGCCGCCGCGATCCGTCCGTCGGGATCGAGCGCATATTGCGCGGCGATCTCCTGCCAGGGCCGGCCGAAGCCGGCGGCGGTGTGGGTGCCCATCAGGCGGATGAACTCGTCGGAGCCGAGCACGAAGCGGCCCTGCGCATCCATCTGCCAGAGGAAGCGCAGCGGATGCTGCCGCGGCTCGGCGTGGCGCGGCGGCGTATCGGCCGCCGCGTGCTGCTGCTGCGCGATGGCCTCGGGTTCGTTGTCGCTTGCGGAATTGGTCGCGGGCGTCACGCGTTCGATGCGCGCGGCGGTCTCGGATGTCACCTCGCCGGCGGCCGTGTCGCTGCGAGCGATCTCCTGCGCCAACACCTCCGGCGCATCCGTCTCGGCAGGCGCCGCATCGTCCGTCTCCGCCAGCGCATCGAACAGCGCGAAGTCCGAGCGCGCTTCGCTCGCCAGCGCCGGCGCGACCGTCTCGGGCTGGCGCGGCTCCGGCACGAGCGTGTCGGCCGCGATCGTCTCCGCAGCGATCGCCTCCGCAGCGATCGTCTCTGTCGTCATCGTCTCGGGCGTGGTCGGTGTCTGCGGCGCGGGCGCAGGCGCCGCGGGCTCTGGCGCAGGCGCCACCGTCGCGCGGTGCGGCCGCTCCATCAGCGGCATGGCGCGCGCCGCCGGATCCATCGCGGTGACGAGCACGCCGTCCTTGCCGTCGGGGAAGGCGAGCCGCGCGCAGGCGCAGGTCATCAGCATGCCGAGCGATGCGCCGAAGCCGCGCAGCCGCTCGAGCCTGATGGCGCCGGTCGCCGGCAGCCGGTGCGCCAGCTGCACGATCTGGCGGCGATGGCCGTCGGCCGGTCCGAAGATCTTCTCGGCGAGCGCTGCGGCATCCGCCGCGCCGAACAGCCGCATCCCGGCCGGGTTGGCCCACACGATGCGGGTGCCGTCATGCGACCACAGCCAGGTCGGCAGCGGCGAATGGGCGTGCACGGCCAGCCGCGGATCGTCGACGCTTCGCAACTGGAAATCCGAACTCGTCATCCGACCGGCTTGTATCTCGCTGTCGCGCCTTGGCGCCTCGGGCTGCCGGGAATGACAGCCTTAAGAAAGGGTTAGTATCGCCCGCGGGCGCGGGCAGGTCCACGCCCCCCGCCGGATCGGAGCCCCGAAAGCCGCGATAACCTTAATCAGGCCGCAGCCGCAAGCCGCCCCGCCCCGGCATCCGCAGCTTTCGCGAGCCCGCGAGCCGTCGCCCCCGTTTGCCAACACCGCCGCCCCACCAAAGGTGCCCATCCCTCCCTGAAGGCGCCCATCCTCCCCGGAAGGTGCCCATCCTCCCCTGGAGGGGGAGGATCGGTTCGCATCACATGCGAACCGAGGTGGGGTGACAGTCTCTCCCGGAAAGCCGCTGCCGGCGAGTTCGCCCCGCCTGTCCCGCTCGCGGGAGAGGCCGACGCGCCCCGGGGCGATGCAAAGCATCGTCCCGCGCGCGGCGGGTGAGGGCTCTCTCCCCGCGGCAAAAACTCAGCCGGCCCGGATACCGCTGACAGCCCTCAACCCCCGGTTCCACCGGTAAAATCCCGCATCCTCCCCGATTAAATTTGCGCAACGCATCAGGGAACGCGTTGCAGCGCACAATGTTGACATGTTAGGCAGGCAGCATGCTGGGCGTGGGGCGAGCCACATCATTCGTTCTGCGTTTCAGCCTTCGTACCCGCCAACTCCATGGCCCCCGGTCGGGCCGGCGGGCGCGCCGGAAGGCTCACCACATTTCTTCGAAAAGCTAGTGAGGGACAACCATGACAGGTGCGACTGATCCGTTTTCTTCTTCCGTGATTCCGTTCGAAGTTCCCGAGCAGATGCGTGCGTTCGCCGAAAAGGGCGTGTCGCAGGCGCGCGAGAGCTACGCCAAGTTCAAGGACGCCGCAGAGACCCATAACGGCACCGTCGAAGCCGTGTTCGCCACCGCCTCCAGGGGCGCGAGCGAATACACCGCCAAGCTGATGGAGTTCATGAAGGCCAACACCACGGCCCAGCTGGACTTCACCCAGCAGCTGTTCGGCCTCAAGTCGCCGTCGGAGGCGCTCGAGCTCTGGACCGGCCACACCCGCAAGCAGCTCGAGACCCTCCAGGCCCAGGCCAAGGAACTGCTCGAGATCGGCCAGCGCGTCGCCACCGAGACCGCCGAGCCGATCAAGGCCTCGGCCGCCAAGCTCTACAAGCCCGCCGCCTGATCGAAGGCATCGGACCGAGACGGATGAAACCCGGGCCAGTTGCCCGGGTTTTGTTTTTGGGTGGGGTCGGCCGGCGCGGCGCCCGCACCGTCCCTCGCGGGGCAGGCGCTCTCCGCCCGCCCACCTCTCCCAAAGGGAGAGGTCGGTCGCATCCCCGGCGATGCGCAGCATCGTCCGGCGCGACCGGGTGAGGGGCCCAGGTCCCGCCATCGACGACGGTCGCAGCGCATCTGCCCGATTTTCCGTCCCATTCGGAGGCAAATAACCGCCTCTGCGGCCTTGCCAAAAACGGCCGTTGCACCTAGTTTCCGCCCCGTCCAGCCCCCCTTCGGTCACCGGCCCCCTCAAGGGCGCCCCAGGGCGCGGCTCGCCAGGATGCAGTTGTAGCTCAGTTGGTTAGAGCGCCTGTCTGTGGAACAGGAGGTCGGTGGTTCGAGCCCACCCAACTGTACCAGATTTTCTATTTTAACATCAACGCGTTGTCGATCGGATCACAGTACCCGGCCGCTGGATCACATTTTCGCGCAAGCAAATAGCAAGCAGCCAGACGAGTTTCGCGGTCCCCGGAGATCAATTCCCCACCCCCTTGCTGACACCTTTGCCGCACCGCTGGCCGGGGGTGGCGAAACGCGCAAGCCATGCAATCGCGTTATGGTGTCCGCCTGTTAGCTCCTCTGCATGAAGCTATTTTCCCTCAAATAGGAATGCGGCCGTCCAAGTCGTCCAAGCCGTCCGAAACGCTATAGCCATGCGGGTTGCTCATGCGTGCGGCTTGCCGTCCGCTGCCGCCCGGGCCGTCCGGAAAATTCGAGATCGTCAGGGGCACCCGCCTCGATCCTGACGCTGTGGCGCGCGCTCGGTGCGATACGTCAGGGTTGTCAGGTGAGAAGCCCAATTTTGCGGCTGGCGAGTTTTCGGGGCGCTCTTGTGCCGTAGGGCACCCCCCACGGGGAGGGACCCGTTGGGGGTGGTGGCCCGACGGCCCGCCCAAATGCCGGTGCTCGCGTCGCCGAGCAAGGTTAGATCGCGAGCGAAACGGCAACGAAGAACGTGCCGTCGAGGATCACAAGCGCGGTCAACAGGGATGGTCCGTCATCCACGGCCACATGTGTCGGTCATGAGCGGCAAGGGGGGCGGGGGACCGCGAGGCACGTGTAACCGCACCCGCCCAGACCAACAGGCCCTCAAGCGAACATGATTGCTCAGCCACGCCACAAACAGAAAGGCGTACACTTGGGCGTGTACTCACAATCGGGGACCGCGTTTGACGTCCGCTATACCCCTGATACCGGCGCGAAATCGGATCTCGCTGCACTTCCGCGATGGGCCACAAGCGGCGGAGCCCGGCTATTCGACCTCGCCGGACACGATTCGATCCACGACCATCAGATAACGCCGCAACGCTCGTTCGGCGGTCTCATAATCGGCTGGGCCATTGATGGCCCGGCAGTATCGCTCTTCGTATCGCTGTTCGATCCGCATTAGCCGCACGCTGTTGTGAGATTTCCAAGCCCTACCTGACAATGCCAACTCCTAGTGTTCCGCCGACCAGCGCCTTGTTCGCTTCGAGTGTGTCCGGAGCAAAGTCAAGCTTCACACCGTATTGTCGCAGCGTCTCAACCAACGCGCCAATGTCGTCGCTTGAAGTAGACGAGAGCACGATGTCGCCAGCGTGCTTTACGGTAAGACTATTGATGAACCTTACCTGCGCCGGTGTTGCGACCTGAGGACGTACTGCACCAATGGGATGCGCCAATATGTCAGCAAGCTCGAAAGTTTTGGGCAACGATAGCACTGGGTTCATGAGGGTCGTGACGCACAAGTCCGGCGCGAGCGGTAATGTATAGGCCGGTGGCAAACCCATCTCATCGTGCCCAAACATAGCCGACGGGTGATCGCTGGTGAGGAACGGTTCCTCCGTCGCGTTCTTGAGTAAAGTCCACGGCTGCGAATACAGACGGAGCGCATGCAGCGGCAAGACGCGTGTGAACTGTGCTTGCGCGAATTTCGGGTCGACCTCGATCTTTATCTTTTCAAGTGCGCCCGGCGGCGGAGGTATCCGCGCGATCATTGGCGCCATGTAGCGGAGCAGGCGCTCCAAGAATTGCGCGCCGATGTCCGAGCTTGTTGGCGTGGTCGTCATCATGCTCGCCCAGCCCAGCGACAGCGCATATTTGTTTTTGGCGTCCAGCACACCGCATCGGAATCCTTCGACAGCGGCCGTCCATTGCGGCTCCCATAGGCTGCGGAACTGGCCCAACAAGTCCGGCGTTTCCAAATAAGGATTTTCGTCGTCGTCGCGTCGTGCGCACACGCCTCTTGGCGTCGGCGTGAATCGCGCACCGGTCGATTTGCGGTAAGCCTGGAGCTTGCCCGTTTTGGGGTCGCACCATGCGCCTAGCACGGTTTGCGCGACGAAGTGATCTAGTGGCATGTTCCCATCATAGCACATGGCGCGGACCGGCCCAGCCGATTGCCGAACAAAATGTCCTAGGAAGGCCCGGCCAGAGCGAAGCGACTTCCGCTAAACCTAGAAAGCTGACGTTTGTGGGTAGCCGCGATTCTGGCGGGCCCGGGCTGCGCTCACAATGCGCGCCAGCCGGAGACGGTCTCAACGCCGCACGCCAAGCCGCGCGGCGCCGGAAAATTGTATCGTACGAAACAAAACAGCGGCCCAAATGGACCGCTGTTTCAACGTGCCGGGCTCGATTGCTCCGACCTTTTGATTCTGACGCATAGGCGCCCGCCGCCGCGAAGCCCAGCGGCGTTCTAATGCTACTGCGGCGGGCCCGCTTCCGGCATCGATCGGCCCGTTGATCCGGAGGAGCCCGTTGCCGGGCCGCCGCTCGATCGGAAAGCGTTGATCTCGTTCCGCATGGTCTGTTGCACCCGCGCGAGGAAGTCGGGCGACGGCGAGACCGTCACCTCGGTTTTGAGCGTCGCTTCGCCGACAACTTCGGCCTTGACCGGCTCGCCGTTGCCACCGATGCCCGTCGCCTTGCGGATGTCGTCAATCGTCCAGCTTGGCGCACCCCGTCCGCTGTAGCGGCCTTGCGTAACAGCCGGACTATAGCCGAACCCTTCAAGCTCGCTTTCGAGCGCCGCCCGCTTCGCGGCCGTTTTGGCCCTCACGTCGGCCTCGAAATCAGGATCGCCGTAGATGCCGGCGGCCTTGTCGGCGTCATCGAGGTGCTTAAGCTGATCAAGCCGATAGCGCGGCCCGGCCTCATACCGCTTGAGCCGGTTAATGTCGTCGTCATCGAGCGCGGCGTCCGCGATTTGCGTGAGCGCGAGCACAGGCGCCATCGCTGCAACAACCTTGCTCAAGCCAAGACTACCGCCCTTGCCGGTAAAGAACTCTGCCGTTTTGCCGAGGCCATCCAAGCCGAGCGCGCCCGACATCGCCGCAAGCCAGCCGCCGCCGGCAACGATGTCGCCCGGCCGAGTCTTGCTGTGCTCGGCGGTATAGGCGAGGCCGCTCGCAAGCCAATTCATGCCCTGATTGACGGCCGGCATCATTGGCGCCGTCGTGTTCGCGAGCGTGTTGTCGATTTGGGCACCGATCGACTTGGCGATCACCTTCGGATCGTTCTTTTGGAAGTTCTCGGCCGCCTCACCGCCTTTGGCGTGCGCAATCAACTCGGCATCCTTCTTGATGCGGGCCTGTTGCGTGGCAAAGATGCTCATCATCTGCGCCGTCGTCTGTTGCGACGCGAGCGCTGCAATCACCTCTTGGATCTGCGCGGGATCGGTGACGCCCTTCGCCGCAAGTTTCGGCAACAGCACGCCGTTCACCCATCCGTAGGGATCGGTCTTGCCTGGCTGCAAGTATTCCTGACCAGCGAACGCGCCCGGCAGCACGCCCTTGACGTTGCCGGTCGATGTCTTGATCACCTTGGACTCGTCGGTGATCAGTCCATATTTGAGCGCCTGCTCAAGCGCCTTATTGGACATCTTGCCGCCGACGAACTGCGTGTAGAAGCTCGACAGCGCCTTACCGGCCGACGATCCACCCAACTCTTGCGCCAACGTCGGTGCCGTCTTGAGCATGAAATCGTCACCCAAGGCATTCGTTGCCGCGCGACCATACTTGAACATCTCATAATAGTCGGTAGGCCGCAGCGTATCGCCAAACACATTGACGGCCTTGGACATGCCGTCGATATAGTGGTTGAACTTCTCAAGGTCCTGAGTGACGCCCTTGATCTCCATGCCTTTGACGAGCTTGTCAAAGTCCTCGCCAAGTTCCTCGACCTTCTCCGGATGCGCTCCGAGCGCGACAACACGCAGGCGCATCAGCGGATCGAGGATTTTCGTCGCCTCCTCGAAATTGCCGACGACGGAGCGGATGTTGCGGGCCGCGTGCATGGCGTCCGTTTGCGAGATCGATTTGTACTTCATCGACATGGCGCCGGCGAGATCGTTCGCTTCCTTGATCTCCTCGGCCGTCATGCCGGCGGCCGACATACGCGTTTCCTCGTGGGCGCGATCGGAAGAAACCTTGACGGTCTCCCTCGCGAGAGCGCTAACGGCCCGCGAGGCGCCATAGGCCGCTGCCGCGCCGGCGGCCATCCTCGCGCCAGTGGCGATCGTATTCGAGGCGCGTTCAAGTCGCGCGCTTTGTCGATCGACAAGCGCCGCCATGTTCAATTGCTTCTGCACATCGCGGTTGAGTGCATTCGCCGCACGGGCGATGCGGTTGATTTTCGCGGCGACGGCATCGAATGCGCCGCCGGTCGCATCCTTGCCCTTGATAACGGCAAGGGCCTCAAGAATTGTACCCACGTTGATTCCTTTCAAAGCTTGGTTGCGGCGCCGACTTCGGGCGCCGGTTCGTTCCGCAGATCGGCCGCGCAGGATTCTCGACTTTTGTCGAGCACGTCGCGCTCGTGCAACTTCACGCGCACGGCCGCTGCGACTATTCGAAGCGCGAGGCCGTCGTCACCGATGCGCCGGTCATGAACTGTCGCGGCATGGTCAGTCACTTGGACGCTGCTCGATGCCAGAGTTGTGGCAGTCGTCGGTTTGATCACCGTCTATGTTTTCCTTTCTTGGTTGAGGCGGTTGAATGCCGTGAATTGGATCGATGGTCCACGGTTCGGCGTTTTCCGCCGTGACGCCAAAAGCATCCGCGATCTCCACACGCATTTTGTAGACGATGGAGTTCAATTCGGAGCGCATTTCCTGAATACCCGCCCTCGTGAAGGCTGCTGCAAGCGCCTCGACGTGCGAAGGAAGGCGCGTGATTGTGCTAACGACGATCTCCCCCATCTTCACCCCCGCCTCTTTCATCTCGGCAACAGGCACCAACTCGCCGAGCCGTTGTTGAAGTTCGAGATATTTTAAGTCGGCGGCGTATTGCTTTTCTCGCGTCTGCGCATCTCGGAAGGCCGAAGATGTCGGAGTATCGACATCGACCATTGCTTTCGTCGCCGCGCCGGCTTCACGGGCGGCGTCGCCGGTCGAGCCAATCGCAAGATCGTATTGCGCAAGGTTCACGCGAAGCGAGCGACCAGCGCCGCGAATGGTGAGGTCGCCAGTTTCAACGAGACGCCGGACACGCTCATGAACGCTTTGGCGAGATAGAGTCTTCATTCGCGCCAATTCGGCGACGGAAAGCCATAGGCCGGAATCCAACTCGCTATCGAATGATGTTTGAGACATTGAAAGCTCCCTTTAGATTGGCGCCACGGTCAGACCGGCGCGATGTCGTCGTCGACCGCGTGTGACGGCAGAGCGGCGCGTCGCGCCGGTGCGACAGGCATGACCTCGGGCGCGATGATCGAGATCAACCGCGCGTCCGACTTCCTCCGGTCGATCACGAAGCCCTTGGCGCGCAAAAGCGGCGCTGCGCGATCGAGGCGATTACCGAGCCCTGATGCCGTTGCCGGCCAGGCGCGCGACCTCCGAACCGTCTCGCTTGCATGCCCGGTCAATCGACTAAGCAATTCGGTTGCCGTGCCAGTCCAAACCTGCTCGGTGCTCTCACGCATGAAATCCCGGATCGCGACCGCCACCGCGTCGGCTTCGAAAGCGCCGTCCGCAACATCAGCCCGGTTTCGGTTGTACGCGGCAACGAAGTCCCCGGGCTCCCAGCCGAGACCGCACTCCGACGCGGTAATCCACTTCATGAAGTCGGCCATGCGAGGCAGCCGATCCAGTTTGACGCTCGCGATGCTGCGCAGCCCCGCGCTGACGGCATCCAGTAACGCGCCGAGAATCATCGGTTGCCGCTCGTGATAATCCTGCCACAACGCATCTTCTGGCCGGCGCCCCGACTCGGGAATGACGCGAAGGTGCACATTCAACGCGCGATCGGCCAAGTCAGCACGATCGGTCAATGACGGAATCCCGTTGAGAATAACAGGCGACTGCACCTCACAGATCACCTCGTCGCGGTCCGTGTGCAGCATGCGCGTTGCGAAGCCGCCGCCCGTCGCGATTCGGCAAAGCGCGTCACTCAACCAATTTGGCACCGAGGACAGGTTGTCGAAAGCGAGAACCTTTGAATTCATCGCTGACACGATGAGATCGCGATCGTCTTTTGGTGCAGCGCGGATCGGCGCGGCGCTCGGGTCGATCAGCCCGCGCACCATGCGGGAGAATACCGACTTGCCCGTGCCCTGCTCGCCATTCACCACGAGGACCGGATACGGTCCCCGGTCGCGCAACGCGGCGACCATGAACGCGACGACGAGCTTGAAGCTGTCGTCATCCTTGACGTTGACGAGATCGCGAAAGATCTCGATCCCTTCACCAGCCTCGGGCTCGGGCAACGCTCGCATTGCGGGTGTCCGGATGAATTTAACCGGTGGCCGCTCGACCACCCGCCATCCGTGGGCTGTGATCTCGACTGCGCGCCATGCGTCGTCGCAGAGATCGAGGTAAATATGCTTGCCATATCGGCCCGTCCTCAAGCAAGCGATGTGGCGAGGGCATTCGTTGATCGCGATTGCTTCCAGCGTTCGGATCACGTCGTCGAGTGTAGAGCTACTGAGAACCTGCCCGGTCTTCAGACGAGAGAGGTTTGCCAGCCATCGCTTGAAGGCTTGCGATTTGAGCGCCCAATTTTCCGCGCGGCCGGCAATCTCGATTGTGGCGTAGGCCACGAGATCGGCATCATGCCAGAGATCAAGCCCGTCAAGCGCGGCCAACAATGCATCGCTGCGGTTTTCGCGGCGCTTGCGCTCTCCCGGTTCAGCGGTTGGCTCGGGCTTATCAGCTTGAGCAGTGCGCGCGCCGTCGATCAATGCGGCAACGCGATCCAGCGCCCAACCTTCGGCCTCGGCATCCCCCGCGTCCCACCCCTCAGCGCAGGAATCGGGTGGCGACACGATGCGTACTGATGCCGCGATCGGCGCAAGGATCGATGCGACGGTTTGAGCGTATTCCAGTCCAACAGCGTCGGCGTCGGGCCAGATCACCACGCGCCGCCCGGCGAGCGACGACCAATCGGCTTTTTTCGCGCTCTTTGAGCCATTTGGGCTCGTGATCGCAACGAAGCCCGCTGGCAGCAAGCGCCGAGCAGCGTCGCAGGCCTTCTCCCCCTCGGTGACGACAACAGGCGCACTCTGCTTCGCTGCGAGAAGATCGAGGCCATAGAGCGGGCGGGGGGCCGGCCACGACTCCCACCGCCATTCGAGAGCGCCGGCTGTATCATCGCGCCACAAGGTTTGAGGCCGGAACTGCTTGTCGCCATCCCGATCAAACCGGTGCACGTAGCCAAGCAATGCCCCGGTTGCGTCGGTGTATCGCCAAGTGGCAGACGGTTTACCGAGCCGGCCCTCGCGCGGCGCGGGCGCATCGGCAGGAACTGGAGCAACGATGCTGCGACCAGCCTCGGGCCCAGTCGTCGGCGCGGCGGCCGGCGTGCCGCTAAGCGGCGCAAACGGATCACTACTCATATGGATTCAGTCCAAGCATGCTGGCCACGCGCAACGCGGCCTCAGCCTGCTTCAAGCGGAACAAATAGGCGGCGAGGGAGACGAGATCGCCGCCACGATCGCCGGTGGCGAAATCGGCCCACGAGCCGGTGCGGAGGTTAATCTTGAAGCTCCCCGGCTTCGCGTCGCCCCGTGTCGGATTGAGCGCAATCCATTCGGCGCCTTCGCGCCGTCCGCGCGGCAGCCAACGCGAAACGATCGACTCGGCTTGGGCACGTGCCGCCGATGCGACGCGCGCGAAAGCGATGGGTTTTCGCGCTGTCATGATCCGGTCACCGCCCCATTAAGGGCCGCGATGTCGGCCGCCGTGATCGAAGGCAGTTGCTTGTTGGAGCGAACGGCGCCGACGATCATCAGGCGATAACCGCTCCCTTGCCAAGGTGATCGTGGATCAGAGCAATGAGCCGCACGGCCGGTCAGCACCGCCGGATCGCCATCCGGCTCGCCGTGAGAGTGCACGGCCCGACAGTGTGGACACCGGAACATCAGCGAAGTTCCGCCGTCATCGCGTTTGACGCGGTAAGCCGGGATCAAGTCCTCACGGTACGCTGCTTTCATGTCCGGCGCTCCCGACGAAGCCGGCACTTGGCGCAACCGCACGTCGCGACGCTGGCTTTGGGCGGCTTGCCATCGCGGCGGGGCTCGGCGTCACACTGCATGCAAACGCAGCCGCGTCCACAGCCGCGTTTCACCGAACGCAACGCGCCGCTATGCGGGCAAATGAAGCCCTCGCCGACGCCCACATGGCCGAGAACCTCGACCACGCCCTCACTGACGAGGTTGCCGCTCACCGCGTCGAAGTAGTGCCGGTCGACCGTGCGAAGCGCCGGCCGCAACGGCAGCACAGAGGGCCGAGCCTCCCGCCCGGTATGTTTGCTTTCGCGCTCAGAGCGCTCGACGTGCCGCTTAACCATGCGCCGCCCTCCGCGCGTCTGCTTCGGTAGTCGAGTTCACGATCCGCGCACGGATATACGCGAGAACGTCGCCTCGCCGATACCGAACGGATCGGCCCAACTTAACGTAGGGACACCCCGCCCCACGCAGCCGCTCCATTTGCAGCGTTCGCACGCTCTGGCAACGCATCTGCGCTGCCTCATTTTCGTTGAGAAGATCGTCGTCGGTCATTGCCTCGCTCCATGCGTCATCGCCGGGCATCCCGCCCGTGCGTGCGCTGTTGTGGTGGAGCGCCAGAACATTGCGCTTCACCAATTACAGTGAGCGCGTTTGATCATGTTATTTGGCTGTTTGCGAAGTACGACTAGGGACTGATAGGGACGCGGCGGCTTATGTCCCCGATGACTACTTCTTTCGAGATTCGGCCTTCACCCGCTTGATGCGCTGAATCAAAGCGTCCTCCGAGACGGCAACGTTTTCGCCGCGCTCGCCCCAATATTCACGCAACATCCGAGCAATTTTCTTATTACCCATCGACAAATCTGCGCCGCACAGAGGGACATCGCGCGAGATACGATCCGCCTCCGGAGTCACCCTCTTTGCGCGCCGCGCGGGCTTCGATGTTGTGGATGTTGTGGAGGTGGTAGTGTCCTCGTTTGCGAGAATCTTTTCAATTGCCATCTCGCGACGCCGCTCTCTCGCTAGAGAGTCTTCCATCGCTGCTCTGATTTCGTCCACCAACAAGGCTCTTGCGGTCGGTCCGGCTTCGAACCTCGCAAATTCTTCCTCAGCCTTTTTGAATAGAGCCTTTACTGCCTCTGGCACGTCAGCCTCCGGCACAGGCACGGCCTCGCCATTCTCGATCGCGCGCTTTATCATTTTCACGGCGTTCTCGATTTTTGCGGCCAAGCCGTCATCTTTTCTACTTGCCATACCGCTCATCATTCCGTTCGGAGGATCGAGGCCAGTGCGCTTGCGTAGCGACGGTCCAAGCGCGCCCGATGCGGGCAACCGAACCGTGCGGTGATCACCTCTTGCGGGCCGGTGCTCTCTTGCGCAAACGCACGCCCGCACCGCCCCCATTCTCGGGGATCAACTCGATGCCGGCGGCTTGAAGCACCCGAAGCACAGCCTCCATATTGTCCGGTCGCGCTGATGGCTCGCCATCGACAAGCTCCATGCGCTTGATGGTGGAGTCGGCGACGCCAGATCGCTCGGCCAAGTCTCTCACGGACCACTTTAGGAACCCGCGCGCCATGCGCAGTTGTCCACCTGTAAACACTCCGAACACCCCCGATCTCAGTTTGACAACGATTTCATTGTGTGACCTATTTTGGTTCACATTAAGCGACTCGAATCCAAGCCACAAGGGAGATTGCGACGATGCTTGCCCCGCCACCCAAGCGATCCAACACCATCACGAGCGACGGCGCGGCCAAGGGGCGCGACCCCGACGGGAGCATCCGCATGCTCGCAACGAAAGTTAGCCAGATTTGCGCGGAATTGGACACTGACGAGAGCAACAATTTGTCCGATGCCTACGCGCGGAAAATCGCCACCGAGCTCGATCGACTCGAGAAGAAGATCGCAAAAGGCCGCGCGAGCACGATTGAGGGATTGAGAGCAAAGGCTGAGGCGGCAAACAAGCTGCGCCGATTCGGATACGAAAGAATCCCAGACTCGATCGTCCGTGATATCATCACCAAATCCGCCAACCTTTCCGGCGCCGCCTGGGCCTGATCGCGACCCGCCGGCGGGCACGCTCGCCGGCCCATCTCTAGATGACATGGACGATGCCCCCGAAACTCTACACCCTCGCCGAAACCGCCGCCATTTTCCGGGTTTCGAAGCGCGTCTTTGCCGGATTCATTGCGGACAAGCCGTTTTATAGAACGATCGGCCGCGCAAAGCTCTTTACCGATCAAGACATCGCACAGCTTTATGAGGCGATGCATAGCCCCGCGAAACCAGCCAACGCCCAGGCGTTCCGCCCGACACACTCCGAGGCCTCCGAATACGCGCGAGTTGCGGCACTCATGCCCAAGGCGTTGCGGAAGAAATCAAAGCCGCTCGCGCGCTAGAGGGCGCGTACTCCACTCACGCACTTAAGTGGGAACGAACAGGAGCCTTGATGGAACTGGTCAGGACCGAACGCCTGCTGGAGGGGCTGACCGACGAAGGCTTGTTTGAAAAACTGGCGGCGGCCGTATTGCGCGACGCCGATCCCACCTACCGCATGTTGGCACATCCCGGCGTCAATGCGGACGGCAAGACCGTCAGGTCGCCCGTAGACGGCATTGGGTTTGTGCAGGGCGCGAAGCCTCCGCACATGGTGATTGTGCATCATACGATTACCGCGCGCGATGGGCTGGAAAACAAATGGCTGCACGATCCAGCCACCGTCACGCCGCGCGGTCCAAAGCCCACAGCGCCGGCGGGTGATGTGCTCAAAGCACTCACGATTGCTGCCGAGCAACGTATCACCGAGCCATCTTTGCTGGTGACTCTGGTGCTAACAACCAACCACGAGCCTGCCGAGGCCCTGATCCGCAAGGCCCATGCGGCTGCGGTACGGGCCAATATTGAGCTTGACGTTTGGACGCGTGCGCGGCTGGCCCATTTTCTCGACAACAACCCACAAGGCCAATGGCTAAGACGACAATATCTCGGAGAAGAACCACAACGGCTGTCGTTGCCGTTTCTACAGCACCTGTCCGAAAAAAGCCTTGCGGTGTTCGCCCTACAGGACGCGCCGCAACTCTGGGTCGATCGCGACCTTGACCGCGCGTTGGCTGAACGCAAGCGACCAGGCGTGACTTTCTTGGTTGCTGCATCTGGGCTCGGCAAGAGCACAGCTTGTTACAAATTGCTCCGCGCCCATATCGACGCTGGCGGCGCAGGGCTTGTCATGTCGCACTCAGTAATCGCCACGAGCCTCACGCTCGACGGCGCAATCGACGCGACGCTGTCTGATCTGCAGCGGGACCTTGCGTCCGGCGCCGGCTCAGATGCACTTGCGCTCTGCACCTCGGAAAATCCGCTGCTCCTGATCGTCGAAGACATCAACGCGTCCGGTCAGGCCGCGGCGCTGGCGGAGAAGATCGCCGCCTGGGACCGCTCTGCCGACAAATCTGGCGAGACAGCGCTACGACCGTATCGGCTCATCTGCCCGATCTGGCCCGAAGTGCTCGACGCGTTGCGGGAACGTCCGCGCAAAGCGGTTGTTGATCGCGCCCTCTATGCTGGGTCGTTCTCTCCCGAGGAAGGGCGCATTGCAGTCCAGCGCCGTGCCCAGGAGATCGACCGCATCCTGAGCGACATGGAGGCAGACGCCACCGCCGAGGCGCTGGGTTACGATCCATTGCTGATAGCCCTGCGCGATCCGACCAAGAAAGCCGCAAGCGCCGCAATCGTCGGCGATTTTATAGACGGGCGCGTTGCGCATGTGGCCGCGGTGCGACGCGACCACCCCGCCGCAAAATATCGTCTGGCGCTTCGCGCTTGCGCTGCCGCGGGGCTCAAGCGCCGTACGCTCGATCCGCTCTGGGCCGAACTTGAGGCATGGCCCGAACTCTCGGACAGCGAGCGGACACTTCTCGGCAACCTCGCCGGCGTTGGTGACATTGTCCGCCTTGCCGGCGCCCCATCGAAACAACGCATCGCCTACCGCCACGATCGCGTGCGAGACTGGCTGCTGATCGACGCCGCGGCAGATTTAGCTGAGCGGGACGCCTTGCCTGATGAGATTTTGGCGGAGCCCTATTACGCGGAGATATTTGCTGGCGTCTTGGCAACGGGCATACTCACAGAAGCTTTTTTGGATCGCGTGAGACTCCAAAATCCGCTTGCGCTGTTTAGCGCGCTGCGGCTGCTGTCGCCTACCTCGTCTATTTATCAACGGGTAGTCAGGGTGATCGATAGCTGGCTCGACGAACCTCAGCCGCCGCCAGACTTTTTCCAGTTGCATGGAGGAGTGGTCTGGGCGCTGGCTCAGACTGAAGCTCCTGATGTGGTTCGGTTAATCAATCGCCTTAACGGTCGAGGCTGGCAGGTGATGCAAGCTAGATTGCGCAACGGCGACATTGTTGGCGGTATCCAGCTTTGCTCCAGGCTCGAGCCCGGCACAGGTGCGCCCTGGCGCGACATCCAGATCGACCACGCGAAACAAAGGTTTGGCGCGAACTTGGTGGCCGCGGTGGCTGAAATGCTGCGGAGGCTAGACCTGGAGGGCGTCACGCGGGTCGGCCTCATCCGGTTCGCCGGGCATATCGCAGAGCCTGCGCTCGGAGCAGCGATTGAGGCTTGCTGGCAAAATGATCCGGCCCGCGACGATCATCTTGCCGATTATCTCTGGGCCTTCGCAGAGTGCTGCGGCGAGGAGCCAGAGCGATTCCTTAAGGCGGTCTGCGATGCTTGGGCGGCCTTACCTGCGGAACGGGACGGCAGCAAGCCATCGCCCCGTGACGAACTTGCAGCACACGGCGTGCGCTGGGCGTTTCAGCGGCGGGTGCCACATGGCGCGCTACCATACTTCATCAAACGCGCCGAAGCCGATGAATTACGCTGGCCGATTACTTATATGCTGGAAATGGTGGATGATCCGACTTCCATCGCCTTTATCATCCAAGAGACAGCAGCGATTGAGCGTCGCATCGAGGGGACACGATCTTTCTCACCCTTTACCAGCTCACTGACGCGGCATTGGCGAGACCGCCAAGAACGCGACGGCACGCGCATGTCGGCCGCGAGCCGCGATCTCGCAGAAAAGCTCTGGCGTGATCCCGGCACCGAAAAGTACGTCCGGCGGGTGGCCTTCCGGTTATGGGCGGCCACGCATACTGGTAGCGATCTGCAATTGCTGCAACGGGGCGATCTGCCAGCCGATTTGGATGATTACATATTGTCCGAGCGGCTGCGACGCGCGGACAGAACGGCGACGCCGGCACTGCTCGTGCGCATCAATAGTACCGAGAAAAACGCTCGTTGGTGGTGGTACCAAGTCAAGTATGTATGGTTCGACGATCTGTTGCCGATGCTTGACGCTGAGTTGGCGCGTCGAGCAGGTGAAATCGAAGCGAAGTGGCAACACGGCAACGATAGCGACTATCAGACCTCCGATCTTTTGCAGCGCATTTCATCCGACGACGCGGAAAAGCTTCTCACCAAATTCTGGTCGTCGTTGCGCTATGTCAGTAACTTCGTGCAAACGGCCCTCTATGTAGCGACGCCTGCGCTACAAGACCTAGTACGCACCACAATGGCCGAATGTTCTGAGCAAGATGTGCTGCTCAAATATATCGGTCAGCACGTCGGGCTAAAAACTCAAGGCCATCCCGGCATAACTCGGCCGGCGCAAATTGCGGCGCTCGCGCCTTATCTGTCGCACTTTGCTGAGCACGAAGTGAGGGATTTGTGGGAGGTCTGCAATTCCCATGGGTGGTTTGCCGAGCGCAGTGCGCTGCTCGATCCCTATCTACGCCAGAACGGTGGTATTTTGTATGTGGACGACGTCGCGACCTTTGCGGCGCTCGATGAAATGGTCAACCGGAGCCCGCACCATTGGCTAGATCGCTGGCTAGACAGCTACGGCGAAACGGGTGCCTCCAGCACGGATCGTATGGCATGCATCGCTAGATGGCTTTGCGAGCGTAGAACTATGCGCGCCTTGCGGCTGGCGGCCGAGGCGCTTGTGCTCATCGGGCGGCGGGCGGATCTAGCTTTGCTCGACACGCCATTAGCTGACGCCGAGGCCGACTTTCCCGCGATCAAGACAAATACAATCTTCGCAGTACGGCGACGCACACTGAACTGAACGGCGGCGGCTTCCGAGGCCTCCTAATTTGCGCGAGTTGCGCACTCGTGCCGAAGCCGTTGCGGACAGCCTTCGCGTCGCCCCCAGCCTGCTCGACGGTGACCGTCCCGTGGATACCCAACAGGATACGCCAACTTTGGGCAAATCGCCGAGGATTCCGACTTCCATTTGGAACGAAATGAGAACATGCTGGATCGCCGTCAAGCTGATTCTTGGTGGAAAGGTAGCGCCGCGACTATCGCAAATTGAAATTGGAGCCCTATGTCTGTTCCACTTTGAAACGGATTTCCCCTCATGGCTCTGACATCGGCGAATCTCGTCGGGTATCTGCGTGCCGAGTTTGCGAAAGCGTCGCAGCTTCGGGTTTGGCTCTTCTTTTTGCAGTTGGCCGCGGCTGTTCCGGCGGCAATAGCCGTGCTGATCCCGGATAGCTACGGGAGCGCGCTCTATTGGCTTGCGGCCCTGGGAGCGGTCCTGTTGATCGTATGGTGGTTTTTGAACGGGCGATACACACGCATCCGAAATGCCGCTCAAGCGGCTCGACGTGGCGCGCTTCTGCTCGGCGGCCTCAATGAGCCTCTTTCGCCGGGCGAGATCGATGCAATTCGCGAACGCTTCACCGTGAGCGGGGATGTCGCGAAGGCAAACGAAAATCCGCAGTACTACGCAACGACACTACCTCCCGGACCGGCGCGGCTAGGGGAAATGCTGGAGGAGTCGGCTTTCTACAGCGAACACCTTCAGCGCTTCAGCGCGACGGTCATGCTCGGCGTATTGGCTTTTTTCGCGATCCTATTCATCGCCATAACGTTCGGTATCACGCCGTACGTTGGTCGGGATACCGCGCAAGCGTTGTTGCGCGTGTTCCTAGCATTGCTGGTATTCGGCATGTCCGGTGATGTCTTCGGCGCATATCGCGCTCATCGGGATGCGGCGAACGATATCAGGGATATCCGCCATCGGCTCAACGCTGCCGATGCAGCGGGCTATCCGCTCGCCGATGTTCTGCTAGCCTTTGCCGATTACAACGCTGCTGTTGAGAGCGCGCCAGAGAGCGTGCCGCGAGCATATAAGATTCGTGTGGAGTATCTGAACGAGCGGTGGGCCGAATATCAGCGCGATCGGGATGCACGGCGTGCCGCCCAAGGGCAAGTGCAATGAAGCATCCCGACCTGTTCAACAACTTCCTCAAGGACACCGTTAACCTCAATGATACGAGGGTGAACGATCTCGAAACCAGCATCGAGGCGATCAAGGATGCAGTTCGTAACTCTGATTGGGAGCCGCACCGCAACGGCTGGATGGCTCACGGATCATGGGCGCACAAGACGATCATCAAGCCGGTGGATAGCGGGGAGTTCGATGCGGATCTAATCGTTTTCGTTGAACACGTCGATGGCTGGACGGCCGCCACATATATCGACGAGCTATACCGGGCGCTTCGCGCTAATGCGACTTACCGCGACATGGTGAATAGGTCGTCGCATTGCGTAACGGTCAGCTACGCGAATGACAAGAAGATCGACGTTGCGCCGTGCGTAACGAACCGGACGAACGCGTTAGAAGTCTGCAACCGCACGGCAGATCGATTTGAGCAGACCGAACCGAGGCAATACACCGACTGGCTCGTCGAAAAGAACCGATATTGCGGCAATAACAATTTCCGCAAAGTGACACGGCTCGTGAAATACCTCCGCGACATTAAGCAGAGGTTCAGTTGTTCCTCCGTGCTGCTTACGACGATCCTTGGCTATATGGTCACGAGCGCCGATGAAGACAGCGATGAATTCGCTGACACGGCGACGGCGTTGAAGACGATTTTCGGTCGGATGGACGACGAGTTGCAAGAGCACGCAACGAAGCCGTCCGTACCAAACCCGTTTCTGACCACGGAAGATTTCGCGGATGTGTGGACTGAGGAGCAGTTCACGAATTTCAAGGACAGAATCCATACCTATCGGGAATGGATCGACGAGGCCTACAACGAAGAAGACCGAAGCGAGAGCATTGCAAAATGGCGGCGCGTGTTCGGCGACGAGTTCGCTAAGGGCGTTGCCGCTGAAGAAGGTAAATCTGTCAGCAAGGCGCTTGTCGCTAGCGTCCGGACGACCTTGGCTGAAGCTTCGCAATTCACCGGCGACTTGGTCGATGCCATCAAGCGCTTCGGTGCGCGGGTGCTTCCGGCGAGCTTCGACAAGAAGCCGTATATGGAAGCTCCGAGGTGGAAGTCGTCTGGCCAGAACATGGCCGTCGTTGTGCGCGCCGATCTACACCGAAACAGCTACGGGACGCAGAAGGTCCGGGCGGTCCAACCGCTCGAACCTTTGCAGGCGGGCCATTGGCTCAACTTCAAAGCATACACAAGTACAGGGCTTCCATTCGATCCATCGGATTACAAGGTCATGTGGAGGGTAACGAACACCGACGAAGCGGCAGCAAGCCAAAACGAGCTTCGCGGCAGCTTCGAAAAGCCTGAGGCTGACAATTCACGATGGGAGAGTTTGAAATATCGTGGGGTGCATCTAGTTGAGGCGTTCGTGATCCGGAAGCGGGACGACAAGATCGTGGGAAAAAGCCCAGCCTATCGAGTCATGATCGAATAATCATGAATTTGGTCGCGGCGAAAGCTTGTAGCATGAATGGGGAAGGGATGAATTACGCAAGGCTCTTAGCACACGGCGTGGGCGCTTGGGTGCAATACGAATGGGCCTGTGACCACAGTGGGCTATTTAGCGAGAAATATCTGGCTCAGCCGATCGGGCATATCCTTGCAGGTCAGTCAAAAAACCGCGCCAGTGCCGAATACACGCACTCTGTTCTCTCCGTTCATATGAAAGGGCCGGGGAAACGACCGGCGGTCGACTTCGTCGTTTTCGGCAATTATCCGAACGTGGAGATTGCTGTCGAATCTAAATGGTTCGGGAAAACGAACGTAGCAATCGAAGATATCGTCTGGGACCTCGTACGATTAGAGCTGCTTGCCAACGAGGGTGCGCGCTGCTTCTTTGTCTTAGGAGGTAAGCGAAGAAAGCTCGACGCGCTGTTCGCTAGCCACGCCTTTGCGGAAGGTACGACGAACCGGAAGCGACGGCCGTTTCTGCGTCACGATAGCAATACCTTGCATACGATCGCGATAGGTCCCATTGACAAGAAAAGACTTGGCATTTTGGGACCGATGTTTCGGAAATTTCCGGACCTAAAATTTCCTTCTTCGATCGCTACTCGGCGTTCGGCACCGTTCCCAGAAAACACCAAGATCGATGGATATCAGGTTTACGTTTGGGAAATTTCTTCGCTGGCTAACCGCGGCACGTTTTTAGGACGGGACATGGAAAATCGTTTTTCCTATTGACGCTGCTCAACGCTTGAACTGATCGTCGATCCAGGCGAGGAGAGGGAGGGGGATGCGCGCCATAAAACGCCCATTGAATTGGTTTTTGCTCGGCGTTGCCGTTTTAAGCGTTGCTGCGATCTTGTTAGGCCATGAAAACCCGTTCGCGAGGACAGCGGTTTGTACGCATGTGCCATGTCCAACATTCGCTCAGTCGCACGCATGGGAAAAGGTCGCATACGATCTCGGCGTTGGAAGCATCGTCAGTCTATTCTTTTATTGGCTGGTCGTCCGGCTCCCAGAAAATGCAAAGCGGCGACGCATTAGGAAAAGCTTTGCGGAGCATTTCCGTGAGTTCAAAGAAGACTCGATCGCGACCATGCTGATGGTGACAGACGGCACCTTCAAGTGGGGGGATCACCGGGATTTGGTCGATCAAGAGAAATTCCGAAGCTATTTCAAACAGCAGGTTACGCCGAGCGAAGACCGGTGGGATTCCCTCCACAACAAGATGACGGACTACTATCTTGACGAACTTCTCACGCATTTGGAGATACTGCGTGACGAGATCCTGTTTGTGATGTCGGCTATCGAGATCGACGATGAAAAGGTCCTTGAGTTTTTGAAGCGGCTTTCGGCAACGATCGTGATAATGCGGAAGACGACGAATGACTATGACTCAATGAAAAGCTTCGGCAATTTCATGTGGGAGGTATTTGCTGGTTGGAGCATGGTGGACGGCTATCAGAAGCGCGACTTCTTCGATGACATGATCCAGGCAATCTAACCAATCATCCAAGCGGAGCCCGTTCGTAGAACAAGCGTTGTGCGCCAGACTGCCCATGCGCGCCATCTATGAAAAGTTGTCGTGGGGGAAATGATTCGCCCGATCAGAATACATCTCGACACATCCGACTACTCGGCCATGCACGATGCGCCGACCGGGAGCCCTATTCAGAAAGTTCGAGAGAACCTTGCCGAGTTGGCGCGACGGGGCCGGATCGAGATCGGGCTATCCTACCATGTGGTTTTTGAATTGCTGCAACGAGCCGACGCCGAGCATCGAGGCAATCGTCTATCCCGGGCTCGACTGCTTTCTGAGCTCTGTGGGCTGAACGCATTTCCGTATCCCACCGATCTAGGTGATGGGCATCGCTTTTCGAATGAAGGACTTTGGCAACCCCGCATAACCCTCAACGATCACGAGATCGAAGTAATCGTTGGCCAATTCATTGAGTCGGTCAAAAATGATCCCGAAACGACAACTCACGTTCGGCGCATTGCAGCAAAGCGCAGCTACCTGCGTCGGTGGACCGAAGAATACCCCGAGCGTTTTGCGGACCTAGCTAGCAAGAACTGGCCAGTAATGTTCGGCAGATCATTGGTGGAGGATGGCACGTTTCGCAGGTACGTCGCGGGCTCAATGAGCCGTGACGAAGCGAACCGGAGAGTATGGTTCTTTATCAACGATCCGACGTCACTCTATGAACTGTGGTTTGAGCAGTGCAACTGGGATTGTCCGATCATGGAGAGGCGGGAGAACATTGCGGGCACTTTCGTCAAGATGTTGGGAGAGTTCCGTGGCACGATGGGGCAGACGAAGGATTTGCGGGCCGAGATCACGGCCGAATTAAATGCGACGGGTGATGAAGCGCTATTGCCGAACGAGCGTTCGCAACTACTAAAATTGCGAAGGGACCTGAAGGCATTTCGCGAGGAGATATCTTCTCCGCAGCAACTATGTGAGGACGTTCCGATCTGGAAGCAGCAATTCGGAAATGAGAGCGCTCTGGTCGCTGCTGAAGTCCTATTCGCATTCGAGCGCGATGGACGGTCGATCAAAGAGTCGGACGGTATCGATTTCGTGCATGTGATGTACCTACCGCATACCGATCTCTGGCGAGGCGACCGGGCCTTTTCGGACCTTCTCAAGAAGCATAAGGTTAGCTTCAGCGAGCGCGTTGTCCCTACACTGCTGGAACTCCCCGCGCGAATCGAGGAGGTCGATACCATCATTCTGAGGGAAGAATGAGCACACCGTTCGACCACCATTTCATTCCAGCTTTCTTCCTCGCGCAGTGGGTTGGGCCAAACGGAAAGTTGATCGAATATACGATTAAGTACGGCAAGCTCATTGCGAAGCCTGTTGGACCACGGGCGACGGGGTTTGAAGCTCAACTGTATTCATTCCCGGAACTGCCTCCCGACGCCGCTCAATTTCTTGAGCGAACGTTCTTTGAATATGCCGATCGCGTCGCTGCAGATGCGCTCAGACTTCACCTGAACGGAGGTTCGGCAAATTGGACAGTCGAACTCATCAGTGCTTGGTCGCGTTTCGTAATCGCTCTCCACTTCCGTCATCCTGACGCGATGCCTGAGTTTCGAGCAGCAGCGAAATCAGTATGGGACGGAAGTGGCGTTAAGTATCAAAAAGAATACGAGGCAATCAAGAAACCGGAAGATCCCTCAACATTCGACGAGTATTTGGCTGAGAAAGACCCACAGGCCGGAACGAAAATGCACGTCAATATGATCGTAAAGGTCTTTGACAACGAGATGCTCGGCAAGCATCTCAACAGCATGAAATGGGCCGTCTTGGATGTTTCCGCGTCGAACCATCGTTTTCTGCTGTCGTGCCGTCCTGTGTGCTTTGCGAATCTAAAAGAACGGTATGGCGTTGTGTATCTGCCCATTAGCCCAACGAAACTTTTCGTCGCCGTAAACGATCCGGGCACGCTGCGACAGTTGAGGGCCCTCCCGCCACGGGAGCTCGTGCATAACCACAACAGGTTTGTAGTTGGGCGCGCCCGTCGATTCGTGTGGGCCAACGATGAAACACAAACTGCATTTATTGCGAAATGTATGTCGAAGGATATGGAGGCGACGCCGCTCTTTCCTAACATCGGCCATTATCCGAATGATCAAAGCCAAGCAGGTGATGGAGATATCGCCGACCGACCAGCAGGCGCTGGTGGATGAGGCCCTTTTCCTGAAGGGGCTAGATTAGGCTAACCGTCGCTGACGGCGGGCCGTACCCCGCACTATTCACGGCCACGACCCTCGCCGTATAGGACTTGCCGGGCGTCACCCGGTCAATGTGTAGATCATCTGCGTGAGATTAGGCCACGTTGGAAAATGCGCAATGAAGCGGAGGAGTTGACAGCTCCCCCGTTCTGCTTCGTAAAATAGAAATTGGGCGAAGTACAGAAATGTGGCTCAACAAAGCCAAAAAATGAGAGGGCGCTATTTCTAGGCCTTGTTGAGCCGTTTTTTGGCGCGTCGCGCGATGAGCGTGCGAAGTGTATCGCGATCGAGAGACCAGATGCCGGCGATCAGCGTGCCGTTTCGGGCAAGCCGGCCGATGTAGCTCGACGACCAACCTGATTCTCGTTCTGCTTCGTAGACCGGAATGAAGATGCGGCCCTGGATTTCAGAATTCGGCAGCATCATCGCAATATACCACGGGCCGGGCCGCCTCCCGGCGGCTAGCTATCGCATGGAGCTGGAAGCCATGTACCCGCCGCCCACGAGCGTGGCTTTTCGGTGCGACCACGCTGAGGATTACTTACTTAGAAAATCTCGCCGGCATGGGCACCACGTCGGCAGTCTTGCGCCCCTCAAGACTTGCGGCGATGCGCTCACCGACAAGATCGTTGAGCGTCCGCACCGGATCGTCGGCCTTATTGACATAGCGGTGTGTCATCGACAGGTCGCTATGCCGGAGGAGGTCGCGCACAAGGAATGCGTTGGCGCCGGACTGCCCGGCGTAGGTGCCGACCGTGTGACGCAGATCATGAAGGTGAACGTCATCGAGCCCGGCCACCGCCCGAATCTTCTGCCACGCCGCTTCCATCGCATCTTTTTTCAATGGTCCGTCGGAAGATCGGCGCCGCCGGCCGGCTGAGCCTCGCACTTCGCTTTTTTCCTGAATGGCTGCGACCGTTCGCGAGCGGTTGGGCAACACCCATGGATTCGCCCGAGTGTCGTCGGGTCGCAAGGTCAACAGCACTTGCCTTGCCGGCGCGTTGATCGCCACCGTTTGCGGGCGGCCGGCCTTGGTGTTCGGCAAGACAATGGTCCCGGCCGTCAGGTCGATGTGTTCCCAGCGCATGCCGAGCACCTCCGACAGCCGGCATCCTGTAAAGAGCAACAATTCCACGGCTGCTGTGACGACTCTAGGATAGATCGTTCGCCGATGCCGTTCGGCCGGCAGATGCTTGGCCGTCGCCTTCCCCTCAGCGCTGATCTTCCACGGCAGACCTTCGCTCTCAGCCTGCCGCAGGACGGCGCCAAGTCGCTCCAGTTCATCCGCCGACAGGAACCGCTCTCGGTGGCGCTCGGAATAGCGTGTGATCTTGCGGCAAGGGTTGGTCCCCTCTGGCCGATATTCCCACTCCTCGGCGAGATTGAACACCTTGGAGCAAATCGCGCGAACGACGTTCGCCTGTCGCGGCGTCGCGGCCAGCGAGCGGTGAAGCTTCTCGACATCGCCCCGGGTGACGGCGGCCACCTTGAGGGAGCCCAGCGCGGGACGGATGTAGCGCTCGACCACGCGTTCCAGTTCCGCACGAACAGAAGGCTTATTGTGCTTGCGGACATGATCGGCGACGTACCGATCGAGAAGATCGGCCACATCCGGGGCGTTGCGGAACGACTTTCGAGCGTCGGCCGGATCAACGCCTTGCGCGACCGCCTGCAAGACGCCCTTCGCGTCGATGCGAGCCTGCTCGGCGGTGATCGCGCCGTGCACACCCAAGAGAAACCACCGCGACCGACCGTGCTTGTTCCGGTACTGCACGAAATAGGTTTTGCGGCCGGTAGGGTGCACGCGGACGCCGAAGCCGCCCAGATTTGCATCAAACCGAGGGTAGGCCTTCGCCTCCGGGGTCAAGCTATCGACGAAGCGTTTCGTCAGAGCGCGATCAGTGGTTTTGCGCATAGCTCACCTCGACACGACGGACGCGGCCGGACAGCAACGGGCGCCCTGGCCGATGCAGCACAAGTGCCAACAATCATTGAGTTTGGACGGCGCCGGACGGCATGGACGGCTTTTCGCACCCCTGTAGGCCCGGTCGGCTTGGAGCGATCGAATCCGGCTCGCCGTTAAGGTGCCATCAGCAAGCAAGTAGCAAGCAAATAGCAAGCAGAGTGGCGTGAACTGGGTGGAAGCCCAAAGAGCAGGGTGCATCGGAAACGGCTTGAGAATGAAGCGTTTTTCGTAATACGCAGCATGTCAGAGAAATTCGTGAAAAGCCAGATCAACTAACTGTGGAACAGGAGGTCGGTGGTTCGAGCCCACCCAACTGTACCACTGTTGCGGATAACCCCGTGTTCCCAGCATCTTGTTGATAGACCTAGCGGATTTGCGTCGCCAAAATACAAAAGGCGATACAAATGGCGTTGCGAATGGTTTCGTTAAATCGAATTGCTGACGGTCGGTGGTTTGCTCGTAAGGGCATCCCGGAGGATGTCCGCGAGGACTACCAACGCCTCTACGGGACCAAGCGTGAAGCTCATCTCAAACTCGCGGCGGGCACGCCGAAGCACGAAGCCAAGGCCCGACTTGGCGAGTGGGAAGCAGAGGTCGAAACGCGCATCGCGACCCTGCGAGCCCAAAGGAACGGTGAGGGTCAACCACTCACGAGGCTCAACGCTATCGCTCTCGCAGGCCGCTGGTACTTGTGGTTCGTGAAGCAGCACGAGGCGGACCCAGGCAAGCCGGGATATTGGAAGGGCCTCGCAGATATTATGGTTTGGGAGGTGATCCGTCCCGAAGCGCCTGACAGCTATGAAGAAGACCCGAGGTCTGATCCCGATTGGAATTGGGCCAAAGAGCCAGACGTGCGCGAGGCGGTGAGGCCGCTGATTGCAGAAGAGGCGCGGGTAGCGACATTCCTCGCCAGCGAGGGGAAAGCTTTGAACCCCACGGCCTACGCACTGTTTGTAGACGCTGTCAGCGACAACCTATTGCCGCCGGCCTTCTCCTTGCTGGAGAAGCGCGCGAACGGCGACTATTCACGTGACGAAACGCCCGACGCGTTTCCCGTGTTCAATGGAGGCCCCGTGCGCGCCTCTGGCGTTGGATGCTGGGAGCTTTTCGAGGCTTACGTTCACGCGGTGAAGCCTGCGCCGGCTACGGTTATGCGCTGGCGGTCTGTCTTCCTAGCCATGCAACAGCATTTCGCCGAGGTGGGGGCTGATGGAATTACAGAGGATGCTGCGAGGGCATGGATTCACAGCCTAATCTCTGAGGAGCGTTAGGCCAGCACTGTGCGCGAGGTGTGGTTGTCCGCGTCACGGACGGTATTTGCTTGGGCGCGCGTTCATAAGCGCATCCGCCAGAATCCATTTAAGGAAGTGAAGGTCGATGTTCCTCGCAAGGTACAGAAGAGAGAAGATGGCCGAAGTTTCACGAACGAAGAGGCACTCACGATTCTAAGAGCGAGCCTCACCTATCAGGCGCCCGCTACGCCCACTGAGAGAACGCGCCGTTGGGTGCCGTGGGTGTGTGCGTACTCTGGTGCTCGGTCAGGCGAAATTACTCAGTTGCGAGGCGTAGACATCGAGAAGCGCGATGGTTTCTACGTAATGAGGATTACGCCGGAGGCGGGTACTACAAAGACGGGTCAAGTGCGCGTCGTTCCGCTTCACGAGCACCTAATTGCCCAAGGCTTCATCGAGACGGTCAGGCAGGTAGGGAACCCGATAAGTTTATGACTAGGTGGGGCGTATCAGTTGCAGATGAGCGGCCGGGGTTGCCTTGCGTCTCTCAGGCACGGCCATATAGGTCACAGGGATTCCTACGGTGGCGCTGGATTCGCTTCAGCGCTCGGGGGCCATCAGACAGCATGGATACGAATAGCCCCTGGGTGGACTCCTTATAGAATCCTTGGGGCGGGTCGGCTGCGTTGAGACCGCAGGCGGTGCGCCCGGCAGGCGGCGCTTGAACCCAAGTAGACTTGAAGTGCCGTGTGGCCATCGCGCCAAGATAGGGTCCAGTCGGGCCGGAAGGACCCATTCGATCCTCGCGTGTACCAAGGGACCGAGGAACACCACCTGACCTGCCGGCCGCCTGCGAGCGCCATAGGTCCGCTGCAAGACCAAGGAGGCCAAGAGCGCTCTGCGCAACAAGCTCAGCTACCTCAGTATTCGACGCGCTGAGGCGAAATGCCGAGCCTCGACATCGCCTCGCGTTCGGCCATCCGCGAACTCTTTGGGTTGCAATAACCGTCACCAACGGAGGCATGGCGACCGTGGTCACCAAGCGGGTTTGATGGCATTCCGTCGAGACCGATATCCCAAAAGTACGATACGCAAACCTCCCTATCGGGTGGCACCACGGTGCAGGTTCTCGGAGACGTCGGATCGCACTTTATCCGGTCTTGATAGAAGGAAATCGGCACTCCTTCGCAGCGCACATGCCACTTCCAGAAGGACCTCTCGATTGAGCAGGTGTCGGGATGAAGCGCGAATGCCGTTTCAAGTTCAGGCAGGCGAAGTTCCGTGAGCGATCTGCGCATTGCTTCCTGAGTGGATGGCGCACGGGCTAACTTGAAGGTCGCAAAGGCGACGCACACCAGAACAATCGTGCTAAGCACATGAGCCCCACGGGACATCCTATTCTCGCCTCCGATTCAATCACCTCTTGCCGTACATTGGATGGATGAACGTTAACATACCTGCGAACGTCTGGTTGATGTCCGCCACGGGTCACAAGGAGCCTTGGCCCGCTTGGCGTTGAAGTCGGCTGCGGGAACGGGACGATGATGCCTCAATCGACCGCCTTATCGACGCGCTGCGAGACAAAGAGCTTTGCCGGGAGCTTGTCGCTGCGGATATGCAGTGGAGGGTGGCTGTTGGGCCAAGGGCCTCTCGGTGTGCGACTGTGCAGCAGAGCATCGGAACGTTCAGGCGCCGATGGTCGCCCCTAAATTCACAGCCGGACGTTTGGAAGCGCCTTTATCACTTCCGTAGCAAACGGCTCGGCCACGTCACCGTTGCCCCTAAGCCAGCGCAGGAAGCCCAATTGAACGAACTCTGGCGCACGGCCCGCATGGCGCTTAGCGCAGCGCGGCAGGCTCGCTTGGTCTTTTGTCGGGAGGACTGTGACAATCTGCGAATGTCCGCGCGAGCGGAGACGGTCGGGCGGGACTTGATTGTCGCTATCGAGCCGAGGCCTTTGAAAATACAAAAGCATGATACAAAGCCCCTGCTGGTGAGCAAGAATTCGCTAGTCTTATCAATGCTGAAGGTCGCAATTCGCGGTTCCCACCCAACTGTACCAGTGCTGGCAATGACCTGACATCCACATCCAGGACTGAGTCTGTGCCCGCCCGCAATGGCGGCCGCGGTTATCGTCATTTCGCGGGCTGCCTGTAACAAGCTGCGGACCGCGCACTTTGGCCGGCAGGCGGGCGATCAGCAGCGAACCCGACGACCACTTCGCGAGCGACGGACTCGACAAGGAAGGTGCAGGCTTTCCTTAAAAGCTGTGGTTGAGTCTCGTCACCGATGTGCTTAGATGCCATCTGGCTCGGTTTTCATGGCACTTGGCATAGGTCCTGGGTGGTTCGGTGAAAAAGAATCAACGTAGTGGCAAAGGCGTCGGTCCACTTGCTTCGCGGAGGGGGCGTGAACCTGGCTCGCTGACCAACCAGCAGATCGGGAGGACCGGGGCGCCGGCGCTTGCTCAACGGCCTCACCCCAAACCGTCGTCGAAGCCGAGCGCCAAATCGTCTTCCGATGGTTCACGCAAGTCGGCCCGATCTGACCGCTTGTCCGCCGCCGAGCCGGACCAAGCCTATCAACCGCAAGCTGGCGCAACCGTCGTACGGGGGCATTTCGATGCGGTCACTGGACTGTCCACCGTCACGGATGCGCCTTCGCTTGGACTTGGCGGGAGCGCTGTGGAGGAATCGCGGCTCTCGGCCGAACTGTTCAATGTCATCATCGACGCCAACAGTCTGTTTCGCATCGAGCCCGCAGCTCTCAAGCGGCTCGCCAATTACAGCGACGACGAAATCTTCGCGCTCGTCGTTCCCAAGCGCACGCTGGCGCGGCGGCTGTCGGTCGGCGAGCCGCTGACGGTCGAGGAGACCGACAAGGCCGTGCGTCTGGCACGGGTTGACCGGCTTGCCACACATGTGTTCGGCGATGTTGCGAAGGCGCACCGCTGGCTGCGCAAGCCCAAGAAGGCGCTCAGCGGAGAGATGCCGCTGGCCTATCTCGCAACGGAAGCGGGCGCGCGCATCGTCGAGGACATGTTGCACCGGATTGATCACGGCATCCTCAGTTAGGGATTGCCGTGAGGATCTGGCGGATTTCCAACTTCGATGATCTGTCGGGCATCGGTGGCCTGAAAGCCGACGGCCGCTGGCACGATCGTGGCCGGCACGTGGTCTACGCCGCGGATCATCCGGCCTCGGCCCTGCTCGAAGTGATGGTGCATCTGGAGATCGACTTGGAGGACCTGCCGACGACGTACCAACTGCTCGGTATCGATGTGCCGGATGGTCTCGCCGTCGAAACGGTCGGCGTGACCGATCTCGAACGGGTATCGAAGAACTGGGCCAGCGATCCCGGGACGACACGGGGTTTGTTACGACCCTGGTTCGACGAGGCGCGTACGGCGCTGGTGTCCGTACCGTCGGTCATTGTGCCGTTCGCGCAAAACTACATCGTCAATCCGAGGCACAAAGACGCGGCGCGCATCCGGGTTTCACACGTCGGGCGCTATCCCCATGACCTGCGACTGTTCGGACAAAGGACAGGCAGGGACTAGCGGATCGGCGGGACCTGCACCTGGAGTGCGATTGCAGCGACAGGGCGCAACACTCTCGACAAGGAGAGTGTCCCATCCGCAATCCGCAACGCTGACCGAGCCAACTTTGTCGCGTTCGCCATAGCTCCTCCCTTCGCAACGCGATACGGTAGCAAGCCAATGACATTCATCGACAACCAACCCCGGCCAAACCCATCGTGATCTTCTTCAACCGCCTCAAGACCGCCGCCGCCGCCGAGTGGCGGGCCTACACCGAGCATCCCTTCACGAACGCTCTGGCCGATGGCTCGCTCCCCGAGCCCGCCTTCCGTCACTATCTCGTCCAGGACTATCTGTTCCTCATCGAGTTCGCGCGGGCCTACGCGCTCGCGGTCTACAAGTCGCCGCGGCTGGATGACATGCGCGACGCAGCGAGCGGCCTGTCGGCCATCCTCGATGTCGAGATGAACCTGCATGTCAAACTCTGCGGCGAATGGGGGCTGTCCCCGGCCGACCTCGAACAGGCGCCGCCGGTGGCCGAGATGCTGGCCTATACGCGCTATGTGCTGGATGCCGGCATGCGCGGCGACCTCTTGGCGCTCAAGGTGGCGCTGGCGCCCTGCGTGATCGGCTATGCGGAGATTGCGACGCGGCTCGCCGCGCTGCCCCTCGCGGACGCTCCGACCAATGCCTACCGCGTCTGGATCGCCGAATATGCCGGCGCGCCGTACCAGGAGGTCGCGGCCAGGGCGCGGGCGCAGATGGAGCATCTCGCCGATCGCTACGCCACGCCGGCCCGCGAGGCGGAGCTGATTGCGATCTTCAGGGAAGCCACCCGGCTCGAGGCGGATTTCTGGGAGATGGCTTGGCGCGTGGGCCTGCCTGCTCGATAATCATTCTGGCAGTGCTCCGCGATCTGTCCGGCCGCGCTTAGGAGCGCTCCGACGAACCGGGCAAAGGGTGCGCGGTGTCTTCGCGGCGCTTCTGCCGCGCAGCACGATCACGGACATTGCGAGCAGCGGGCGGGACGCCTCACCGCCCATGCGCCGCGCGATAGCCTGCGTGTCTGAACGCCGCGACGCTTGACGCCTTCACTCCCGCCGCGGTCGAGCGCGACGCCTCATACATCTGAGATGCGAACAGCAGCGCGAGCGAAAACGCAATGGTGGTGGTCGCATTCGCGATCTGATGCCAGCTGCCCATCGATCCCCTCTTGCAGAAACAAGCCTCCGTCACAGAAGCGGACGGGATGCCATTCGTTCCTTTCGTCGGGAAAAAATGGCAGGGAGGAACCATGTCCCGCCTTCGCGTGTTGGCAGCGAGAGCGTTGCTGAACGCAACCAGGATCCAACCAGAACTGAACGCAATCAAGGGAGCTGAGCCATGAACGGAATCATCTACATCGTCGGACTCATCGTCGTCATCGGTGCGGTGCTGTCGTTCTTCGGCCTGCGCTGAGCGGACGCCGACTCCTTGAGGGCGCGCAGGCTGGGCACGATGACGTCGCTCGTGATGCCGCCGCGCGTCAGAGGTCGTCGCGCGGTCCGATGAATGCGATCAAGGGACCGATGTCGTCTCGGTCGGCGGCCTTCAGCGCGGCGATGTAGGCGGCGCGACGCTCGGTCATCGTCTGCAGATCGGATCCGCCCGCCCAATCGATCGGCTTGGCCTTGTAGACGCGTTCGAGAACGGCATCCGCCAGGATGCGGGCGTGCCGTCCGTTGCCATTGGCAAACGGGTGTATCTTCACCATCCGATGGTGCAGGCGAACCGCGGCTTCCGGCGCGGAATAGGTGCCGTGCTCGGACCAGAACCGCGCGTCGTCCATCAGCATGCGAAGTTCGACGGGGATCTGGACGGGGTCGACCCCGATGTTCTTTCCGCTCGTGCGAAATCGCCCCGCCCAGTCCCACACGTCGCCGAACAGCCGCTTGTGCAGATTGATCGCAAAGGCGTCCGTCAGAACGGGAGCCCGCTGTCGCGCGAGCCAGAGCAGGCCGGACTGGATGTTGGCCTGCTCCAGTTGATCGAGTTCGCCTTGCGTCGTGATGTGCCGATGCTTCAGCCCGCCGAGCTCGTTGGGATCGAGCGGTGTCGCGCCCTCGGGAGAGGCGAGAGTCCCGATCATCAATCGCTCCAGAAATGTGCCGGCCGGTTCTGCGCGATCTCGCGGGCGAGGCGGTCGACCTCCTGTACGATCTCGTCGTCGGGGAGCCTCTGGTTTTCGAGCGTCATATGCGTGGTCGCGGTGCCGACGATCGCCTCGGCCTTCTTGCGCGCCTGGGCCGCCACGACATCGTCGATGTGCCCCGATGGCGGAACGATCGCATAGACGAAACGGCATCCCATCGCTTCGGCCATCGCCTGCATGGATTTCAGGGTCACGGCGCCCGCGAGTTCGGCGTGCTCGGCTTTGGTGATCCTGGCGCGCGTCACGCCGAGCCGGGCTGCGACGTCAGCTCCGGACATGCCGAGCGCGTTGCGGACCGTACGCAGCCAGCCCTCGGGCGGCATGCTCAGACCGTCGGCCCGCGCGGCGGCATGGTCGACGATGGCTCTATATTGCCGCTGGACGATGTTTTTGACGCTCATGGCTCGGTCCACCTAAGCACTTAGGATATCTATATATATCCAAAAAAGTATGAAGTGGATATCTATAGATATACAACTTAATATTGGTCGGATACTTAAATGTATGCAAATTGCAGATTTTCTTGATCTTTCCGTTAGATGGCGTCCCCGGCGAGGGCGAGTTCCGGTGGCGGCGAAGCGCGCCGGCCCTACCGCGCCACCAGCATCACCACCACCGGCAGCGTCAGCGCGGCCAGCACCGTGCCCAGCGCCACGGCGCCGGACACCGGGCTCACCAGCCGCTGATATTGCGCGGCGAAGATGTAGGCGTTGGCGCCGGTCGGCATCGCCGCGAACAGTACGACGACGCCGGCAGCGACCGGCGGCAGGGCGAGCAGCTTCGCCAGCACGAACGCGGCGGCCGGCATCGCCAGCAGCTTGAGCGTGCACATCGCCAGGATGGCGGTCTTCTCGCCTCTCACCTCGAAGCGGAACAGGGTGATGCCGAGCGCGATCAGCGCCGCCGGCGATCCGGCCTGCGCCAGCAGATCGAGCGTGCGGTCCACGACCGGGTTGAGCCCGAGCCCGGTGAAGCGCCAGAGCACGCCGAAGCCGATGCCCAGCATCAACGGGTTGCGCGCGAGATCCGCAAGCACGGGGCCGAGGATCGACAGCGTCGATCCGCTTCCCTTGCGGCTGACGAACTCCATCTGCAGCGTGCCGCACAGCCAGAGCAGCGGCGTGTTCACCGACAGGATCAGCGCCATCGGGCCGGCGGCCTCATTGCCGAGCGCGGAGAGCACCAGCGGAATGCCGAGCATCACGATGTTGCCGTAGACCGAGCCGATCGCGAACACCACGCCGTCCTCGCTCACGTCGCGGCGGCCGCGCAGCAGCGCCGACACCGCCAGCGCCGCCAGCCAGGTCAGGACCAGCGCACCGTAATAGGCGCCCCACATCCGCAGCGGGTTCGTCTGCGGAAACTCGGAGACGACGATGGTGCGGAACAGCAGCGCGGGGATTGCGATGCTGAAGGCGAATTCGGAGATGCCCTTGTGCGCGCTCTCCGAGACGAAGCGGAACAGCACCGCGGCATAGCCCGCCGCGATCAGGGCAAACACCGGCGCGACGATCAACAGTGTGGCCATGCGGTCCTGCGGCTTCGTGGGGCGAGGCGCCTGCCCGGACCCTGGCCACATGCAACGCTCGACCCTGCCATCCTACCCCTGTTTTGCCCGACGGGACAATATGGTTTCGTAAAATCCGTAAAATTTGCCGTTAGGGCTTGACGCCACTTTGCATGGGGTTGTTTTGCGAGCTTGCCCGAGCCCGAACGACTCCCTCCCCCGCTTGCGGGGGAGGGCCGGGGAGAGGGTCTCTCGGCAGCGGGACAATCGAGCATGGCCGCAAGCCACCGCGCAGCCCTTGCTCGGGAGACGCCGTGGTCACCGGTTTTACCGCCGCACAGACGCCATCCGCCGCCCTGTTGCCCGGAGCGCACAGGTGGCAGCTTTCGCGCCTGCCTGCGTTGCCAATTGTGTCCCCTTCACCCACACTCCGCGCCTCACTCGACCGACTGGGGGGATCGATGCCTGCGTTTCGTTCTGGAAAGACCGTTCTCGCTGCCATGGCCTGTGTTGCGCTCGCCGTCCTGGTGCGGCCCGGTGCGGCCCATGCCTATACGCCGGAGCAGCAGCAGGCCTGCACGCCCGATGCGATGCGGCTGTGCGGCGAGTTCGTGCCCAATGTCGACGCCATCACCGCCTGCATGATCCAGAAGAAGTCCCAGCTGTCGCCGCAGTGCCGCGTGTTCTTCCGCCAGGGTCCGGAGCAGCGCGCCGGCCGGCCCACGGACATCTCGCCGCAGGCCAAGAAGACCAAACCCAGGACCAGCAAAAAGAAGAAGACGGACGAGAGCTGAGCCCGCGCGGCCCGGCCTTCCGCCGTTCCCGCAGCGACTCCGCGGCGCCGCGCGCCAGCCCGCCGCCAGCCTGCCACCAGCCTTCGGACTCCTTTTGTTCGCGGCCGCGCGCGCCGGGATGCGCCAATTCCACCGTCCGGCGGCGCAAGAACGGTGACAGAGGGTTTGCGCGGTAAGGTTGCATCGCGGCGTCGCGGCTTTGCTGCTCAAGGACGGGGCGATCGCGCGCGATTGCTCAAAACCGTCTCCTTCTTTCGGCGGGTGTGACTCAAAAGCCAACACGCCTTGTTATTTCGTGGCTGCGAGGCCACGGCTTCTAAATTTTTCTTTCACGAATCAGCGTGGTGATTCATTTTCGCGGCCTGGGGTCAATCTGGAGGCCGAAGGTATGAACGTTATTGTTTTTGCTTCGCGTAAAGGCGGCTCGGGCAAGAGTACCCTGGCCGCGCATCTCGCCGCGCAGATCAAGGCGAGCAAGCAGGTGATGCTGGTGGATGCGGACCCGCAGGGCTCGCTCACGCTGTGGCACAAGCTGCGTGGCACCAACGAGCCGCCGATCAAGGCGGCTGTGAACTCGGTCAGCGGAATCGTCTCCGCGGCCAAGCGCGACGGCTATGAATGGGTGTTGATCGACACGCCGCCGAACCTCTCGGCCGTGGTCGACGATGCCATCCGCAACGCCACGATGGTGATCATTCCGGCGCGGCCCGGCGTGTTCGACGTCAACGCGGTGCAGGAGACCATCCAGATGTGCCGTGCCGCGCGCAAGCCCTACGCGGTCGTGCTCAACGGCGCTCCGGCGCGCCGCGACGATGCCGAAAGCCCGATCGTCACCATCGCGCGCGAGGCGCTGGCCAAGTTCCGCGCTCCGGTGTGGGGCGGCCAGATCACCAACCGTTCGGATCTGTTGATGGCGCTGAGCCACGGCGAAGGCGCGCGGGAATATCAGGCCGAGAGCCGTGCGGCGCAGGAGATCGCCAGGCTGTGGGCGGCGATCGAGCGCTCGGTCAAGGCCATTCGCGGCACGGCGTCGGCGTCCGGCGCAATGCACAAGCAGGCAGCATAATTCTATTGAAATCATTCCCCGGACGAAAAGCGCGCGGAGGTCCGCGCGTTTTGCGTTTGTGGGATGTGACGGCTGCTCCGAGGGTGGCGCGCTACGCCACCATCAGCATGTAGAACACGATCACCGGCGACAGCGTCAGGATGACCGCCCAGATGCCGGCGGCCCAGACGATGTCCTCGGTGGAGAAGCCCTGTTCGTTTGCGTCGTAATGCGACGCCGTTTCGTTCCGGCTATTCAAGATCGCCCCCGCGAGTTCTTCGCTTTATCGGCAGGGACGATAGTCTGGATGTTTTAAAATTCCGGCTCAGGGCGCAGGTCGCATTTTTCGCAGCTCCGCTACCGCCGCTTAACTATTTTATCAGCCGGCGAAGCAGACCCGCAGCAGCAGCACCGGCATCAGGCCGAGCATGACCGCCCAGAACCCGAACGACGAGACCACCAGGATTCCCTGAAAAAGATCGGCGGGCGCGAATTGAGCCGCGGCCGTCGGCCGTGCACGATGCCTCATGATGTTTCCCTCGGCAGAGACGTTGAACGCATGACGATAGGCACCATCGCGTAAACGAGCCGTGGATGCATTCTTCAACGACCGCACGCCGCGTTGGTGCGCGGTTAACCACGCGCCATGCAGGCGGAGCTGCACGGAGGCGGTTCGATGCTGCGCGACGAAGTCGGGCCTCGTCCCGAGGCGGCCGCTGAAAGCGGTCGTCTCGACGGACGAGGCGCCTGCTCCGGCCTTGCGTCCTACGCCGCCACCTGCACCCGCCGCGCGATCTCGCGGTCGATCGTGGCGGCGAGTTCGCTGCTGACCTCGACCATCGGCAGGCGAACCTCGGGACTGTCGATCAGGCCGGTTCGCCACAGCCAGTACTTCGCCGGCGCCGGGCTCGGCTCGGCGAACAACAGCCGCGTCAGCTCGGACACCCGCTGCCATTGCACCGCCGCCGCGTCATGGTTGCCGCGCCTCAGCTCGGCATGGATCGCCGCGAAAGTTGCCGTCTCGACATGCGCCGACAGCACGATGCCGCCATCGGCGCCGTCGCCGAGCGCCTCCAGATAGTTCGCATCCTCGCCGGTGAGCACGCGAAAGCCCTCGGGACGGTCGCGCAGCAGCGCGATCGATTGCTCGCGGCTCGCACCGCAATCCTTCAGCCCGACGATGTTGGGATGCTCCGCCAGCCGCAGCAGCGTCTGGTTGGTGATGTTGACCGAGGTGCGGTAGGGAATGTTGTAGAGCGCGATCGGCCACGCGGCATGATCGGCCAGCGCCTCGAAATGCGCGAGGAGTCCGCGCTGCGACGGCCGCACGTAATAGGGGCTCGCGATCAGATAGCCGTCGATCGGCCAGTCCGCGGTTTCGTCCAGCCGGTCCTTCAGCCGCGCGGTGTCGGCGCCCGACAGCCCGAGGCAGATCGGCACGTTGCGGCGGATGGCGCCCAGCTCGTCGCGGACGATGCTGACGAGGCGCTCGGGCTCGGCCTCGCGCAGCGTCATGCCTTCCCCGGAGGTCGCCCCGAGGATGAAGCCGTCGACGGCCTCGCCGCCATAGTGCCGCACGAGGCGCCGCAGCGAGACCTCGTCGAGGCGGCCGTCCCGGAACGGCGTCACCAGTGGCAGCCAAAGTCCATGCATGTGGGTTCGCAAATCGGTCATGTTCCAGTCTCCTTCTCGGAAAAGACCTGAGACGGAGGGCACATGAAAAAACCCCGTCCAGGCGGCGGGGTTGTCGAAGATTGCAGCGATGACGATCGTCTCAGCGCGCGCAAACATCCGAGGTCCCCGGATGGGGACCTTTTTTCGAGACCTTGGCCTCGAACGACATGCGGCAGGGCGTCGTGATCATCCGCAAATCATGCGGGGTAGGCGGGGAACTGTCAACACACGCAGAGGGCGAGCGTAATTCCGCACGAAAAAAAGCCGGGCTCGAACGAGCCCGGCTTGAGGTAATGGCCACGTGAGGCCGACACAATCACCTTCCAAGAGGGATTACTGAACTCCCGCGCCACTGGAGGAGGGGGACAAATGCGCAACGCGAAGGCTCAGCATGCACACAGTATGAGCTTGCAAAGTGCCCTGCAGCAACCGCCGAGGTCGCATGTCAGACATGCGGAAATCAGGACGGCCAGCGCTGCGCCTTGCTCACCACGAAGTCGCGGAACACCTGCACGCGTGCGACGGTTTTCAGTTCCTCGGGATAGACGAAATAGGTATCGAGCTGGATCGAATCCGACTCGCCGAACAGCTGCACGAGACGGCTCTGCTCCTCGATCAGATAATCCGGAAGTGCCGCGATACCGAGACCCTGCTGGCAGGCGCGCACCAGACCGAGGATGTTGTTGACCTTGAAATAGGCCTCGCGCGGACCCGAGCCGTTGCGCCCCGCCTCGATCAGCCAGTTGCGGTTCTGCAGGTGCGGCGCGAAGTTGCCGTCGGACAGCGTGATGATGCGGTGAGAGTCGAGTTCCTCGAGCGTGCGCGGCGTGCCGAAGCGCTTGATGTAATCGGGCGAGCAATAGGCGTGGAAGCCCATCGCGAACAGCTTGCGCTGGATCAGGTCGGGCTGCGTCGGCTTGCGGGTGCGGATCGCGACGTCGGCCTCGCGCATCGACAGGTCCAGCTCCTCGTCGGTGACGATCAGCGAGATGCGGATCTCTGGATAGAGCGCGGTGAACTCACCGAGCCGCGGGATCAGCCAGTTGATGCCGACACCGGGCGTCGTCGTGATCTTGAGGTCGCCGCTCGGCCGCTCGCGGCTGTCGGTGAGTTTGGCGCGCGCCGCCTGCAGCTGCATGAACACGTCATGCGCGGTGCGGAACAGGAGGTCGCCCTGTTCGGTGAGGATCAGGCCGCGGGCATGGCGGTGGAACAGCGAGACCGACAGCTCCTGCTCCAGTGCCGAGACCTGGCGTGACACCGCCGACTGCGACAGGCCGAGTTGCTCGCCCGCATGCGTGAAGCTGCCCGCTTCCGCTGCCGCGTGAAACACCTTCAGCTTGTCCCAATCCATATCCGTAAATCCGTCGCGTGTTCGAGGCATGATCTTATTCCGCCGCGGCGCGCTCGCCGGCGCGCAGGGCCAGGAATCGTTCGACCTCGAGCGCTGCCATGCAGCCGAGGCCTGCGGCCGTGACGGCCTGGCGATAGGTCTCGTCGGCGACGTCGCCGGCGGCGAACAGGCCCGGCACGGAGGTCGCGGTGGAGTTGGGAGCGACCTCGACATAGCCAGACGGTTTCAGCTTGACCTGGCCCTTCACCAGATCGGTCGCGGGCGCATGTCCGATGGCGATGAACACGCCGTCCGCCTTGAGGTCGGTCAGCGCGCCGGTCTTGACGTTCTTCAGGCGCACATGGGTGACCTTGTTCGGGTTCTCCGTGCCGCAGATCTCGTCGATCGCGGAATCCCAGACCACCTTGATCTTCGGATGCTTGAACAGGCGCTCCTGCAGGATACGTTCGGCGCGGAAGTGATCGCGGCGATGCACGATGGTGACCTGGGTGGCATGGTTGGTGAGGTACAGAGCCTCCTCGACCGCGGTATTGCCGCCGCCGACCACCACGACCTCCTTGCCGCGGTAGAAGAAGCCGTCGCAGGTGGCGCAGGCCGAGACGCCGCCGCCCTGGAATTTCGCTTCGGACGGCAGCCCGAGCCAGCGCGCCTGTGCGCCGGTCGCCAGGATCACAGCGTCGGCGAGATAGACGTCGCCGCTGTCGCAGGTCAGGCGGAACGGCCGCTCCGCGGTCTCCAGCCGGGTGACGAGGTCGGAGACGATCTTGGTGCCGACATGGACCGCCTGCTTCTCCATCTGCTCCATCAGCCAGGGCCCCTGGATGACGTCGGCGAAGCCCGGATAGTTCTCGACCTCGGTGGTGATGGTGAGCTGCCCGCCGGGCTGGATGCCCTGGATCAGGATCGGTTCGAGCATCGCGCGTGCCGCGTAGATCGCCGCGGTGTAGCCGGCGGGGCCAGAACCGATAATGACGACCTTTGCGTGGACAGGAGCGGGCATTTTGACGGACGCCTTTCACGGGGGATCTGCAGCGCGGGCGCGGAAAGTGCCAGGAGGCCTCGCGGAAGCGCTGAAATATCAGTGCTAATCTAAGCCTTCTGGTGAGCTATGCAAGAATTGCATTCCCAATCAGCGGAATTTTCCAACAGGGAACAAACGCGGACCGGGGTGAATGCGCAATAAAATTGCGCACTCCGTCGAGACTGGGTTATGAGGGTTGCGACAACCCACCCAGATATCGCCGGAAGGCCAGGAGTTCCAATCACGTGTCGCGGAACCTAGACGAGATCGACCTTAAAATTCTCGCCGAGATCCAGGCCGACGGCCGAATCACCAATGTCGAACTCGCCAAGCGGGTCGGCATTTCGCCCCCGCCCTGCCTGCGCCGGGTGCGGGCGCTGGAGGAGGAGGGCTACATCCAGGGGTATCGGGGCCTGCTCGATGCGCGAAAGCTGGGCTTCGACGTCACGGTGTTCGCCGCCGTTCACCTGTCCAGCCAGGCTGAGGCGGATCTGCGCGCCTTCGAGGACTTCGTCAGGGCCGAGCCCCTGGTCCGCGAATGCTGGATGCTGTCGGGCGAAGTCGACTTCATCCTGAAATGCGTTGCGCCCGACATGGCGACGTTCCAGGATTTCGTCACTCACCTCACCGCCGCGCCGCATGTGCGCAACGTGCGGACCTCGCTGGTCCTGCACAATTCGAAATACGAGGCGGCCGTGCCGCTGGACGTGAAGGGACGACGGTAGGGGGGCCAGCGCGGCCTATCTTTTCCGTCATCCTGGTGATCGCGATGAATGAAAGCGAGATCGCGAGTTCTCCCCTTCGTCACAGCAACACGCAGATACGAAAAAGGCCGCGCATCGCACGGCCTTTTCAAGACATCCTCATCCGCAGCGGCAGATCCTTACCGCCACTCCACCTTCGTGATCTCATAGGCCTTGGCGCCGCCGGGCGCGTTGACTTCGACGGTCGAGCCCTTCTTCTTGCCGATCAGCGCGCGCGCGAGCGGCGAGGTGATGGAGATACGGCCCTTCTTGGCATCGGCCTCGACCTCGCCGACGATCTGCCACACCGTCTTCTTCTCAGTGTCCTCGTCGACCAGCGTCACGGTGGCGCCGAACTTGATGGTGTCGCCGGACAGCTTGGAAATGTCGATGATGTCGGCGCGCGCGAGCTTGTCCTCGAGCTCGGCGATGCGGCCTTCATTGTGGGACTGCTCTTCCTTCGCCGCGTGATATTCGGCGTTTTCCGATAGGTCTCCGTGCGAGCGCGCCTCGGCGATGTGCTCGATGATCCGCGGACGGTCTTCCGACTGGCGCTTCTTCAATTCTTCCCCGAGCGCGACAAAGCCGGCCTGGGTCATCGGAACCTTTTCCATCTCTTCTCTCGTCCTTCAGTCCCGCGCCCCCGGGGACGGGGGAGGGCGCGGCAACTTGATTCGTCGGTAATCCCGGGGGCGGTACAGAAGCCGCCGGAACGTTATGTGGGTCGGCGCCGGAACAGAACAACCACATGGCCGGACAGTTCCTCCGGCCATTGTGGCTTCATTGCCAGTCACTTAGCCGCGGCTTCGCCGCTGCTCGCGATCAGGTTTCCGAAAAGTAGCTCTGCAGGGTCCGAACCTCAAGGTCCCCGCCCAGATAGGCGCGGATGCCCTGCGCGGCCGCCACGGCCCCGGAAAGAGTGGTGTAATACGGCACTTTATGCAAGAGGGCCGCGCGCCGCAGCGAACGGCTGTCGGCCAGCGCCTGCGGGCCTTCGGTGGTGTTGAAGACGAGCTGGACGTCGCCATTGGTGATGGCGTCGACGATGTGAGGCCGGCCCTCCAGCACCTTGTTCACCTTCTCGGTCGGGATGCCCTCGTCGGTGAGGAAGCGCGCCGTGCCGGACGTCGCCAGCACCTTGAAGCCAAGCGAATGCAGTTCGCGGACGGCCTCGGCGATCCGGGTCTTGTCGCTCTCGCGGACCGAGACGAACACGGTCCCGTTGCGCGGCACGCGCGTGCCGCCGCCGAGCTGGCTCTTGGCGAAGGCGACGGCGAAGGAGCGATCGATGCCCATGACCTCCCCGGTCGAGCGCATCTCCGGCCCCAGCACCGTATCGACGCCCGGGAAGCGGGCAAACGGGAACACGGATTCCTTGACGCCGACATGCTTGAGCTCGGCCTTCTTCAGCTTGAAATCGGCGAGCTTCTCGCCGGCCATGATGCGCGCGGCGATCTTGGCGACCGGCATGCCGATCACCTTGGCGACGAACGGCACCGTGCGTGAGGCGCGCGGGTTGACTTCGAGCACGTAGATATCGCCGTCCTTGATGGCGTACTGCACGTTCATCAGGCCGACGACGTCGAGGCCGAGCGCGAGCTCGCGGGTCTGCCGCTCCAGCTCCGCGATCATGGCCGCATCGAGCGAGTGGGGCGGCAGCGAGCAGGCGCTGTCGCCGGAATGGATGCCGGCTTCCTCGATATGCTCCATGATGCCGACGATGAACGTGTCCTTGCCGTCGCTCAGGCAGTCGACGTCGATCTCGGTCGCGTCGGACAGATAGCGATCGAACAGCAGCGGGTTCTTGCCGAGCACGGTGTTGATCTGCCCGGTCTTGTCGTTCGGATAGCGCGCCTTGACGTCGGCCGGCACGAGTTCCGGCAACGTACCGAGCAGATAGTCGTTGAGCTGGTTCTCCTCGCGGATGATCTGCATGGCGCGGCCGCCCAGCACGTAGGATGGGCGCACCACGAGCGGCAGGCCGAGATCGCCGGCGACCAGCCGCGCCTGCTCGACCGAATAGGCGATGCCGTTCTTCGGCTGCTTCAGCCTGAGCTTGTCGAGCACGCGCTTGAAGCGGTCGCGGTCCTCGGCGAGATCGATGGCATCGGGCGAGGTGCCGAGGATCGGCACCTCGGCGGCTTCCAGCGCCCGCGCCAGCTTCAGCGGCGTCTGGCCGCCGAACTGCACGATGACGCCATGCAGGGTGCCGTTGCTGCGCTCCTTGGCGATGATCTCCAGCACGTCCTCGGCGGTGAGCGGCTCGAAATAGAGCCGGTCGGCGGTGTCGTAGTCGGTCGACACCGTTTCCGGATTGCAGTTGACCATGATGGACTCATAGCCCGCATCGTGCAGGGCGAAGCAGGCGTGGCAGCAGCAATAGTCGAACTCGATGCCCTGGCCGATGCGGTTGGGACCGCCGCCGAGAATGATGACCTTCTTCTTGTCCGACGGCGTGCTCTCGTCCGCCGGCGTGCCCGCGAAGGGCGCCTCGTAGGTCGAATACATGTAGGCGGTGGGCGAGGCGAACTCGGCCGCGCAGGTGTCGATGCGCTTGTAGACCGGGCGGACGCCGAGTGCGTGGCGCTTCGCCGTCACCTCGGCCTCGGTGGTGTCGGCGAGCACGGCGAGGCGCGCATCGGAGAAGCCCATGGATTTGAGCTGGCGCATGCCGAAGGCATTGCCCGGCAGGCCATGCTTGCGCACCTTCTCTTCCATGTCGACGATGCCGCGCATCTCGCCGAGGAACCAGGGGTCGATCTTGCACGACTTGAAGATGTCCTCGTTCGACCAGCCGAGCCGCATCGCCTGGGCGACCTGGAGGATGCGGTTCGGGGTCGGCGTGCCCAGCGCGGCACGGATGGCGTTCTTGTCGTCGTCGCGGCCGAGACCATCGATCTCGATCTCGTCGAGGCCCGTGAGGCCGGTCTCCAGCCCGCGCAGCGCCTTCTGCAGGCTCTCCTGGAAGGTGCGGCCGATCGCCATGACTTCGCCGACCGACTTCATCGACGTCGTCAGCGTGGTCGAGGCGCCGGGGAATTTCTCGAAGGCGAAGCGCGGCACCTTGGTGACGACATAGTCGATCGTCGGCTCGAACGAGGCCGGCGTGGCGCCGCCCGTGATGTCGTTGGCGATCTCGTCGAGCGTGTAGCCGACCGCGAGCTTGGCGGCGACCTTGGCGATCGGGAAGCCGGTCGCCTTCGACGCCAGCGCCGACGAGCGCGAGACGCGCGGATTCATCTCGATGACGACCATGCGGCCGTCTTCCGGATTGACGCCGAACTGCACGTTGGAGCCGCCGGTCTCGACGCCGATCTCGCGCAGCACCGCCAGCGAGGCGTCGCGCATGATCTGGTATTCCTTGTCGGTCAGCGTCAGCGCCGGCGCCACGGTGATGGAATCGCCGGTGTGCACGCCCATCGGGTCGAGGTTCTCGATCGAGCAGACGATGATGCAATTGTCTTTCTTGTCGCGCACCACCTCCATCTCGTACTCCTTCCAGCCGAGCACCGATTCTTCGATCAGCACTTCGTTGGTGGGAGACGCGTCGAGCCCACGCTCGATGATGTCGAGGAACTCCTCCTTGTTGTAGGCGATGCCGCCGCCGGTGCCGCCCATGGTGAAGGAGGGGCGGATGATCGCGGGCAGTCCGATCTCGGACAGTGCCATCATCGCCTGTCCGAGCGCATATTCCTGGTAGCGCTTGCGGCGGTCGCTTTCGCCTAGCACCCACTGCCGGTCGAGCTCTTCGAGCGCGGCGCCGGAGGCCTTCGCGCGCGCGGCCTGATACTTGTCGCGGAACGACTTCTTCAGCTCGGAGGCATTGGCGAGCCGCGATTTCGGCGTCTCGAGCCCGATCTTGGTCATCGCCTCGCGGAACAGCTGGCGGTCTTCCGCCTTGTCGATCGCATCGGCCGTGGCGCCGATCATCTCGACGTCGTACTTTTCGAGCGTGCCCTGACGGCGCAGCGACAGCGCGCAGTTCAGCGCGGTTTGCCCGCCCATGGTCGGCAGCAGCGCAAAGCCGCCCGGAATGACGTGACGTTCCTTCTCGATGATCTTGGCAACGATCTCGGGCGTGATCGGCTCGATATAGGTCGCATCGGCCAATTCCGGATCGGTCATGATGGTGGCCGGGTTGGAATTGACGAGGACGATCCGGTAGCCCTCTTCCTTCAGCGTCTTCACCGCCTGCGTGCCCGAATAGTCGAACTCGCAGGCCTGGCCGATCACGATGGGACCGGCGCCGATGATCAGGATGGTCGAGATGTCGGTTCGTTTGGGCATCACCGCTCGCGGGCTGGAATCTGGGCACAAAAAAAGGGCGCGCTTGCCGCGCGTCCCCATGTGCGAGAGCGCGGGGTCTTCCCTCGCGCGCGGGTGGGTCTTAGACCAGTTTTGGGGGCGGCGAAACCCCGAAAAACACCCATCAACCGGCAATTTTCAGGGTGTTGGGGGGGCCGAGCGTGCCCGGCTTCGCCGCGGCAGCCTCCGTCAGGACAGGCTTGCCGTGCCGAAGCTGGCGCGGCCAGCGAAGGCTGGAGACCCGGCCTGGATTTGAACCAGGATAAAGAGCGATGCACTGCTCTCGCGTGGACGCTTCCGCCACCGGGCCGAAGCGATCATTGCCCATCGAGGTGCGACAAGCCACCACGGCCCATGATTATGCTTAACGCACCAGAGGCGGCCGTGCGATGAAGGTCATCCGCCAGCGATTGTGCCCGATATTGGTGTGTGCGCGCTGCGCGGCGAAGCCGGCAGCCTTCAGTTTGGCCATGATCTCGTCCTCGCTGTAGCGCTGCAGCCCGATCCGCGAACGAAGATGGCGGTAATCCGACAGAGCGGTGCTGATCAGGCCGACCAGCGCATCCTTCAGGAAGCCATGACGCAGGGCGAAGCCGAGCAGCGCGACAACGTCGCGGACCATGCCGACCTGCGGCTGGAGAATGTCCCCGAGCACCAGCTTCCCGGACGGGGTCAGCAGGCGCCGTATGTTCACCAGCGCGGCATCGAGCTCCTCCGGCGTCATGTATTGCGCGACCGAGTTCATTACGACCAGGTCGATCGAGCCGTCCTGCATCTTGCGGACGTCATCGAGGGAGCGGACGCGGATCCTGGTGTTCGGCGCAAAACGGGCGATCAGGCGGCCGCGAACGCCCGGTGCGGGTTCGGCCAGGATCAGCTTGCCGCAGGCCGCTGCCACCTGGGCCGCCGACAGGGCTTCGCCGCAGGCGTAATCCAGCACGGTGGCATCGGGCGAGGAAATGTAGCCGATGATGTCCCGCGCGATGATCTGGAAGTGCAGGTCGCGATGCAGCCTGCTGACATAGATCGTATGCGTGGAGTCGTAATAGTCGATCCAGTCGTCCATGACTACCTGAGGGTTTCAGCCTTGGTTCCGTCCATGGAACCGCCGTCGCGCAACTGCGTTAGGGGTGCGACGGCGCGCCGTCAATGTCCGCGTCCTAACAGGAAGGTTTCCCGTGAGCAAAGCCCCCAGCAAGGTCTCGCCCGACCTCGATACGCCCACCGATCTGTCGCCCCAGGCCGTCAAGAAGGTTTCGGAGGCGCTCAACGTGCTTCTGGCCGACGCCTTTGCGCTCTACCTCAAGACCAAGAATTTCCACTGGCACATCAGCGGCCGGCACTTCCGCGACTATCATCTGCTGCTCGACGAGCAGTCCGACCAGATCTTCGCGACCACGGACCAGCTCGCCGAGCGTGTCCGCAAGATCGGCGGCACCACGCTGAAGTCGATCGGCCAGGTCGCCAAGCTGCAGACCATCAAGGACAATGACGAAGAGTACGTCCCGCCGCGCGAGATGCTGCGCGAACTGATGCAGGACAACAAGCACATGGCTGCGGCCATGCGCAAAGCGCACGAGGTTTGCGACGATGCCGACGACGTCGCGAGCGCCAGCCTGCTCGAGAACTTCATCGACGAGACCGAGCGTCGCACCTGGTTCCTGTTCGAAGCCACCCGCCAGGAAGGCGCCAACGAGGCGTAATGGCCTGAATGTCGTGGTCCAACGACGTCGTCCCGGCGCAGGCCGGGACGCCCTGGAGTATCAGGCGCGTGCCGTTCGCCACAGCCTCATCAACGGGCCATGTTTTCCCGTCACCGGATCGGCCGGCGGCAGCGCCACGTTCGGAATCGTATTCAGTGCCTTCGCATGGTTTTCCGGCGTGGGGCGGGTGATCTCCATGGCCGCATCCGGCGGATAGGCGCCGATCACGCAGAAATCCTCGCTTGCCGCGATACATTGATGGCCGGTCCCGGCCGGCAGGATCGCGACATCGCCCGCCATGATCTCGAGTTCCCGGCCCTGGTCGCCGCCGAAGCGGACGCGCGCGCTGCCGCGGGCGACACCCAGCACCTCGTGCACCGTCGCGTGATAGTGCAGATAATCGTAGACGCCATTGCGCCACGTCCCGCCCCAGCCATTGGCGGTGAACAGGCCTTCGATCGTCTCTTCCGGACGGTCCGCGTCCAGCTTCACCGCGGCCTGATAGATGAGGAAGGGCAGGGGATTGTTCGGCACGAGCCCGTCATCGCCGAAGACGATGGCGAGCGGCTCGGCGTCGTTGCGGACAACGGACATGGCAGGCTCCGCGGCAGACTCTTCTTCAACCAAGACATGCGACGGCCACTTGTTCCCGACAAGCGGCTTTGAGCGAAATCAAGGCGCAAGCGCGTGTTCGAGCGCACGCAGGAGGGCCGTCAGGGGAGATGATACGCCATGCACGCGTCCGACATTGCACAGCGCCATTTTTCGGCCGCCGTCGATGAGGCTGAAACCACCGGCCTCGGTCACGAGCCGGTCTGCCGGGCCCTGCTCAATCTCGTGATCACGAAATACCTGGAAACGCGCTCGGTCCCCGACATCCAGGCGGAGCTGCGCTTCCTGGCCGAGAACTGCGATCCCGACACGGACTTCATGTTCATGCGTCCGTGACGGGCGTCTGTCGGACCCGGTCTCAGGCGCTCTTCTTGTTCTGCCGCATCAGCTCGGCGAAGCGCTGGAACAGATAGTGCGAATCGCGCGGGCCGGGCGAGGCTTCGGGGTGGTACTGCACCGAGAACACCGGCTTGCCGTCGAGCTGGATGCCGCAATTGGATCCGTCGAACAGCGAGATGTGGGTCTGGGTCGTGCCCTTCGGCAGCGTCGCCTCATCCACCGCGAAACCATGGTTCATCGAGGTGATCTCGACCTTGCCGGTGGTCTCGTCCTTGACGGGATGATTGGCGCCGTGATGGCCCTGATGCATCTTCTTGGTCCTGGCGCCGACGGCAAGCCCGAGCATCTGGTGGCCGAGGCAGATCCCGAAGGTGGGCGTCCCCGACTTGATGACGTCCTGGATCACCGGCACCGCGTATTTGCCCGTGGCGGCCGGATCGCCCGGACCGTTCGACAGGAACACGCCATCCGGCTTCAGCGCGAGAATGTCGTCCGCCGACGTGGTCGCCGGCACGACCGTGACCTTGCAGCCGACGCCGGCCAGCAGACGCAGGATGTTGCGCTTGATGCCATAATCGATGGCGACGACGTTGAACTCCGGCTTGTCCTGCCGGCCGAAGCCCTTGTCCCAGGCCCAGGGCGTTTCGTCCCAGGTGAAGCGCTGACTGGAGGTGACCATCGGCACGAGGTCCATGCCCTCGAGGCCAGGCCATTCGCGCGCTTCCTCCTTCAGGGCGTGCAGGTCGAACTTGCCGTCCCTGGCGTGCGCGATCACGGCATTGGGCATGCCCTTGCTGCGGATCAGCGCGGTGAGTGCGCGGGTATCGATGCCGGAAATGCCGATGATGCCGCGCGCCTTCAGCCACTGGTCGAGGTGCTTGGTCGCGCGGTAGTTCGATGGATCGGTGATCGCGGCGCGCAGGACGACGCCGCGCGCGCCCGGCGTCGCGGCCATGTTCACCGTCTCGATGTCGTCGTCGTTGGTGCCGACATTGCCGATATGCGGGAAGGTGAAGGTGATGAGCTGGCCGGCATAGGAGGGGTCGGTCAGGATCTCCTCATAGCCCGTCATCGCGGTGTTGAAGCACACCTCGCCCACGGCATGGCCCTCGGCGCCGAGACCGAAGCCTTCCAGCACCGTGCCATCCGCGAGCACGAGAAGCGCGGTCGGTTTGTGGTCCGGCCAGGCGGGATCGTTGTCATGTTGTGTCATGAGCCCGCTACATAGTCCTCCCGCGCCCGCCCGTCAAAGCGGGAGAGGCCGGATTCACATGCGTTTTTGCATATTTGTCGACCATTCCGGGGCCGTTGCGCAGGGGCCGGCAATTTTGATCCGTTTGGGCCGGGAGGCGGGAAACAATGCTCCGGCAGCCGCTCCGGACTGGCCTCTTGGCCGGGAACGGCCTAGATCAGGCGTCGGATAGCCGAAGGGATCACGATCATGCTGCGCGACGACATCAACAATGCGGTCAAGGAGGCGATGAAAGCCAAGGATGAGCGGAAGCTCTCCACGCTGCGCATGGTCAATTCGACCATCAAGAATGCCGATATCGAGGCGCGTGGCAATGGCAAGCCGCCGCTGTCGGATGCCGATCTGCTCGCCGTGTTCCAGAAGATGATCAAGCAGCGGCAGGAATCCGTCGAACTCTACGACAAGGGCGGCCGCGCCGAACTCGCCGCCCAGGAGCGCGAGGAGATCGCGGTCATCTCGGCCTATCTGCCGAAGCAGATGTCCGAGGACGAGGTGAAGAAGGCGATCTCGGAGATCATCGCCGAGACGGGCGCGGCCGGGATGAAGGACATGGGCAAGGTGATCGCGGCGTTGAAGGCGAAATACGCCGGCCAGATGGATTTCGGCAAGGCCAGCGGTCTCGTGAAGGCCGCGCTGTCCGGCTAGCCTTTTCCTTCCCCCCTTGTGGGGTGGCTCGCCGCGGAAGCGGCGAGACGGGTGAGCTCTTCTCTCCGCGCGCAAGCCTCCCGCTGCAGCATTCGCCGAGACGACCCCTCATCCGGCGCTTCGCGCCACCTGCTGCCACAGGGAGAAGGGACAACCTTTGATGCGGCGCAGTTCCGGTCTACTCTCTTCGACAAGAAAAGCAGGGAGGCGCCAATGACCGCCGTCAAACCGTTTCGCATCGCCATCGGCGACGACGTTCTCACCGATCTCAAGTCACGCCTTGCCCGCACGCGCTGGCCCGAGGCCGAACTCGTCGACGACTGGAGCCAGGGCGCGCCGCTGACATGGATCAAGGAGGTCTGCTCCTATTGGGCCGATAGCTACGACTGGCGCGCGCGTGAGGCGAGGCTCAACCGCTTCGACCAGTTCACCACCGAGCTCGATGGGCTCGACATCCACTTCATCCATGCCCGCTCGAAACAGGCCGATGCGCTGCCGCTGATCATCACCCATGGCTGGCCCGGCTCGATCGTCGAATTCCAGAAGGTGATCGCGCCGCTCACCGATCCGGCCGCGCATGGCGGCGATCCGGCCGATGCCTTCCACGTGATCTGTCCGTCGCTGCCGGGCTTCGGCTTCTCGGCCAAGCCCAGGACCACCGGCTGGGGCGTCGACCGCATCGCCGCGACCTGGGCGAAGCTGATGGACCGGCTCGGCTATGCCCGTTACGGCGCGCAGGGCGGCGACTGGGGCTCGGCGGTGACGACCTCGCTCGGCGCACAGGACGCGGCGCATTGCGCCGGCATTCACATCACGCTCGCCTTCAGCGCCCCGCCCCGGATCGAGGGCGAGCCGACGGCGGAGGAGAAGCGCGCGCTCGCCGGCCTCAAGCACTATGCCGACCTCGACTCCGGCTATTCCAAGCAGCAATCGACGCGGCCGCAGACGCTGGGCTATGCGCTGACGGATTCGCCGAGCGGGCAGGCGGCGTGGATCCTGGAGAAATTCTGGGCCTGGACCGACTGCGACGGCCATCCCGAGAACATTTTCAACAAGGACGAACTGCTCGACAACGTCATGCTGTACTGGACGACGGAAACCGCGACCTCCTCCGCGCGGCTCTACTGGGAAAGCTTCGGCAAGCGCCGGACCACGCCGAAGGTCACCGTGCCGACGGGCGTCGCGGTGTTCCCGAAGGAGATCATCACGCCGGTACGGCGCTGGATGGAGCCGAACTTCTCGAACATCACCCATTGGAGCGAGATGGAGAAGGGCGGCCATTTCGCCGCCTTCGAGCAGCCGGAATTGTTCGTGCGCGATGTCCGCAAGTTCTTCGCGACGCTGCGGTGAGACGCACTGTCCGTCATGCCCGGGCTTGTCCCGGGCATCTACGTGCTTAAAGTGGCTGCCAAGCAAGAAGAACGTGGATGGCCGGGACAAGCCCGGCCATGACACCGAGAGTACGGAAACGCCTGCCCATGCTCACCGAAGCATCCACCTACGACGAACTCTACCGCAATTTCCGCTGGGACGTTCCTGCGCGCTTCAACATCGCGGAGGCCTGCTGCGACCGCCATGCCGACGGCTCCGGCCGTCTCGCGCTGATCTATGTCGACGAGGACGGCGGCACGACGCGCACCTCCTTCGACGACGTGGCCGACGCCTCGCGCCGTTTCGCAAACGTGCTGAAGGCGGATGGCCTCGTGCGGGGCGACCGCGTCGCGGTGTTCCTGTCGCAATCGCTGGAACTGCCGGTCGCACATATGGCTGCGTTCCGGTCGGGCCTGATCTCGATCCCGCTGTTCGCGCTGTTCGGCGAGGATGCGCTCGAATTCCGCCTGTCGAATTCGCAGGCGAGGGCGATCGTCACCGACGAGGGCGGCTGGGAAAAGCTGGCGAAGATCCGTGACCGGCTGCCGGATCTGCGGACCGTGTATGTGGTGGGCGGGCGCACGCCTGCAGGCGCCAAATCGTTCTGGGATGCGGTGAAGGCGGCCTCGCCCGATTTCAGGCAGGTCGACACGTCCGCTGACGATCCGGCACTGATCATCTACACCTCCGGCACCACGGGCAATCCCAAGGGCGCGCTGCATGCGCATCGCGTCGTGCTCGGCCATCTGCCGAATGTCGAGATGTGCCACAACTTCCTGCCGCGACCGGGCGATCTGATGTGGACGCCGGCGGACTGGGCGTGGATCGGCGGTCTCGTCAACGGCCTGTTCGCGTTCTGGTATCACGGCATTCCGCTGGTCGGTCACCGTGCCCGGAAGTTCGAGCCGCAGGCGGCGATGCAGATGATGGCCGATCTCGACGTGCGCAATGTCTTCCTGCCGCCGACCGCGCTGAAGCTGATGCGGCAGGCCGGCGTGAAACATCCGGGCGTCAGGCTGCGCAGCATCTTCACCGGCGGTGAATCGCTCGGCGGCGAATTGCTCGGCTGGGTGCGCGAGACGTTCGGCGTCGACGCCCATGAGGTGTTCGGCCAGACCGAATGCAATCTCGTGATCGGCAGCAATTCGAACCTGTTTCCGATCCGGCCCGGTTCGATGGGCAAGGCGACGCCGGGCTTCGACGTTCGCATCGTCAACGAAAAGGGCGAGGAACTGCCGCGTGGCCAGCGCGGCATCATCGGCGTCCGCCAGCCCTGCCCCTGCACGATGATCGAATATTGGCGCAATCCGGAGGCGACGGCGAAGAAATATGCCGGCGAGTTCCTGCTCACCGGCGATCTCGGCGTGCAGGACGAGGACGGCTATTTCTGGTACGTCAGCCGCGAGGACGACGTCATCACCACGGCCGGCTATCGCGTGGGTCCGTCAGAGATCGAGCACACGCTGATGAAGCATCCCGCGGTGGCGATGGCCGCCGTGGTCGGCATTCCCGATCCGATCCGCACCGAATCGATCAAGGCCTGGATCGTGCTGCGCCCGGGTTTCGCCGGCGGCGACGCGCTGGCCCGCGAGATCCAGGAGTTCGTGAAGGTGCAGCTCGCCGCGCACGAGTATCCGCGCTTCGTCGAATTTGCGGAGACCTTGCCGATGACGGCAACCGGCAAGGTGCTGCGGCGCGAGCTGCGCACGCGCGGATAGCTGGCCTACCGCGCGCCGGATCCCAGCGCCGCCCGCAGCATCGCGGCGAGGTCCTGCCGCCGGAACGGCTTGCTCAGCACGCGGGCGTCGATGCCGTCGGGCGCCGTCACGGGATCCTGGCTGTAGCCGGAGGTGAACAGCACCTTGAGACCGGGGCGCAAGGCGACCGCCTGCCTCGCCAGTTCGGGACCGAACATGCCGCCGGGCATCACCACGTCGGTGAACAGCAGGTGGATCTCTTCGGGTGCGCGCAGCACGTCCAGCGCAGCAGCCCCGTTCGTCGTGGTGATAACGCGGTAGCCGAGCGTCCTGAGTTCGTTCTCGACATAGGCCCGCACCATGTCGTCGTCCTCGACGACGAGAATGGTCTCGCTGCCCTCGATCATGTCGATCCGCTCGGTCCGCGGCATTTGCTGGTCCGGCATGCGCGCCACGCGAGGAAAGAACAGCCTGACGATGCTGCCGCGCCCGCGCTCGGACTGCATCTGCACGAGGCCACCGGACTGCTGTGCGAATCCATAGACCATGCTCAATCCGAGACCGGTTCCCTTGCCGACCTCCTTGGTGGTGAAGAACGGCTCGAAGGCGCGGCTCGCCACGGCTTCCGTCATGCCGCAGCCGTTATCCGTCACGGACACCATCACGTAGTCCCCGGGCCGCGGCTCGCCGTTGACGTCGGGCTCGTTCTCGCCGAGCGAGACGTTGCGGACCTCGACGGTCAGCTTGCCGCCATCGGGCATGGCGTCGCGCGCGTTGAGCACGAGGTTGAGCAGGGCGGTTGCGAGCTGGCCGGGATCGACGCTGGCCGGCCACACCTCCGGGGCCAGGGAAAAGCTGCAGGCGATGTGTTCGCCCAGCGACAGGCGCACCAGTTGCTCCATGCCGCCGACCTTCTCGGCGATATCGATCTCGCGCGGTCTCAAGGGCTGTTTGCGGGCGAAGGCGAGCAGGCTGCGCGTCAGGTCGGCGCCGCGCTCGGCGGCGTTCGCGATGTCGCTGGCGATGCGCTGCAGGTCCTCGTCGCCCGCCAGCCTGTCGGCGAGGTATTCGGAGTTGCCGAGAATGACGGTCAGCAGATTGTTGAAATCATGGGCCACGCCGCCGGTGAGCTGGCCCATCGCCTCCATCTTCTGGGCCTGGCTGAGCTTGTGGCTGAGATCGGCGATGGCGGCGCGCTGCTGCTCGAGCGACTCGGCTGTGGCATTGAGCTGGGTCATCAGCCCGCCCAGTTCGCCGCGCGGATGCGGTGGCGGAATGCGGACGCTGAGGTCGCCGGATCCGAGTTTCCTCGCCATCGTTGCGAGCCGTCCGACGTGGCGCGAGACGGTCACTGTTGCGAAGGTCCAGACGCCGGTCAGCAGCAGCAAGGCGACCGCGAGCATCGTCATGTCCTCGTAAAGCCGGCGATTGGCGGCTCCGACAAGTCCGTCCTTCGGCCGTCCGAGCATGATGGTGAGGCCCGCATCGCGCGTCGAAGACGAGCGGGCGACTGTCCAGACCTGCGTTCGGCCGTCGCGGCCGGTCACTTCCAGAAACGCCTTTTGCTCGGGGGATGCAGCAAAGCGGAGCAGCTCGGAGCCGGCGATCGAGTCGCCCACGGGCACGCTCCAGCCGCCTCCGGTCGGGGCGACCAGAACCGTGCCATTGCGGTCGACGAACAGAAGCTCGCTGTCGGTGAGCAGCCGCTTTTGGTGAGACTCCGCGAATTTCTTCAGGTTGAACGAGGCGAGCAGCACGAATTTCAGCGCGCCGGTCTCGGTGCGCACGGGATGGGCGATCTGGAGCACCGACAATCCGGTCAACCGCCCGAACACCGGCTCGAGCGCGACGCCGCTGCGCACGGACAGCGCCTTCTTGAAATAGTCCCGATCGGTCAGATCGAGCGTGCGATCGGTCCGCAGCGAGTCGCAGAACAGTCTGCCGTCGGGATCGATGGTGAGGATTCCCGTGAACTGCGGATGCTCCTCGCGCACGTCCGACAGGAATGCCGAGCAGGCCGCCTTGTCGCGCGTATCGAGGTCGCGGGCGCGCGACAGACCGTAGTGCAACTGGGCGGTGCCCTGGATCTTGTCGTCCAGATCGCTTGCGATGTCGTAGGCCGCCGCAGCCAGATCGGCCAGGGCAGCATCGATCTCACTGGTGCGGTTCTGGGCGAACCGCAGGCCGACGAGACTTGCCGGCACCAGCATGGCCGCGATGACGAGGATCAGTAACCGGGTACGCAGGCTCATCGCTCGGGCGGTCCGTGCTGCTCATGGCGGTGAACTGGAAGTTGCAGGGCGCGGCACCATCGCGGTCCTGTCGCTCGGCGTCAACTTGCGCGTGCGGGCGAGGGCGCTAAGATCATCGTCAAACCGAGCGCGACGGAAATCGCGCCGATCGAGGGAGCAAGCGATGTCCATCTCCGGCAAGGTCGATCCGGTCGTGCGCCCCGTCGTGGCCGCCGATATCGCCGAGGCGCTGGTCGAGGGTCTGCGCGATTTCCAGGCGCTGCCGCTCTACGGGCTCTGTTTCGGTGCGCTTTATGCGGCCGGCGGTATCGCGATGCTGCTGTGTCTCACCGCCTTCGGCATGCTCTACCTCGTCTATCCGCTCGCCGCCGGCTTCGCCCTGATCGGGCCGTTCGTGGCGATCGGCCTCTATGAGGTCAGCCGGCGCCGCGAGCGCGGCGAGCCGGTCTCCTTCGCTGCGATCTGGCAGGCGATCCGCTCGCGTAGCGAGATCGGATGGATGGCTTTCGTCACGTTGTTCGTGTTCGTGGTGTGGATGTACCAGGTGCGGCTTCTGATCGCGCTGCTGCTCGGCCTGAACGCCTCGTTTTCGAGTCTGCACGAGTTCATCACGGCCGTGCTGACCACGAATGAGGGACTGATGTTCCTGGCGATCGGCAACGCCGTCGGGGCCGCTCTGTCGCTGATCCTGTTCTCGCTCAGCGTGGTGTCGTTTCCGCTGCTGCTCGACCGCGATGTCGATTTCGTCACGGCGATGGTGACCAGCGTGCGTGCGGTGGTGACGAGCCCGGTGCCGATGGTGTCCTGGGCCGCGATCATCGTGCTGCTGCTGATCGTCTCGGCGCTGCCCTACTTCCTCGGCCTCGTCGTGACGCTGCCGGTGCTCGGCCACGCGACGTGGCATCTGTATCGCCGGCTGGTGGTGCCGCTCTAGGAGGGCGCTGGCGCGACCGCCTAAGGCGTCTTGATTCCCATGGCCTTCAACGCCGCGAGCAGCTTCACCGGCGGCGCCATGGCGATCTGCGGCGCCTTGCCGGTCTCGAGCAGGCTCTTCAGCCCGGACAGGATCGCGGGCCAGCCCTGCCGTCCGCCGTCGAGGATGTCGTCGCTCAGGGGACGATCATGGCGTTCGCTCATGGTGAGGCGGACGGCCTCGCCGGCCAGGGCGATCTCGTAGGTGACGAGGGTGTTGCCGAGCTTCTCGACCAGACCCGGCCAGTTGACGTTCCAGCTCACCGTGAGCCTCGTCGGCGGTTCATATTCGAGGACCTCGCCGGAAATATGCGCGGTGCCGTCGGGCAGCCGCACCATCAAGCGACCGCCGAGTCTTGGTTCCATCTCCACCGCAAGTCCGGAGAAGTATTTGCGGCTGAACTCGGCCGAGGTCAGCGCGTTCCAAACCTGTTCCGGCGTCGCGGCGATGTAGATCGTGTAGACGGTCAGCGGCTTGAACTGGTCGAGGTTCATGGCGTCATCCTCCTGTCTGTCGATCGGAGCGATGCAAACGGTTCAGTCATCCCGTTTCTCCAATCGGCGTTTGACCTCTTCCAGCGCTGCGAGCCTGCTGCGCTCGAACTTCCTGATCCAGCGTTCGCCGATCTGATGGATCGGCACTGGATTGAGGTAGTGCAGTTTCTCTCGGCCATGCCTGATCGTCGTGACCAGATTGGCCTGTTCCAGAATGACGAGGTGCTTGGTGACCGCCTGCCGCGTCATCGCAAGGCCGTCGCAGAGCTCGCTCAGCGTCTGCCCGCTTCTGGCGTGAAGTCTGTCCAGGAGCGACCGTCGCGATGCATCAGCGAGAGCCTTGAAGACGTCATCCATCGCGCAGACAATAGGCAACTTTTTGGTTGCATGTCAAGTTGATGCCCGGGAGCGCTTCCGTTCCCGGCTGTCTCATGCCTTAATGCCGCTCCTGTCTCAGGCGAGTCCTTCATCCATGATGTCCATGCAAGCCTATCTGGCTTTCGTCGTCGCCTGCATCGCGCTGGCGCTGCTGCCGGGGCCGATCGTCACGCTCGTGATCGCCAATGGATTGCGCCACGGCACGCGCGCGGCGCTGACCAATGTCGCGGGCGCGCAGGCGGGCCTTGCGATCGTCATCGGCATCGTCGCGATCGGCCTCACCTCGCTGATGGCCACCATGGGCTACTGGTTCGACTGGGTGCGCTTTGCCGGCGCCGCCTATCTGATCTGGCTCGGCATCAAGCTGATCTGGGCACCTGTCGAGGGCGTCAATGTCGATCAGCCGCCGCCACCGCCGCGAGGCGGCTTCTTCCTGCAAGGCTTCCTGGTGCTGCTGTCGAATCCCAAAGTGCTGATCTTCTTCGGCGCGTTCATTCCGCAGTTCATGGACATGAGCCAGCCCCACTTCCCGCAGGTCTCGCTGCTCGGCGCCACCTTCATGGTCACGGCGGTCATGACCGACGCGCTCTATGCGATCGCTGCGGGACGAGCGCGGAAGTTCTTCTCGGCGCACCGCACGCGGCTGATGTCGCGCATCTCCGGCGGCTTCATGATCGGCGGCGGCATCTGGCTGGCGCTGACGCGGGCCAAATAAACCTGCCGGATCAGGCAAGGATTTGAACCCTTTGTCGCGGTGATGCGTCCAATCGGACATTGCCGCTGCCCAAGGATGCTTGCCGTGCCCGACCTGCCCTGGATCGTCTATGCGATCCTGTTCGCGCCGCTTGGACTCCTTCTGGTCGCGGCGCTCGTCAAGAGTTGGGAGGTGCGCGAGGCGCGGGGCTGGTCACGGACCTCCGGCAAGATCGTCGTCTCGGCGCCCGAAGTGCGCGATGTCGAGCTCATGGACCGCGAGCGCGAGGACGGCCACCGGCTCGAGAAGCGCAACTTCGCCAATGTCGTCTACGAATATGTGGTCGGCGGCAGGACGCTGCGCAACAACCGCATCTCGATCGGCGAGGACCTCGGCAATTTCGAGGTTGCGCGGAAGCTCGCCAGATATCCGGTCGGCAGCAGCGTCACCGTGTTCTACAATCCGCGCCGTCCCGAGCAGGCGGTGCTCGAGCGCGACCTGCCCAAGGGCCTGTGGGGCTGTTTCGGCATCGGCAGCGCGATCGCGGTCGTCATCGTGTTCGGCTCGATGTTCGGTCTCAAGCAGAGCTACGAGTTCTTCGCGCACCATATCGGGCGGCCGGACCTTGCCGGTCTCGTCGTCGGCTTCGCGGCGTTCGGCCTCATCATCGCGCTGTTCGGAGCCGCGCTGCGGCGGCAGGCCGCGCTGGCCAGGCACTGGCCGGTGGTGCCGGGCCGGATCAAGGTCTGGCCGATGGAGCAATATCGCGAGGCGAGCGAACCCGGTGAGCGTCGCGGCAAGGAGATGTTCAGCAGGCGGGCGACCTACACCTACCTCTATCAGGGCGTCAGCTACACCAATGAATGCGCGCGGGCCGCCACCGCGATGGCGTCCGACACCGACAAGATGCTCGCCAGGCTTTTGGCGCGCTACAAGGACGGGGCGTCGGTCGATGTCAGCGTCAATCCCGACAATCCGGCCCAGGCAAGCATCGATCCCGCGGGCGATGGCCGCATCGCCTTCGTCCTGTGGGGCATCGCCGCGATCTTCGTCGCCCTCGCCTTGTTCGTGGCGACGCGAGGCGGTTAGTCGATCAGCCGTTCTGCCTTCAGCTCCAGCTCGATTTCGCCGAAGATCCGCGCCAGCCGCTCGGCCCATTGCTGCTGGCCGGACTGGTCGGCGATCAGATCCTGGCGGATCTCGATGCCGGTGTTGATCAGGCCGCGCGCCTCGCCATGCACGGGAATGGTGTAGTCGGTGAGATCGCTCACCGCATAGGGCTCGTTGTCGCCGACCACGAGGTCGCTCTCGGCGCGCAGGTGCTTCAGCAGCAGCTGCGGCAATATGGTGTCGCGATGATAGAGCGCGCCGATATGCCAGGGCCGCGCCACGCCGGCATAGACCGGCGTGAAGCTGTGGAGCGACACCAGCACGGTCGGCCGCTTCGCGTGCAGGCGGGTGTCGATCGCTTCATTGATGCGCCGATGATAGGGCGCGAAGATCTCGCGGCGCCGCGCCTCGCGCTCGTGCTCCGAAATTCCCTCGTTGCGAGGGATCGCGGTGGCTTCCGAGATGACCGGGATGGAACTGACCGCGCCCGGGGGGCGGTTACAGTCGATCACCAGCCGCGAATAATGCTGCGCGACCAGATGCGCATCGAGCATCCCGGCGAGCCGGTCGGCGACGCCTGAAATGCCGATGTCGTAGGCGATGTGCCGCTCCATGTCATGTGCGGCGATGCCGAGATCGCCGAGCACGCGCGGCAGCACCCGGCCGTAATGATCCGAGGTGAGCAGAAACGGGGATCGTCCCGCCGGATTCGCCTCATGAACCGGCGGAATGTCACCTTCGCCGAGCAGGCGGTCGGCAGCCAAGTCTGAAGCAGCCAAGTCTGAAGAAACCAGGTCTGAAGCGGCCAAGTCTGAAGTCATCTGATGGGTTCGCCCGGAATTCGAGGAACGATGCAGCGTCCGGTGATTGATCACAAGACCAACATTGCGGCAACCGTTGCTTGGGAGCGAAGCCGGTCGCTTCGTTCCGCAAGGCCCGTCCATGATGCCGCGGGACTGGTGGGCGTTGGCTCAATTGTCGTTCGCGGCTATAGACGCCTCATGACCCCTGATCTTCTGTTCGTCTACGGCACATTGATGCGCGGCTTCGATCATCCCATGGCGCGGCTGCTCGCCGGCCATGCGGATTTCCTCGGCGAAGCGACCTGTCGCGGCCGGCTGTTCCTCATCAAGCATTATCCGGGACTGATGCTGTCGGATGCCGGCGGCGATCTCGTTCATGGTGAACTGTTCCGGATGCGCGTGCCCGACGAGCTGCTGCGCGAACTCGACATGTACGAGGCCTGCGGCGAGGGCTTTCCGGAGCCGACCGAATATCTGCGCGAGCTGATCGAGGTGAGGCGCGCGGACGGCGTCACCGAGCAGGCCTGGACCTATCTCTACAACTGGCCGGTTACGGACCTGCCGCGGATCGAGTCAGGCCGCTTTCTCGATCATTAGGGCGATTTCTCGCGAAGTGGATGCCGGTTCGGTGCAGGACAACGCGCCAGAGCAGGAATCTAGGCCGAGAGCACTTCCTTCACGACGCGCACGTCGACCTCGCGCTCGACATAGCTCCATTCCTCGGTCCGCCGCAGCATGCCGAGCAATTCGTCGAACCGCGAGGCGTGCGCGGGGGAGAATTCGAACCAGGTGAGGAAGTCGAAGGGACCGCCGAGGTCGCGGCAGTGATAGAGCTGCCGGGCGATCGCCGGCAGGAAGCGCATGCTGGCGGCGATGTGGTGCGACTTGTCCTCGAAGATCTTGCGGCGCTCCTCCTGGGTCAGGTCCCACCAGGCCTGCGACTTGCGGATCGGGATCAGCGCCGCGCAGGTCGCATCCTCGCGGCCGAGCCCGGCCTGGACCGCGACGAGTTTCTGCTTCTCGGTGCGTTCGGTGTAACGCAGCGAGCTGGCGACGCCGACCAGCCGCCAGGCGTTGCGCGAGGGCACCAGCGGCAGGGAAACGGCGTCGCTGTCGGTCACCGACAGCGCCGGCATCGAGGGCAGGGGTTCGCCCGTCACGGGCACGATCGAGGTGATGCGCCAGCCCCCGCTCTGGCCGCCTCGAAAGGTCCTGAACATGGCGCCATCGAAGCGTGGAACCGGGCCGCGTTCAAGGGGCAGCTCTTCATTTGCGGCTGTCTGACACCTCGCCCGTCGAGGCGCGCCGGACAGGCGAGCGCCTCAGCATGACGGCAACGGCGTCCGGCACCCTGTGCATAGGTCGAATAAGTCGGATAAAGCGGCCGGCCCTGACGTTTCGGCAGGCGGCGCCCTATATCCCTGATCTTTCCGCCCCACGCCGTCCGTTTCGCGCTAGACACAGGCCCATGCGCTTCACACCCCAATTCCTCGACGAGCTGCGCGCCCGGCTTTCGGTCTCCGAGGTCGTGGGCAAGCGCGTCAAGCTCAAGAAGGCGGGGCGGGAGTGGAAGGGGCTGTCGCCATTCCAGCAGGAGAAGACGCCGTCCTTCTACGTCAACGACCAGAAGGGTTTTTACCACGACTTCTCCTCCGGCAAGCACGGCGACATCATCACCTTCGTGATGGAGACCGACGGCGTGCCGTTCACCGAAGCGGTGGAGCGGCTCGCGAACATGGCGGGCCTGCCGCTGCCGGCGGTGACGCCGGATGCGGCGCGTCACGAGCAGCGCCGCCGTACGCTGCACGACGTCATGGAGCTCGCCGCGAAATTCTTCTCCGAGACGCTGGCCTCGCGCGTCGGAGCCAAGGCGCGCGGCTATCTCGCCGACCGTGCCCTTGCGCCGGCGACGCAATTGCAGTTTCGCCTCGGCTATGCCGCGCCGGACCGCTTCGCGCTGAAGGAGCATCTCGGCAAGCTCGGGGTCTCTGTCGAGGACATGGTCGAGACCGGCCTGCTCGTCTCCGGCGACGACATTCCGGTGCCGTACGACCGCTTCCGCGATCGCGTGATGTTTCCGATCACCGATCTGCGCGGCCGCGTCATCGCCTTCGGCGGCCGTGCGCTGGAGAAGGACGTTCCGGCCAAATACCTGAACTCGCCGGAAACGCCGCTCTTCCACAAGGGCGACAATCTCTACAACCACCAGACGGCGCGGACGGCGGCGCATAACGGCGCGCCCGTCATCGTCGTCGAGGGCTATGTCGACGTCATCGCGATGGTCAGCGCCGGCTTTGCCGGCAGCGTCGCGCCGCTCGGCACCGCGCTCACCGAGAGCCAGCTGGCGCTGCTCTGGAAGATGGCGGACGAGCCGATCCTCTGCTTCGACGGCGACCGCGCCGGACAGAAGGCGGCCTATCGCGCCGCCGATCTCGCGCTGCCCTTCCTCGCACCCGGCAAGAGCCTGCGCTTTGCCCTGCTGCCGGAGGGACAGGACCCCGACGATCTCGTGCGCTCCGGCGGCCGCGGCGCGATCGAGGAGGTGATCGGGGCGGCGCGTCCGCTCGCCGACATGATCTGGTCGCGCGAGCTCGAGGGCGGCAATTTCGCCACGCCCGAACGCCGCGCCGCATTGGAGGCGCGCATCCGCGAACTCTCCAACGGCATCCGCGACGAGGTCGTGCGCCGGTATTATCGCGACGAATTCTCCGAGCGGCTGCAGCGCACCTTTGCCCCCGAAGGCGGCCGTGGCGGCTTCGCCGGCCGCGGCAATTTCCGCCCCGGCCAGGCCGGCCGCCCCTTCCAGCCCCGCGGCGGAGGCGCGAATCGATTCGGTGGCCAGGGCTTCGGGGGCCAGGGTTTCGGCCAGGGACGGCGCGGCGCGGCCGGTCCGGCCCCGATCCCGTCCGGCCCATACCAGGCGGCCAGCCCCCAGCTGGCCTCGAGCCCGATCATGCGCGGCCAGCGCAGCGCGATCTCGCGCCGCGAGGCCCTGATCCTGCAATGCCTGATCAACCACCCCTGGCTGCTTCATGAGCATCTCGAGGAGGTCGCCGCGCTGGAGCTGGCGCACCCCGAGGCCCACAAGCTGCGCGCGGCGATCATCGCCGCCTTCGCCAATGACCATCACCATTCTCCCGACCCCGGCGAGCAGGCCGAGAAGATGCGCGGCGACCTCGAAAAGGGTGGTTTTCTTCAGGTTCTCCAAAGGGTTGAGGCTGGCATCACGACCCAGGCTGTGTGGGGCGTCCGGGAGGGCGCGGCGCGCGACGACGTGCTGGCCACCTGGCACCAGCTGGTTGCCTTGCATCGGCAGTGGCATTCACTACTTAGAGAGCTGAAGGATGCCGAACTGGCCTTGGGGGAAGACCCGAGCGAGGCCAATCTGGGATGGCTGCGCGACGTCAAGGCCCGGATGGCCGAAGTCGACGGCACCGAGGCCCTGATCGAGGGTTTTGGCGAGCTGTCGGGCCGGTTCCAGAAGAGCGTGTGATGAAAGAATCATGCGGACGGCTCCGGCCGGAACCGCTAAAAGACTCGCCAAATCCGAGGTTTGGCGGCAAAAACAGGGTTAATCGAGGCTTAACGGTCTTGTAGCATTTTGGCCATCAGGCGGCCGCAGGCATAACAGACGCGTCAGGAATGAATCCGCGCAAGTGCTGTTGCAACTCAACCTGCATCCGCTGCGACAAAGGCTCACGAAGCGTTAGGCAAATCCGGCGACGGAAAGGTCGGGGGTGGCGAGAGACAAGCGCGCCGCCCTTTCCGTGTCGAGAGCTGACGAACGAGCGGCGAGCAACAGGTTCAAGTGATTTCACGCGGGCGCGGCGAACGTCCTGCATGAAGCGCGTTTAGGAGCAATGGATGGCCACCAAGGCAAAGACGCTGCAGGCGAAGGACAAGGAAAAAGACGACAAGGCAGCGGATGCGCCGGAGAAGGACTCCCAGGACGCGCCCTCGCCGTTGCTCGATCTGTCCGACGCGGCCGTGAAGAAGATGATCAAGCAGGCCAAGAAGCGCGGCTTCGTGACCTTCGATCAGCTCAACGAAGTCCTGCCGTCCGACCAGACCTCCCCCGAGCAGATCGAGGACATCATGTCCATGCTCTCGGACATGGGCATCAACGTCACCGAAGCCGACGATAGCGAAGGCGAGGAGGACAAGGACGAGGGCGAGGACGAGACCGACAACGAACTCGTCGAGGTCACCCAGAAGGCCGTCACCGAGGTCAAGAAGAGCGAGCCGGGCGAGCGCACCGACGATCCCGTGCGCATGTATCTGCGCGAGATGGGCACGGTCGAGCTGTTGTCCCGCGAGGGCGAAATCGCCATCGCCAAGCGCATCGAGGCCGGCCGCGAGGCCATGATCGCGGGGCTCTGCGAGAGCCCGCTGACCTTCCAGGCCATCATCATCTGGCGCGACGAACTCAACGAAGGCAAGATCTTCCTTCGCGACATCATCGATCTCGAAGCGACCTATGCCGGCCCCGATGCCAAGGCCGGCATGAACACCGCGATGATCGGCGCTCCCACCGGCGAGGCCGGCGAAGCGGCAGCCGAGGGTGGTGCCACCGCCGGCGC